>Ga0126370_10000441_pt1 | contig 17076 bp, 19 predicted proteins | sample PanSoiMetaPlot_3_FD_92586 | JGI IMG/M metagenome (GOLD analysis project Ga0126370, IMG submission 92586) | Tropical forest soil microbial communities from Panama - MetaG Plot_3 | ecosystem: Environmental > Terrestrial > Soil > Tropical forest > Bulk soil | place: Panama | collected 2016-02-17 | reverse complement strand
CCAAGAACTACCGAAAGAAGTGCAAGAATTGCTTTGCTCTTTTGTTTCATTCGACCATTCATTTCCACACTCCTGAAGATGGCAAACAGCGACTCCACCTCGCTGTCCTGCACTACTATGAGGCTGGGTTCTCGAACAATGAACGCCAATTAGCAATATTTCGGGAAAGCTGATTCAGTATTCTTTCGCGGAAGTCGAGCGAAGTAGCCGTGAGTAGGTGCCAGTAGCAGAGACGGTGCAGGAACGGCTGTCGATATCAAGGTGATTACAATTAAAACCAGCCGCTCTAGATTTGGTCTTTGTCGTCCTTCGTGTTGCCGCGAAAGAGCGTCTGGATCTCCAGCCTCGGGGAGCCCCGGACTGTCCAGCCACGCGCAAAGAAAAACAGGCTTAGCCTCAGGCTTAGCCTCAGGTAGAGCCACACGCATAACGCTAGGGCGGGAAATCCAATTAGCAGCTTTAAAAGGTCCTTTAGCGCTTCCGTGTCGCCATCCAAACGGCAGATAACCTTGTGGTTACGAGTTTGATGGTGATGTTTCGACAGCTCGAGGCGTTTACACCAACGATGAGTCAGAAACCTTCCGTCCCTCTGTTGCCGGTTGGGCGAGTTAATGATCTCCGCCCGGATTCGGCGCCAATCGAGCCATGGAGCGGCTAATTAAGCGCACTGCGCGACCGCTTCGCGATGTCGTTGCCAGTCAACGTTCAGCAGAAGCCGCAATATCCTAACTTTCGTGCTCCGTTCCGTAACGGGGGTCAAGGGGTCGGTGTCTCTCCAATCGCTCTGATCGCGCAAATCCTCAAAGTCGCTCAAAAACGCGATTGAGGCCTGCTCGCGCCCCCTCACGCCCAGCTCAAGCGAATATCTCGACTCCCTTACGGCGAATACCTGCTTGTACAACGGTAGTACGTCCGATATCAGACATACCGAAATCGCAGGTGGCTGGCGCATGTTGGCGCATCCTGCCACCTTGCGGATATGTGAAGGTAGAGGCACATGCGCTTACTTTGGTCTAGTCCACGAGCACTTGTTCGAGGAGGATACCTAAGATGGCCAACCGTGGAAACCGCGTGTTCGCGCAATGGCGCACACTGTACGAAGCTGCCGTTCTCGAATTAGATCACGACAAGCTCCGGCAACGCATCAGTGAAGCAAAGGACGCGATTATGGACCAAATGGAAGATTTAAACCGGTCCGAAGACGGTGCCGCTGAAGAGCTAATGAACGCACTAACTGCGCTTCGTGATCTTCGCAAGATGGCCGACAGTGACGGCCAATCGCAAGAGTGATTCGCAATCTGTGCGAGCCCGATCCTTTCACATCCTGAAGTTGGTGAGGGCCTGTTCGAGCGCCATCAGCGTTTGGCTCGATAACCTGCATACCTATGGCCGGCCCTGGACTTGTGAGCGGCGAAATCACGCGTACGTTCAGCGACGTTCATTGCCATCGGTATGGATGTACCTCTCGACGGCCGATGCTTGATCATCCAGGAATCAAGGCAATCCATACAAGCGTCGAGAACAATTCTCGACCTTGAAAGGCACACGAATATGGACGGTTGTTCCTTGCATCGGCTTTGATTCGACTGTAACCGATCCATTTACCAGCCTGGCTCGCTCCTGCATGCTTGTAAGACCTAAACCTAAACCTTGCCTTGCTGCTTCGACATCGAATCCTCTGCCCGAATCGCTGACGATGAGATGCACCTCGTTGGAATGCTCCGCCAGTTGCACTTGGACACGTTTGACTCCACTGTGCTTGACGGCGTTGTGCAGGGCTTCCTGCAGCACTCGGAAGAGAGAGACGCCAACTTCGAACGACAACGTACTGGCCACATCGCTTCTGAAATCGATCTCGAGTTTCTGCCGCTCGCCAAATTCCCGGCACCAACTCTGCATGCCTGCCACAACACCTAAATACTCCAGTTTTGACGAGTGCAGCTCATGGGACAAAGCTTGAACGTCCTGCAAAATCTGATCCAGTTTTTGTCGAACTTCCTGGCGGCTCTTCTGGAACGTAGAAGGATCATTTCCAAATTGCTCCAAGTCGATTGCCAACATCGCGAGCCTTTGACTAATGTCGTCGTGCAGCTCTCTGCCGATTCGTGCTCGCTCTTGCTCTTGAGATTCAATCAGCTTTCGACTCATCACTGAGAGCGCTTCTTCCATCTGTTTGCGGTGGGTAATGTCCTCAGCGAGGATCAGAATTCCTCCCACGATCCCACTACTCGTCCTCCATGGCAAAATTTCCCACCGGGCCCATATAGTACCGTCATGACGATCCCAGCGGTCTTCGTCCGCTCGTAATGTTTCTCCCTCAAGACCACGGCGATGCGCGTCTTTCCAGCGCTTGGGAATATCGGGAAAAAGTTCATAGTGCGACCGTCCCAGAACCTCAGAGCGCTCCACACCGTAATCCGCACAGAAACGATCGCTGACCTGTAGATACCGCATGTCACGGTCGAGCATTGCCACTCCGGCCGGTACATTCTTGACGAAGATCTTCAGTAGTTCCTCGCTCAATCGAAGCGCCTCTTCCGATTGCTTTCTGCCGGTGACGTCGTGCGCGATTGTGGAAAACCCCACGATACTGCCGGCGGAATCCTTGATTGGCCCAATGGTGAGAGAGACGTCTATCTTTTTTCCGGTTTTGGTCAGACGCTTGGTCTCGTAATGCTCAATGCGTTCCCCAGTTCGGAGCCTGTCAAGGATCTGGTCTTCTTCATCGCGTAGCTCAGGTGGGATGAGCAAGGCAATCGGCTGTCCAACCGCTTCCTGCTCCGTATACCCGAAAATGCGCTGCGCACCTGCATTCCAACTCACGATGATGTCGTCGAGATTCTTGGAAATGATCGCGTCCTCAGATGACTCGACCACAGCAGCGTGTCTGAAACGAGACTCTTCGGCGAGCTTCTTCTCGGTAATGTCCTGCACCATCGCGATCACTAAGGGAGATGGACGACTATTCAACAAAGAGATACTCAACAGTCCCCAGACCAACGAACCGTCTCGCCGAAAATAGCGTTTCTCTATCTGGTAACGGTCTATTGAGCCGGCGCGTAGTTGCTGAAAAAGGGCCCAGTCCTTGGCTGCATCCTCAGGAGGAGAGAAATCCACACAATGTTTGCTGCGCAATTCCACCTCGCTGAAACCGAGCAGTGAGCAAAAAGCAGGATTGACGAAGAGGGGTTGCCCGTTCATGTCCTCGATTGCAATCCCAATGGCAGTTGAATTGAAAACGTCGCGGAAGACCTGAGTGTCCGGCGTGTCGGTCTGAGATGCCTCACGCATGAGCACCTGTATAGCACCATTGGCGTCCTTACATCAATGATCTTGGCGTACTACTCTCGGCAGCTATTCGTCTTGAGGAGACACATTGAAAATTATTCTCACACGAAAATTCGCAATTGGGTGCAGTGCCTCTGTCAACATTGACAGATCTTCGGAATTTGCTCGGATCTGAATTTTGACAATCTGGTCCATTAGAATTGCGGTTTGGGCCGACACGCTGTCAACGTCGCCGCAACCGTGCTGCTGGTTTTGCATCGGTAGCCACGTCTCCGAGTTGCTCGATACTTCGGATCACACGTTTGAGAACAGGAATGACATCGAATCAGCTCTTGTAATCTTGGCACACGTAGGAGCGGCGCACGCTCGAGCGTCGGCAGTACTGGTACTGGTCAGCAAGACCAAGTCTTTCCGTCAACTACACGTGTTACTCGTGCACTTGCTCAGGCCGTTTCCGAAGTTATCAATACTTGTCGCAGATGGTTCTGGAAGGCGAGTCCACTGGTAGGCAGGTTAGGGTTAATGGTAATGCGTGATGATGCGGCTATCAGAATAGCAAGCTAATCCCAAAGGTGCAGCGGCGTCTTTACCGATGACAATAGACGGAACTGCCACGCACCTGGACTGCCGGCGCGGTTAGGATGCCTCCGCAACCCGAGATGGAAACCGCATCGCTGGATGAGCTATTCGAGCGAGCAAGGGCGAGTGACGGTTGGACGCCATCCGCAAGATGCCGGATGAGGGCAAATGGTAAAAAACCAATGCGAGCAGGCACTAGATGATAGAAAGCCGTTGGCTGGCATGCCTTCTCGAATGGCTGGCCTGATCGGCGCATAAAACCGCCCGCTCTTTGAAAAACTTTCTCGCGAACGGCGAGCGTGCGAACTTGGGTGATTGCACCGTAATACAACGGCAGCATTCTCACCTGCGGCGTAGCGCTACTGTTGACCACGATCGGGCTGCCCAAACGCCTGACATTACAAATAAGGCGCTCTATGCTGCAATACTTTCCTATGCCCCGCTGCTGATTGCGCTTAGCATCGGCTCCGCACGTTCGCGCGCAATTCCTCAAAGTCACTGGAAAGTTTGTGGCCTGCTGGTGCTCGGTTCGAATCACGAAACTTTTCGGGGTATAAACCAGGAAGTGTGCGGATGTGGGTGATCGAGGAATATCACTAGGCGGTAGTGGTAACAAGTTCCAACGGCCCGATCTGCAGAGCGGACCTATGCGTCTTATCCGCTCATTCTTTATTGTGACAATGATTTGTTGCGCATTGATGTTTGCAAGTGCTCAGGAACATCACTGGGGCTTTAATATTGGCGCGGGGCCGGGTTTCCCGCTGAGCAACCTGGGCTCCTTCGTGAATACCGGTGCAAATGTCGTCGTTGGAGGCGGATATAAGTTCCCTAGACTCTTCGGCGTCGACAGCGAGTTCATGTGGCAGGACCTGCCAATCAACCAAGCAACCAAGAACCTACTTCGGACACCGGGTGCCAGCGCCCGCCAGTATTCATGCACTTTTAATCCGAGTATTCGTTTTCCCTTGGGGGAGAAATTTGCAACGTACGCGATAGGCGGTATCGGCTGATACCATCCCTCGGGCGAAACGACAACACCGGGCACGGGTGTGATCTGCGATCCTTATTGGTCCTGGTGGTTCGGATGCACAATCGGAACTGTGAACTTTGTAACCGGCAGGTGGAGTGAGAATTCGTTCGGAGAGAATATCGGCGGATGGATTCACTTATCGCATCGGGGAGAGCGGCGTTACGCTCTACCGGAAGTCAGGTATCACCACGCTGGTTACAACAGAGTAGCGACCGATCTTTTGCCGCTCACCTTTGGGGTTCGTTGGTGAACGATAGACCTCGGCAGGCCTCAATCACGTTGTTTTTACTGATCTCGATGAATTGCGCCGCGCCAGATATCCAGATTTGGCGCCGCACTAGCATCGTCTGAGAACGACAGATAGCACCTCGGCTGACCCGTACGAAGGGAAACAACCTTGGCTTACGCCATCGTGGAACGGTCGAACCGGAGCGAATCAGCGCAACACTCAGCCTTCCGCCAGTGGCCTTTCCTATGTAAAAGTCAGATCGCTCCTGCAATTGTTTTCTCAGTGCCTGCTCAGCGTTCATTTCACGTTACCCCTACAATGCTCGCGGCGTCGCCTTGCGACCTTTCCATCGAAAGCTCCGACAGTGTCGCTGCCTCCGCCTCCGCTTCGATGGCTATCGCGTGGAGCGAACCAAACATGCATAAGTTTGTCCAGAGACGGCATGAACGTCTGCTCCACGTCATTGACCAGATTCGTCCAGGCTTTGTCCCACCCTGCCGTATTCATGCGGGGAGTGGTGTCTTTGGGTTAGTTGGATCCTCTCCAAGGCGCGTACCGCTAGAACCAGTTGTAATTCTCTTTGTAGACCAATTGAATCAATAGGCTTTGATCGTCCTCGGTGCTGGCAGTGAAATGGGGTAAGAAATCCTGTCTCTCGTCCGCAATTACCCGGAATAGGGTCCTAGGTTGTGGCCCAATTTTGTGGGCCAGGATTCGAGAGCTGGCATTACTTCGACCATCCAAAGCACTTGCTGATCTTAATCGTAAACCCGCTGCGATCATTCAGTTGGTATAGGTTAAGCATGTAGCGGTAACCCACATCAAGCGCCGCGCTTGGTAGAAAGTACCATCGCACGCCCCCGACCACATCGGCCGGATTGCTAGGGCCTAGTGATGTATTTTCGGTATCTATTCCAAACAGCCCAAATCCGTGGCCTTCCTGACCCAACACACCGGTAAACTCGGCGAGAAACTGCAGACGGCGCTCAGCACGGAAAATGAAGCCTTGCCCGAAAATAATTTGATCGCCCGGTGTCATCAGCGTGTGCCCGCTAATCTGTGGATTGCGTGTGACTAGGTAGGTAATGTTGTTTGCCAGAACGATTTGCTGGCCAAGTGTCTTGCTCAATCCCAAGGTGAAAGAAAAGTTGAGTGCCCCCGACTGGGCCCCGAACTTGGCGAGTTCGGTCGCTGAACTCTCGGTGGGAATCACGAAAGAGACTCGCATGGAGACACTCAACGGATCATCCCGAGTCTCTGACCAGAAGTTAGCTTTAGCTCCGAGGGTGACCGGTCCCCAGTCAGACTTGTTATAGGCAGCGAAAGGAGCATCTATGACGTAGCCCGCAGCCGGGCCTTTCCAAGTATTGCTGATGGGGCCGGGATTCAGTCCGCAGTAAATCGGCGCTTCAAAGACATCATGACGACATCCGGCGGGTTGTCGCAGGCTTAGCTGAAGCGGCTCTCCTATATGCAAATGTCGATAAGGCTCGAATGCGGCAAACACAGTGATCTTCTTCGTCAGACCTGCCGCGGCGTTGAACCCGGCGCTCAGCGTGGTGACGCTACCGGGAGCGCTTCCGAACTTGTTCGAGTAAGCAGAAATTGTGACTACGCCCTTTGGCAGAGTCTCCGCGGTTTCGACAGTATACAGACCAGGAGTACCGGTTATTGCCGGAATGGGCGCCACCTTGGCGAAACCCAACTCTGAGGCATCCGCTTGCGCAGGCACCGGTGATTGGGGCGCGCTAGTCCGGTTGCTAGCGTCGGCTTCCTGCTCGGTTGCGGCGCCGGCAGCTGCCTCAACCGTGCTGTCCAGGGCTGATGATAGCGTCATCGCGCCTGGGCGGTTCCCCGGTAGCTGCACGAGAAACAGTGTCAACATAGCGCAAGCTAGCATCTACAAACCTCCGATGATCGTGGGCCGTGGTGATACCGGAAAGATCAACAACATCATCTGGAACACCATGCACTTAACTCGGCCAGCGACTATCCACTATGGAAGTGGCTCCCTAAATAGTAGGACAAAAAGTGTGTACTTACCGCCGCGTCTTACATTAACTTATGCTTGTTAGCTTACGGTTCCTTGTCCTCATCCTTGCCTGCATTGGTTCGATCCGCAGCCGATCGGCTTTTCGGCTTGAACCAGTGATATCCAAGGGTCAATTGAATGCCATTGGCAGACGGATTCCGCGGCGCTGTCCAGGCATTCGAAAGATGCCACGCGTTCAAGCCTATGTCGATCGAGCGTTCTTCAGCGCGGAAGATCTGCCACCCGAATCCAATCTTGGGAACCACATTGAAGTTAGAAGTTTGTCCGGGCGGAATATGCCTGTTCGTATACACTAGTCCTCCTGCAATTTCGAAATATAGGGCCGATTTGCCTCGCGAGTTGAAATTCCATCGGCCAACTATGGGATCGAATTCGACTCCATAGGCCTTCTGCACGTTGAAGACAATGAAAAGCGGGATTACGTCAAAATCCCACTGCAGAGTTCCGCGCAGCCATCCCGGCCCGTGGGGATAAGTCAAGACGCGTCCGAAACGTGCTCCGCCCATCAAGATATTCGTGTTAAAGGATGTCGTTCCATCGTGCTGGGCAGCTACTCCTCCGATCCAGAGTTCCCTATTTCGTGTCCCCTTCATTTGTGTCGCTGGCTGGAAGTCTTGGCTTAAGGAGAGGCGGGTAAAAAGTGTCGTCAACATCATCGCGCCGACTATGATCTCGAGAAACCATTCGGTCTCCGAATATCTAGCTGACCCGACCATAGGAACTTACAGCAAACAAATTAGGATGCTTGTGCGCGGCTTTCCCGTTGCACTCATGGCTAGTCGGTTGAGCAGCGCAAGCCCACCGGTGACATGAAGATAGGTGGCGATTGGGGGAAGGTAAGCTTGCCACGTCTGGCTACTCGACTACTCTGGAAACGCCACCCGCCCCGGAGTTCTCCGTCCAAATGCGAGCAAGGTGCAATTCTTGCCTTGTTCTGGAAATGGAACAAGAAATTTGAATTGGCCATTTGTGCAAGCCGTAGTTGCCAAGAATGGTATTTCGAGTTTTTGCTAACGTCCGCGAATCATATTCGCGATCTCAGTCAATACAGGTTCAACCGCCTCGGCGGTTGGAACACCGCCCTGGGCCATTTCCCTGCTGCCTCCGCCACGTCCGCCATAGCTGGTCAGCGACTTCTTAAGAAGGGCTCCTAGATCAGTTGATTGTCCGGTGGATGCGGCGGCCACAACGGAGAGCTGACGGGTTGTCCCGAGCAAGGCAACAACTTTGGGTTCCAGCCGAGTGAGTTTCTGTGCCAGCAGCTTGATGTAGGCGAGATCACGATCCGCGAAGACATGCATAACCAACTTGCCTCCATTCAGGGCGGGTGCATCCTCCAACATGTGCGCTGCGTGTTGCTCGGCGAGTTCTTCCAGAAGTTGCTCGCGCTGGCGGCGCCCGGCATGCGCCTCCTCCTGTGACTTGCGAACCTGCTGGCACACGTCCCAGATATGGGATGAGAACAGGCTTGCAGCTTCAGCGAGCACACTGTAGTCCCGTCGCGCTGTTTGGACGGCGCGCTGTCCGCAAACGAACGCGACGCGCATTCCCTGCCGGACCTTCTCAACCTTGCGCAGCAGAATGCAGCCGATCTGACCGGTGTGGCGCACGTGCGTTCCGCCACAAGCCGTGAGGTCGAAATCACGAATATCGATGAGCCGCAATTGACCACGTTCGGCGGGAGGCAACTTGCGTAGCGCAAGCTGGCGTGCCTCCTCTTGCGAGACGAAGCGTATTTCAACTGGTCGGTCGTCGAGAATGATCTCATTTGCCAGCTGTTCGACCGACTCGAGCTGCTCAGGCGAGATGGCCTTGGCGTCTATGTCGATCGAGCAGTAATCGTCGCCCATGTGGAAGGAGACCGTAGGCATGTCGAACAGATGAACAAATGCGGCCGACAATACGTGCTGCCCGGAATGCTGCTGCATGTGATCGCGCCGGCGATTGGCGTCAATGCTGCCGTGGATCCGCATGCCGGGATGTACATCCGGAAGCTTGTCGAGAAAGTGGTGGACAATTCCGTCTTCGGCCTCCGATACCTCGACAACACGGGCCTGATGCTCGCCCACCGCGATCGATCCAGTGTCAAAAATTTGGCCTCCGCTGGTGGGATAAAAGGCAGTACGGTCGAGAATCAGCGCCGGCCGGGGTTCGGTTTCCGAAGCCAGCACGACGTCGACAACGTTGGCTTCGAAGTCATACAGAAAAGAATTGTGGTAGTAAAGGTGTTCGGTCATGCTTTTCGCGTAACTGGAAACCGAGAACCGCGAACTGAGTCTTGCTTCAATACGGCCCGATAATGCCGCCAATCTGGCGTGAGCGAGGTGCTTGCGTCGCTGTCATAACCTGAGCGTGCTCCTGTTTGATTACCTCCAGATACTTGAGACCGCTGCCAGTGTTGAACAAAACAACTTTGTCATCGGGGCCGAAGAAACCGGAGCCGCGTAGCTTCCGGTAAGCGGCCAGCGCCGCAGCGCCTTCAGGCGCTGCGAAGATGCCCTCGACCCGTGCCCAGTGACGAAGCGCGTCCATGATCTCGTTATCGGTGACTGCCAAAGCCACGCCGCCGCTCTTATTAAGGATATCGAGGACCAGATAGTCTCCATAAGCTTTGGGAACACGCAGACCGGCGGCGATGGTCGAGGCATTTGTCCACATGTCAGATGCTCGTTTGCCTTCATCCCAAGCTTTAGAAATAGGGGCACAACCGCTTGATTGCACAACTACCATTCGCGGACGTTCCGGACCAATCCATCCCAACTCCTGCATCTCATCAAATGCCTTCCACATGCCGATCAGGCCCACTCCTCCGCCCGTGGGGTAAATTATGCCTTCAGGCAACTTCCATCCCAGTTGTTCGGCCACTTCGTATCCCATGGTCTTTTTGCCTTCCACGCGGAAGGGTTCTTTCAAGGTCGATACATCAAACCACTTGGCCGATTCACTAAGGGTCTGGACCATGCGGGCGCAATCGCTGATAAGGCCGTCGAGCAGGGTGACTTGTGCTCCATAGCTTTGACACTCCACGAGATTGGCCATGGGTACATCCCTGGGCATAAAGATGTGAGCCTCGATTTGGGCAGCAGCGGCATACGCCGCCAGGGCACTGGCTGCGTTTCCGGCCGACGGTATGGCAAGCTTCGAGATCTGATAATGCTTCGCCATGGTTACTGCTGCCGATAATCCGCGAGCTTTGAACGATCCAGTCGGGTTCTGTCCTTCGTCTTTAATGAACAGGTTGGGGGTTTCCCGGCTGGGCAGCATCGGAGTAAAGCCTTCGCCCAAAGTTACGGGATTCTCCGCCGGAAGTACCTCGCTATAGCGCCACATGTTGGCCGCGCGTCCGGCCAATGATTCCGGGCGAAAGGATCTTTTGAGCGCCTGTAAATCATAACGGGCGTAGAGGATGCCGCCATCTTTAGGACATACGGTGTTGGGCTGTGCGGGCGAAAGCCTTTCACCGCATTTCGTGCATTCGAGGAACGCAAGGGAAGCCATTTGCTAAGGAGTGTAGCACCGCATGATGGACTGAGCCGGTGCTATGAATGGCACTTGCCTAGCCTTGAGCTGGCTTCCGCCGACGGGCGCAAGCTAGCGCTCACTTCATCCCCTGTTGCGGCAGTCTCTTCAGAAGTGCATTTGCCTTGCGAAACCAGGGGCGTTCCCTGCGGCGGAGGTAGCCGGGCATGGTGGCCTTCTTGGCCAGGATTTGACGCGCCCAGTATCGCGCTTCGTCGAAACGCTGCTGAGACGCCAGGAAAAGGGAGTAATTGTAATAAGTCTCGGAAGCGGTAGAGGTCACGGTGACCTCGCGAAACAAGGCATCCGCCTTTTGCGGTTGTCCCGTGTTGGCGTAGGCATGGGCCAGCAGACCGGCAGCTCGCTGGAAGTCATACCTTCGATCCTGACCGACGACCCGTTCCAGATCCGCCACCGCGGCGGGAAATTCCTGCAGCTGGATTTCGCAAACACCGCGGCGATAGAAAGGATCGGGCGAATCGGTGCGCGAGGAAATGGACTGCGTGTAGCAGCTGCGGGCACGGCCGAACTTGCCTTCCTCCATATAGAGATCAGCCAATTCCTCATAATTGCCGGCTGAGGGATTATCCAGGATGGCGGACTCGAGTTCGCGAATGCGCTTGCGCCGAGGGAAGACTTTAAACGATTGGCGCAAAAGACCCAGGTCGGGAAGAGCCTCGACAGCGATATAGACGAGCGCGCCCAAGCCGCCACCGAAAATGATGATCCACAACCAGAATCCGTCGGGGCGCCGGCGGATAAAGTGAACCACCGCAACCGCCTGCAGAAGGATTCCCCAGCTATAGACGAACTGAATCAGCGATCCCATGGAAAGCGCAATATAGCATGCGACTTCCGAGGTCTAAGCACTGCGAAGAGATAGTTTTCTGGACGGCATGAAAAATGCCTCTATCAGGCAAGGAAATTGTGTCGCGTCATCGATTCGAGTCGTGATACTTATAACGCAAGGCGCTAAGGCCCGAGGATAGCTAAGGATTTACCTATTTCTTCGGGCTCGCAATGCGCCAAGAACCAAGGGGTAACACGTTTCCCCGCTTGGGAAATGATTTACATACTTTTTCCCTGGACGGTGGGATTCGGGTAGCCCGCGGCCGGAACATATATGCGCAGTTGCTCGAGATGCGCTTGGTTTCCACCCGTGCTGGTCTGCTTAACCCTGGCGGCCTGCACCATCAGCAGTACCCCAGGAACGAAGACGCCCGTGTCTCTGTCCATCTCACCCGCAAACCCCACGCTGCCGCTGGGACTTTCGCAAAGCTTTCTCGCTATCGCGCAACTACACGACGGCACGTCGGCGGATGTGACAAAACAGACGCAATGGAGTTCCTCAAGTACCGCAGTCGCCACGATTGATAGTAGGGGAAATCTCAAGACAGTGGCGCGAGGAACCACAGAGGTGACCGCGGCGTATGGTTCGGTGAGCGCTAATACGAGCGTGACCGTTACTGCGCCGGGAGTCATTGCGGTAAACATCACTCCGGCCAATCCGTCCCCCATTCACATAGGAGACACACTTCAATTCGCCGCGACCGGTACGATGAGCGACGGGAGTCCTCCGCCGGATATCACAACCACGGTAAAGTGGGCTTCATCGAACACTGGCATTGCTAGTGTGGCTTCGAGCGGAACGGCGACCGGCAATCGAGCAGGCACGACCGTGATCAGCGCCACCTTTGGGACGGGACAGAATGCTCCGGCTGGTTTCGTAACCCTCGTCGTCAATCCTTTATTGACACTCATAAATGTTCTTCCCAGGGCGGCCGATATTGCGCAGAACACCAACCAGCAGTTCACCGCTACCGGCGTTTATAACGATGGGAGCACGCAAGATATAACGGGACAAACGTCTACCCAGTGGACGTGCACGCCGACTAGCATTGCCAGCATCAACGCGGGACTCGCAAAGACAAATTCGACAACCGGTTCCTGCACGATCACCGCCACCTCGGGCACTGTCACCACTCAGGCGACGCTGACGGCTTCAGCTTTTGCTCTTACCAAGCTATCGGTCGCACCTGCGATACCCAACTTGCCCATCGGCGTACCCGTTCAATTCCACGCCACTGGGCAGTTCGGCACGAGCGGCCCGGTTCAGGACCTGACATCGGCGCCTGGCACCCACTGGACTTCTAGTAATACTTCCGTGGCGGCGAACCCGAGCGCCGGAAAAACGACGACCCTCGCCGCCGGCACAACCATGATCACCGCCAACTTTGGGTCCACCACGGCAACAAGCACGTTGAGCGTGACGACTGCTACTGTTTCCGCGATCACTATAACCACACCGTTGACGAAACTCGCGGTAGGAACCACAATGCAGCTGAAGGCCACCGGTACATTTACCGTTGGCAATCCGCAGGATCTGACTAATGCCGTCTCCTGGAAATCCTCCTCCTCGGCGATCCGAGTTTCCTCGTCGGGGCTGGCCACCGCAAACCTGGCCGGCAGCGCAACCTTAACCGCCTCCCTCCACGGGGTGAGTGCGACCACTCCCGCTCTGCAGGTGAATAACGTAGGAGCCAAAGCAATCGCGATCACTCCAACCAGCGCGAGCATCGCCCCCGGGACAACGCTTCCATTCAAAGCCACGGCTACCTTCACCGACAACACGCAGCAGGACATTACCTCGCTGGTTGAGTGGAACTCATCGGATCCATTGGCAGCAACCATCGACGACTTTGGTACGGGCGCGGGGTTGGCCTCAGGCATTGCTGCCGGTACGCCGTCTATTTCGACGGTTTTCGGCTCTGTAGAAGTGTCTATACCATCCTGGCTCACCGTCACCGGTGCCCAGCCTACCGGTTTAACCATCAGTGCTACTCCCACTATGGGGCTTGGAACGAGCCAACAATTGACCGCTACTGTTGCGTTCAACGACGGTACCAGTCAGGATGTAACGCCGCTTGTGATTTGGTCTTCCTCTGACATCAGCGTGCTGGTGGTGAACGACACGGGACTGGCGGTGACCGCAGGCCAGCCTGCGACAGCCACTGTGACGGCGACATTCACTTCCCCGCTCAGCGGCAACCCGACTGCCACTGGTTCAACGACGATTACGGTCCAGTAGCGCTTCTCGCAAGTGAAAACGTCCAGGGTATTGGCCGCAGGGCTAGACTTGAGGAGACGACCGGTGCCCCTGCTAAGCACGGGGTGCTACCTGTTCTCACTTCGAAATGCAGCGAATCAGGGCATTTAGGCACGTCGAATCGGCGGCTGTCTCTCACCGAGTTTGGAGTGAATCATTTCCTGGCGCTAGGTCCATCGTGAATCGGATTCCCCTGGCACGTCCTCCGGGTCGCGTTTCTTCCGTCTACTGGTATTCGTTGCCGCCGGAGTGAGCTTCGGTCCGGACATCGGTCAGCTGCTAGAGGCATATCGTCCTGACGACGCTCTCGGACACACGGAGAGCGATGCTAAAATCAGGTTGTGGTGATCCCTGCCATCCGTTTGCTCGCTATCGATATCGACGGCACCTTGCTGAATCCTCAATTTCGAATCAGCGATGGTGACCTGGAGGCGGTCCGTCGCGCCCGAGAGCTAGGCGTGGAGATTGTGCTGGTCACCGGCCGGCGGCACGCCTTTGCACTTCCCATTGCGGAAATGCTCGGCTTCGATTTGTGGCTGATTAGCTCCAATGGCGCGGTAACCCGCTCGCTTAGCGGTGAGACTTTTCATCGCGATCTCCTGCCGGCCTCCACGGCTCGCAAGTTGTGCGCAGCCATGCGCGCGTTTCGCGGAAATACCGTTCTTACCTTCGATACAGAAGCAAAGGGCGCCATTGTCCTGGAACATATGGGGGAGTTGACTTCGAGCATTGAGCGCTGGTTGGAAAAAAACATGAACTACATCGACTTCGTGATTCCTATCGAGAAAGCAATCACGACAGATCCTGTGCAAGCGATGTTCTGTGGACCGATCCCTCGTATGCGCGAAGCGTTGGCCGCTCTGGCAGCAAGCGGCCTGAAGAAGGAGACCACTGTGCTGCGGACCGAGTATCCGATACGGGATCTTTCGATCGTCGATGTGTTGAACCAAGGTTGCTCCAAAGGCCATGCGCTGGAACGCTGGGCCGGACATCGGGGTATTTCCCGCTCTGAGGTTATGGCCATCGGAGACAACTACAATGACATAGAAATGCTTGCCTTTGCGGGCTACCCGGTTATCATGGGGAATGCTTCGGAGGAACTCCGGGGCAGGGGCTGGAATGTCACCCTGCCTAATGACCAGTGTGGCGTGGCCGCGGCCGTGGAGCAGGTGCTGAATCCGAGCCGGGCAAGCCTTGCAAGTCAAAGCACGCCCGTCGATTGGCGGCCAGAACCTGCACGATGAAGGTAAATGTCCTTACGCAATAAAATCGGTGTTGGCGTGCTCCTATTGCTGGGCGTGATTTCCGCCTCGGCCTCGGACGTCGCTATTTTGCGCAATGGCTTCTCGATCCGTCATGAGAGCCGGGAGGCAATCGGCAGCACGACACGTTTGTATACCGCAGCAGACAAGAGCAGTTATGTTGATGTTCCTACCGATCAGATCGAGCGATTTGACAAGGATCTGACGCCGTTGGCTGAAGTTGCCGCTCCCATCGTGACCAAGCCTAACCTCCAAGTTGCCGCTCCCATCGCGACCAAACCTAATCTCCAAGAAGTCATTCAGGGCGCAAGCGACAAGCAGTTGCTGGATGCCGATTTGGTGAACAGCGTGATCCGCGCCGAAAGCGGATTCAATCCACATGCGGTCTCGGCCAAGGGGGCCCGCGGCTTGATGCAGTTGATGCCCGGCACCGCCTCGACCTTGGGCGTAACCGACTCGTTCGATCCGAAGGCCAATGTTCGGGGAGGAACGCAATACCTTCGTTGGCTGTTGGATAGGTACAACTACGATCTGCCCAAAGCGCTGGCCGCTTACAATGCCGGGCCACACCGCGTCGAGCAATACCACGGCGTTCCCCCCTATTCGCAAACCCGGGCTTATGTGGCGCGAATCATCCGCGACTTTAACCGTCAGAAATTGGCCGAACGCAGGGCAACGGCCGCTATCACGAAAAGATCGCATGCATCGGAGACCAAGCATTTGGGGGGCAAAACGACGGATTTAGCCAGCGGCAAGTAAATAGAACCATCCTGTTTGACCCCCACGGATGTGTCATTTAGTGTGATGTTTTGTTGCAGGGCGTGCAACCCACTCAATTCATGACCAAGAAACGAATTTTGAGCACTGTCATTGTGCTCGCAATCCTGTCGGTGCTTGTGTATCTCCAGGTCCAGCACTGGCGATCGTTCGATTGGGTTCGCTTTCGGCAGGCCAGCCAGGTCAACCTCCTACACATTGCTATCGCCGTGGGCTTGGTGTATCTCACTTATGTCATGCGGGCATGGCGGTGGAAAATCTTTCTCGAGCCCGTCTGCCGAAGCCGAACCAGCCGATTACTGTCCCCAACCATCGTCGGTTTCACCGGACTGGCTTTATTGGGACGTCCGGGCGAATTCATCCGGCCTTATCTGATTGCTAAGAAAGAAAACGTCCCGGTTCCGTCGCAACTCGGAGTGTGGACGGTGGAACGAATTTTCGACATCGGGGCGTTCACCGCGCTCATGACGATCGACGTGTTCTTCTCCACCCAATTGCGAACACACCCGTATATCGGCAAATTTCAAGAAGCAGCAATCGTGCTCTGTATCCTGGTCGGGTTTATGGCGTTGATCGCGTTTCTGATACAGAGAAGGGGTCACACGTTCGCGAGCCGTCTGCGCCGGGTCACATCGCCGATTTCCCCCAGTCTCGCCCACCACGTCGACCAGAAGGTGCGCGCCTTTGGCGAAGGCTTGAACACCATCGCCGGAGCAAAGGCCTTCATGCAGCTGGTCGCAGTATCGCTGGCCATGTGGTTCGTCATTGCGCTGGCCTACCGTGAAGTTGCGCACTCCTATCCCCCGGAAGTCCCTGGCGTGCCGGCAGCGCCGGCCCTCGATGTGGAGACGGCGCAATTCGCCGGAGTTCCCGAATTGGCCGGACAGGAGCTTACCTCTGGCGTGATCGCAGATGTGGCAACGGGGGTGGGAGCGAAGGGTTACACGGTTAAGCAGGAAGGCGGCGAAGTGTGGCTGCTGCGCAAGGGTAAGCGTCTCAAGAAGATTGGCGACCGGCCGCACCTGAGCAACCTGGACGTCTCGCGCGTGTTCTTGCTGATGGGATTTAGCATGATCGGTTCGATTGTACAGTTGCCTGCCGTCGGAGGAGGAAGCCAGCTCGCAGTCATAAGCGCGCTCCAGGTTATTTACGGCATCCCACCCGAAGTGGCCGTGAGTTGCGGAATCTTGCTCTGGCTGATCACCTTTATGAGCTGTGTACCGGTAGGTCTTG
>Ga0126370_10000440_pt1 | contig 17086 bp, 17 predicted proteins | sample PanSoiMetaPlot_3_FD_92586 | JGI IMG/M metagenome (GOLD analysis project Ga0126370, IMG submission 92586) | Tropical forest soil microbial communities from Panama - MetaG Plot_3 | ecosystem: Environmental > Terrestrial > Soil > Tropical forest > Bulk soil | place: Panama | collected 2016-02-17 | reverse complement strand
TCGACGAGCGTACCTGTCGCGCGAGAGAGTCTCGCAAACGAAGGTCTGATCGTGCGGAAACCCAACAGCGGCTCGGCGCGCCATCGCTGGGCTCGGGAAAATGCCAAACACCGCCGAACCGCTACCCGCCAGCGAGGCTTCTGTCGCTCCTTTTTGGAGCAAAACCCGCTTGATTTCAGCAAGCCGGGGATGCCGCTGGAACACCGGCCCTTCAAAATCATTGGAAAGGCCGTTCCCCAGCGCGCTCCAGGATAGAGCACAGAACTGTAAGAGTTTAGGGTCTATTGCGGATTTTGTCAAACCAAGAGGCTTGGCGTTGACCCAACGAAAAGCGTCCCGAGTGGGCACACGAATGTCTTTGGGGATGACAACGAGAAGATGCATTTTCGGGACGTCCTGGAGGGGATAAATCTCATCGCCACGGCTCACGCCCAGGGCGTGGCCACCGAGCAGGAAGAACGGGACGTCGGCGCCGAGGGAGGCGGCGATTTCCAGCATTTTCCAGGTCGACAGCCTTCTCTTTGTGAGGTGCAGGTAGCCGACCATGGCGGCGACGGCGTCGCTGGAGCCTCCGCCAAGTCCCCCACCGGCGGGGATTCTTTTTTGGAGCTGGATTTCCACGCCGCCGGCGATTTTTAGCTTGCGCTTCAGGGCATCGATGGCGCGATAGACAAGATTTTTCTGAACGGGCTCGCCAGCGAGCGATGGATTTCCTTGAATGGTGAGCGTGATCCCCGGCCGTCGCGACTTGCTAATCCGAATATTGTCGTGCAAGGAGAGGGTTTGAAAAATCGTACGCAGTTCGTGGTAGCCATCCGCGCGTTTGCCCAAAATATCGAGGCGCAGATTGATTTTCGCGAAGGCTGGGATGCGAACTCCGGTCATGTTAGAAGCGAAGCTGAATTGCGGGATTAAGAGCAGGGCCGCCTCTTCCTCATTCCAGGACCACCTCTGATTTCAAAGTTAAGGCTTGTCGTCGGAGGCCGTGGACTTCTGGGCCACCCGATGCTTCGACTGCGAGAGCTTCTTTTCGAGCTCCGCCACTTTGTCGGACTCGACATCCCCCGGCAGCGACCGGCGCCACTCGACGAGGGATTTTTCCCACTCCGTGGCGGCGAGGTCCTGGCGGCCCCGCTTCGCGTAGACATCGCCGAGGTGTGAGTGAATGGTTGCGTCGTGCCCCTCGCGCGTCACGGCTTTGCGCAGAGTGGCTTCCGCATCGGCGGTGCGATTTTCCTTGAAATAAATCCAGCCGAGGCTATCCAGATAGCCGCCATTGTAGGGATCTTCTTTCAACGCGCGCTCGACCAACGATTGCGCTTCGTCAAGGCGGATTCCCAAGTCCCCAAGCATGTAGCCGTAATAATTCAGAACGGGAGCGTTCTTGGGATTCACTGCCAAAACCTTCTTGAATTGCTCCTCGGCCTTGTCATAGAACTTCTGACGCTCGTAAATGGCGCCGAGGAGGAACCAAACCATTTCGTTATCACGGGGCTGGCCGGGGAGCACTTCGGCGGCGTGCGCGGACTCTTCGGCTTCTTTGTAGCGGCGGCCTCGTTCATAAACTTGCGCAATGTTGAGGTAGGTGTCGCGATCAGTGGCGTCGCTATGCAACTGCGCGCGAAGGATTTTCACGGCGTCGTCGGTTTGGGAGTTTTCACCAAGCAGCAAGGCGTAGCTGGTGCGGATTCCGGGGTCGGCCGGATACTTGGCCATGGCTTCCTTACCAGTCTGGAGAGCCCGCGGCAAATCCTTGGCAGCGCGGTAGGTATCCATGATCATCATGCGCGCGCGCCGGTCTTCTTCGTCGCCCAGGTGGCCTAACTCCTCAAAAGTGTAAATCGCCGCTTGGTAATTCTCGACTTCCCGATAAAGCTGGCCGAGTTGCTGATACAGAATCGAAAGCGAGCGGCGCCGCGAAGGTATGGTAGCGGCCTGGCCCTTAATTCCGGTGACGGCGTCGGTGAGAACGCGAATGGCATCGTCGTAGCGGCCCTGCGATTCGTACAACATTCCTTCGTTGTACATGACCTCGAGGCTGCCCGGAGCGTACTGGCGAGCCTTCACGAGGTTTTCTTCGGCTTTGTCGAGCTGATGGAGTTCCCTGTAGATCTGCGCGATGCGGAGGTAGACGTCGGAATCATCGGGCATTAAGTCCGCGAGCTTCTGATAGACAGCGAGCGCTTCCTTGTATTTTTCCTCGGCCAGGAGAGTTTGCCCGAGGCCGCGTTGATGACTCAGTTCGGAGGGATCCATGTCCGCGGCTTTACGGTAGGCCGCTTCCGCTTTTGGCAGATCGTGCGCCTGCGTATACGCGTCGCCGAGCAAGTCCAGTAAGACAGGCGTAGCAGAATGCTGGGTAATCTCCTCCAGAAGTTTCACGGCTTCTTCGGACTTGCCCTCGTCCATTAAAAGCTGCGTCAACTGCTCGACACCTTGCTCGTTTTCGGGATCGGTCTTCAGAATGCCGCGCAAAACCTGTTCGCTCTTGTCGTGCTCATTCTTTAACCGGTAAAGGCGCGCGAGCCAGAGCGAGGATTCCGTATCGGTCGGATCTAGCCGGTTAATCTCGCGGAACTGCTCGATGGCCTTGTTCGCGGTTTCGGATTGGCCGCTGCCAGCATTCATGTCGCCGAGGCTGCGCAGATAAATTCTTCCGAGCAAGCGGCGGGACTGAACGTCATTGGGATCGCGCTTTAAGATGTCTTTTGCTTCGGTCTCTGCTTCCTTGGTGCGCTGGGCTTTCCAATACATTTCCGCGAGGCGCTCGCCAATGACCGGAGATTTCGGGTCCAGCGCGTAAGCCTTTTTGTAAGCGTCGATGGCCTTGGTGGCATAGTCGGCGTTGCTGGTGGCCTCGTACTGCTGCTCGTAGATGTGGCCCATGGTGTAACTAAAATATGCTTCGGCGCGCGGGGAATCTTTTTCGGGATTGCCGGACTTGGGGTCAACGAAAGGGTCTTTGGTGGGGGCCTGCGGGGCTGTAGCTTGAGGGGCCGGGGCCTTTTTCTCGACGGTAGGGTTCCCCGTCTGAGCGATACCGGGAGCCCCGGCAAATCCCAGAAAGATGGCAAAAAGGGTTATCCGTTGAAGTTTCATGGTTGTCCCAGAATTTAAAAGTATCCCATGCGGCTGAAACGGGGTCAAAAGTCAAATCCATTGGCGTTTCCAGGAGCTTGCCGATTACCAGAGCCCAGGACCGCCCTGTTTGGGATGCGGCGGAGGGGAAAAGAGTTGGGAGAGGGTGGGAGGTTGACATGTTTCCGTATTTCTGCAATCATCGAAATATGAAGAAGGCTGATCCTCTGTTAGTTACCCGCTCTGCCGACCGCTTTTCAGCTCTTGGGGCAGAACCTCGATTGCAAATACTCCGGCTGCTCCTGTCGGCCCATCCGGAAGGAATGGTCGCCGGGGAGGTACAGGAGGATCTGGGAATCCCCGCCTCGACGCTCTCGCATCATTTGGAAAAGTTGAAGCAAGTGGGGTTGGTAAGGGTTCGCCGCGAGAGCACGTATCTTTGGTATTCGGCCGACACGGATGCGTTGCGCGAAGTATTGAGTTTTCTGTACGAGGAATGCTGCACGCGGTCAAGGGCGGTTCCGGCGGAATCTGTGGTGCAAATCTCGAAATAAAGTGAGGCGCTCATGAGCGAGGGTAATGTTCAAGATGTTCAGGAAGATGTCCGGGAAACCGTGAAACAAAAATACGGTGAAGCGGCAAAGCGCGCGGCGAGCGGCGGAACGCCTTGTTGCGGTGGTGGGGCGGAGTTGAGCGGATGCGACCCAATCACGAAAGACCTCTACAGTGAAGCAGAAAAGGGCGCGTTACCGGAAAAGGCTGTGGCGGCATCGTTGGGCTGCGGGAATCCCACGGCACTCGCCAAATTGCAACCGGGCGAAGTGGTGCTGGATCTCGGTTCCGGCGGCGGGATTGACGTGATCCTCTCAGCGAAGCGAGTTGGGCCAACGGGCAAGGCTTATGGGCTGGACATGACCGACGAGATGCTGGCACTGGCGCGAGAGAATCAGAAAAAGGCGGGAACCGAAAATGTGGAGTTTCTGAAGGGGGCGATTGAGAACGTTCCGCTGCCGGATAATTCAGTGGACGTGATTATCTCGAACTGCGTGATCAATCTTTCGGGAGACAAAGACCGCGTGCTGGCGGAGGCGTTTCGCGTACTGAAACCTGGCGGGCGCTTTGCGGTTTCGGACGTTGTAGTCCGCGGCGAGGTTCCTGCGGACGTTCGCAAGAGCATGGAGCTTTGGGTGGGTTGTATCGCCGGGGCGCTCGAGGAACAGGAATACCGGGAGAGGCTGGGGCACGCGGGATTCGAATCGATTGAAATGGAAGCTACGCGCGTTTATCGCGTCGAAGAGGCGCGGGAATTTCTTGAAGCGGCGGGGCTGGATGCGGAAACTGTTGGTCCGCAGATTGATGGGAAGTTTATCAGCGCGTTCGTGCGCGCGGTGAAGCCGGCGGCCCAAAGTGCCTGCTGCGGACCGAGTTGCTGCGCGTGAGTTTGTGAGTCTTCTCCGAGACTTAATGTATGCCGCACCGCGTTCTCATCCTTTGCACTGGAAATTGCGTGCGCCGTCAGATGGCAGAAGGACTCCTGCGACAGCTTGGCAGCGACGCATACGAAGTGCAAAGCGCCGGGAGCAAGCCAAATGGGTACGTCAGCCCGATGGCCATTGAAGCTATGGGCAAAATCGGAATCGACATCTCCGGTCACCGGTCGAAGTCGGTGGCGGAATTCGAAGGGCAGAAATTCGACACGGTGATCAGTGTGTGTGATTCGGCGGCGCAGGAATGCCCGGTGTTTCCGGGCTCGCAACGAATCCACTGGAGTATCTGGGATCCCGGGAACGCGACTGGGTCAGAGGAAGAAAGACTCGGGGCGTTCTGCCGAGTGCGAGAGGAACTTGCGTCGCGCGTGCGCCAGTTTCTTGATCTTCATGACCGAGCCAAAACAGAAAAGCCTTGATCCTCTTCGCTTACAACTTATGACGCCAAGAGGATCAAGGCTTCTGCTCAAGGAGGGAGGAGGAAATCTTTGGACCAGGTAGGCTGCCTGGCTGAATTCCAAAACCACTTCGAGGATGCACCCAGCCTGGGACCTCAGTGCACTTTGTCGCTCTTGGTTTGAACGCGGTCCACACGCAACAACCCGTGAGTTCGCAAGTATTCCGTGAACTTCCCAAACTTGGCGGCATCATCAAATTCCAGGTGAAAGATCAAGCCGTCCTGGCCTTCAAACATCGCCGTCGCGCTGGCTTCAAAAAGGTCGGCGATTTTCTTGCAATCTTCCTTGATCAGATCCTGCTTGTCCTCGGCGGGGACAGGCAAGGTCAAATCGAAATCAATCGTGTCGTCCATTGGGACCCCCCTTGCGGAACTTACTGTGGCACACGGTAGAACCCGCGACTAGCTGTCCTGAGGGACAGTTGAATTGCTCCTACACGACCCGTGTGAGTTCTTCCTACACGCGTCCTACAGGGAATTTGTCGAAAACGCACATGGCGTGTAGGACGAGGTTCGGCCACCCGGGCTGATGCAAATTCTCACCGTTATGAACCCCTACGGGCGCTATTCTTCTTGGGTGAACTTCGCTGTGAAGATGCGCTAAAGGGTTTTTGGTTCGCGTTGTATAGAAGGACAGGAGGATTTCATGCGTTCCAGCCGGTTGATTGTGCTGTCCACTTGCGGTTTGTTGGTGTTTTGTTCGACGGTGGCCTTCGCGGGCCATCAGAGCGCGGCGGGTGCCAGGAACGCGCAGCGGGGAGCCGCTGTCATCGTGGTTACGCCTCAGCAAAAACCGGCCAGGCTCACGGATTTTGCGTGGCTGGCGGGGCGCTGGGAAGGCAAACTCGGCGCTTCTGGTTCCGACAAGCAAATGACAGCGGAGCAAGAATGGATGGCTCCGAAGAACGGCACGATGCAAGGGTTCTTTCGGCTCACCGACAACGAAAAAACCATCGTCATCGAGCTTTTCACGATTCGGGAAGCCGCGAGCGGCATCGTGTTTTACTTTCGGCACTTCTCTCCGGAACTGAAGCCCTGGGAGGAGACAGAGGCCTACCACCTGAACTTGACGAAATGGGACGGCAACATGTTTCGGTTTGACAATCCCGTAGTAAACGAACTGAAGGATGCCATCCTCACACGCAACGCGGATGACACTTACACTTCTCACGGCGATATTACGGGAGCGGACGGGAAGCCCGCCTCCATTGAGCTGACTTACCATCGAGTGAAGTAGGCTTTCCAGACGCACCCCAGCGCCAAATTCAATCGTGCCATCCATGCCCTTGACATGTTTGTGAACGACCGCCAGTTCCAGCGGCCCAAAGATGGCCGCTGATCAGTGAAGCGTTGTATCCGTGTGCTATGATTTTCCTTCGCTCCACGAAAGCGAGCGCTTATGACCGCACGGATTCTCGATGGGTTGAAAATCCGGGACGAAATCTTTGCTGAGCTTAAGGATGAAGTGCGCCTGCTCACCGCAGCGGGCGTGCAGCCGGGGTTGGCCGCGGTCCTGGTTGGCGAGAATCCTGCCTCGCAGCTTTATGTGAAGAGCAAGATCGCAGCTTGCGAGCAGCTCGGGCTCGCAAGCGCGCTTATGACTCCTCCTGCAACCGTGAGCACGCTCGACATGCTCGCCGTCGTGGAAGATTTGAACCGCGACAACAATGTGGACGGAATCCTCGTTCAGCTTCCTCTTCCGCCGCAAGTGGACACCAAACGCATCCTTGAAGCCGTCGACCCGGCCAAGGACGTGGACGGCTTTCACCCCGTCAACCTCGGGCGTCTGGTTAGCGGGCGACCCGGCCTTGTTGCATGCACGCCTGCCGGATGCATGGAGATTTTGTTGCGCAGCGATATTCCTATCGAAGGGGCAAACGCGGTGGTTCTGGGACGCAGCGACATTGTCGGCAAGCCCATGGCACTTCTGCTGATGCATGCGAACGCCACGGTCACCATTTGCCACTCCAAGACGCGCGACCTTCCGGAAATCGTTCGCCGGGCGGACATTGTCGTCGCCGCGATGGGCAAAGCCGGCTTCGTGCAAGCGGATTGGATCAAGCCTGGGGCTCCGGTAATTGACGTGGGCACGAATACGGTCAAGGACCCCGCTGAAGCTGAAAGGCTGCTGCGAAATTTTCCAGCTCGGCTTGAAAAGTTCCGCGCCAAAGGCTCCGTCCTTGTCGGCGACGTTCATCCTGACGCGGTCAACACTGCGGGCGCAATCACTCCTGTACCTGGTGGAGTCGGCCCCATGACCATCACCATGCTTATGAGCAACACTGTGAAGGCTGCACGCCTGCGCCGAGCCTCCCCCAGAGTTTCCGCGACACAATCAAGGGCGTCGGCCCGGTGACCAGAAAAAATGCTGCGACTCGGATTGACCGGCGGAATCGCCAGCGGCAAGAGCGCCGTTGCGGCCATGCTGCGAGAGCTGGGCTTTTCGGTTCTTGACGCCGACTCCCTCGCGCACAAGATCATCGAGCCCGGCCAGCCAGCCTACGAGGAAGTACTGCACGAATTCGGTTCCGCGATCACCGACGGGCAAGGCCGCGTGGACCGCGCCAAGCTCGGCGCGCTGGTCTTCGCGGATCGAGCCAAGCTCGACCGACTTAATGTTATCGTTCACCCGCGCGTCGCGGAACGCGTCCTACGGCAGTTCGCCGAATGGCAACGCGAAGGTACGCGTGACGCGGCTTTTGTGGAAGCTGCTCTGCTCATCGAGTCCGGCATCCATCAACATCTCGACGGGCTGGTGGTTGCCTGGTGCCGCCCGGAGCAACAACTCGCGCGCCTGGCCGCGCGAGGCCTGAGCGAAGACGAAGCACGACGGCGTATTGCATCACAGATGCCCGTTGAGGAAAAGTTGCGTTATGCCACGGAGAGAATCGACTGCTCCGGGACTCTCGAACAGACCCGCCGGCAGGTGGAGGCGCTAGCCGCACGGCTTCACCGCGGCAGAGCCGTGCCGTGACCGGTTGCGTCTAATTTGCCTATACTTAAGACATTAAACAAAACAGAAGGGATAAACAAAATGAGTCCGGTCAACACATCGAATCGTGCGCGGATCATTATTGCTGCGCTGATCTTGATTCTTGGCGCTTTCTGGGCCGGGGCACGTTTTAGCCCGCGTCAACCGACGAGTGTAAGCGCTGTATGGGGCGGCGGTTCCTTTAGTACGGCGTCGGGGAAAGATGCTGCGCTTACAGAGGACGAATCCATCAACGTGCGCATCTACCGCCAGGCTTCGCCGGCGGTAGCGAATATTCTGACGAAAGCGACCGAGTACGATTTCTTCATGGATCCGGTCCCGGTTGAAGGTGCCGGATCCGGTTTTATCATCGATCCTCGGGGCTACATCCTGACCAACTATCACGTCGTGGAAGGGGCGCAGTCCATCGAGGTTGTTCTTGGAGATCAGTCGCACCACCCTGCGAAATACATTGGGGCTGACCAGCGCAATGACGTCGCGCTGATAAAGATCGATCCCAAAGGGAAACAACTCACGACGTTGAAGCTTGGAGACTCCAGCACCATTCAAGTTGGCCAGAAAGTTCTCGCCATTGGAAATCCATTCGGGTTTCAGTCCACGCTCACAACAGGAGTAGTTAGCGCTCTCGGGCGTACGGTGCAGACCAGCCAAACGACGTTTATCGAAGAGGCCATTCAAACCGACGCAGCGATCAATCGCGGCAATTCCGGCGGACCGCTGATCGACTCGCACGGCAATGTGATTGGGATCAATTCTGCGATTTATACACCTACCGGAACGACCGCTGGCATCGGCTTCGCGATTCCGATCAACACCGCGAAGAGTATTGCCAACGACCTGATCACTTCGGGGCGCGTGCATCGCGCCTTCCTTGGCGTGGAAACTTACGCTTTAGCGGGAGGACTAGCGGAAGCGCTGGATTTGCCGGTGCAGGATGGGTTGCTGGTGGAAACTGTTACGAAGGGCGGTCCCGCGGCAGCAGCTGGAGTTCATGGCGGCGATCGCATCGTCCAAGCCGGGATGCGCCGATTCTATATTGGAGGCGATGTCATCGTGGCCATAGATGGCCAGAAAGTGGCAAACCAGTTTGACGTGAACCTCGTCCTCAACCACCATCGCCCCGGCGATACCGTCAACGTGACCGTCTATCGAGGCGGAAAGAAGATGGATATACCCGTGAAACTTGGCGAGCGCGACGGCAACGGATAAGGGTTGGAAAATCGAAACTCGCACGAGAAGAGCAGCAGTTTCAGCTGTCGATGGCTCCTTTTCTACTTTCAATTCTCGTAGTCTCAATAGCGATTGAATTCGGCGCGGTGTTTGTCGCGAGCGTCCGGGCTTAGCAGGAACCAGCCTTCGGCGATGTCGCGGACACGCTCGAGTTCGCTCTGCATTTCAGCGTGCTTTGCTTCCATGACTTCGGCATTGGCATCGGCGGGAACATAAATTGGGGGCGCGAACAAGATTACAGCACGCGCGAAAGGCATAGGAAACAGGAAGTGGTCCCAGGTTTTCGTGAAAGTTTTTCCGCGGTCCACGCCGATGTGAAAGACCAGGATGGGGCATCCGCTCTTGCGCGCCAGCATCACAGGACCCGGCTTAGCCACATAGCGCGGCCCGCGTGGCCCATCAATCGTAAAGGCGCAGTCCACTCCTTCTTCGAGCCGTCTTGCCATCACTGCCAGCCCGCGCAATCCGCCGCGCGAGGAACTTCCTTGCGCGGTGCCGAATCCAAGCCACTCGATGACCTTGCGGGTCCACTGGCCGTCGAAAGCAGTGGTGTTCATCACGACTACGCCGTGATTCCTATGCCACCACACGATGGGAAGGATGATGCGGTGCCAAAAAGCCCAAATGATGCGCTTGCCAGAAGCATGCACTTTTTCGGCCTGCTGCCAGCCGTGTACCTCGTAGCGCAGCGTTGGTCCTATTGTTCGAATGACGCTGTAAACCGCAGCCGCTATGAACGGAATCTGGATGCGGCGCGTCCAAGGGAGTTGTGGCAGCCGCGTGTCATAATGCAGGTTCACCGGCTCGGACTCGGGCGGCTTAGCAGATTCGAGGGTTAGATCGGGTTGCGGCATGAATACGCAGCGATTCGCGCACATCTTCAGGTGCGCCGGCAATCGCAGCGAAGTATAGTATAAGGTGAGAGCCCGCTAGATTGTTCCAGGAGTACGACCGAGTGCCGCTTCCCTTCCCACCGAAACTAAAGCATCGCGCCCTTTGGCTGGCTGCCAGCGTAATCGCGTTGGCTGGTATGGCTGTCCTGACGGCGGTGACGGCGCGTTCTGATGAGCCGGTGACGGACTCGGTTGGAATTATTGATGGTGCGGCCGTAGCGGTGACCGGCCCAATGCGCATCGATGTTTTGCACGGCCTTCCCCGGACGGTGCTGCGCAGCGGGAGTGACGTGATTGTCAAAGAAGGGACGGCCCGCCTCGATCTTACCGATGGCGGCACCATCAGTATTTGCGGGCCGGCGCATTTCTCGGTCCTGAAAGTCGGCAATCAACTTACTGTGGCGCTGGACATCGGCACGATTCATCTCTCGATTGAGCACGGGCCGGCGGTGACGGTTTATACGCCACTGCTACAGATTCAACCGATCGCCATTGGCGATGGGCCTCAGGACGCGCTGGTGGGCTTTGACGCGGCGGGAGCGATGTGCGTGCGCGCGTACCGCGGTGCGGTTCGATTGGAGCAGCAACTCACCAGCCAAAATATTGTTGTTCCGCAATCGTCCGACATTTTGCTTGTCAACGGGCAACTGGACGGACTGCGCAGCGGCGGTGATCGGTGCTCGTGTGATCCGCTACTCACAAAGTATTCTCCGCCTCCACACCTGGAAATCGTTCCTCCGGCCGTGCCAACCGAAGAGGCGAACGCGAAACCCTTGGGGTCAGGAGAGATTGTTTCGCCGCTGCCTGTAGATAAGCCAGCGCCTGAAGGCCCGATCTATAAAATTCTGGTACCGCCGTTGATTTACAACGCAAACGCAGAAGTGCAGCCCGAGGTAGATACCAGCCAGATCGTGGTGTTGCGGCGAGTGCGTGTGCGTCCAACTCTGATTTTTCAGGGGCGGGTGGAAGGAGATTCAGCGGCCACGGATCCGCCGCTTTCCGCACCGAATCCACCGCGGACGGCGCCCGTAACTCCGCCGAAACCCGCAGCCAAGAGCAATAGTTCCGCCAGCGATTCCGTTGTCGACCGCGTCGTTCATTTCGTACGAAAACTCTGGTCGCGCGGATCGTAGTACCCGCCCGAACTGATGCAAGCTGGAGTCCGGAAATACATCCGTTGAGATCTTCGCTTCGCTCAGGATGACAAACGGAGCGCGTAGCCTACATGCCTTCGTAGTTGGGGCCCCCGCCGCCTTCGGGAACGACCCAGTCGATAATCTGGTAGGGATCGGCAATGTCGCAGGTTTTGCAGTGCACGCAATTGGAAGCGTTGATTTTTAGCTTCGGCGGACCGCCGGATTCCTTCACCATTTCGTAGACCGCGGCGGGGCAGAAATACTGGCAGGGATTGCGATATTCGACCGCGCACTTCGTGGAGCAGATGTTCGTGTCGGCAACGCGAAGATGACAGGGCTGGTCCTCTTCGTGTCGTGTGCCGGAATGATAGACATCGGTAAAGCGATCGAAGGTGAGTTTCCCGTCACCTTTGAAGCGTTCTGGCGCGGGTCTGCCATCTATTTTTTTATAGGCTTCGTGACCGGGATGCGCCCGCATAGGATCGACCAGGCCGCGGCCGCCGGTGATTTGCTGAAAGGCCGTGTAAAAAAATCCGCGAAACATGCCGTGTTGAAACGATTGGTGGAAATTACGGACCTGCCAGAGCTCTTTTTTGATGTAGCTTTGCTCAACTTTTTTCGGGAATGTGCTCAGCGTTTTTGAGGACGTATCGCCGGACTTGAGCGCGTCAAAAATCGTTTCTGCCGCCAGCATGCCGCTCTTCATCGCCAGATGAATCCCTTTTAAACGCTGAGAATCAAGAAAGCTGCCGGAATCACCGATGATCAAGCCACCGTCCACATAGGTGCGTGGCATGGCGTACCAGCCGCCGTACGGTAGTGACTTCGCGCCGTAGCGAACCAACTTGCCTCCATCGAGAAGCTTTTTGAGAAACGGATGCGTCTTCCAGGTTTGAAACGCAGCGTGTGGGTCGAATTGCGGGTCGGCATACTCAAGGGCGACGACGAGACCGATAGAAACACGATTGTTGGACAGGCCATAAATCCAGCCGCCGCCGTACATGTCCGTGGAAACGGGCCAACCAAGCGTGTGCGCGACATAACCGGGCTGGATGCGGCTTGGCTGCACGTCCCAAAGTTCTTTGACACCGATGCCATAGCTTTGCGGATTGATATTGTCGAGTTTTTTCGTCGCGACGAGTTTTTTGGCGAGTGAGCCGCGCGTGCCTTCAGCAAGCACCGTCACTTTGGCCCGGAGTTCGTAGCCGGGCGTGAAGTTGTCTTTGGGCTTGCCGTTCTTGTCGACTCCTTTGTCCTCGGTGATGACGCCGGCAATTCCATCGCCTTGATAAACCAATTCCGCACCAGCAAACTCTTTGAAGATATTGACACCCGCCGCTTCCACTAACCCGCCTAGCCACTTTGTGATTCTGCTCAGCGAGACGACGTAGTTCCCTTTGTTTTGAAATGGCGGCGGAGTGATCGGGAAGCGCAGCGAAGAGTTTTTCGTGAAAAGAAGCGCGGCGGAATCGGTAACCGGAGTATCGAGCGGCGCGGACTTCTCAAAATCGGGAACTAATTCGGCGAGCGCTCTGGGATTCATGATGGCGCCGGAAAGCTGGTGCGCACCGATTTCGCGGCCTTTTTCGAGCACATAGATGTTTTCTGTGGAGAGTTCGGGCTTCGCGCCTGTGGCGTTGTGTTTCCTGATGAGATTGGCGAGATGCAAGGCGCAGGAAAGCCCCGCGGGGCCTGCGCCTACGATCAAAACGTCCGCTTCCAGTTGTTCGCGCTGAACGGTCATTTCCTCTTAGATTTTAGCAAAATCACGGCGAGGAACTCGTGACGGCGGCCCCTGAGTGTGTGAAGGACAACACACAAGCCGAGCTGACTCTCAGTTTCCCGTCGGAATGATGCCGGCGTTCTCGACCATGAGGATAACGGTTCGCTGTGGAGCGCGCGTGCGATGGAGAACGCCTTTTGGCACAACGGTGCCCTGCCGCTGACCAAGCTCCATCGTGCGGCCCTCAAGGTCGATCAGCAGCTTTCCTTCGACAACGTAGAAGAATTCGTCATCGTCATCATGTTTGTGCCAATGATATTCGCCCTGCACAACGCCGAGACGTACCACGGAGCCATTCACCTGGCAGAGCGTCTGGTTGTACCACTTGTAGGTACAGGCATCGGCGAGCGCTTTTTCGTCAATTAGTTGTAGTGGCTGACAAAGAATGTTCAGTCTCGTTTCGTAGGGAAAGCTCTCCACGTTGGCCATGGCATTCCTCCGCCTGTTGCGAGGGCTTTTCTAACTCATGCGGCTACTGGAGCAAAGCGCCAAATTGCACCTCACGCGCTATGGTGTTGGAGGAAAAGCATTTCGTATTTGTGGAGAGGGAGTTTTACTTGGCTTTTTCGAGCGCTTCGGTGAGGGCGGGCATGATTTCAAAGATATCGCCCACCACGCCGTAATCGGCGATTTCGAAAATCGGCGCGTTCGAATCTTTGTTGATGGCCACGATCGTGCGCGCACCTTTCATGCCAACAACGTGCTGAATGGCTCCGCTGATACCCAGTGCGAGATAAAGCTTTGGCGCGACGGTCTGGCCGGAGCTGCCGATCTGGCGCTCCATGGGGAGCCAGCCTTCGTCGCAAATCGGGCGTGATGCGGCGATTTCCGCACCAAGGGCCTTCGCCAGCGCTTCTGCTTGCGGAATATTCTCTGGCGCCTTGATGCCCCGCCCAATCGAAACGATCAACGGAGCCTGCGTAAGGTCAACGGCGGACTTGGCTTCCTTGAAGAGTTCGAGCGGCTTCGTGGGGATTTGATCGGCACTCAACGTGACGCTCACCGCGTTCACCGGAGCTTTGCCGGAAGTATGCGCAGCCAGCAAATCCGCACGAAACGCGCCGGATTGAAAAGAGGCAAACCACGGCGCTGCGCCCATAAACGTTACGTCAGCAGCGGTTTTACCCTGAAACATCTGGCGCACAAAAACGAGTCTTCCGCCTTCATTGCGATATCCGATGCAATCGCCAATCATGCCTTTGCCCAGCGTGGTGGCCAGCTTGGGAGCGAAGTCGCGGACCTGATAGGTGTGGGGAAACAAAACGAGGTCGGGCTTCGCAGACTCGATGACCTGTTTGAGCGCGATGCAGAAACCGTCGGGCGAATAAGCTCCCAGGAGATCGTGTTCCACGCGCAGAACTTCGGCAACGTTTTTTGCGGCGATTTCGTCCGCGAAAGGCCCAACCCCTTTCCCAATGACAAGCGCACTGACCGCGCTCGAAGTGTCTTTTGCGATTTGTTGCGCGGCCACGAGCGTTTCGAAGCTTGCGTTGTTCCATTTGTCCTGGCGAATTTCGGTAACGACGAGGATTTTCATGTTAGATCACCCTCGCTTCAAACTTCAGTTTTTCGACGAGTTTCGTTGCCACTTCTTTAGGCGTACCTGTCAGGAATTCGGTCTTCTTTGTCTTCGTGGGTACGTAGATTTTTTCGATCTTCTGCGTTGGCTCGTGTGAAACGCCCAGGGATTCACGCGAGACTGTCGCGATATCTTTTTTCTTGGCAGCCATAATGCCTTTGAGCGTGGCGTAGCGCACTTTGTTGATGCCGGACTGAATCGAAAGCACGGCCGGTAGCGGGCACTCCATCCACTGAAACCACCCGGCCTCGAGCTCGCGCTTCAACTTCATCTTTCCGTCCTGCACTTCGATTTGCATGATGATGGTCGCATGCGGACGGTTCAGCAGCGCAGCAAGCAAAACGCCAGTTTGCCCAAAGCCATGGTCGTCGCTTTGCAGCCCGGTCAGCACGAGGTCGGCTTTTTCTTTTTGGATGGCCGCAGCGAGGGCTTTGGCGGAGCCCAGCGGATCGAGTTGCGCAAAGTTGTCGTCGGAAATATGAACCGCACGGTCGGCGCCTTTCGCCAGCGCTTCCTTGATGGTTTGCTTGACGCGCTCCGGCCCCATCGAGAGCGCTACAACTTCCCCACCGTGCTTTTCTTTCAGCCGCAGCGCTTCTTCGAGCGCGTAGCTGTCAGGCTCATTCATTTCAAAGCCGATGTCGGATTCCTTGATCCAGTTTCCGGCGATGGCTAGCGGCGCGTCCTTAGCGGGAACCTGTTTGATGCACACGATGATGTTCACGGATTTGTTTCCTCAACGGGAGATTGTCATCCTGAGTTCGCCTGCGGTTAGCAGGCGAAGCGAAGGATCTCACCTCATGGCGATGCTCAAGATCATTAGGTTGAGATTCTTCGGCGAACTGCACGCCTCAGAATGACACGCGGAAAATTTGGGCGGCCCCGACTGACACGCCTGAGGGCGCGTGTCATTTTCCCGACCAGCGCCGGAAAATGAGCGCGGCGTTGGTGCCGCCAAATCCAAAGGAATTCGAAAGCGCATATTCAACAGATGCTTTCCGCGCGTGCTTCGGAATGTAGTCCAAATCGCACTCAGGATCGGGATTCTCGAGATTGATTGTGGGCGGAAGCGTCTGATCGCGCAGCGCAAGCACACTGATACCGGCTTCAAGTCCGCCAGCGCCGCCCAGCAAGTGGCCGGTCATGGATTTCGTCGAGCTGATGGGAACCTTCTTCGCGCGATCCCCGAAAACGCGCTTGAGCGCGCGCGTTTCGATGACGTCGCCGATAGGTGTGGACGTGCCGTGAGCGTTGACGTAGCCAATGTCGTTCGGTGTCAGCTTCGCGTCCTTGAGCGCGGCCATCATCACGCGATAAGCGCCGTCGCCGTTCTCTTCCGGCTGCGTCATGTGAAACGCGTCCCCGGACATTCCATAGCCGACGATTTCCGCAAGGATCGTCGCATTGCGCTTCTGCGCGTGCTCCAGAGATTCGAGGACTACGATGCCCGCGCCTTCGCCGACGACAAATCCGTCGCGGCCCGCGTCCCAGGGCCGACTGGCCCGCTGTGGATCGTCATTGCGAGTGGAGAGCGCCTTCATGGACGCAAATCCACCAACGCCCATGGGCGTAATGGTCGCTTCAGAACCGCCGCAAATCATCATTTCCGCTGCGCCGCGCTCGATAATCTTGAAGGAATCGCCAATGGCATGAGCCGAAGCAGAACACGCCGTAGCCGTTGCCGAATTCGGCCCCTTCGCACCGTAGCGAATGGAAATCTGCCCTGAAGCCAAATTCACAATGGCCGACGGAATGAAAAAGGGAGAGATTTTGTTCGGGCCGCCGTTCAGAAGTTTGCCGTGTTCGCGCTCAATGATGTCGAACCCGCCGATCCCGGAAGAAACGTAAACTCCCACTTCGTCAAGATTCGAATCCTCGGGCTTCCAGTTCGCGGACTTCACCGCAAAGTCCGCGCCCGCCAGCGCAATCTGTATAAACCTCGCCATTTTCTTGAGTTCTTTTTTCTCAATCCACTGGAAGGGATCGAAGTTCTTCACTTCGCCGGCGATCTTGCAGTCGAAGCCGGCCGTGTCGAAGTGCGTGATCGGCGCGATGCCGCTGCATCCGGCAACGAGGTTCCGCCAGCTTTCCTCCGTGCCGATGCCCAGCGCGCAGACCAATCCAACACCCGTGACAACTACGCGGCGCGTCAAAGTTCCAATACTCCCTGTTGCGGTGATCGTTTCGTGGTTACTTACCCTTGGCGTGTTTGTCGATGTATTCAACGGCGTCTTTCACCGTGGTCATCTTTTCGGCGTCCTCATCCGGCACTTCGATGCCGAAGGCCTCCTCAAACGCCATTACTAATTCTACCTGATCGAGAGAATCCGCCCCAAGGTCGTCCACAAACGACGCCGTGGGCGTCACTTCCGCTTCATCCACGCCGAGCTGCTCGACGATAATCTGCTTCACGCGTTCTTCTACGCTGGCCATCCGTGTCCTCCGCGATGT
>Ga0126370_10000439_pt1 | contig 17105 bp, 13 predicted proteins | sample PanSoiMetaPlot_3_FD_92586 | JGI IMG/M metagenome (GOLD analysis project Ga0126370, IMG submission 92586) | Tropical forest soil microbial communities from Panama - MetaG Plot_3 | ecosystem: Environmental > Terrestrial > Soil > Tropical forest > Bulk soil | place: Panama | collected 2016-02-17 | reverse complement strand
GCCCCTTGCTCTGCCAGATTCTTGAATAATCCCAATCGATCGCCAACAGATCCGAGAAGCGTTGTCATCGTCCCGCTGATCTGTTCGACCACTTTTCCAACGAACTTCTCCTGACGAGCTCGATCAATTATTCCCGCTGCGGCCATAGCTGTCTCCAATTGCTGGCGCGCTTTGGGCTCGGAAGGTGGGACCAGCTTCTCTTTGGTCCAGCGGGGTACGGTTCAACCTCCCCTGAACAGAGCATAGAGCAAAGACTACATAAAGCCCAGACTCGGACACCCGCAATCCCCGAAGAGCCGATGCCACAGCGTGCGCCTCAGCCGACCGCGTTGAGGGTCTTGCCGCCAGCTTCCACCGCCTTGGCTGCGATGAGGATGACGGCGAGCAGGCACGCCTCCGTGCCGCGATTCACCCAGTTGTGGATGGTTCCCCGCTGAACCATGACGTCGCCGGCTTTGAGATGCACCACCGTGTTGTCCAGCTCCATGTCGATCTCGCCGGACAGCACGACGATGTAGTCGATCGAGTCCGTGCGGTGGTTGCGCGGGGCCAGGCCGGCTGCGAACTCGAGGATGCGGAAGATGGTGCCGTTCGGGATGGTCGTGCCCACCTTGCGGAGGCCGGCGTCGTCCGTTCCGTCGTTTGTTGGCGGGGAAGCCCTCCGTCGTCCACACGTTGATGCCCGTTGCGCCCGGGCGGCCGACAAAGGTGTTCTTGCAGAGCTCGTCGATGTGCACGATGGCCCGGCCGCTGGCGTCATGGCCGGTAATGACGCGTCGTACCTGCAGTGCCATGTCTGGCCTCCGGGCTCGGCGGCAGCGCCGCGCCGTCAGATGGTGACAAGCGTGGTGGATCGAGTGGTCGCTCCCGCTGCTGTTCCCGTTCCTGCCTGCACGGGCTTCGGGATCACGAGGGTCCCCACACCTTGCCCGAGGCTTGACACGCGGGCAAGGGCGAGGAATGGCATACTCGCGGACACATTCGCGAGCCAGGAGGAACGACCTGATGGAGCCAAGATCGTAGATAACATAACACCCATTGACTCGGACGCCGCCCCCCAGGAGCCGATGCCACAGCCTGCATTTGGCGGTTGAAGGGTAAGTCTTGGAATAGTCATGGCGCGACTCGCGCCGGCGGCGCATAGGTCAAGTGACAAGTCGGCTGCGTCGCCGAGTGAGTCGAGACGACATCACTTCGCTAGAGCGGCATAGTTGCGAAACACCCGGTTCGCCACCCGCGTGCCAGGACGTGGTGTTCGGAGGTCATCCTGTTATTCGGGCAAGCGGTCTGTCGCGACATGCAGGCGTTATCGAGTTCTTGCGCAAATCCACGCTGCAGGAGCATGCGATCTGTGCGGCGACATCAAAAAGGGCGTGCGGAGGAAGCAACGATGTGTCCCATAGGAGGGCCATGTGAACAGCGAAGACTCTGCACTGAAGGCCGCGATCATCACACCAGAACAAGCGCTGCCGCTTTACGCGTTCGGGCTGAAGCTAAAGGTGCTGCTCGCGACCGAAGCGACCGGCGGTGCCATCTCGGCGCTCATGGGATGGCACCAGCCCGGAGAAGGCCCGCCCGATCATGTCCATTCCGAGCAGGAGGAGATGTTTTTCATCGTGGCGGGCACCTATGAGGTGACGGTGGGTAACCAGACGGCGACGGTCGGCCCCGGCACCATCGTCTTGATCCCGCGGAATGTCGTGCACCGGTTCAGAAACGTGGGCGAGACAAGGGCATGCATGCTCGATTGGAGCCTGCCGGGTGGCCAGGATCGGTACTTCAGGGAAATTGCCGACCTCGCAGGCACCGACGGCTTCACCGGCGAGAAGGCGCTGGAGGTAAGCAGGAGATTCGACACACATTTCCCGGTGGCGCACTGACCAAGGGCCAAAAGGCGATTCATGAAGGTAGTAGTCGCAGGAGCCGGTATCGGCGGTCTGACCGCTGCGCTAGCGTTACATCAGGCGGGCATCGAGGCTGAAGTCTTCGAGCAGGCCTCAGAGGTGCGCGAACTCGGCGTTGGCATCAACATGCAGCCGCACGCGATCAGAGAGCTCGCGGGCCTCGGGTTGTTGCCCGCGCTGGACCGGATCGGCATTCGGTGCCGCCGCATGGTGTACCTCACACGTCGAGGCCAGATCGTCTGGGACGAGCCTAGAGGCATCGAGGCTGGGTACGACATGCCGCAGTTCAGCATCCATCGGGGCAAAGTTCAGGGGGTGCTGCACCAGGCGGTCGTGGAGCGGCTGGGTCCAGATCGCGTCCACACCGGCCGCCGGCTCGTTGCATTCGAGGAGCGGAGCGCGGGCGTGGTGGCGCACTTCGATCGTGGCAGCGATGGAGGGCGCGTCGAGGTCGAGGGCGACGTGCTCGTCGGGGCGGACGGGATCCACTCGGCGCTCCGGGCCAGCTTCTATCCGAATGAAAGCCCGCCAGCCTGGAACGGCTACATGATGTGGCGGGGAGCTGTCGATTGGCCGGTCTTTGGGGACGGGCGGACGGTCGTCATCGCCGGTGGAAACGATGCCAAGCTGGTCATCTATCCGATTCATCACGACCCGGATGCGCCAGACGTTCGCCTGACCAACTGGGTCGTGATGGCGCGGCTCGGCGACGGCTCGCACCCGCCGCCCCACCGCGAGGACTGGCACCGGCGTGGACGCCTAGATGAGGCGCTGTCATTCGTGGGCAACACGTTCCACCTGGAGTTCGTGGACCCAGCCCAGCTGATCAACGCGACTGGCCCCTTTTTCGAGTTTCCGTGCTGTGATCGCGATCCGCTGCCGCGCTGGTCGTTCGGGCAGGCGACGCTGCTCGGGGATGCGGCCCACCCGATGTACCCGACCGGCGGGAATGGCGCAAGTCAGGCCATCCTCGACGCGCGATCGCTAGCAGACCACCTGTCCTCCGGCGTGCCGGCCCGGGACGCGCTCGCCGCCTACGACGCGGAGCGTAGGCCCTTGACGGAGGCGATCGTGCTCTCGAACCGGCGCGGAGGACCGGAGCGCGTGATCGACTTGGTGGAGGCCCGCGCGCCGGACGGCTTCGAACACCTCGACGCCGTGGTGAGCTACGGCGAGCGCGAGGCGATCGTGCGTGGCTATGCGATGCTGACCGGATACGCCGAGGTGCCCGATGTGCCGGGTGCTGGGGAGGGATGAGCGATGGTGGCAGATGTCAACGTGAAGCTCCAAGATTTGCATCGGCGCCTCCGTGCCAGCGTGTTCTCTCGCGCCGGCGCCGGTCAGCTCGCGATAGGCGTAGATTTCTACGGTTGGCCACGGCCGCCGGCGTCGGGTTCGAAGTTGCCGCCGCCCTCAGGGGTGAGGTGGTGGCAGGTCCGATTCCGCAAGCGCTAGGCAGGCGCCGCCTTGCGGCCGCGTATGACTACATCGTGATCGGCGCTGGCTCAGCAGGCTGCACCATTGCGGCGCGCCTGTCCGAGAATCCCGCATGCCGCGTCCTGTTGATCGAGGAAGGTGGAGGGGACATCGAGCGTCCGATGTTGCAAAGCCCAGTGCTCTGGCCGTCGACGTTCGGCACGGACGTTGATTGGGCCTATCGCACGATCCCGCAGGCACGCGCGGCGCGCCGCGTCGTCGAATGGCCTCGAGGAAAGATTCTCGGTGGCTCCAGCAGCATCAACGCGATGATCTGGGTCTGGGGCCATGTGGCCGACTTCGATCAGTGGGCGTATGCGGGCTGCCGGGGCTGGGACTATGCCAGTCTCCGACCCCTCTTTCAAAAGGTCGAGAATTGCGCACAGGGCAGCGTTGACGGAATCCGGGGCGTGAATGGCCCTATGCACGTTGAGTCACTGGCCGAGCCGCATCCCCTCGCAGCTGGCCGACCGGTGGTTGTTACGGCCTCTACCTCGATCATTCGCAGGTCGTGCCTTCACGGGCGAGGCTCCGGTTCCTGCGGGGAGAGAGAGGACAATGAATCAACTGTACTGAGCAAGCTTGATCGCATAGAACACGCTCGATAGCTCCGGGGGGCCAACAGGTAGCCCATCTCTCGTGTCGTCGCCGTAGGCTTCGCTCTCAATGGCGAGACCGCCGTATTTCTCGCACATCGAGGCGGTCCACGGATTGGTGGCTTCGATGACGACGAACTCGTGGCCCTTCTGCTGAAGCACCTTCATGCTCTCGGTGAATGCTGCTTCCGCAGCGCCGGCGCCGCTGCCGGCGATCATGAAGTGGTGACCGATCTTACCGCCCTTCCACGCGTCGGCGAAGCCCTCGATGTGCGCGCTACAGAAGGTCAATGCGCGCTCATCCTGGCGCCTGAGCAAGGCCAAGATCCTCTCCATCCGAGGCACTGTCATAGGGGGCGTCTCCGCGTCCGGAGGCGCCAAGGTCTCATTGAGGGCGGCCGCTAGCAGCGTGCCATCGGTGCGGATCGCCAGGCTCACATCTGGCACATCGCCTTCGTGGATGAACGAGAAGACAAACTTACGCAAGGTGTCCTCGGCCATCGTCTTGTTGGTGATCTGAAAATGCGTCATCGGTTCTTTGCTCACGAACTGGTCGGCGACGAACTCGCCCACCCTCTCGACCTCGTTGCGCCCGCAGGCCCTTAGCGACGTCACGACTTCAGTCTGGGTTTGGGAGAAGTCCTGCGGCTCGAGGTCGACGTCATGAAGGACAACGAGCCCAGAGCCTTTGGCGTGCCCCTCCGGTTCCACCCCGAACGGCAAGAGCGCCGCGAGCCCAGTCTCTGTGAGATTTCGCCTCAAGTCCTCTACCTGGAACTCGGTCATGCCGACAAGGAGAATCTCCCGACCCACCGGATACCCCTTCTTGAGATTCTGGTAGCTCACCTTCACCTCAATGAAATGCTCTAGCCTTCCCTGTCTCCTTTGCGTCACACCCTGACAAGAAATGTCTTGCACTTTGAACTGGTCGGAGTGGGGCGGGGCACCGGTATCGACCTCGACAAATCTACGTTGTCCATTCCTCGGCATGCGTCGGCCTCCTCACGACACCATTGCTCGGAGCCGTCATCATCTTACAAATGGCTCTGTCGTCGGCGCGACTCGCTCTGACCGCACGTATTCAGAGGAGGTCATTGCGGGTATGGATTCGGCCGTGGGCGACCTCATTCGCACCTGACTACCGACCTGGAGGACACCGGGACGAAGCTAATGTCGAGTTCTTGCGAGAAAAAAGAAGAGGGTCGCCACTCCAGGGGCCAGCCTAGCCATCTCAAGAGTGAAAGGCGGTATTGGCTTTGCGGGTTCGGATGGCTGATCACGAACGAGCAAGGATGAACGAATGCCGCAGAACGAGACGGAGGGAACAGCCAATGGCTAGGCAGAATATGGATGCAAGACGTTCATCGGGACATGCCACCATCGTCAAGCCCGAACAGGCGCTGCCCATCAAGCCCTTCGGCCTCGACATGCAGGTACTCCTCACCAGCGAGGCCACCGGGGGCGCCCTCTCGGTCATTCTCGGGTCCCACAAACCAGGCGAAGGCCCGCCCGACCACGTTCATTTCAGCCAAGAGGAAGTATTCTTCATCCTCGAGGGCACGTATGAGCTGACCGTCGGCGACCAAACCTCGACGGCCGGGCCCGGTACCATTGTGTTCATCCCGCGCAGTGTGGTGCATCGCTTCAAGAATGTCGGGAACAAGATGGCACGTATGCTTGACTGGAGCCTCCCGGGAGGACAGGACCACTACTTCAAGGCGATCTCCGAACTTGCGGTCGGCGGCGGCTTCACCGGCGAGAAAGCGATGGAGATAAGCAAGAGGTTCGACACGAACTTCCCCAGGCATCTTTAGCTCTCGAGAACTGAAACTGTGGCGCGTGCCTACCGATTCTTGCGGAAATGTACGGGGTAGGATTTGAAAGGTCGAACGTAGGCGCTCGACGAAGGAGGGTGGTCGATGAGTCAACGATCGGTCGTCGACGGGATCGACCGCGTCACTGCCTGTCGCTCGGGGAGGGCGGAAAGTGGGCGGCCTACTCTGTCATCCACCTTGAAAGGAGCCGATGAGATGAGAACCGAAGACACACTGGCGAAGGCATGGGATGCGCACCTGACCTCGGAGTTCGTCGCGAAGAGCCCTGAGCAAGCGCTCGCGACGATGACAGCGGAACCCTACGTCAACGAGATTCCCTTGATGATCGGCGCCCGAGGGCGTGACGAAGTGCGGGACTTCTACGCGAACCATTTCCTGTCACAAATCCCGCCGGACATGGAGACGGTACCCGTCTCGCGGACCGTGGGGCAGGACCAGGTCGTCGATGAGCTGATTCTGCGCTTCACCCACTCGATCCGCATGGACTGGTTGCTGCCGGGCATCCCGCCCACCGGCAAACGCCTGGAGGTCCCGATGGTCGCCATCGTGCAGTTCGAAGGCGACAAGGTCGCACACGAGCACATCTACTTCGACCAAGCGTCCGTGCTCGTCCAGGTCGGCCTCATCAATCGCACGCTCCCTGTTCGCGGCGGCGAAATCGCGGCGCAAGTGTTGAAGCCCACGCAACCGATGAACGAACTCATCCGTCGCGCGACGACCAAGCCAGCCGAACGGCCGCCCGCCGATAAGTAGTGGCATTGAAGTCGCCGAGCCGACGCGGGCGCTGCGGCGAAGAGTTGCTGGAGCGCCGTCAGCTCACCTCCCGCATGTTCGAGAGGTGTGACGAGGCAGACGGGTGCAGGGGGCGGCTAGTCGAATTGTTCGTCAGGGTCAGGCTATGCGCGCTTCGCCTGCGCTCACCGGAGGGGACCAATCATGAACGACTATCAGACCTTTGCCCTCGGAAACGTCGTGCTGCAATCCGGGGCCACCATCCGCGACGCCCAGCTCGCTTACAAGACCTTCGGCACTCTCAGCCCCAAGAAGGACAACGTCATCGTGTATCCCACCTGGTACTCGGCTCAGCACCAGGACAACGAGTGGCTGATCGGCGAGGGGATGGCCCTCGACCCTCGGGAGTATTTCATCATCATACCGAATATGCTCGGCAACGGTCTCTCCAGCTCGCCCAGCAACACCGCGCCCCCCTATGACAAGGCCCGCTTTCCCAAGGTCACGGTCTACGACCAGGTGGTGTTGCAGCACCGGCTCCTGACGGAGAAGATGGGGATCGACCGGATCAAGCTGGTAACCGGCTGGTCGATGGGTGCGGCGCAGACGTTCCAGTGGGGCGCCACCTACCCAGACATGGTCGAGCGCATGCTCCCCTTCCAGGGCGCCGCCCGCTGCTCGCGCCACAACTTCGTCTTCCTCGAGGGGGTCAAGGCGGCGCTGACTGCCGACGCTGCCTACCTCGACGGCTGGTACGATAGGCCTCCCACCAAGGGCCTGCGAGCCATGGCCCGCGTCTACGCCGGGTGGGGCTTCTCCCAGGCCTTTTACCGCCAGAAGCTGGACAGCACTGCGTTGGGCTACTCCTCGCTCGAGGACTTCCTGGTCGCCTTCTGGGAGGGCTTCTTCCTGCCCAAGGATGCCAACAACCTGCTGGCCCTGCTTTGGACCTGGCAGTATGCCGACATCAGCGCCAACTCGACCTTCGGCGGGAACTTCGAGAAGGCACTCGCGTCGATCAAGGCCAAGTCGGTGGTCATGCCCGCCTCGAGCGACCTCTACTTCCCGCCCGAGGACAGCGAGTACGAGGTCTCCCACATGCCCAATGCCACCCTGCGCACGGTGGAGACGGTCTGGGGTCACTTCGCCGGCGGCCCGGGCACCAGCCCCGAGGACATCAAGGTCCTCAACTCAGCCCTGGTCGAGCTGCTGGAGAGCTGAGATGTGAAGGATCCTGTGGCCATGTCAGCAACAGCTTGCCTCGGAGAACGGCTCACGAATCTGCTCGGGATTCCGTAGCACCATGAACGCATCCAGAGTCGCGACGCCTGTCGGTAGGGGCCACTGTCCGATTCTTGCGGAGACAACCAGGTGAATTGATCGAAAGGGAAGCCCGTCGGCTAGCCAAGGCCGTCGAGCAGCGCTTTCGCCGCCCGGAGATCGGCGGTGCCGAAGCCCTCGGTGAAGCGCCCGTAGACCGACGCCAGGAGCTCACGCGCCGGCTCGGTCCGGCCCTGTCGATGCCACAATCGGGCGAGGCTCGTAGCGACCCGCAGCTCCAGGGACAATACCCCTTGCCGCCGCGTCCATCGCAGCGCCTGCTCGAGGAACTCTTCTGCCGCGGGGACGGTGCCCGGGCCTCCCTCCAGCGGGAGCAGATCGGCCTTGATGCGCAAGAGCTCCGCGATGCACCAGCGCTCTTCGTCGCGCTCGGATTTGCCGAGCGCCTCGTCGATGCTCGCGAGGGCCCGGTCGGCCTGGCCGATGCCGGCCAGACCCTGCGCGAGCGTGCCGAGCAGGAATACGTAGTATGGGACGAAGCCGGTCTCGCGGAGCTCGTCGAGCGCAGTGCGGAGAAGCTCAACGCCGTCACCAACCTCGCCGCGCTTGATGAGCAGGGCGCCGTTCAAGCAGCGCGCTCCTCGGTGCCGGACGGCCAGAGCATGCCGGGCCGAATGGTCGAGTAGCGTCGCCACCGAGCCTTCCATGGCCGCCAGATCGCCGTTCCAGAGCGCGACCAGGCTTGCCGCCTCCAGGGCGTTGCACAGCGAGAGTGCGTGGTCGATCGCCCGCGCATCCTCAACGTTGCTCTGAGCGGTCCACAGAGCCTGGTCGGGGAATCCCTGCAGCCAGAGGATCCGCGCCAGGACCATACGCGCCGGCACCTCTTGGTCGTATTGAAAGCGGACGGCGTGCGAGCGGCGAACCGGGTCAACATAGTGAGCGAGCATGTGCTCGAGGTGTCGTCGCGCGTTCGTCTGGTCTCCCAGGTAGTGGAGCGAGGCGCCGACCATGCGCTCGCCGACGGGGAGATCGGCCGGATTGGTCACCCGGCCGCAGAAGCGCTGCGCCAGCACGAGCGCCTCGGGACACTCACCGCGGCTCACGCGGCAGAGCCACAGGCCCCAGAGCGCCCGCAACTGGTACTCGGCGTCGTCGCGGCTCCCGGCGATCTCGAGGGCGGTCGTCCAGGCCGTGATGGTGTCGGGCCCGGGCCCCGTGGTCTGCCCGAGCGATACGCCGAGCGCGGTGAAGAGCTGCATCTCGTGGTGCGAGGCGCGATCCGAGGGGGGCCGAAGGCGAGCGAGCGCGCGCTCGACACGGCTGCGGCACTCGACCATGTGCGACTGCTGGAACCACAGAGGCACCGCCGCCGCAGTGAGCGCGACCCCGATCGACGCATCGCCGCTGGCTGAGAATGCCCAGTCCAGCGCCGTTCGTATGTTGTCGATCTCGCGACTGTACGCGGCCAGCCATTCGACGGGGGGGCGCGTCTCCCATTCGGTCTCGGCCCGCTCGAAGAGGTCCCGGTAGTATTCGGCGTGGCGTCGGGCTACCTGGGCGAACTCGCCGCTGTCGGTAAATTTCTCGAGCACATAGGCCCGCGTCGTCTCGAGGAGCCGGTATCGCGCGGTGGCCGCCGTGACCTCCACGACCACAAGCGACTTCGCGGCCAGATTCGTAACGCTGTCCACCGTCTCGGAAGCGTCGAGGTCGGGGAATGTCGCGACGGCGCTGGCTGCCTCCAACGTGAAGCCTCCAGCGAAGATGGCCAAGCGGTGCAGGATAGTGCACTCACCCGCGGGAAGGAGTCCGTAGCTCCAGTCGAGCGTCGCGCGCAGCGTCTGGTGCCGCGGCAGCGCGGTCCGGTCGCCGCCGCTGAGCAGATGAAATCGATCGTCCAGATGGGCGGCGAGCTCGTCCATACCGAGGGTGGCGGTGCGGGCCGCCGCCAGCTCGATGGCGAGCGGAATGCCGTCGAGGCGCCGACAGACCGCGCCCGCGATGGCGGCGCTCCGTGCGTCCAGGGAGAAATGCCAGTCCATCGCCTGCGCCCGCGCCACGAACAGCTTCACGGCCGCCGCTTCCAGTAGTTCCTCGCGGTCCTCGGTTCCCTCTGCCGGCACCGCGAGCGAGGGCACTCGATAGACATGCTCCGCCTGCACACGGAGCGCCTCGCGGCTCGTCGCCAGCACGCGCGCGTGCGGGTTGACGCGCAACAGCGTGGTGGCCATGCGGGCCGCCGCCTCGATCACGTGCTCGCAGTTGTCCAGCACGAGAAGGACGCGCTTCGCGCCGAGCGCCGCCGCCACCCGTTCGGGTGATTCCACACCGGCGGGGAGGGTGAGCCCGAGCGCAACCGCGACGGTGACGGGGACTAGTCCGGGATCGGACAGCGGCGCAAGGTCGGCGATCCACACTCCGTCGGAGAAGTCAGGGAGTAGCTCCCGCGCGGCCTCCAGGCTCAGCCGCGTCTTGCCGATTCCGCCCGCGCCGATCAGCGTGACGAACCGATGGACGGCCAGCAACTCAGTCACTTCCACGAGCGCAGCCTCTCGGCCAATCAGCTCCGAGATCGACGCTGGGAGATTCGTCGGCGGCTGGATCCCCGGCTGCGCCACTGCCGCGCGGGAGAGGGGATCGGCGTCTGGAACCGGAGCCAGGTCTTCGTCGGGGGGGCCGAGCACCTCGCCTCGATCTGGGCGAGCGGGGCGCCAACGCAGGATCTCCTGGTAGAGCTGGGTGGATTCCGCCTCGGGCGGCGTGTCGAACTCGCGCTTCAAAGCGTCGGCGCAGAGCTGATACTGCCGCAGCGCAGCCTCCCGGCGGCCGAGCCGCACGTAGAGCCGCATGAGCCCGCGGTGGACGGGCTCCTGCAACGGGTCCAGGGCGAGGAGGCGCAGGCCAGTCTGAACGGCCGCCTCTGCGGCCCCGGCCTCCTGCTGCTGGGTGAGCAGCCGTCCCAGGGTTTGAATGGCCAGCTCGTGCAGGCGTTCCCGTTCGGACGTGAGCCACTCCTCGAACGGACGCTCGGCCAGGACCAGGCCGGCCAGCAGGTCCCCTCGATAGAGGCCAGCGGCCTGATCAAGCGCATCCGTGCTCCCGTCGGCGACCAGCCGTTCGAACCGCGCCACGTCCACATCGACGACCGCGGGGTCCAGGGCCACGCTCGTGCCCTCGAGGACCAGGCCGGACCGGGGGGTCTTGGGCAGGATTTTCCGGATTCTCGAGAGCGCGTAGCGCAGGTTGCCCCGGGCCTGGGCATCCTGCATCGCTCCCCACAGAAGGGTCGCGAGCCTCTCGCGCTGGTGGGCCTGACCGAGCGGGACAGCCAGGTAGGCCAGGAGGGCCTGAGCCTTCCTCGTAGGGAGGACGAGCACAGCGCCAGCTTCGAGTTGTGCTTGAAATCCGCCCAGGAGCGTGAGTTTCAGGCCTGCCGCGGGTTTCAATGCTCCTCCAGGGACTCCGGCAAGACGCGTTGCTGAGTATGCCACAGGCCCCCAGCCTCCATTTGGAGCCCACGTCATTTTTCACGCCGCCGGTTACGAATCACACACGGAGGCCGGGTACAACAGCCACGAGGGAATAGGCTTGGGTCATAACCAAGGGAGCGGGGAGACGGGGCCGCCAGAGCACCTTGGTGAGTATACGACCCTCATCCTTCGCATCCGGCGAGACGACGCCGGGCGGCTGAGCGGAGTGGTGGAGCGCGTGAGGACGGGACGAAGGTGCAGGTCCACGGCCTGGAGACCTTTAGTCGCGCCGTGGCCTCTCTGCTCTCGACCGCCGCCGAAGGGAGCTGACCATGGAAGCGACACACCGACCGAGTGCCACGAGCAACGCCCTGCCTGGATACAGATTCCGGCGAGTGACCGAGTACATCGAGAAGAACCTCGACAGGAAGCTGACGCTTTCCGAGCTCGCCGCCCTCGTGTACACGAGCCCCTATCACTTCGCCCGACTCTTCAAGCGCAGCGCGGGTGTCCCTCCCCACCAATTCGTCATCCGGCAGCGCATCGACCGCGCCCGGGGCGTCCTGGCCACGCCGGAGCTGTCGATCGCGGACGTCTCGCGGGTGGTCGGGTTCCGCACCGCGAGTCACTTCACCGCCGTGTTCCGGCGCGTTCTGGGCATCACGCCAGGAGCATATCGGGAGGCGGCTCTGCGAGAAGACCGACCCGACGCAGGGAGAGGCTGAGATGAGTTGCGCTGAGATCGCGATGGTCGGGACCTGTCCGGAGCCCGGTGGGCGCGAGGGTCGTCCGCTCTCCCTGCGAAAGGCCATCGATCCAGACGCCGCGCTCGTGGCGCAGCTGCGCCGAGAGGAGGCGGGAGCGGCGGAGACCTTGCTGGCCGTCTACGGGGATCGCGTCTACCGGCTGGCCATCCGCATCACGGGCAACCCGTCTGACGCCGAGGAGGTGGTGCAAGATGCACTCTGGGCGGTGATCCGCAAGATCGACACTTTCCGGGGAGCGGCCACGTTCGGGTCCTGGGTGTACCGGATTACGGCGAACGCAGCGTACGACAAGCTGCGGCGATGGCGGGGCCAGCGGAACGAAGTGTCATGGGAGGATCTCGCGCCGACATTCGACGAGCAGGGTCAGCATGTGGAGACGACGGTCGACTGGTCGAGCAGACTGATGGACCCTGGGATCGAACGGGAGATGAAGGAGGTGCTCTCTCGCGCCATCGCTGAGCTGCCACCCGCCCATCGCATGGCCTTTCTTCTACACGATGTCGAAGGGCTCCCAAACCCTGAGGTCGCCGAAACGCTGCAGGTCAAGCTGGCCACGATCAAGTCACGTGTGCACCGGGCACGGCTCTTCCTGCGGAAGCGCCTCGCCGGCTACGTGGACCTTGATGGCAAGGGGTCGGGACGGTCCGAGCATTCGCCTCCGCGTGCGCCGGACTCCCGGAACCCATGCCTCCTTCGAGACGGCATCGTCGAGCAGCTTCGACACCTGCCGTTCCCCGCCAAGAGCCTTCATGCGCTTCGGCTGGAACGTGTACGCACCCGACGAGAAAGCCCGCAGGAACCCTTACGCGGCGCGGCGGCACGCCAGCATCGAGCGGAGAAAGCGCGGATCAGAGCATCCGAGGAGTCGCCATGTCCACCGTTCCGTCGATCGCGACCCGTTTCACGCAGCGCTTTAGCGTCCGCCATCCGTTTGCCTGCGCCGGCATGGCCTTCGCGGGCTTGACGCCGGACCTCGCCATCGCAGTGAGCAAGGCCGGCGGCATCGGAGCCATCGGCGTCGGTGTCACGCCGCCTTCGCGATTGCGCGAGTACATCCGAGCCGTGAAGGCCGCGACGCCGTCGCCGTTCAACGTCAACTGCATCACCTGCTTCGACAACGACGCACAGGTGAAGGTGTGTGCGGAGGAGGGCGTGCCCATCGTCTCGTGGCACTGGGGCCATCCGTCGGAGGAGAACCGCCGCATCTTGCGCGAGGCCGGCGTGTCGTGCTGGGAGCAGGTAGGTAGCGTCGATGATGCGCGGCGTTCCGTCGACGGTGGCGCCGAGGTGGTCATCGCGCAAGGCTACGAGGCTGGCGGTCACAACTACCAGGGGCTGGCCGGCAAGCCGGGTCTGCCGACGTTCGTGCTGCTGCCGACCCTGGTCGACGCCGTCGGCAGCCAGGCCATGGTGCTGGGGGCGGGCGGCATCAGCGACGGCCGCGGCGTGGCGGCGGCGCTCGCGCTCGGCGCCGACGCGGCCTGGGTGGGCACGCGCATGGTGGCCACCACGGAAGCCAGCGTGCACGACGAGCACAAGCGCCGCATCGTCGCGGCCAAGGGCGAGGACACGGTGTTCAGCTCGATCTTCGGGCCCGAGTGGCCGCACTTCAACCCGATGCGGCTGCAGCGCAACCGCGTCGTCGCGGAGTACAACCACCGCCTTGCCGAGGTGCCGATGGAGCGAGGCGGGCTCGAACTTGTCGGCAAGACGGTGCTCTACGGCCAGGAAATGGAGATGCGCAAGTTCAACGCGATCCTGCCCACGCCCGAGACCGAGGCTGACTGGGAGGAGATGCCGTGGCTGATGGGGCAGGGCGTGGGGCTGGTGAACGATATCCAGCCCGCCGGCGACGTGGTCGAACGGATGATGCGCGAGGCGCAGACGATCCTCGGGCGCCTGGGTCGATCACTCTCGTGATCCGCCCCGAGGCGCATTCACGAGCGCAGGAGCCGGGATCCGAGCCGGGTCATCTCGGCCCGCTACGGAGGGCTCCGGGACCGGCGGCTCGCCGCGCGAGCGACTGTCCGATTCCTGCGAAAAAGCGCTCTACAGCGATACACGCTAACCGTCGAGCGTCCTATATACATGCGAGGAATCTCTACTGATCACAGAGGGAGACAACATCAGAAGCCCAAATCACCGAGGTGATGCCGCGGTACGTGGCGACGGCCGCGCATCGCTAACCGCCCCCAAAGGAGGCCAGCATGTCGCAGAGAGGATTTTCCCATATCGGTCTTTCGACGCTGGATCTCGACAAGACCCGCGAGTTTTACGAGAACATCTTGAAGTTCAGACCGGTCCGGTGCGACATCATCAAGGTGAAGGAGGGTGGGCAGATCCGCCACATCTTCTTCGATGCCGGGGGGGATCAGCTCGTCGCTTTCATGGAAGCTCGGGGAGTACCGGGGGTGCCGGCCCGGTACGACGCTGGCATCAACCGAGGGCTAGGGGTGCCGAACTCGTTTTATCATTTTGCCTTCGAGGCGGGCTCGGAGGCGGGGCTGGACGAGAAGCGCAACGAGCTGCTCGCGCGGGGCGTCGACGTCACCGAGGTGTTCGATCACGACTGGGCCAAGTCCATCTACTTCAAGGATCCCAACGGAATCCAGCTTGAATACTGCTGCTTCACCCGCAAGCTGAATGCAAACGATGCCCGGATGAAGGACCGGTTCGAGACGTCCGTCCGTCGGCTCCGGCTGGAGGATCCGGCTGCTCCGAAGTCGGCGACGACGGCGAGTGACGACCTCGACCTGAACAGCGGATTGGTGTCAAAAGCGTTCCGTCCCTAGTTGTCGCGTCCAATTCGCTCGCCGCGGCAGCCGAGCTCGCGCTCACCGGCAAAGAATGACCATGTGGAGAGAGCCGCCAGGCGGTGAGGTGACCCGTGGCGTCTCCTCACCTCCCTTCCGGTCCGCGCGGGTGCACGGTGTCGGGGGATAAGGCATGCGCGCTGGCGATCGCGCGCCACCGGGAAGGGTTGAGTAGGTGGCCTCGGGTAGGGCTGTGACATCGGGCTCCTGGGGGTTCCTGGACGGGCGGAGTCTGAGAATGGCAGATTACGTCAGGGACGTAGGCCACCGCGGGACGCCCGCCGCCGGAGCCGACCCAAAGGACTTTATGGCGCATGCTTTGGTAGCGTCGCCTTTCAAGAGATAAGGCGAACCGGCTTTCGCAGTCCTGACCACTGTCTTCTACCCAGTCGCCCTTCGTGATGACGGGAGTGCGTCTGCGCCAAGACCGCTCTTTAGTCCTCTAGGAACGCAGGTCTGTCACCGTCCGTTGTCACCCGCGACGGCGTACAGCGGCCATTCGCCAGGGACGCCCTTGAGTGTGCGTGTCCCGCGGCTCTCGAAACTCAACCCGGAGCCGGCAACGAGATCCTTGACCGTGCTGGACACGAGAACCTCGTCAGCCGCAGCCTCCGCGGCGACGCGCGCCCCAATGTGCACGGCGATGCCGCCGAGTTTCGTTCCGATGACTTCGCATTCCCCCGTATGCAGCCCAGCCCGGACCTGGAGCGTCAGAGGTTTCAACGCTTCCCGAACGGACGAGGCGCAGCGAATCCCGCGTGCGGGACCGTCGAACGAAGCAAAGAAGCCATCGCCGACGGTGTCGAGTTCCCGTCCACGAAAGCGGACGACCTCACGGCGTATCGCGCCGTAGTACTGATCGAGGAGTTCGCGCCAGCGGCGGTCCCCGAGGTTCGCTGCGCGCTCGGTGGAGCCGACGATGTCCAGAAACAAAATCGTCGCGAGCACACGATCGTGTTCGGCGGCGTCGTGGACACCCGTGAGGAACCTCTCGATGCGATCGAGAATTGCGTCGGCGTCGCCGATCCACGGCGTATGGTCGATGCCAGGAAATTCGGCGAGTTCGGCGCCAGCGATGTGTGTGGCGAGGTAGCGCGCCTGCCCGACGCTCGAAACGCGTTCGTCGATTCGGTGCGCAACCAGAGTAGGCACGCGGATCGTGGGAAGGACATGCCGCACGTCGATGTCCATGTTCATTCGGAGTATCGCGATCGCGGCTCCGGGACTTGCGGCGAGGCGGTTCCACGTGGCCCCCCATTGGCGATAGGATTCGTCGGCACTCGGCGAATAGATGTCGCTCATCGTCCCGGGACGTCCCCAGCCTTTTTCGATGCGCTCGACTAGCCGCTCGGCATCTTCGGGTCTGACTCCGGACGGATGATCGGGCGCCCAAGCGCGCCGCGCGTACGACCCGTAGAGAACGAGCGCGATCGTCCGCTCTGGATGCGTAGCCGCGAACAGCAGAGACATTGGGCCGCCCTCGGAAATTCCCATGACCGCTGCGCGGCGAGAACCCACTGCATCCATGACGGCGCGTACGTCGTCCATCCGCTGCTCGAGTGTCGGGATCCCCGACATACGGTCCGACAGCCCGGTGCCGCGCTTGTCGAAGAGAATGACGCGCGAGAACGACGCGAGACGTTCCAGGAAGTGCGCGACAGCGGGGTGCTCCCACGACCACTCGAGGTGCGAGGTGAAACCAGGTACGACGACGAGGTCGAGAGGGCCATGCCCGACAACCTGGTACGCGATGTGGACATCCCCGCTCTTCGCGTAGCAAGTCTCGGGCCGTTCGGTCATCGCTGCTTCCTGGTGCCGGGTACTCGAACGCCGGCGGCATCAATCTTAGATGTAGTAGTCGAGAGGGAAGATAGAGTGGATGACGCTCGCCGAGGAAGGCAAGGAGCGCGCCCAATCATGAGTTGGCTCCCAGAGATGGATGCCACGAAGCACATTGCTGGTGACGGCCAGCAGGTATTCTGGGCCAGTGAGGAGGCGCCGTCAAGCGCCAGGGGTCAGGTTCAGATCGGGGTGAGGCGTAGATCTGAACTCACGCCGAGGGACGAGCGGGTGGGAATGCGAGAAAGGGATTCAAAGTCGCGTTTGATTCCCCATCGGGACAAGTGAGTATTGAGATCCGGACTGAAGCGCGACTTTCAATCTATCGTTCGGTGGCCAGAGCCGTCCGCCACGCGGGTCGCTCTCGGCCCCGCGTGGGATGACGGGTC
>Ga0126370_10000437_pt1 | contig 17149 bp, 18 predicted proteins | sample PanSoiMetaPlot_3_FD_92586 | JGI IMG/M metagenome (GOLD analysis project Ga0126370, IMG submission 92586) | Tropical forest soil microbial communities from Panama - MetaG Plot_3 | ecosystem: Environmental > Terrestrial > Soil > Tropical forest > Bulk soil | place: Panama | collected 2016-02-17 | reverse complement strand
GAGCCACTAACTGAACCGGTGGAGCAAGGTCAATGAGCACCATGGTCAAGCGCGTGGCGCAGGCACTCCAGCAAGAAATGGGGACTGCTCGATTTGATGAAACGGCAGCATCTTTCGCTCTGGCCCGCGCCGCCATCGCAGCGATGCGGGAGCCAACGGAGGAAATGATGGACGCTTGGGCCAGGGCTCCGGGCGCCATTAAAGCGGGCTGGCAAGCCATGATCGACGCCGCCTTGGAGGGGAAATGAGCGACTGCGTCTCAGAGCGTATGCGGTGGCGCGTCAAGCAGTTTGAGCTTAGCGGTCAACATCGCGATACGTAGATCAGCCTCGGCGCTCGTGAGGTTCGGTTTATATGCGTCTAGCTCATAAGCAGCTTCTGCCAATCGCTTGAGCGTTGCAGCCTGTTCGGCTGTCATTGGCCTATTGGCAATCATGGCGTCATCTCGACACGATAAGTGACGCTGCGCCAACCGATTGAAGGCAAGCGAGACTCTGCGAGGGAGTGACGCGAGGGCTTGGATCGGGGATCAGTAGAAATCATCTACTATAATTAGAGGCCACTCGTCGGCTTCCATTCGTCCTTCTGCCTTGTCCAGTGCAGCCTCCCATTGGTCTCGGGTGTAGTCCTTTGCCTTTGCCTCCGCAAAGACGGTTTCGGCAACCTTAAAGTCACCATGCGTTGGGCAATGGAAGGCTGTTGCTTCCCCGGCCGGAAGCTCTTGTGCTGAGGATTTGCAAATTGGGCGACGGCCATGAATTCTCAGGGGGCGCGAGCAATCTTTCTTAGCTGGCAACAGCTAAGACAATTACAAAGATTACCAGCAGCCAAAAAAGGTTTCCCTTCCATGTTGGTCTGAGAGCAACTGGATCGGTAACTCGCCATGAATGGGTCATAGCATCCAACTCCATGTGCTTGTGCTTGCGGCGCTCAAGTAAAGAGGATCAAGGCTTCGACGCCAGCGTCTAACGCAAACCAAACGGTCGCAAGCAAGATCAGGGCGGCAAGGAACAAATTCTTTTTCATGGCCATCTCCCTACATTCTGGGTTGGCCCTGCCCACTGATATGGGGTTGGGTTGCCAGTACAGAGCAACGCAATCCGTGACCGCCATCACGTTTTGGAGCTTTTTCGGGAGCCAAGGCATCAGCGATGGCTAGGAGCGCAGAGCGGCTGACGATGCCTTGAGGGAACCTACAGGCTAGATTTGGATTTATGATCATGCCGTGCCAGTGAGTAAAAAAGAGGGGTCGCCATTAGCGACCCCCAGGTGAGCATGTGCACCGTCGGGGACGACGATGCGGCCACAGCAAAGCATTAGTCCAGGGAGTGCGCTGTGACCCTCATCACATCGGCAGGCACGGCACCCGCTCAGCTTCCCGGCTAGCCAACGCCTTTTCAAAAATCGATAAACAAAAATAGGATCGCGCTGGTCGTCGCCGCGAGACCCACAAGAGCGAGAGCAAGGGTATAGATGTAACGCGTATCAACGACTACATCTTCTGGTGGCCGGGCTCCACCATTTGCAAGAGCATCCATGGCTCCCTCCTATGGACTTCGACGTAGCGAGTTCAGAAATTATTCCTGGCTCACCAACTGAATTTTTACACAGCTTTGGGATAGCTATCTGTTACCAAGGTCACACCGCGCGCGGCCAAGGGACAGGCTATCGGCCATTCACAGTGGCTGAGTGCTAGGCGAGAGCTAGGGCCAAATTAGTCCCCCGCCATAACCCGATTAGTGAAACGGTTTGAAGCAGTTGGCGCAAAGCGCCTCGCAGCTTCGTAGTCTGGTGCTCTATCCAGCTGAGCTACGGGCGCGGCGCGTCGTAGCTATAGGCTCGCGCGCGTCATGGCAAGGCGACGGCAAGGCGGGCTGTGGTCGATGACGCAAAATAGCTCCCGCTCCCAAAGAGCGCAACAAAACTCTAACCGTGGGCGCGGGCGCCGCGATGGGCGGCAAGCTCCACCGCCCGATCCGGGATCGTCAACCGCAACGTTGCGCCAATCGTGCCTTCAACCAAGCGGATTTCACCACCGTGGGCGCGCACGAGCTCAGCTGCGATCGCTAGGCCGAGCCCCGTGCCGCCCGTACGGGTTGAGCCCTGGAATGCTTCGAACAAGTGTGCGCGCGCCTGATCGGAAAAGCCGGGGCCCGTATCGGATACTTCAATCACGACGACCGCGCCCTCGCGGCGGCCGGTGATACGGATCTGGTCACGCCCCGGATCGCGATCGGCACGGCCGTCTGCGGCCTGGCTTTCCATCGCCTGCACGGCGTTGCGCGCGAGATTAAGCAAAATGCGAAATAGTTGATCGTAATCAGCTTCAACAACGAGTCCGCGCTCGACTGCGCTGATCCAGCGGATCGGCGCGTCGGGACCGAGCCCCAAAGTTTCATGCACCTCCTCGACCAGCGGCTCGAGCAGTACTGGCCGACGGTCGGGTGGCGGCTCCTGCAAGCGGCCATAGGACAAGGTCGACTGGCAAAAAGCGACTGCCCGTTCGAGGGCGTGCATCAACTTCGGCGCAAAGCGTTGCACGCCCGGATCGGGAATCTTGGCAAGCCGGTCGGAGAACAGCTGTGCCGAAGCCAGAAGATTGCGCAAATCGTGATTGATCTTCGACACCGCAAGACCGAGGCCGGCGAGCCTATTCTTCTGATGCAACATCGAGGTGAGCTCGGTTTGCATCGTGGCAAGCTCGCGCTCGGCCGTGCCGATTTCGTCGAGACGTCCCGATGGCGCGATGACACGGTCGCTATTTTCCGGGTCGGCGCGGAATGCGATCATGTTTGCGGTGACGCGACGCATCGGCCGTACGAACATGTAATGCAGCGCTAGATAAACCAGTGCCGCAGTGATCGCCGAGATCAGAAGCGACAACAACAGAATGTCGACGGAATAACGCAGCATCGCGCGACGGAGCGGCTGCTCGTCCATAACGAGCTCGATATATTCACCGCCCGGTGCCGGACCCATGACACGCACAACATCTTTTTTGTTATTGAGCATGGTGGTGAAGGCATCGACCACCGCATCGAACGCGTAGACGTTGCGCAGGTCATAAGTAGCTGCGACAGCGGGCGGCATGTCGTCGACGGCGATCATGCGATGACGCGAACCCATTTTCATCGCCACCGCGCGCGCACCAATTGAATCAAGAATGCGCTTGGCAAGTGCGTCGGAAACTACCCCGTTTGGCGCCGCGTCAAGAACGAGCGCGGCGGTGTAGGCAGTTGCGAGACGATCCTTCAGCCAGACGACCCGGAAATTGGCGACCGATGGCACATAGATCAGCACTTCCGCGATCATCACGAAAAGAATCGTAAGGACGAGGAGTTTGGCCGAAAGCCCGAAGCGGGGCGTCCGGAGCTGTTCCGAGCGCGCGGCGGTATCTTCAGTCATGGTCTAGGTCCGCTGCATAGCCAAGCGTTGCAGCGCCACAATGATGCGCCGCACCGGGGTTTGCGTCAAATCCTGTCACCGAATCAAATTTCCCATAAATATGTCGGTTGTGCGCGAGGCGGCGCCCCGATTACCGCCGACCGGCCGGACCCGCCGGCGGAGTTTGCCGAGGCGGCGAAAAGGCCCGCGATTGGCCCCTAAGTTACGTTGACGGGCCAGAAGGCCTCCCGTATAAGCCGCGCCAATTGCGGCCCATCGCCGCGGCAGCCGCGCAGCGGAGAACTTTTGTGAAACGGACCTATCAACCGAGCAAACTGGTGCGCAAGCGGCGTCACGGCTTCCGTACACGCATGGCGACCAAGGGCGGCCGCAAGGTTTTGGCCGGACGACGCGCGCGCGGGCGGAAGAGACTGAGCGCCTAGCTCCGGGTAGCGTCGGAATAGCGCGGGCAGTTCGGTCGTTTCAGTCACACATCGATTGCAACGGTTTGCTTAAGTGGGTCACGCCAAAATCGGTGACGCTAAGTCGGTGACGCCAAGTGGAGCGGTTGAAACGCCGTAGTGACTTTAGGGCCGCCGCTCAAGCCGCGGGGCGTGGCGCGCGAGCGCATGCAAGCGCTTTCGTCGTCCAAGCTCGCATGCGCGAGGAGGCCGGTCCGCCACGGGTCGGCTTTACCGTAAGCAAGCAGGTCGGCAACGCTGTTGAGCGCAATCGCGTACGGCGCCGCTTGCGCGAGCTCGTTCGCTGTGTGCCACCGACGGTGCTTCGCCCCGGGCACGATTACGTCCTGATTGGAAGGCGCTCGGCGCTAAAAGCATCGTTCGCCGACATGGCGAAGGAACTCGATGGCGCAGTACGCCGCGTCCTTGCTTCCGGCAAAACCATGATTGCAACTGGTGAATTACACGACCGCCCCCTACATAGAGCGGGTCGGGCGAGGCTGCCGCGCCGACCACCGCCCAAACGGCATGGCTCCGTCAAGTCGCGGGGCGATCAATAAGAGCATTGATGGAATGAGCGACCACAAAAACACAATCCTTGCCGTCGTGCTGTCGCTGCTTGTCATCGTCGGCTGGCAATATTTCGTCGGCTATCCACAGATGGAGCGGCAGCGCCAGGAAGCGCAGCTCAAACAACAGGAGCAACCGCAAACCCGGCCCGGCTCCGCTCAACCCGCCCAACCTGGCGCGTCACAGCCGAGCGCAACGCCGGCGACACCGGAAGTGCCGGCAACGCCGAAGATCGCACCGCCGTCCGGACAGCCGCAAACGGTTTCGCGCGAGGCGGTGATCGCGTCTTCGCCGCGCATCCGGATCGAAACGCCGCGGCTTGGCGGGAGCATCGATCTCAAAGGCGGCCGGATCGATGATCTGACGTTGACGCAATATCGAGAACAGGTCGATCCGAAATCGCCGCCGATTGTGCTGTTTTCACCGTCCGGCGCGCCGGAGGCATTTTATGCCGAATTCGGCTGGGTAGGAGCGGCCGGCAGCAGTGTGGCGCTGCCTGGGCCGGATACGGTGTGGAAGCAGCAAGGCTCCAGCACGCTCGGCGTGAATCATCCGGTGGCGCTGACATATGACAATGGCCAGGGCCTCGTTTTCACCCGCACCATTTCAGTTGACGAGCATTACTTGTTCACCATCAAGGACGCCGTAAAGAATAACGGCACAGACCCGGTGGCGCTGTTTGCCTACGCCCTGATTTCCCGCCACGGCACTCCGCAAGTACAGGGCTATTACATCCTGCACGAAGGTCTGATCGGCGTGATGGGTGATCAAGGCCTTCAGGAAATGGCCTACAAAAAGATCGAAGATAAGAAGTCGGTAACCTGGGACGTTACCGATGCTTGGCTCGGCATTACCGACAAATATTGGGCGGCGACACTCCTGCCTGACACCGACGCCAAGGTGCGTGCCCGTTTCTCGGCTGGCGAAGCAGGCGGCCTCAAGACCTATCAGACCGATTATCTCCTCCAGCCGCAAACCGTGGCGCCCGGTGCGAACGGCAGCGCCAATGCCCGCCTGTTCGCGGGCGCCAAGGAAGTCTCCGTGGTTGGCATCGATTTTCCGTTCGGGCCCGGCGGCTACAACCAGGCGCTTCAACTCAATCATTTCGATCTGCTGATCGATTGGGGTTGGTTCTATTTCATCACCAAGCCCATGTTCCTGGCGCTTGACTATTTCTTCCACCTCGTCGGCAATTTTGGCCTCTCAATCCTGATCGTGACCGTGTTGGTGAAAATTCTGTTCTTCCCGCTCGCCAACAAGTCCTACGCATCGATGGCCAAGATGAAGGCGGTCCAGCCGCAAATGGCCATGATCAAGGAGCGCTATGCCAACGATCGCCCGAAACAGCAGCAGGCGATGATGGAGCTCTACAAGAAAGAGCAGATCAATCCGGTCGCCGGTTGCCTGCCGATTGCGATCCAGATCCCGGTATTCTTCTCGCTATATAAAGTGCTGTTCGTCACGATCGAAATGCGGCATGCACCGTTCTACGGCTGGATCCACGACCTCTCGGCTGGCGATCCGACCAATATTTTCAATTTGTTCGGGCTTATTCCGTTCGATCCGGGGCTTTATTCGAGCTTCCTGCATCTCGGCGCGTGGCCGGCCATCATGGGCGTGACCATGTGGGTGCAGATGAAACTCAACCCGACGCCGCCTGATCCCACTCAACAGGTTATCTTCAACTGGATGCCACTTATCTTCACTTTCATGCTGGCGGCATTCCCCGCCGGGCTGGTGATCTATTGGGCCTGGAACAACACGCTCTCGGTCATCCAGCAGAGCGTAATTATGCACCGCAATGGCGCCAAGATTGAGCTGTGGGACAATCTGAAAAGCACATTCGTCAAGCCGAAGCCGAAACAGCCGGCCGAATGACGTGCTGTTTCTCTCAAGGTTAAGCACAAGCCTCCCGTTCAAGTTCGCCTGGGAATCTAGCCGAACTTCGTCACGCCGGGCGTTTAACTGCGGCCCACGACATCGACCTCCACATTGGCAAGCCCGGAGAAACCGAGTGCTCGCGCCGCCGCCGGCGTCAAGTCGATGATGCGGCCGCGGACGAAGGGCCCACGATCATTGATCCGCACCACAACTGAGCGCCCGCTACTCCTGTTGGTGACCCGCACCATGGTGCCGAACGGCAGCGTACGATGTGCAGCGGTCAACCCACCGGGGGCTGCGCGCTCACCGCTGGCGGTACGGCTCCCTCCATAGGCATAGACGGAGGCAATTCCACTCTGCGCAGATGCCGCAACCGGTAGTGCGACGGCGGCACCGACAAGAGCTGAGGCAAACAAAGTCTTCTTGAGGCTAGTAACAGCCATGACCATCCTGTTTGATTGTTGATGGGAAGGGTGATTGGGTTCGCGGCTCGCGAACTGCGGTGCGCTATGACCAACTAATTGTGGTCATTGTGCGACGCATCATTCCGGGCAAGGCTTTGGGACAAAGCGTGCAATAAATGCGACCGCAATGAGTCTAGTCGAACCGTATCAAGACATTGATATAAATATAATTTTCTCGAGAAATTAGGATTCAGCAGCTTTCGCTATGCGCTCTATGCATCACCGCATGTTTGTATTGCAATGCAACAAAATGGCTTACAACGCGTTTCGGTAGCCGTGTGCGCGGTGACCAGCGAGCGCTCACGCTAATCGGCACTCGGCAGCACGTAATCTTTGAACTGAGTGCGCAAGATCGTCTTTTGGATCTTCCCGGTCGCCGTGTGGGGAATTTCATTCACGAACGCAACGTCGTCCGGCATCCACCACTTGGCGACCTTGCCCTCGAGATAGGCCAGCAGTTCTTCTTTGCTCACTTTCGCATCCTTCTTGAGAACGACGACCAGGAGCGGCCGCTCATCCCATTTTGGATGGCGTATGCCGATCACGGCAGCTTCCGCGATTTTTGGGTGACCGACCGCCAAATTTTCCAGTTCGATCGAGGAAATCCATTCACCGCCGGATTTGATTACGTCTTTTGAGCGGTCGGTAATATTCAGATAGCCATGGTGATCCATAGTGCCGACGTCGCCGGTGTCGAAAAATCCTTCTTCGTCGAGAATATTGCTGTCGTCCTTGAAATAGGACTTGGCAATGGCAGGACCGCGGACTTTGAGGCGACCGAAGGTCTTGCCGTCCCATGGCATGCGCCTGCCTTGGTCGTCGGTGATTTTCATCTCGACGCCGAAGGGCGAGTGACCCTGCTTCTGCAAGATGTCGAGGAGCGCGTCGCCTTTAAGCCCGGCATATTCGGCTTTGAGCGAACAGGTGGTGCCGAGCGGGCTCATCTCGGTCATGCCCCAGGCGTGAGTGACTTCGACGCCGTAGGTATCTTGGAAAGTTGAAATCATGGCACGTGGACATGCGGAGCCGCCGATCACGACCCGTCGCAAATAAGGCAGCTTGCCGCCGGTTTTTTCCAGCTCTTGCAACAACGCCAGCCAGACCGTCGGCACGGCCGCGGTGCATGTGACTTTGTAATCGGTGAGCAACTGGTAGATCGATGGCCCGTCGAGTTTTGACCCTGGCAGCACCAGCGCCGCCCCAGCCATTGGCGCGGCAAAGCCAATCGCCCAGCCATTGGCATGAAACAATGGCACTACGGGCATGGCGATGTCGCGCCCCGAGATTCCAATCATGTCGGGCCGCGACGCCGTCATCGCGTGCAGCACATTGGAGCGGTGCGAGTAAAGGACGCCCTTGGGATTTCCGGTCGTCCCCGAAGTGTAGCACATGCCGGCCGCGGTGTTTTCATCGAACGATTTCCAGGCGAAGTCGCCGTCGGCTTCGGCAAGCCAGTCCTCATAGGCGACCGCGTTTTGAAGTGAGGTCGCCGGCAGATTGGCACCCTCGCAGAACACGATCGTACGTTGGATGGTGGGAATTCGATCGGCTATCTTCTCGAGTAGCGGCAAGAACGTGACGTCGGTCATGATCACGCAGTCTTCCGCATGATTGATGATCCACGCGATCTGATCGGTGAACAAGCGCGGATTGACCGTATGATAGATCGCGCCGATTCCGAGAATGCCGTACCAGCTCTCGAGATGCCGCCAAGTATTCCAAGCAAGCGTTGCCACCCGGTCACCAAGCCGCACGCCGTCGCGTTCGAGCCGCTGCGCGACGCGGAGCGCGCGACGACGAATCTCGGCATAGTTCGTTGTGTGCATCGGCCCTTCGATGGAGCGCGAGACGATAGGCCGCTCAGCCGCATTGGTCGCGGCATGATCGATGATGCGATGACACAAAAGCGGCCAGTCCTGCATCAGGCCCAGCATTGGTTTCCTCCCGTTTCAGGCACGATCTTACACGGTACCAACCGCATAGAATTCCGTCGCGTATTGCACTGCCGTATCGCCCAGGCGGCAGTCCCGCCCAAATTAATCGGATGTTGCGGCCAGGCAAACTCCCCTACTGAGCGAAAGGTCACCATTTTGCAAAAGAGCTTCCACGATCGTCGGGCATCCTCTAACCATGACCCATATGCTCGGTGAACCCCTGCTCGATTGCGTTGGAACGTCAGCGTGAAACTCAGTGCTGCAATGGCCATAAGCATTGCCGCGTTGTTGAGCGCGGTTACCGGGGTTGCAGCACAAAATGGTTCGCAGGCCCCTGCCGCGCATCGTTCGGAGCGAGGCCGCGCTGTACTGTCAATGCCCGCCGTTATCCCCGAGCAATTTGCCCCGCCACAAGAGAGCTATGCCTCTTTTCCGGATTCGGGCGGCGCCAGCCCGACGCCGGCGCCCCCGTCTACCTGTCAGGTGCGCCTCGCTAAGACCGCCGTCTTCCAGGCGCTCGGCACGCTCGTCGGCCCAGGCGACTGCGGCGCCCCTGACGCCGTGCAGCTTCAAGCAATTCTGCTCCCTGACCAGAGCAAGGTTGCGCTAACCCCGCCAGCGACGTTGCGCTGTCCCATCGCAGAGCAAATCACCGAGTGGGTGCGAAACGAGGTCGCACCCTCACTCGCCGAGTTTGGCCCTCCGCTTCGTGTTCTCGACAATTTCGATTCGTACGAATGTCGTGGCCGCAATAGAGTGCGCGCGGCAGCGCTGAGCGAGCATGGCCGCGCCGATGCACTTGACATTCGGGCTTTCAGACTTGCCGATGGCCGTGAACTTGGACTGACCGATGTGAAAGTCGAAAGGGATTGGCGCGAGAAAATCCGTTCAACTGCCTGCGCACGTTTTTCAACTGTGCTGGGGCCGGGCTCGGATGGTTATCACGAGGAGCACATACACGTGGATTTGGCCGATCGCCGCAACGGCTACAAACTTTGCCAATGGGACATTCGCGATCCGCCAGTCGCGCAAGCGCAGGGCCAGCCGCCTGCATCCGACAATGCGGGCGAACAAGCGGGAGAAATTCTTCCGGAAGATGTGCCGCTGCCGCGACCGCGCCCAAGGACAGCAAATCTGACTAGCAACCGGCTGAAAAACAATCCCGCTCCATAATCCCGAACATGCAGCAGGCCCGAATGTCTTCGCTGAGTAATCTTGCCGCCCGCGACGTCGAAACGCTGGTGCATCCGTACATCAATCTCGCCAGCTTTCGTGAGAGCGGGCCGCTTATTATTGAACGTGCGCGCGGCATCTATGTCTACGACACTACTGGTAAGGCCTATATCGAAGGCATGGCCGGACTCTGGTGCACCGCGCTCGGCTACGGCAATGAGGAGCTCGTCGAAGTCGCCGCCGACCAGATGCGCAAGCTCTCCTTTGCTCATCTGTTCACCGGCCGAAGCCACGATCCCGCGATCGAACTAGCCGAAAAACTTAAGGAGATCGCGCCGGTCCCGATCTCAAAGGTGTTCTTTTGCAATTCCGGCTCGGAAGCCAATGACACGCAGGTCAAGCTCATCTGGTATCTCAACAATGCGCTGGGCCGGCCGCACAAAAAGAAAATCATCAGCCGAATGAAAGCGTATCACGGTGTCACCGTGGCAGCGGCATCATTGACCGGCTTACCCGCCAATCATCGCGATTTCGACCTCCCGCTCCCCGGTTTCTTGCACGCCGGCTGCCCGCATTACTACCGCTTCGGGCAAGAGGGCGAGAGCGAAGAGGAATTTGCAACCCGGCTCGCCGCCGAACTCGACGAGATGATCGTGAAGGAAGGCCCTGAGACCGTAGCCGCCTTCATCGCTGAGCCGGTCATGGGAGCCGGTGGCGTGATCGTGCCGCCGCGAAGCTATTTCGAGAAGGTCATGGCGGTTTGCGCCAAGCACGACGTGTTCATGGTGAGTGACGAAGTCATCTGCGGTTTTGGCCGACTTGGCACGGCATTCGGCTGCCAAAAACTCAACTTTGTTCCGCATGCGATCTCAATTGCTAAGGCACTTTCTTCAGCCTATCTCCCGATCGCCGGCGTCATGATTCCGGAGATGATGTATCAGGCGCTGCTCGCGGAAAGTAAAAAAATCGGCGTATTCGGTCACGGGTTTACCTATGGCGGACATCCGGTCGCGGCCGCAGTGGCGCTCAAAGCGATCGAAATCTACGCACGCGACCGCATATTCGAGCGCGCCGCCGAGCAGGCACCCAAATTCCAAAGCCGATTGGCGGCGCTCAATGCTCATCCGCTCGTGGGCCAGGCACGCGGACTTGGTCTCATCGGCGGTGTTGAATTGGTGGCAGACAAAGCAAGCCGCCGGTCATTTGCAGCGGCGCACGGCGTCGGTGCGCGCGCGGTCCGCTGTACCGAGCAGGAAGGAGTGATCGTGCGTGCGGTGCTTGGCGACGTGCTGACGCTGTGTCCGCCGCTGATCATCAGCGCGGAGGAGATCGATGAACTGTTCGATCGCCTCGGCCGCGCTCTCGACAAGACTTTCGATTGGGTGCGGCGCGAACGCCTCAACGAGGCTTGAGATCGGGCGCACAAAAAAGAACGGCGCCGGACGAGCCGGCGCCGTCTTTCGCCTGATCGCGCCTGGCGATCAGTACATCCGGCCCCCCGCCTTAGGCTCAGGAAATGACGCCAAGCTGAACGCCTCGCCCTGCTTTGGCGCCAATACAACTACGATCGTTCCGATCTTGACGCGACCGTAGAGATCGATCGCGTCCTCGTTGGTCATGCGAATACAGCCCGACGAAATCGCCTGACCGATATATTCCGGCTGATTGGTGCCGTGAATGCGGTACAGTGTGTCTTTGTTGCCAGAATAGAGATACATACCGCGCGCGCCCATCGGATTATGCGGCCCACCGGTGACATAGGCCGGCAAAGGACCAAGCCGCTGTTGCTCACCAGGGGTCGGTACCCAGGCCGGCCATTCTTCGAGACGGCCGATCTTGGCGATCCCGCTCCAGGCCTGCGCCTCTTCGCCCACGGCGATGCCGTAGCGGATCGCCTGTCCCTTCGGCAGCACGTAGTAGAGGAATTTGTTATCGCTATCGATGACGATCGACCCAGGCGCCTCCTTGCGGGTGTAGTCAACGATGTGGCGCTTGAATTGCTCCGGGATCGAAGCCTGCGCGTAGGGCAGGTTTGCCATGAGCTGCTTATCGCGAGGCTTCCAGCCAGCTTCCGATACCGGCGCGAGCGTCTCTTGCATGCAGCCGCCGAGCGTTAGCCCGGCAATGACAAAGGCAATGAAACGTGCCGTCATGACTCGGTAACTCTCCCCACCCCGGCCTTGCGGCCGGTCGTTTACTCTCCGTCACTTCCAAATACCTAAAGCGTCGCGGCGGTGCCAGACGTTAGCGCGGTATCCCAGCAAGGTCGGCGCCGACTGTGGCAGGAATGCCGCAGTCCTTGGTGCCTGGTGGATAACTCGGGGCGGCACCCACGCTGGAACTCGACCGATCGCAGACCAAAGTATGTTCGCCAGCGCTTAAGCAAGGGTTTACCAGACCGTGCAGGTATTTGCGTCTCGATCGGCCGGAAATGTCACGGCAACGCACGATTTGCCGCCCATTTCCGTCGCACTCACCGCCCAAAATTTGAATGTAATTAATCAACGGGTTTTGTATGCCGGAGATGACTGCCAAGGCTGCCAGAACAACGACCCAAACCACTGATCTCAAGCAAGTTCCCGGCGTAGACAATTCCACCGTGCCGGCGCTCGATGCATGCTATGGGCAAATAGGAATTTCGGCCGTTGCTGCGGCGGCGCGCTATCAAGGCGTCGCCAAGAACCAAGCCCATGCCCCTACGTCGAATGAGCGGCGCCACCAGTATGTGGAGGACCCGGCCTAAAGCTCGTCGATTGAACGGGGGGTTGGAGCGGGGGACGCAGATGGTGTCCCCCTTTTCTTTTTGTACCTTCCTCAGCTGGGCCGATCCTAAGTGGCCGTCGGCACTTGCACTTTATGACGGGTCAGCCAGACCTCGAAACCCGCCAGGACCGCCACGATCAGTCCGACAACGACGTCGACAATCATGGCGTCGCTGTTCTGGAAGCCAAGCAACCAGGGCGATACGATTAGCCCAATCCCGGCACCCAAAATGAACCATTCTTCCCAGATCGCAAAGGCCGCAAGCGCCGCGATCGAAAGCACTGCGATGATGATGCCGACCGTCGAGGCGGTCTGCCATTGCGCGCCCGAGGACAGATCAAAGAGCCAGGGCGAAAAGAAGAGCACGCTGCCGAGGACGAGATTCACCACGTCGCACAGCCGAACGCTCGACCAATCGTCCATTTCCTCCTCCCGCACGAATCGGACCGAAAGCCAAATCGGACCTCGGGAGGAACGGTATACCGCGGTTTTGGTTCCGGGGGCAGCCGGCATGGACGCGATCCCGTGAGCCCAACCGCGCAGACGCTGGACTTTACCGCTACTGAATTCGAAGCGGGCCGCCGGTTGTTTGCAGGAGAATGGAGTTTCGTTGCTGCGACCGGAAGCCTGGCGACGCTCCCGACGCCGGCCGCGACCGAGATTGCCTTCGCCGGCCGTTCGAATGTCGGCAAATCTTCGCTCATCAATACGCTGACCGGCCGGCGCGCCTTGGCCCGCACTTCAAACACGCCGGGCCGCACGCAACAATTGATCTTCTTCGCTGGAGCACACCAACTCACACTCGTCGACATGCCCGGTTATGGCTATGCCGCCGCTGGAAAAAACAACGCGGCGGCGTGGTCGCGGCTGGTACAGGGGTATTTGCATAATCGAGTGAACCTGGCGCGGGTTTATCTCTTGATCGACGCGCGCCACGGCCTCAAGCCGGCCGACAACGCTATTCTCGGCACTTTGGGCCAGGCAGCCGTCAGCTACCAAATCATCCTTACCAAATGTGACCAGGTCGGCGACGCCGCGCTTGCCGAACGCTCCCACGCGATCAATGCCGACATGAAAAAACGACCGGCGGCTTTTGCCGAGCTGATCGCCACCTCGGCCCGCAACCGCGACGGCATCGACTGCCTGCGCGCGGCGATCGCGCGGCTTGTCGCTGAGCGCGGACAGCCGATTTTGCCGTTACTTTGACTTCTTCACCAATTGGCCCTTTCTCCCCTTGCCGGCCGCGGCTAAATAGCCGCACGTGGCGATAAGGAGTTGCTCATGGACGTGACGCCGTTTCAGCAGGCTCAAATTCTGGCGGAAGCCCTGCCGTATATGCAGCGCTACGACGAGGCCACCGTCGTCGTGAAATACGGCGGCCATGCCATGGGCGAGGAGAGCTTGGCGCGGGAATTTGCCCGCGACATCGTGCTTTTAGAACAGACTGCCATCAATCCCGTGGTGGTGCATGGCGGCGGGCCGCAAATTGAAGCCATGCTGAAAAGAGTTGGCGTCAGATCGCAATATGCCGCCGGATTGCGGGTCACCGATGAAGCAACGCTCGAAATCGTTGAAATGGTGCTCGCCGGATCGATCAACAAACAAATGGTCGGCTACATCAACGAGGCGGGCGGTAAAGCGATCGGCCTGTGCGGCAAGGACGGCAACATGGTGGTGGCGCGCAAGCTTGCGCGCACCGTGGTCGATCCAGATTCCGCGATCGAGAAGATTGTTGATCTTGGATTCGTCGGCGAGCCGGAGCAAGTCGATACCACGGTTCTCGATCAGGTTCTCGGACGCAAGCTCATTCCGGTTTTGGCGCCGGTTGCTGCCGGGGCGAATGGCGGGACATACAATGTCAACGCCGACACGTTTGCCGGCGCGATTGCCGGCGCGTTGAAGGCCAAGCGTCTCTTGCTCCTTACCAATGTCGCTGGCGTGTTCGACAAGTCGAAAAAGCTCATCAAAGAGCTTACGGCGAACGAGACGCGCCGCTTGATCGCAGACGGGACGATTTCTGGTGGAATGATCCCCAAGGTCGAAACCTGCATCGACGCGCTCGAACGCGGCGTGGAAGCCGTTGTCATCCTCGACGGCAAGGTCCCGCACGCCGTACTGCTCGAATTGTTCACCGAGCTTGGCGCCGGCACATTGTTTCGCCGCTGATCCTGCCCTGTGATATTTGGCAGCGAATGAGTTCTTCCCCGTTTGGCGATCGCGTGCACCACCTTGGCTGCATCCTGAGCCATTGAGCGCGACCGTGCTCAGCACTGTTGTCCTCGGAGAGGTCGTCACGGCCGGTTCAAGCGACCGGGGTCATCATAATGCTGGTTGCTTTGATTGCATTCCAGGTCTGGAGGTAGCCTACCGACCCCGCATACGGTCGCGTCGCGAGCATTTGAATTGTTCCGTTGAATTAATCTCGCCTCTTACTTACTCGACAAACTACAGGCGTTTGGACTAATCCCGCGTGTCACGAATCGGCGAGCCGCATTCTCGCGCGCCACAGTTCGTGCCGATTGTCACAAACTTGGCCAAGTTTGCGCCGAAGCTTTGGCTAATCACCCAAATCGTTCGTACAAATCGAGGGTGGGGCAATGCGCGGCTTCCACAACAGCTCGTTCGATCCCCAGACACTCGTGCTCCTGGAAGCAGCTTTTGACGAAGCTTGGCTCACTCTAAAAGCAATCGGCAACCGAACAGTGAAGCCCGACGAACTTGCGCGTTGCGTCCTACGGCTGGCCATGGAAGGCGAGCGTGACCCAGTACGCCTACATGATGGAGCATTGAAGGGCTTGCTGCCGGCCACTGCGTGGCGCGGTTAGTTATCGAGCCGCCGCAAGCGGCCGCTTCAACGATGCCCGGCGAACGCTGCCAGGGCCGCGACGAATCCACCGGCCAGGGTACCGATTAGCAACGCCCAGACAAATGGCATAGATTTGCGCAAAGCATGTCGCATCGATTGGCCTGGGTGCGGCATATTCACCTGTTGGATTTGAATGTTTCAATAATGATTCGGCGAAGGCGAAACTTCCTCGTCGAGAAAAATGGCAACAAAGAGTCGGCGAGAAAACCGGCAGGTGCGCGGCACCCTGGCGGTTTGGCGTCGACCGACGCTGCGACTTTCAAAAAAATCGATACATGGATTTTCGATCTCGACAATACGCTCTATCCACACCACCTCAATCTGTGGCAGCAAGTCGATATACGCATCCGCGACTACATTGTCGACTTCCTCAAAGTCACGCACGACGAGGCCTTGCGCCTGCAAAAGGATTACTATCGGCGCTACGGCACGACGCTGCGCGGATTAATGGAGGAGCACGGTCTCGACCCAGACCAATTTCTCGAAATCGTGCATCAGATCGATCATTCGCCATTGACGCCCAATCCGGCGCTCGGCGCCGCAATCGCGGCGCTGCCAGGCCGCAAATTCATTCTTACCAACGGTACTCGCCGTCACGCCGATGCGGTGATGCGGCGGCTTGGGATCGAACAGCACTTCGACGCGGTCTTCGATATCACGGCGGCCAAGCTTGAGCCGAAGCCGCGGCCTATCGTGTATGAGCGGTTCCTTGCGCGCCACCAGGTGGACGCGCGCCGCGCTGCGATTTTCGAGGATCTCGCACGCAATCTGGAAGTGCCGCACGCACTCGGCATGATCACGGTGCTGGTCGTTCCCGAGGGCGCCCGCGCGGTCCTGCGCGAGGAGTGGGAGCTCGCCGGTCGCGATGCGGTGCACGTCGATCACGTCACCGACGATCTCACCAACTTTTTGCATGGCATTTCGAGTGGCGACAGCTCAAAGATAGCCGGCCAACCCGCCGATGTGCCAGGCGACAGGCATGAGTAGTGCGACAGTAAACTCGGAATCCCCCCGATAGATCGGCCGGGCATGATCGTCGCCGCGCAAGATCCCTAGCGCGCCGTACACCGTCGCGTAAATCAAAATCCAGAACGCCAGTTTGTACGAGGCCAGCCAGTAAAAGACGCCGGCAACGAGGCCTATTCCCATCGTAATCATTGCAGGTTCTTCGGTTGCATCATCGCCTATCGGCCGGCCTTGCAAGAAAAGTTACAATCCCGCCGGAGCACCGATCAGCCGCCGGTTTCGGTTAACGCTCCCTGGGATTTGGGCTTGCTTGACATCGCCCCAGAACGACCGGACAAACCGCCAGCACGGATTTGCCACTGTCCTCAGCCGAACTCGCCCGGACGATCGACACTGCCTTTGATCGGCGCGATGAATTAAGCCCAGCCACCAAAGGGGTTATCCGCAATGCGGTCGAGCATGCGCTCGACCTCTTGGACCGCGGTGCGGCTCGCGTTGCGGAACGCCAAAGTGACGGGTCCTGGCGCGTCAATCAGTGGCTTAAGAAGGCGGTGCTACTGTCGTTCCGTCTTAACGATATGAGCGAAATCCCGGGGGGACCGGGCCATGCTGCGTGGTGGGACAAGGTCCCATCCAAGTTCGATCATTGGGGTGAAAACCGCTTTCGCGCGGCTGGGTTTCGCGCCG
>Ga0126370_10000436_pt1 | contig 17178 bp, 16 predicted proteins | sample PanSoiMetaPlot_3_FD_92586 | JGI IMG/M metagenome (GOLD analysis project Ga0126370, IMG submission 92586) | Tropical forest soil microbial communities from Panama - MetaG Plot_3 | ecosystem: Environmental > Terrestrial > Soil > Tropical forest > Bulk soil | place: Panama | collected 2016-02-17 | reverse complement strand
CACGTCTGCGGCTCGATCATGGTCCGCAATGGCAGTTGCTATAAGTGCATGAGCTGCGGTTCCACAAGTGGATGTTCGTAGTTGTGGACATCTGTTCGGTGATGTTGAGACGAAGATATTTTCAAGTGCAAGAACCCGCATCATTGAGCCACCTGGTGGTGTGCAGTCTACTGTCGCGCAAGCGCTATGCGCGCCCATGGACTTCAGGCAGCGGGGCTATTTCACCGGCGTGAGTATCGCACCTAGACGGTCGGGTGTTGACTCGACTCTCTCCAGGTGCGGGTAGCGAAGTCCCCCGTGGTATTCGACGTTCAGGGTAATAAACTCCTTTTCGCGCTTTAGCAGTAACTTGATGGGCTCTTTGTGGTTCTCAGCGCCAACGATGGCATGACGCAGGTTGGGAACGTTGAAAGCCTGACCATTCACGCCTAACAGTTGCATGCCTGGGGCCATGCCTGCCTTGAATGCCGGACCATACCACTCCACCTCGCTAATGGTTCCGGGCTGATCGCCGTCCCCGCTATCCTCGCCATCGCTGCCCTTCACCGAAAACCCAAGCGAGGTAGCGAAGCTGGTCGGGTGGGACTTGTCGATATGTTTCATCCACTCCGGTTCGCTATCGTTGTAAACCAGTCGATAACCACCTTGGGAGATACCGTTTTCCGGTACCTGCGCGTCGACCTCGTAAACCAGTTTGCGGAAGAACCCCGCCCAATCGTACGACTGTATCGTGTTCAAGGCTTTGACAAGGTCTTCGAAGGTATAAGTGAGGGTGGAGTAGCCGCCATCGTTGATACCAAAAAACTGTTTCGCGAAATCGTCGAGAGATTTCTGTCCGTTGCTGAGCTCGCGGATTTTTGTATCGGCGTCGAGCCAGATAAGATCCGATTCCGGATAGTAGTCGTAGGAACGCTGCCAATTTGGCCAAGATTCAGCCAAGCTTCCGTGATACGAAATGATGGGCTGGTTAGTCGTGTCTTCCAAAGAGCGCCAGGTGCGTCCCGGGCCGATTTCGAAAGTGGCAGCGATCTGGGCAATTACATCGTGTGCCTGCTCAGGGGTCCGCATGCCGGAACGCGCCGTCAGGACATCGCCGTAGTAATTGGTCAAACCCTCATACACCCACAGCAAATCGTTCTGCATTGGCACATTGAAGTTGGGCGTCCAGAGATCGGCAGGGCGGCGAAACTTGCCGTTCCAGGAATGCACGTATTCGTGGGGCAGAAGCGCTCGACCCGGGACGCCTGCGGCCCAGTCGGTAAAGTAGTTGGCGCGTGTACCGTCTTCACTTGATTGGTGGTGCTCCAGTCCCTTGCCGCCAACCGAGTCGCTGAGCGAGAACAGGAAGTCATAGTGATCGTAGTGACGGGAGCTGAATAGCTTCTGCGCCTGAATCACCAGGTTTTTGTGGTACTCGAGTTCTTCCGGGGTGATCTCCAGTTGCTCGGGCTTATCTGCAAAGAGGTCAAGGTAAACCAAATTGTCTGGTCCAGTCGACAGGTCCACGCGCTTATAGTTGATGCCCGCATACAGAGGCGAATCGATCAACGTATTCAGCGGGACTTCCTTAAACTGAATTAGGCCTCCGTTCTGTGCCTTCACAGCGAGCGCAGTGGCGAATTTCCAGCCTTCTGGCAGTTGCAATTGGGGGAAAAATTGAATCCGCCTTGCGAAATATCCCGCCGGATAGAGAAGCACGCTGTTCCAGGTGAGGTCAGCGATAGTGTTTGAAATGCGTCCCTGCTGTGGTTTGACCGGAGCCAGGTATTGAAAGGTAAGTTCGAGCGAGCTAACGCCCTTCGGTACCTCGACGTGGAATGCCCACATGTTCACGCGATCCCGCAGCCAGGGTATACGCTTGCCATTTGCCGTGATGACAAGCCCTGCCACGTTGGCGACTGGGTTCGAAGGCGAATGCGTTCCGGGCAGCCACTGCGGATAGAGTAGTATGAGGTTGCCGGACTTCGCCGGAATCGTCTCGTCCACAGTCAGGACGCGAGCGTTGACGTTCGTCAAATCGACGGTGAGAGAGATTGTGCCGGCGTAAGGCTGATCAAGTGGTGGGGGCAGCAGCGGAGGCAGCGGCACAGCTTGCGCATCCGCTGCATTCTGCGCATAGGTGCTACTGGTTAGAGCGAGGCAAAGGCTCGCGGTGGCGGCAGCAATGAAGTGATTGCAGACGGATAGACGTCGTATATCGATTGCCATGAGCTCCGAGACACTGTATACCACAGTGAGCCAGATTCGCCAGAACGGATGGTTCCCCATGGGTGCATCTGACTTAGGTGCCCCGGCACTTGCTACCCAGTGAAGATGCCGTCGAAGACATTACCTGTCACGTCTAAGGTAGGTCAGGGGATGCGAATTCTCAGCGACAGAGAGCGGCTAGTAGACGCAATCTTTCCGCAGGACATACGTCTCCCTACTCAGTGTCTTCAAACGATTTCGCCTTCTTTGGGTTGGAAACGTCGCCGCTAATCGACAAGCTTGGCAACCGAATCCGAAAACGACTTTTGCCATCAGCATCAATCGTCACAGCCCCCAAGCTTCCTGTTCAATCGATTTGGTGGTTCCATCGTCCCGCCATCGATGGCCTAAAGGAATCTCCGCTGCAGAGTTTTCTGTTTTCGGAACGAGAACTCTTGGGACTCTGGATGCGACCGGACGGTGTCGAACTGGGTCTTCCCCGTCCTATTCGCCGAACTCGCCTTCATCCTGTGGCTCGTCATCCTAGGTGTCAGGAAAAGCGCAAGCGCGGGGACAGAGCAGCTGCCTGATGGGGTATGCTGCATCCTTTGCATGGCTGAACGCTCAGGCCCATCGCCCTCGTGATTCGGTTTCCCTCAGTCGGATATTTCTTGTGTTTGGTTTAGAGACCCTACCATCAACGTGCTAATTTATTGCGGTGACCCTGCAACAATTCCGCGATACGTTGCGATACGACGCGCCGCCGAGCGACGTAGGGTTCGCTCTTGCAGGGTTGTGGTGGGATGCCAAGGGCCACTGGACGCGAGCCCACGAATCGGCTCAGCAGGATGAGGGCCCAGCCGGTGCATGGGTCCATGCCTATTTGCATCGCAAAGAGGGCGACAATTCCAACGCCGCCTACTGGTACGGCCGCGCTGGCAGGACTCCTGCTCGCTTTTCGCTCGAGCAGGAATGGAGTGAGATCACCCAGGCGCTGCTCTCCTCAGTATGATTGAGAAGGAGCTTTTCGATCGCATCTCATCGCCAGTTTCGGCGTATACCTACAGGGTCTAGTTCGCAACCACTCCCTTGTTATACGCCTGACCGATCGGACATTGGGGACGATCTCGGCGCATGATCAGGGGAAAGTGTCGTGCGTGCTCTAGCGTTACCACGGCGAACAGCGTGCAGGCATTGTGCGAACCGAACAGTTCCTGTGCAAAACATCATGTCAAGCTAAATGATCGAGCCCCCGACAATCGTGCCGCTGTGCACTCGATATTTACCTATACAATTCATTTCACACAATTCGTTTCCCAATTCGTTTCACTCTTGACCGCAGCAGAGTAGTAGAGCAAAATCCGAGACGCTTCCCCGGCCCTGACTTCCGGCTAAAAACGGCTGAGTAATAGACGAGAACGTGCAAGGGCGCGTCCCGTTTTGACGGAAGAGCCCACAGCTACCTGTGTCGGTGTCCGAGGGGGGTGCTGTATGCCTAACGCAGAGCCGGGTGAGACTGTTTCCGATTTCGATTCAACAGGAGAGACAAATGATCCGGAGCGCGGTGACAACAGTTTCCCTAGGCGCAATGCTCGCCATCTTAGCGACTGCGCAAAGCAGCCCGTTTACCATTAGCAACGGGAGCAGCACCGTACATGTTTTCCCAACAATTATTATTCACACCGCTGCGCCTCCCCCGACGGGGCCCCTCATCTACCACGGTGGCCCAGTCATGACCGCCACAAATACTTACGCAATCTTCTGGGTTCCGCCGACTTTGCAGAATGGCAAGGCGACCAGCATGTCAGCCGCGTTCCAGACCATCCAGAAGAACGTGCTGGCTGATTATGCCGGGCACGGTATCGACAACAACAACACCCAGTATTACCAGGGCAGCACCAGCAAGAAGTACATTCAAAACTCGGGCCAGCTGGCGGGCAGCTTTGTGGACACCTCAGCCTACCCGGCATCCGGTTGCAGTGACCCGGCAACGCCGGGAAACTGCATCACCGACGCTCAACTGCAGACCGAGATCGAAAGGGTGATGACCCTAAAAGGTTGGAGCGGCGGCCTCGGCAAGATGTTCTTGGTCTTTACCTCCAGTGGTGAGGGTTCCTGTATGGGCGGCACTCAGTGCGCCTATACCAGCTACTGTGCTTATCACGGGTTCTTCACCAATTCGTCGGCGCAAACGGTCATTTACAGCAATGAGCCCTATGGCAATACGTCGGTCTGTCAGAAGCCGGGTACACCGTCGCCCAATGGCAATCCCGCCGCCGATGCAGCCAGCAGCGTGGCCACGCACGAACTGACCGAGGCCATCACCGATCCATTGCTAAACGCGTGGTATGACGCCGCCCTAAACGAGATTGGCGACTTGTGCGCCTATCAGTACGGCACGAATACGTGGGACAGTGCGCGCGCGAACCAGATGTGGAATGGGCACTTCTACGAGGTGCAGATGGAATATGACAACCATTTGTCGGGTTGTGTCCAGGTGGGCCCGTAACGCCGAGACTCTTCAGAGGCGGGTGCGAACTCCCGCCTCCCCGTTTCGCTATTTGTTCAATCGAGTATCCATACGTTCGCCGGAGACAGCAGGGTTGGGGATTTGATATTGTTCCGGTCATGGACGTTTTAGGTCCCACCACGCCAAAGCTTGCTGGCCTGTGTGCAAATTGCGTTCATGTTCGCATCATCGTTTCAGGGCGCGGTTCCACCTTTCTTTTGTGCCAGCTTTCATCTACAGACTCGTCCTTCGCGCGGTACCCCCGGTTACCCGTTCTCTCCTGTTCCGGTTATAGGCAAGCTATTGATTCAGAAAGAGAAAAAACAATCTGAGTCGTTGCGCGCAGGATAACATCAAATAGGTGCTGCAGGATGACTCACCTGCGTTGAGAGTTGGTCCGCTATAGTGCGTTACCCTTCCCCCACCGGCGATTCTTCTCAGCAAATCCAAATTAAAGGTAACAAAAAGGTAACAAAAGTGGAAAAAGGAACAGTAAAGTGGTTTAACGACGCCAAGGGCTATGGCTTCATCAGCCGTGACTCAGGCCAGGGCGACGTCTTCGTGCATTTCTCGGCAATCCAGTCTGGTGGATTCCGCAGCCTGCAGGAAGGACAACCGGTGCAGTTCGATGTAGTAGCAGGTCCGAAGGGTCTGCAAGCGGAGAACGTTCAGGCACTTAGTTAATCGATGAATGAAACTGCATCCTGCGCCAAAGCAGGACCGGAAAGGGAGCGGGTTTGAGACCGCTCCCTTTTTGTCTTTCATCCGGTTATGTCCGTTACCCTGTCTATTGACATAACGACCGCTATCACGATATAGGATGATAACGGTGAAACGTTTTTCCAAAATTATCGTGCTGCTGCTCATGGTCACGGCAGTGACAACGATTCTTCTGACCCCGAGCCCAAGCGATGATGTTCCCGGGGTCATGCACCGCAACCACAGTCCGATAGCTATATCGCTCACCATTGGTTTGCTGCAACTTGCCTCTATAACCAGCTTGAACCACCTTCCGCAAGAATTTTCGAACCATCAGCTGTTGCCTTCCAACTTCCTCGAGCTCGTTTGTCAGCATCTTTGTTAGCCGCGCACTCCGTTTTTTTCCGGTTCTTTCCGGTCCATTTCCAAGTTTGTTGAGGTTGCTCCGCCCGCTTCTCGGGTCGGGTGGGGCATGTCCCGGGCAGCTGAATGCGCGTGATAGGTTCCCAATTCGGGGCGTATTGGGGTGAATCCTCGGACCCGCACCAGCTGCCCAGGACTTAACGGAAGACCTTCTGAAAAAATGCAGTCAGCCGGTTAGGAGAGATATTCAAGCCATAAAAAGCCTTTGCATTCGCTGGCAAGCTGAGGTGCAAAACCGAGAGGCTAGATAGCCTTGGTTTTTTTTCGTTCCGAAGGCCTCCTTTCCTGCGACTTGATTCTAAGTTTTTCTACTCGTTCGTGAATCATACCCCACTGCAGGCGCACGCAAATCTGCCTGCATGCCTTCGCCACCCAGGCTATGGCGAGTAACCCGGCCACTAGCGAGCCGGTCGGTCAGGGCAGCTTGCCGCTACGGGCAACTTCAATCTCACTTCTCGAATGCTCGGGCGCGCTTCATAGAATACTTCTTCGTCCATGACTGCAGGCGACCGAGGCAGTGGGAGTAGCCAGAAGAAAGGCAAGAAACAGCGCATACAGTTTGCCCGGCAAGGCAGATCTGGCAGGATCTTCATTCCCTGTGCAGCAGCCTCAGTCAAGATGCCCGCCCACACGCCATGGAAGGCTTTGCCGAGCCAGAGTCCAAGTCACATCTTGATCGCCTGTTCAGGGTGGCGGCTGAGGTACCAGCAGGGCAAGTAACCTTCATGTGCAAACAGTGAATGTACACACTGCTGAGGTTGCGCGGGTTGGAACACGATTTCGGTTTTGCCGTTCTTTTGCGGAATCAGGTAGTAGCGGGTTACGACAACGCTTCCGAATGGATCGTGAGCCAAGCGGACGGAAGCGTAGTCGGCCGCATAAAGAATTGCGCCAGCGAGGCATAACCCGAATAAGGTGAGAACCAGTATGCGCCGCATCAATTAATCTTAGCGGCTTGGCCGAGAGGAGATGTCGGTGGTTGCGGTTCTGGTGAACTATTCCCAACGCCGCCGGACCAAGCCGAAGTAAGGCTTCCCTGGGCGTTGCTCTTTGATCATAAGCCTGAGCGTCGGTTTGCTGATTTTCTTAGCTGACAAATTCGGATAGCGCAAGAATTCCGCGACGATGACACTGTGGCCCTGTCGAAGAATTCACAGATATCTTTGAGCGATTGTAAAACTCGTGCTTTCGACCGTGTCTTTTTGCATTACAATGCAAGTCATTAAAAGAGCGCCGTTGCCGAGTTGGGCGAAAAAGGTGCCGGTCCAAGCCTTCCCCCAGGAGGTTGTTTCATGTGGCAGTATGCGAGCTCTGGCGGCTCGGCGATGCTGGCGCCGTCGGGCGATGCCGAATCGGCTGTGCGGGACCTTGTCCAGGATTTCGCCACTCACTTTAACACGGGAAACTACGACCAATGTGCGTCGATATTCCTTCCGGAAGGGCAATTGATGATTTCGCATCGGGAGCCAACCTACGGTAAGAGAGGAATCGAGCGTACGCTGCGCGAACTGGCGGATGCCGGCTATCAGGATCTGCGTTTGGAAACGGTTCGCGTGGACGCTGCCGGTGATCGGATAATGGAGAGTGGAAGGTATACCGCCTCAGTTCGGCTCTCCAAGGGCAAGACCGTCGCGGATCGTGGAAGTTATCTGGCATCTTGGCACCGTCTCGGCATCTGGCTCATCGCCGCACAATGTTTCAGCAGCAGCGTTCCCAGGACCTGGCAAGATGCCCAAGAAGGGCAATCGCACAATCGAGCATCCTGAGGTCATTCCGCCGGATGTTCCACCAGGGGCATAGTTCAGCTTGTGAGAAAACGCAGCTTTCGGATGACCTCAAGTCCACGTCCTCGATCAGAGCGAAGAAGATCACTGTTCCTGGAGTAAGCTTCTTTTATCCGAATTGCCTCACCGAACTCCGCGGTCACGCTCCCGGCTAAGTTGTCCCCGGGTTTTCAGTGGGTTGTTCGGGACCTTTTTATCCCGAGATGAGGAGAAATATGGGAGGGGAAAACAGTATTGCATGCAACACCCGGCCATCCTAAGCTGGACAACCAGCCGGGGAGGTGGCACAGGTTTTTTACCGTTTCCCCTGTCCTGGAGCGGCCAAAGGAGAACGGTGTCAGGCCGCTCACATCCTCCCCGGCGAAAAAAATTCTGCGTTGACTCACTGCGGGATTCAGACATTCCGCAATTTTCTCGTTGAAACACTGAATGCAGTGCTTTCTTTCAAGAATGAATCGCTCAATTCAGCCCACCGCGTCTACAATGGCAGAACACTAATTTATTCGCAGGCATTAGGAGAGAACGATGCAAAGGAAAGCCAGTGCGGTGTGGAAGGGCGGTCTCAAGGACGGCAAAGGAATAGTATCGGCAACCAGCGGAGTGCTGTCCAATACGCCATATTCGTTCACCACGCGATTCGAGAACGCGCCCGGCACCAATCCGGAGGAACTGATTGCAGCGGCGCATGCTGCGTGTTTTTCAATGGCGCTTTCGGCGCAACTGGGAGCGGCAAATTTGACGCCGGAGAGTATCAATACCACCGCTACTCTCACCATGGATAAGCTGGACGCGGGTTGGACGATCACAACGATTCAGTTGGACGTTAACGCGCGTGTGCCCAAAGCCGACGAATCCTCATTCAACAAGGCCGCCGAGAACGCCAAGGCCGGATGCCCCGTGTCGAAAGTGCTGAACGCGAAGATCACGATGAATGCCCGATTGGAGAAGTAATCAATAGAGTGTCAGGACCGTTTCATGGTTCGTTGTCCCGCTATGGCGTGACCAATAAGCTCGGGACGTCAGTTTTGGTCACAAAACAACGGCTTGTCATTTTGCCGGGCCTTACAACGTTTTGGCAGCCGAGCACTACGTTCTTCAAGAGGCGCGGCGTTTGTCCGGTGTTTTTTCGGGCGATGTAGCAGGAATCTTCCCGGACTGAGAACGCAGTAATTCGCGAATGGCGCGGTTGATTTGAGCAGCTTCGTCGGCCGCGGTTTCGATCATGCGGGCCCATTTTTTCGTTTGCGAATCGAGCTTCGACTGGTTCAGCAGGTAAGCCGCCTGAACGACGGTTTCAATTGAATTGCTTAGATCGTGGGCCAACTTACGCAGGTCGGCCGTGAAGTCGGAATTAAGCTTCTTCGAGTGCTCCATTTGGCACCGGCCAGCATGCCCGCCGAAACGAACCGCAGCGTAGGAGCAGGCCATGGCGCGATCCTGCTCGAGTTGCATGCTCTAGGATGCTCGCTACGCACACATGGTCAACTCGGCGCCTCCTACCAGGTGAGCTGCTGATCGGTTACCTCCCACAGAACTGCCCCTTGGGGGCCCCGTCTCGCGGCGCCGCCTGTCCGATGTTTGACACCCGTACGAGTGCCTGTAAAATAGAACAATAAGTTCTTCTGACAGGCAGAATCGGGTTTCTGCTCACACAGCCCAGCAGCCGAAGTGGCGGAATTGGCAGACGCGCATGGTTCAGGTCCATGTACCCGCAAGGGTGTGGGGGTTCGAGTCCCTTCTTCGGCACCAGTTCCAGTACCTCAGTACCCATTGAAAATGCTGGAAAGCAAACTAGAGTGAGGCCGAGAAGCAACACTTTATCCAGACTTCAGTTAGTTCGATCGATCGAACCTGTCCCGTTATCGAATTCCCGGCTATTCGAACGAATCTAGAAACACCTTGGCACATTCATACCGCCACTTCCTCCTGGCGACGGTTTCAAATTCCACGAGCATGTAGCCAGTCGTTGCTGGTGGCGGCATCGCCGTTCACGCTGTTGCTCAGCGCAGAACAGCGGTACATAATCTTTGACGCCGAAAAAAGAAGATTTCGTGCCGGTACCCTTCCTCAGCATACAAAACCCCGGTATTTGTATGCTCTTCGCCGCCTGTGGGCATCGACGCCGCGCGCACTCGGACTAAAGGTGAATTCCCAGTAGTGTGTCAAGAAATCCGACCTGATTAGGACCCGGCTGCGAAGAGAATCTACGCATCCAGTCTGTGGACGAGCCCTACACTGACCGAGTTCTAGTACATTCGATATGCCGGCACGAGCCCTAGCGGGTTTTCCATTCGGCTCGCGGTCGGGGACGGGGATAGCGATGTGCGTCATCCCGGGGGAGCGAATTCGGATGCGCCACAAAGTCGACCGGCTGCCATCCACCTTATAAGGTGACTGGGGCGGCGGAACTCAACATTGCACACAGCGATAGTTCCCACAGCACTGCCCTCCATGGCATTGAAAGACGTGTCCTATTCGTGAATCCGCGTGTTACCCTCAGGTCAGAATCAAGGCACAGGGCGTCACTGAGCCTCTCACGTCGGACGGCAAGACAATTGTAAGCAATCTCCATTGGCGCTCGCTTCGACGCCAGGGAGACGCTGGGGATGGAGATCAACATTCACGTCTACGTGACAGACAAACGGGCTCATGCCACGGTTTTCTACATCGTCCCGATCATCCGCGGGAATCGCGTTAGCGAAAGCGGAGGATATTCGGGGCTTATTGCTTCCGCCGAATGACTGGAAGAAAGACCATAATTGAGATGAATTTGGGCGGGCGGGTTGGGAAGGGTGGGTGTAGAAGCTAAACAGACCTTGATTGAGGCACCGTAGAGTTCACCTTAAGTGCGTGCAATCGAGACAAAACGAAGGCTGAAGTCGGATGCGCATCGAAATCCTTCAGACCGGTGATCCCGTCTTGGATGGCCTCGACACCGGCAGTTGATTTCGCCAGTATAGCTATGAGGTATTTTCGCGCCACGGGACGGTCGTTCGGGTGCAGCGTGTTCCACCAGCGCTTTAAAGAGTCTTTCACATCATTCGTCGTTTTCCCGTCCTCGGCAAGGCTGTCGATTAAACGGTACACTCTGCTCTTCACTGCTTGGTACGAAACTGATACGTCTTGCCCCATTTTCGGCTCTTCCTCGAATGCGCAAGCACGAATGTGGCCAAACTGCGGCTCTTTATTCGCTAAGGGTTATCGCAATCATTCAAATAAGAGGATTCAAAATGTTGGAAGAAGTTATGGGTTTTGGTAGCAGAGAACATCAATCTTCCTGCGGCGTGCCTTGCTTCGGTGCGCTGTTTTGAGGGAGCAGATCGGTCGAAAGAGCCGTCCGAACTCGACGCTCAAGGGCCTTTGCCTACGGATGCCTCGATTAGCAATGTGATATGGCGATCAACAATGACCTCTACAGCTCAAGCTTTCTTCGCCAGATAGCAGGTGCTATCGCCGCAGTCAGCATGGATGCTAAGCAACGTAAAGCCGTGATCGCGGAGGATGCACCGGTAATTATGGATGCTGTGGGAAAAATATCGGAAGACCACGTCATTCATGGTGCCCACTTTGCCCTCCAAACCGTCCACTTTCCCGGATGTGAACAGGAACGGCGCACGGCTCTTGAGGACACGCGAGATACTCGCAATTGCTCTAGACTGATCTTCGTGGTTGAGATGGAACATGATGCCCCATGCAACCGCAGCATCGAAAATGCAATCGGAGAATGGACATAACTGCGCGATGCCACGAACCGCAGGCGTTTCGGGGCAGTTATTTCGAAAACGTTGGAGCATCGAGCTTGAACTGTCGAGCCCGACGAGTGTGTGACCCCTGGCTAGCAACGCGCGGGTGATGGGGATGCCATTGCCGCAGCCAATATCGAGAACACGCGATCCGGGCGGGATCAAGGACGCGAGGGCGGTTGCTTCGGGAACGCCTGTCTGATCGTCGCGTTCCGACGCATACCACTCCGCGATCAAGTCGTACTCATGCACCTTCATTTCACTCCACACGGTAGTCTAGTCTTATCGCGAGCCCTCTGAGATGGCGGCTGCGCTTGCGAAATGTGAGACTAGGGAACATGACTGTGAGTGTCTGACGCCGGCAAGGATGTCCCATCACTATCAGCTCTAGAATTTAGGACAGTGCTCGAGCCAACCGAATCCACCTGCGTTGGCAAAATGCCGCTTGGCACAGAATTTGACGCTAGTCGACAGTCTGTAGTATCAGAACAGAAGTAGGGCAGTTATCTGCGCCACATTACACTCGAATTCAGCTTTGAAGCCAAAAGTGAGAAATGTTTGAGAGCATCCTTTGCCAGGTTACCGAGTACGATCCCGAAGTGCTCGATTCCCTGCTTGAACTTGCAGTCGAAATTGCGCGCGAAGGCCGTGAAGGCCGACGCATTGGAACGCTGTTCACGCTTGGCGATGAACAAGAAGTTCTTGCCCGATCGAAGCCCCTTATTTTGGACCCGTTGTTGGGACATCCCGAGTCCTCTCGCCACCTGAGTAATTCTGGGTTGCGCGGAACCCTCAAGGAACTCGCGCAGCTCGATGGAGCGTTCGTGGTCAGTGGCCATGGCACCGTCGTGTCAGCTTGCCGATACCTCTATGCGGTGACTCCTGAGATTGAGCTGCCTTTGGGACTGGGCAGCCGTCATATTGCCGCCGCCAACATGAGCGCCTCGACAAAAGCGGTCGCCCTGGTTGTTTCCGAGAGCTCCGTTGTGCGACTGTTCTGCCACGGTGAGCTGGTTGCCGAAATTATTCCTGAGCTGTGGATGATGGACCGCACTGCCCAGCTCAGGGGCAAGGTCAACAAGGAGAGGATCGGGGAATTGACGGTGCTCACTCCGACGCCCGGACGCAGATTGGGAACATCGGAATAATCTCGGCACAACCCGCATGTTTTCCGATGCGAGCCTCTTTCTACCCTGGTGAGGTTGCCCTTGATTGGAGGTCAATCCATTCATGCGACTTATTCGCATTGGTTTGCGCTGTTAGACCATTCCTGCTGGACTGTATAGTTCCCAATCTGCTCGGTCTGCCAGGCGCAGATGTCGCCGATTTCACCATTGACGTCGTCATACCAGCCTTGGCCGGGGATGGGATCGGTGATTGCCTCGCACAATTCATGGGAGCTGGTCGTAGTCAAGGCAGAAAATGTATCCATGCTTCCCGTGCAGCCAGCGCATCCAGGGTAAGGCATCACAGCGTAGAAGATCTGGTTCGAGATGTCATTGTGATAACCACAAAATGACTTGCAAGAGGCACTACCCCCCTGAACCACCTGCGTTCCCGGCTGCACGTATATGAAGTAGAGCGTATTTTGAGAAGGCTGTGGTACCGACGTATTGGTTGCAATCAACTGCTGTAGCATGTGCTGGATGGCCGCGTCGCTTACGCTGGACGAAAGGGCAGGCGTGCTGACGGAAACTGTGCCGGTGAAGCTGCCGTGTCCGATCGTCTGGTCCGACACGCTATATTCGGCAAGCTGATCGATCAGGGGGCTGGTCAGAATATAGCTAAAGAAGTCATTAACCTCCGACACCAGATTGTTGGCCGGAGTTTGTTCCCAACCAGGACCCCAGAATATGGTGAAGACTTCCGCATTGGTGATCAAGGGTCCATTCCTGTAAGTAAGTTGTGGCGCCGCCGCCGGAGCTGCTTTTTGGCCGAGAAGTTCCTGGGGTACCTTCAGAGGGACGATTCGAATCGGATCGCCGTGGGCAGGGCAGATTCCTCGCGGATTAGCTGAGATGCGGATGGAAGGTTTCGGATTAGCCATACATTCCTCCTTTGTGCGGTGTCTAAAGGTAAAGAGCATAGGTCAAGCAGAGGTGCCGTAGGGTTTCTCGAGGAAGTTTTTCTGCCAGTGGTTTCGAATTTCCGCGCCAGCGCGGGACAAGCTTCTCCTCTCCGAGACGCTCAAAAGCCGTTGGCATGCGGCGGTCGAGAACGATCGGCGGGAATACCCGTTCTGCCCTTGAGGCATACAGTGATTACTGTATTAAACCCAACTCCGGGTGGACCCGATAATGTCGGGTTACCCTGACCGATCCCTCCTGTTTCGGCCAATACAGCTGTGGGGGTGGTTGGCGCCCAAGACACCGCGAATGTTTGCCGCACGGCAAAATGAAGTTTGGTAACATTTCGAAATTGGACACCTCGTCGGCAGCTCCGTTGGTGCCGTGGCACGAGCACGAGCATCGTTCGCATGCGGTGCAATTTTATTCCAGTGATGAATTTCTTTCCGAGTCGGCGAGCCGCTTCATCGCCTCAGCTTTGGGCAAAGGCGGCAGTGGGCTCATTTTAGCCACTCCAGCACACGAACTGAACATCCGAGCGAAGTTAAAGGATAAGGGTTTCGATTTGTGCAGCCCCGCTCTCGAGTCGCGTTGTATGTTCCTTAACGCCGCCGATACACTTGCCCAATTCATGGTGAACCATACGCCTGACAGAAATCGGTTCACCAAGCTGATCGGCGGAGCCATCGAGCGTGCCCGGCGAGCTTCCGAAACCGCCGCGCCAGTTGCGGTATTTGGTGAAATGGTAGCGTTGCTATGGGCGGACAAGCGGGCTGAAGCTGGGGTTCAGCTTGAGCAACTCTGGAACGAACTCGGCCAGACTCATGCCTTTTCTCTCCGCTGCGCCTACCCCATCGACAGTTTTGATCAAGATCAACATGCCCATCAGTTCCTGAAAATTTGCGATACTCATTCCGCAGTGATTCCGGGCGAGAGCTACACCGCTTTGGTCTCGGATCAGGAACGCCTGCGGAATATCGGTTGGCTTCAGCAGCGAGCGCGGGCTCTGGAAAGAGAAAAGCTTGCACGCAAGCGCGCCGAGGACTCGCTGCGGTTGCGTGAGGCCGAGTTGACCGACCTGCTGGAAAACGCCCCCGAAGGGGTGCAATGTGTCGGCGCGGACCAGAAGATCTCCTGGGCGAATCGCGCCCTGCTGCATCTGCTCAGCTATGCCGCTGATGAATATGTCGGTCATTCTCTCGCCGACTTTTACGCGAAGCGCGAGAATTTCGAGGAGTTCTGGCGACATGTGATGAGAGGCGAGAACATCCGCAATTTTCCTGCCGAACTGCGATGCAAAGATGGTTCCAGCAAACATGTTTTGATTTGTTCGAATGGTCTCTGGGAGCAAGGCAGATTCGTGCACACGCGTTGCTTTATTCGGGATGTTACGGACCACCGCAATGCGGAAATAGCGCTGCGCGACAGTGAGGCACAAGTGCGAAAGGCAAAGGACGAATTGGAGCAAATAGTCGAACAACGAACTGTTGCGCTGCGCCGCCTTTCCTCACAGATACTGGGTATGCAGGACGCCGAGCGCCGCCGCATTGCCCGCGAATTACACGACAGCCTGGGACAGTATCTCGCCGTCCTGAAATTAAATATTGAGATGTTGCATGACGACCCGGCGAGCGAAGAACTTTGGGCCGAATCGGAAAACCTGACCGAGCGCTGCCTCGCCGAAATCCGCACTCTTGCCTATCTTTTGCATCCGCCCATGATCGATGAGGCTGGGCTCGAGTCTGCCACACGCTGGTATATCGACGGTTTCGGTGAGCGTAGTGGCACCAAGGTGTCCCTGGATGTCGGCGATGAACTTGGACGTCTTCCCGAACACATGGAGCTTGCCCTGTTTCGAGTTCTGCAGGAAGCACTCACAAATGTGCACCGGCATGCCAGGGCCTCTGCGATTGCGGTGCGAATTGCTCGCAGCCATGAACGGGTGGTTCTGGAGATCGAAGATAATGGCCGTGGCATCAAACCGGACGTGTTGCAGCGTTTCGCAGAGAGTGGAGCGGGGACGGGTGTGGGTCTCACTGGCATACGCGAAAGGGTGGGCGAACTGTGTGGTCAGCTGACGGTGGAATCGAGCGGCGCAGGTACTCACCTGACGGTTAGCGTTCCGGTTCCCCCCGCCAGTCGGCTTCAATAAGGTTAGCTCCAGCTCCTCGCTCACGATATGGAACCGTCCTCTTGTAATCTTGGTTGAGGCCAGTAATTTCTTGTCACAAACTAATTGATATTGATTTACTGCTTCAGCGAAACGGAGAGCCGCGCCTTACTGGCGAGGATGCGGCCTTCCGTGAACGCGGGAACGAATTTCATTCGGCAGTGCATGGACCAGAGTAGGACCAACGTTCAAGGTAATATGTTCACCTATCTGTTCGGCCCCCAGATTAAGTACGCTTTGGCGGGCCGCACTTTTCCCGCGCAATTCTATAACCAGGTTTACCAGAGTCCGGGTTGTCTGAATGCTGATCGATGTCCCAATTTGCCGCACACAGGACCAGAACCCACGCTCATCTCCCATAAGCCAGCCGGCTTCTGGAACAGCTCTCTGCCCTGATGCCGCGGCAAGGCCGCGCCGATCATACCCCCATTGCACACCGTTTGTTATGCGACAATCGATCCTAATCAAACTGCTTACGGAACGTTCTAAACTCCTCTTTGATTCCGGCGATCTCATCGCGCAATTCCGACATCTGCTGTTCCAGGCGACCCAGGCGGTCTTCCTCGAGGGCGGAGACGAGTTTGACCGGCGCCGGGGTTGCTTCCCAGGCCGGCAGAACGGCTGAAAAAAGGTGCACGTAACGCATTTCTTTCGTGCCCGGCTGCCGCGGCATGATTTTGACTAGCGGAGGTTCGCGCTGGGCCAGGTGCTGCAAGGTGCCCTGCACTTCATCGAGATCGCCGAACTTGTGCATGCGTTCGGCGCGACTGCGCAGTTCGCCCAGGGTCTGTGGTCCGCGTAGCAGCAAGACACAGATAAGCGCGATCTCACGGCGGTCGAAATTAAACGCCTCCTGCAGGCGGTGTTCATATTTGGTAACCCGGCTATCGGCTCCCGCCGCAGGACCTGCTAGACGTTTTTCCTGAAGGGAGTGCAATGCCTGCCGCACCCCATCCTCGTCCAGACTCATCACAGGATCGCGATTGTTCTTCTGGTTGCAGGCATTCACCAGCGCATTCAGCGACAAGGGATAGTAATCGGGCGTGGTAATGTCTTTCTCAATCAAAGACCCCAGCACACGCACTTCCACGTCATTCAGCAGGATGTCCAACCGACAGCTCCATTTGCAGAGATGAGCCATTGTAACTACAACTCAATCTCGTACAACATAGCTTAGCGGTCATAAGTGCATTCGAACCGTCGCGGCCCCAGGTTCGAGTAGTCTCGCTCGCTAGAAAGAAGATGAGTCCGTGTTCGGAAACTGGCAGCCGTGTTTGGACTGCCGAGCCATTGCGGCACGATCACCGGTAAGATTTGGGTGGCGCCGCAATGGCTCCGAGGCGCGTGGCCGTGTGCTGTTGCCGGGCACTGTTGCTTTCCGGACCGGCAAGGGGAATCTGTATAGTCATGGAGAATTAGAGAATTCCTTGAACTTCCACAAACCGCTTCCTGCTTCATTATCAAGGTCAAATGTGGGCATGATCGTCTGCCGGCGGCTGTTCTTCTTTGGTTGCGCCGATCTTGCCGCCGGTGAACAGCAGCACGGAGGTTGGCGATTTCCTAGTTTGGCGAGCAATGCTGTTCCCGCCGTCGTCGT
>Ga0126370_10000435_pt1 | contig 17184 bp, 18 predicted proteins | sample PanSoiMetaPlot_3_FD_92586 | JGI IMG/M metagenome (GOLD analysis project Ga0126370, IMG submission 92586) | Tropical forest soil microbial communities from Panama - MetaG Plot_3 | ecosystem: Environmental > Terrestrial > Soil > Tropical forest > Bulk soil | place: Panama | collected 2016-02-17 | reverse complement strand
TCTTTCTGATAAACTTTCCGTTCCCGGACCAGGGTTTCGTCCGCGGTCTCAGCGAGGAAAAGCATGGCGATTCAAAAAGTGGGAGTCGTGGGGTGTGGGCTGATGGGCTCGGGCATCGCGCAAGTGTGCGCGGCGGCAGGATTCCCAACGACTGTGCGCGAAGTGAGTGCGGAACTTGTAGACAAAGGACTGAAAGGCATCGAGAAGAATCTGAATCGCCTCGTTGAAAAGGGAACAATTACCGAAGCCACGAAGGGCGAAATTCGCGGACGGCTGAAGGGAACCACGTCGCTCGATGACTTGAAAAGTTGCGACCTGATTGTCGAAGCAATCATCGAACAGTTGCCTTCAAAACGAGAACTCTTTGCATTGCTGGACTCGCTTTGCGCCCCTTCCACGATTTTTGCCAGCAACACCTCTTCCCTGACCATCACAGAAATCGCTACGGCCACAAAACGCCCGCAACGCTTTGTCGGGTTGCACTTTTTCAACCCTGTCCCGGTGATGAAGCTTGTGGAAGTCGTGCGCACAATTGCCACAGACGATGGGGTCTATGAAGAAATGGTGTCTTTCGGCGCGAAACTCGGCAAAACGCCGGTGCGCGCGAAAGACGGGGGCGGGTTCATCGTGAACCGGCTGCTTGTGCCTTATCTGCTCGATGCTATCCGCGCGCTGGAAGAAGGCGTCGGGTCCATCGAAGACATTGACAATTCCATGAAGCTGGGCTGCGGCCATCCGATGGGGCCGCTGACGCTGCTGGATTTCGTGGGCCTCGATACCACCTATTACATTTCGCAAATTATGTTTGACGAGTTCAAGGAGAAGCGCTTCGCGGCGCCGCCACTGCTGAAGCGTATGGTGCTGGCAGGATGGAACGGGCGCAAGTCCGGGCGCGGGTTTTACGATTATGCAGATCCGCAAAAGCCGAAGGCGATGAAGTTTTAGGCAGGTGCGGGACACCAAGAATTAAAGCTAACGCAGAGGCGCAGAGTTCACAGAGGAGCTCAGAGAAGAAAACGAAATGGCTTACGAAAATATCCTGTACGAGAAGAAAGATGGGATCGCCTACATTACCTTTAACCGGCCCAAGGTGCTGAACGCACTGAATCGGGAGACCGTCGAAGAACTCCACCATGCGTTGCTCGACGCGCGCGATGACGCGAGTGTTCGCGTGCTCATACTTACTGGCGCGGGCGAAAAGTCTTTCGTAGCAGGAGCGGACATCAGCGAGCTTGCGGTTCAGACGCCCGTGAACGGCAAAGAGTTTTCGCTCTACGGCCAGAGCGTTTTTCATTTGCTGGAGACCATGGGCAAGCCCTCGATTTGCACAATCAATGGATTCGCGCTGGGCGGCGGCTGCGAACTGGCGCTTTCTTGCACCATTCGCATTGCCAGCAAGACTGCCAAGCTCGGCCAGCCCGAAGTGAAGCTCGGCATCTTGCCTGGCTACGGCGGCTCGCAGAGACTGTCACGCCTCTGCGGCAAAGGCGTGGCACATGAGCTTTGCTTGACCGGCGAAATGATTTCCGCCGAAGAGGCCATGCGCATCGGCCTGGTGAATCATACTTACGAGCCTGCAGAACTTCTTCCCGCTGCCGAAACCATGGCGAAAAAAATCATCGCGAACGCGCCCCTGGCGGTCAAGTACACCATGGAAGCCATCGAACGCGGCGTGGAGATGCCGCAGGAAGAAGGCTTGTTCCTCGAAGCGACGCTCTTTGGGCTTGCGTGCGCCACCGAGGACATGCGCGAAGGTACGAAAGCGTTTTTGGAAAAGCGGCCGGCACAATTCAAGGGGAAATAAAAAGAACACCGGGCGAACCAGCAATGTCCGAAAAACTTCAACCCGGCAAAGTGCAAGGCGAGCTAAGCGCCGGAGGTTTGCGCTTCGGAATCGTCGTAAGCCGGTTCAACAGTTTCATTACCGACCGCCTGTTGGCTGCCGCCACGGACGCGCTAGAACGCTCAGGCGCAGAGAGCAGAGACGTGGATGTAGTCCATGTTCCGGGTTCATTCGAATTGCCCTTGGCGGCAAAGAAACTGGCGGCCACAGGGAAACATGACGCGCTGATTGCCATTGGCTGTATTTTACGCGGCGAAACTATGCACTATGATTACGTTTGTTCCGAAACCGCGCGCGGCCTTCAACTCGCGCAAATGGATACCGGCCTCCCCATTATTTTTTGCGTGCTGACCTGCGACACACTCGAGCAGGCCATCGACCGCGCCGGTCTTAAGGGCGGGAACAAAGGATTCGAAGCGGGCTTGGCCGCCATCGAAATGGCGCAGCTTTCTCGCAAGCTGCGTGGGCCCGAAGCGAGATCGGCTACGGCTGCTTCCTCTGCTGCTTCGGCCGAATCGCGGCGGCGCAAGTAACGTGTCCCTCCGCACCAAATCCCGCGAGTTTGCCATGCAAATGCTCTTCCAGTGGGACATGAGCGAGCAGGATCCCGCTAAACTCGAAGCCAAATTCTGGAAGAGCGCCAAAGCCGCTGAGAAGACGCGTGAGTTCGCGAACCAGCTTTTCGAAGGCGCCGCGAAAGAAGTCTCCGCGCTCGACGAAATCATCGGCAAGCACTGCGAAAACTGGCGCTTCGAACGGCTCGCCGCCATTGACCGCGCGATTCTCCGCCTGGCCATTCACGAAATGAGTTCCTCGGATACTCCACTTAAAGTTGTTCTGAACGAAGCCGTCGAGTTAGCCAAGAAGTTCTCCTCTGAAGAATCAAGCGCGTTCGTAAATGGCGTGCTGGACTCCGTCCATAAGTCATTGCAAATAAAGTAGTTATCGCGGCCTCCAAATTCCTCCTATCCGTCAATAGCTGCCTCGCCGCCTCACTACGAAACTTTGTCTCTGGCCGCGTGTTTCATCTGCTAAGTGTGGTGGTGAACCCAGGGAACGTTTTTACAGGAGCGAAAAATGAAGGCTGAACTCATGGTTCGTCGAGGTGTGCTCGCGATGGCGCTTGCCGGTTTGCTCGTTGCCGGTGCTTACGCCCAGGACCCAACCCCGCAGCAAGAGGACGTCAAGGCCGACAAGAAAGATATTCGCCAGGACAAGAAAGACTTGGCGAAGGATCGCGCGGATCGTAATGCGGATCAGCGCGATATCAACAAGGACAAGCGCGACCTTTCCAAGGACCGCGCCGATCGCAACGCCGATCAGCGCGACATCAATCACGATAAGCGCGACTTATCGAAAGACCGCGCGGACCGCAATGCCGACCAGCGCGATATCAACAAGGACAAGCGCGATCTTGCCCGTGACGATGCCAAGTATGGCGCCAACAGCTCGGAGGCGAAGGACGACCGCAAAGACCTCCGCGCCGATCGCGCCGACCGCAACAAGGATCAACGCGATATCAACAAAGACAAAGTCGACTTGGCCAAGGACCGTGCCGATCGCAATGCCGACCAGCGCGACATCAATCACGATAAGAAGGATCTGGCCAAGGATCGCAAAGACCGCAATAAGGATCAGAAGGACATCAACAAGGACAAGCGTGACCTGCACAAGGACCGCAAGGATCTCCGCAAAGACCGCAAGGGACGCTAAGGGAATTCGTCAGTTCTCAGTGCCTAGTTTGCAGCGAGTGAACAGAAGGCCGCTCGAGATTCGAGCGGCCTTTTCATTTTCTTATTCGCTTGGCCCCTGATCCCTCAGATTCGAATGGTGCCTTCCAGTACTTTCACCGCGGCGCCGCTGACGCGAGGAACAAGCTTCTTGCTCGTTTGGGTGACCTCTACTTCGATTTGGCTTGGCCGGCCCATCTCCGCTCCTTGAAGAATGCTCAGCGTATGGCCGGGCGCTAGTTTTCCGTGCCGAACGAGGTACGCTCCGAGCGATCCTGCCGCCGAACCCGTCGCCGCGTCTTCGTATTGTTCCCAGGGAAGCATCCCGCGGGAACACACTTTGCCATTGCCGTTCATTGTGAAGCAGTAGGCCATTGTGGCGTTTTTGCCTTGCAGCTTTCCCAACTCGATCATGTTCATCGAGATTTTGCCAAGCGCGGCGCGATTCCGCAGCGGCACCATCAGGTTGAAGATGCCCGTGGAAACAAATTCCGGCTCCAGTTTCGGATCGAAGTCCTTAGGCGAGAGCCCGAGCGCGGCCGCCAACTTCTTTTTGTCGAGTCTTGCGGCCTTGAAGAGCGCTTCCTTCTGCGTCATGGTTACGCGGTTCGGCCGACCATCTTTGAAACGAATCTCCACCGGCAAAACTCCTGCGCCCGTTTGCTGCAAAACATGGACGCCGCCTTCCTGTGCGGGGACCACGCCAAGCTCCGCGAGCAGGAACCACGTTCCGATGACCGGATGTCCGGCCAGCTTCAGCTCTTCTTTCGTCGTGAAGATGCGCAGCCGCGCGAGCGCCTCTTCATCCGTGGGCTTCTGCACGAAGACGGTTTCAGACAAATTCATCTCCCGCGCGATCACTTGCATTTGATCGTCCGAGAGTCCGTCGCCATCGGTGAAAACGGCCAGCGGATTGCCCGCAAAGCGCGTGGTCGTGAAAACATCGAGCGTATAATAGCGGTGTTCCATGACTGGATTCCTATGCCCGCAGCGGCCGCGTCAAAGGCGCTGCAACTGGGCAACCGTCCTTTCGTTCACAATATTTCCCGTATTCAAAGTCGATTTTGGTTCTATGAGAATGACGTGTACTTCTTCATTGGCAGCGGGGCAGTGCTCGACGCCGCGAGGCACGATAATGAATTCGCCTTCGCGGACGACCGCCTCACGATCGCGAAATTGCATTCGAAGAACGCCTTTCGTCACCAGAAACAGTTCGTCCTCATTTTCGTGATGATGCCATACAAATTCTCCCGTGAACTTGACCGCTTTGAGGTAGCAGTCGTTCACTTCGCCGATGATGCGCGGATTCCAGTAATCTGAGAATTGAGCGAATTTGTTTTTGAGATTGACTGTGTTCATGAACTCACCCCGAATTTGCCCGAGCCGCTAAAGGCTGTGCACGGTCTCCTCTACGGAATCGAGAACCCGGTGCGTCGTTTCCGGCTTGCCCGTTTCAGAATAAATGCGCAAAACGTTCTCCGTACCCGACGCGCGCACCATCACCCAGCTTGCTTCCCCGAGAAACAGTTTGATGCCGTCCATGTTCTCCCGTCGCACGACAGGAAAATCAAGGACGCGGCTGAGCTTCTCGTCAGAAAAGTGCGCAATGGCTTTTTCTTTTTGTCCCGGCTTCAACTCCAGATCCACGCGTCCGTAATGATATTCGCCAAACTCCGCGTGCAGCGCGGCCAGGAGTTCGCCAAGCGACTTGCCATGCCAGGCCATCAACTCCGCAAGAAACAAAGCGGAAACGGTAGCATCGCGTTCCGGAAGATAAAGGCTGGTGCCGATACCGCCGCTTTCTTCGCCGCCAATCAAAATGTTCTGCTCCAGCATCAATTCGCAAATGTACTTGAACCCGATGGGCACTTCGTGGAGCTTGCGCCCGAATTTTGCAGCCAGCTTGTCAATCAGCTTCGTCACCGAGAAGGTTTTTGCGATGTCGCCAGGCAGATTCCGCGTCCCCGCGAGGTGCCAGACGAGCAGTGCCAGAATCTGGTGCGGATTGACAAACGCTCCCGTGCGGTCAATCGCGCCGATGCGGTCGCCGTCGCCGTCCGCGCAAAAGCCCGCATCATATTTGCCGGCAAGCACAGCTTGCCGCAGCGCATCGATATGCGGTTCGATCGGCTCCGGATGCACGCCGCCAAAACGCGGGTCGCGTGTTCCGCGAATCTCGTCGCACGGAATGCCGTTGCGTCTAAATAGTTCCGGCAACAAACCGGCCGCGGCCCCATGCATGGGATCAAAAACGAATTTCAGCTTTGCGTCGCGCAGTCGCTTCCATTCCACAAGTTTTTCGAGCGCGTCCAGATACGGCGCGCACGGCTCCACCGATTGAATCAAGTCCTTGCGCGGAGGAAGCGGTGGCACGCCTTTTTCCAGGACGCCGGCGAGTTCTTTTTCGATTTCCGCAACAATCGAAGGCAGCGCGCTGCTGCCATAGCTCGCCTTGTACTTCATTCCATTCCAGCGGTAGGGATTGTGGCTCGCAGTGATGACGATGCCGCCGGCCGCTTTTCGGTTCCTCACCAAGTAGGAAATCGTGGGCGTAGGGCAAGGCTTGTCCGTAACCCACACCGGGGTTCCCGATGCGCTGATCACATCAGCGACTGCCGCCGCAAAGCGATCGGACGAATAGCGGTGATCGTACCCGATGATGACGCCTTTGCGCGCGTCTTCGCCGCGAACCACGTACCGCGCAATCGCGTGCGCCACGATACGCGCGTTCGCAAACGTGAAATCGTCCGCAATCACCCCGCGCCACCCGTCTGTTCCAAACTTAATAGAAGGAATCATGAGTGAGGAAAAGTATACGCGAACCCAAGAGCCCGCCAACAGCCGGATTGGCCTATCTCTGGCTTTGGGTTGATCGTCTGGCGCGTGATAGAAGCAAAGACGTACCAACCAAGGCGATTCCTCCAAGAAACATTGTGAGTGAGAAACTGCGAAAGTTAGCCAAGAAAGGGAGTTTCGTGATCCCAGCAAGGATCATCAAAATGCCACCGAAGGTCCAAACCACTGAAAAGCCGCGAAGGAGATTCCTGGGCCAATTTCTGCGGGGCAGTTCGGGATACCATCGTTCGAGCGTCGCATGGGGGTTAAGGCACGCACGCTTGGCGAACCTTATTGCGAGAACTCCAATGGCGAAGTAGATCGCCGCAGCGATAAAGGGGTTTGGCGTACTGTCGAATTACAGACGACTGTCATGCAACTATAGCAAGCCTGTGCACTTCTTTTCTTCGAGGTACTTCACGACTTTGCCCACGTCCTGGGCGCGGTCGCGGGGGCAGATGAGCAACGCGTCGGGAGTTTCCACGACCACGAGGTCGCGCACGCCGATGGCAGCGACATACTTCGAAGGCGCCCACAAAAAATTGCCTTCAGCGTCGAGCGTATGGCCTTCGCCCGCAAGCACGTTCTCGCCATTCTTTTTCGCCAGCAGTTCGTAGACCGCCGCCCAGGAGCCAATATCGCTCCAGCCGATTTCCGCGGGAATGACAAACACGCGGGGCGTGCCTTCGACGCGCGTAGCCGGCTCAAGCACGGCATAATCCACAGAGATACTCTCCAGCTTTTGATACATGGCGCGAAGCCGCCGCTCGTAGTCGCGTTTGCCAATAAAGCCCGCAAGTTCTTCTAAAGCTGTGCCCGTCTTGGGCAAGAAGCTTTTCAGGTTTTCCAGGAACGTCGACACGCGCCAGAAGAACATGCCCGCGTTCCAGTGGTACTTGCCGGAAGCCACGTACTCCACGGCAAACGGCAGTGCCGGCTTTTCCGTGAAGCGCTTCACCGCAAAAACGGGAAAGCCTTTTGCGGAGATCGCCTCGCCCACCCGCTCGACGTAACCGAACCCGGTTTCCGGCCTCGTTGGAGGAATGCCGAGTACCACCATGCGACCCGGTTCGCGAGCCACCCCCAGCGCTGCGGCGACGATCTTTCGATATTTCTCCGGCTGCGCAATATAGTGGTCCGCAGGCAAAACTGCCAGCAGCGCATCGCCGCGCGAAACGTGGCGCGCATGAATCGCCGCGAGGCCAATCGCCACCGCGGTGTTCAATCCCCTCGGCTCAATCAAAACGCGTTTGCGCGCCGCGGCAGCCACTTGCTTCTTAACTGCTGCAGCTTGCTCCGTGTTCGTCACCGTCCAGATGCGCTCAGCAGGAATCAAAGGCCGCAGCCGCGCGACCGTCTGCTCCAGCATCGTTTCCTTGCCTACGATGTTCAGCAACTGCTTGGGCGTGCGCGTCCGGCTCCGCGGCCAGAACCGCGTCCCTCGCCCCCCGGCAAGTATCACCGCATGTGTTGTGAGTTTTTCGTTCACACTTGTCGGCTTAAGGAAACACTGCCTGCGTAATAGCTGCTGCAGAATGTCGTTCGCGTTTTAGCGCTGTGCGGAGCTTTGCCAGATCTGGCACGTAAGTCCGGAGCATCGTCGCATGAGCGGGGGGCTCTGGCGAAGCCAGCGGCGTCAGATTGGCAGGAATAAACCAGCATTGACCAGCTTCGAAGCCCGATGAACCCGCCGAGGAACCGCGCTTCATAGCGCCGTATCCCGTGATCCAAGCATTCCGGCCCCAATCCATCCGCCCCCTTCCATTCAGGACGATAACGATGTCGAATGCTACTCTGTTCCCATCAGAGATGGAAATATCTTCGTAGAATTCCCACCGCTCCGCCGAAAAGTAGCGGCATGCCGACAACAGCGTCACATTTCTTCCTGTCTTCAGTTTGGAATGACTTCGGTATGCCGTATACAGTGACAGAGGCGGAGTCTTTCCGCCCGCAGTTTTGCCGAGATTCAGGACCTTGAGTGCTTTCTCAACATGTAATTCTCGCGGTTTGCCCTTCGCGTCCACTCGCCCATAGTCATAAACGCGGTATGTCAAATCAGAATACTCCTGCACCTCGCAGATAATCATTCCCGGCCCAATCGTGTGCGGAGTGCCGGCGGGAACAAAAAAAGTATCGCCGTTGAACACAGGGCGTTTTTCCAGGAGATTCTCGAGAGAGTTGTTCGCGATGGCGTCGAGAAACTTCTTCTTTGAAACTCCAGACTTTGCACCGATCAGGACGTTTGCGCCTGGGTCCGCTTGAACCACGTGCCACATCTCCGTTTTCCCGCGACCGCCGGCAGCTTTTTCGTGGACGCTTGCGTAAGCATCGTCGGGATGCACTTGAATGGAGAGCTTGTCATTCGGAAAAATGAACTTGATAAGAAGTGGGAAATCGCCCGGTTCCGTGAAACGTGTTCCGCGCCACTCCGGAGGCATCTCCCGCCATGCTTCACCTAGCGTCTTGCCTGCAAACGGCCCTGTCGCAATTTTGCAATCGACCGCCGTGAGCCACACTTCGCCAATTGGCTCCGGCAAATTCGTCTTTTCAGGGAAAAGCGGCGCGAGCGAGCGCATTCCCCAGATGCGCTGCACAAACTTTGGCTCAATACGAAAGGGCTCGGGCTTCACGGTCTATCTATTTAAGCTGCCGCTTCCGCGCGCGCAAAAAATCTTTCAAGGCGCCGCAGCCCTTCCTCGATGCGCTCGATGGAAGTCGCGTACGACAGCCGCAAATATCCCGGTGCAGCGAAAGCTTCGCCGGGAACCAGCGCTACATGTGCCCGGTCCAGAAGCATCTTCGCAACTTCCGCATCGGACTTTGCCAGCGCCGATCGTCCTCCGCCGTTCGCCAAATGCCCCGAGATGTTCGGGAACGCATAAAACGCCCCGCCGGGCCATTCGCAAGTGACGCCGGAAATCGCGCGCAGCCCCTCGACAATCCGCTTCCGCCGCTTCGCGTATTCCGCCAGCATAACGGGTACCGTCTCCATCGAGCCGGTCATCGCTTCCAGCGCCGCATATTGTGCGATCGAAGTCGGGTTTGAAGTAGATTGGCTCTGCAATTTAATCAGTGCCTGAATCAGGGCCTCTGGCCCCAATGTGTACCCGATGCGCCAGCCGGTCATCGCAAACGTCTTCGACATCGAGCCAATGATGATGACTCTCTCTTTCGCCCCCTGCGCGCTGGCAATCGAAAAAGGTTTGTTCTGTTCATATACAAAGTGCGAATAACACTCGTCGCCCATCAACCACACATTGTGCTTCTTGCAGACCGCCAAAATCTTCTCGTACTCTTCCGGCGGAACCACGCCTCCCGTCGGATTGCACGGCGAATTCACTATCAGCAGTTTCGTCTTCGGCGTAATCGCCTTTTCAATCGCCGCCGCCCGCACCGTAAATCCATCCTCAGGATGCGTCTCCACATAAACGGGCGTTCCGCCCGCGTACTTCACAATGTCCGGAAAGCTCACCCAGCAGGGAGTAGGAACAACGACCTCATCGCCGTGCTGGATCAACACGCTCATCACATTGAAAATGGAATGCTTGCCGCCCACGCTGACCACGCATTCCTTCGGCTCGAATGACGAATGCAGCTCACGCTTGTGCCACGCGCAAATCGCCTCGCGCAATGGCGCAATCCCTCCCGCGGGCGTGTACTTCGACTTGTTCTCGTTAATTGCGCGGATCGCCGCCTTCTTGATGTGCTCTGGCGTAGGAAAGTCCGGCTCGCCGGGGCCGAAATCGGCCACGTCGATGCCTTTCGCTTTCATCTTTTCCGCTTCGGCGAGTACGGTCGCGGTCGGCGAGATTTGGATACGGTTAATGCGGTCAGTCAGTTGCACTTCCAGCTCCTTCGTCGATGGGCAAGTCTACAGCCAACAGTTTACAAGCAGGACGCAGCGCCGCAAACACCGAATTGGCCTGCTAAGGCGTCTTTCGCGATTGAGGTATGCAAGGTGACAACGGGCCGTTACGACACTTTCGCTCGCAACCGCTGCTCGACAATTGGGGGAACTAGCCCGTCCAGCGGCCCGCCGTGTTGCGCGATCTCGCGCACTAGCTTGGAGCTCAGGTAGCTGTACAGTTCGCCGGGCAGCATAAAAACCGTTTCCAGCCGCGGCTCCAGTTTCCGGTTCATCAGCGCCATCTGCAATTCGTATTCATAATCCGAAACCGCCCGAATGCCGCGCAGAATCACGCCTGCGCCGCGCTTCCGCGCGTAATCAATCAGCAGTCCCTCGAACACATCTACTTCCACATCGGTCCACTTTTTCGTGACCTCGCGCAGCATCTCCACGCGCTCGGGAACGCTGAACAAAGGCTGCTTTTCCGTGTTTCGCAGCACGGCGACAATCAGCAGGTCAAACATTTTTTCGCCCCGCTCGATCAAGTCGAGGTGGCCGTTCGTGACCGGATCAAACGAACCCGGATAGATAGCAATCGAAGTTTTCATCGCGATTTCAGTTTCGGTGCAAACGCTGCGGCTATTCTAACTCAGCCGTAACAAGCCCGCTCGCAAAGTTTCCTCTCAGCTCATCCCGCGCCTCTTACGCGCTGCCGATTAAACCTCTTCGCAGAAAGGCGGAGATGTGACAGTATGCCAGTGCTACATAGCAGCCTTTCCGGTTTTTATCTTGAGCGGAGGGATTAGGCAGGTCATGATGCAAAAGTTCGTTCCCAGCTTTGTTCAGAATTTCCACGCGCGAGGCTTTCTCTTGCTTTTCTTGTTTGCGCTATTAGCCCCAAGATTCTCCAGCGCCCAGCAGCCGGCGCTAAATCTCATGCCCACTCCTGCAAGCGTGCAGCCCGGAACCGGCAGCCTCCCCGTGGATTCTTCTTTCTCCGTAGCGCTGACAGGCTACACGGAACCCCGCCTGGAGCGCGGCGTGGAGCGCTTTCTCTCTCAACTGCAACGCCAGACCGCGCTTCTGGTCAACCTCAAGCCCGGCAAATCGGCGCAGGCTACCTTGGTCGTTCAAACCGATCATGCCAGCAAGGAAATCCAGGAAGTGGGCGAGGACGAATCCTATGTCCTTGAAGTGACCAGCTCCGGCGCAAAGTTAACCGCCCCGACTCCTCTCGGCGCTCTTCACGGACTGCAGACTTTCCTTCAGCTTGTCGACGTCTCCAGTAACGGCTTCGCCGCCCCGGCGATAACCATTCAGGACAAGCCGCGTTTTCCCTGGCGCGGACTGATGATCGATTCCGCGCGGCACTTCACGCCGCTGGAAGTGATTCGCCGCAATCTCGACGGCATGGAGGCCGTGAAGCTGAACGTCTTTCACTGGCACCTCACGGACAACCAGGGCTTTCGCATTGAAAGCAAGAAATTCCCCAAGCTTCAGGAGTTGGGTTCTGGCGGGCAGTTCTACACCCAGGAAGAAATTCGCGATGTGATCGCCTACGCGCGCGACCGCGGCATCCGCGTGTATCCGGAAATTGAGATGCCCGGTCACAGCACGGCCATTTTTGTCGGCTACCCGGAAATCGCCAGCACGCCCGGGCCCTTCAAGATTGATGAAGAGTGGGGCGTTATGGACCCGGCGATAGACCCCACGAAAGAACAAACGTACAAGTTCCTCGATGAATTCATCGCGGAGATGGCCAGGCTCTTTCCGGATCATTACTTTCATATTGGCGGGGATGAAGTGAACGGGAAAGCCTGGGACGCCAGTGCCAAGGTCCAGGAATTCAAGAAAGCCCATGGCTACAAAACAAACGAGGATCTGCAAGCCTATTTCAGCACTCGTGTGCAGAAGCTGGTGGCCAAGCATGGCAAAGCCGCCGTCGGTTGGGACGAGATTTTCGTTCCGGGCGCCCCAAAGGATATCGTCATTCAATCCTGGCGTGGACCAGACTCGCTGGCAGCCGCGGCGAAACAGGGCTATCGCGGCATTCTCTCCAACGGCTACTACATTGATTTGATGTGGAGCGCTGCACGGCACTACGTGGTGGATCCGCTGGGAGGCGCCGCGGCCGATTTGACGCCGGAGCAGAAGCAGTTGGTGCTCGGCGGCGAAACCACGATGTGGTCCGAATACGTCAACTGGGAGAACATTGACTCGCGCATCTGGCCGCGTACGGCGGCTATCGCGGAGCGCTTCTGGTCGCCGCAAGTGAACGACGTGCCCGCAATGTATGTGCGCCTGGACTTAATCAGCAAGAGACTCGAGTGGCTCGGGCTTACTCACCGCAGCGGGTATCACAAAATGTTGCAGAGAATCGCCGGCAATGCGACTCCGCAGGAATTCGCGGCGCTCAAAACATTCGCCGATGTCCTCGAGCCGGTGAAGGACTACACGCGCGGCGATTCCACCGGCTGGAAAGCAATCACTACGTCGCCTCTCAATCACATCGTGGATGCCGTACCTCCAGAAAGCGATGCGGCAAGGCACTTTGGCGAATTGGTCGACAAATTTATTTCCACATCTTGCTTGGATGGCGATACAGCGCAACGGCTCCGCGCCCAGTTCATCGTTTGGCGCGACAATGACGCCAAGCTGCGGCCGCTCGCACAACGCTCCTTCCTGGTGCAGGAAGCTGCGCAGAAATCGCAAGACCTCTCCACGCTGGGAGCACTGGGCCTTGCCGTCCTCGACTTTATCCCCAAGCGCCAGCCCGCGCCGGATTCCTGGAAGGCCGAGCAACTCGCTATCATCGAGCAATTGAAAAAGCCCCAGGCTCAACTGCTTCTGGTGCCCGTAGCTGCGGTACAAAAACTCGTCGAAGCCGCCTCCGCCGGCGGAATCTGCACAAGCGCGAAATAAATAGAAAAGTAAACCAGGGCGGGTCTCGACAGAAAGGCTCAGTCCGCGGTCGAGACCGCGTTGTGGCAAACGCCGCTGCCGGAATCGCGAAACGTCGAGCCTTCTACCGGAATAAACTCCCAATTGTATTTCCCGGGAGCCAGCGTTAGCTTCAACACGCCGTAAGTCTTCCACTCGCGCACTTCGCTGTTGGGGGTCGCGAACCCCAGCGGGTCGTGGTTCCTTCCGCCCGTGCCTGCCACGATTTCGCGGATTCCATGCGCGGGGTCCGGCTTTCCATTCGGATCCTGCGGCGCAAATCGTTCGTAAGAGTGCTCGTGGCCTGCCAGAATCAAGTCGGCGTGAGCGTCGTAAAGGTCCTGCCACAGTGGTCTCATCAAGGGATGCAAGGCATGCTCCTTGAGCACTCCGCTGCTAAAGAGCGCGTGGTGGCCGTAGGCCAGAATGCAAGCATCCGGGTGCTTCGCGAGATCTTCCCGCAGCCAAGTCTCCTGGGGCGAGTCTTTGCCGCAGCCGCCCATCCCCTTTTTGTTGCAATTCGTGTTGAGCACCACAATGTGCCAGCGCCCCAAATCGTAACTGTAGAATCCCTTACCTTTCGGTCCGGCCTGCGCGCCCCAATACTGGAAATAACCGTCGGCTGTCGGCCCCCCGTACTCGTGATTACCCAATGCAGGCTTGGTGCGGTCTTTGAATTTGCCCCAAGTTGGTCCATAGCAATTCTGAAACTCCGTGGGGCTTCCTCTTTCGTAGGCCAGGTCCCCGGCCGCAAACACCGTGCCTGGAATCCCTTCAATCAATTTGGCCGTAGCTTCCGCACTTTGCAGATGTTTGCAGGTGGCGATGTCTCCGGCGCCAACCAGGGTAAAAGTCTGTGCTGCATCGTTGGCCTTTGCAGGTTGCCCTGGCTCTTTATTTTGTCTTCGCGAGGAAGCCGGAGCAGCCTTACCGGCACGAGCTTGCGGGGCTAGGGGCAGGGAAAAGACAAGGACCGCAGTCCCAATCCAAAGGAGTTGGCGAACAGCGCGACTTGCGCTTGTTTTGAGACGGCTCATTGAACCTGCTATCCAGAATCGAGATTATCACGCCATGGCAAAAACGCTCTTAGTATCCCGCGATTTACGATTCTTCCTTGGGGCGGCAAGCGCTTAGGCTAGGAGCACTCCAAAGTAAGACTATTTCAGTCCTACTATAAGCATAAGAAAATAAAAGAGTTATTGCGCTCCATTGCGAAAGAAGGCATTGACTTTTCTCCCCCAAAAGGAGTATATTTTATGTGCGACTAGAACGGTCGTATATGTGGGGGGGATGACGCAAGTCTCTTGGTTCGATGTTCAAGCTTTCCAAGAAAGCTGATTACGGGTTGATTGCCGTCAAGCACTTGGCTTTGCATCGCCGTGATCACGCCTGTAGCGCCAACGAGATTGCTGAGGAATACGGCATTTCGGCAACGCTGATGGCCAAAGTGCTGCAAAAGCTGGCGCACAAGTCCATTGTGGCGGCGAAGCACGGCTCGAGCGGCGGGTATCAGTTGTCCAAAGAGCCGTCGCAAATCAGCGCGCTGGAAGTCATCTCCGCGATTGATGGCCCCGTGCTGATCACCTCCTGCGTCACGAACCACGGGAACTGCGATGCGACTCAGCGCTGCTCCGTAAAAGAGCCGTTACGGCGCGTGAACGAGAGCATCTTAAGTGTATTGGGCTCCGTCACGATTGCGCAGATGAGTGAAGAGCCGCAAGAGCCATCGCTTGTGGCGTTAAGGACTTAGCATTTTTGAGATTTTGAGGGTTTAGGAGTCAGGAGAATAGAAATATGGCCGTCACACTTCCGATTTACATGGACAACCACGCGACCACTCCGGTCGATCCCCGGGTGCTGGAGGCGATGTTGCCGTATTTCACCAACAAATTCGGCAACGCGGCCAGCCGCAACCACTCCTTCGGCTGGGCTGGGGAAGAGGCCGTGGAAACTGCACGCCAGCAAATCGCTTCGCTGATTAACGCCACCGCGAAAGAGATTATTTTCACCAGCGGCGCGACCGAGTCCGACAACCTGATGATCAAGGGCGTCGCGGAAATGTTCCGCGAAAAGGGCAACCACATCATCACGCAGTCCATCGAGCACAAAGCCGTGCTGGATACGTGCAAGAACCTCGAAAAGCATGGTTTCGAGGTCACCTATCTGCCGGTGCAGAAGGACGGGCGGGTCAGCCTGGATGAGCTGAAAGCGGCCATCAAGCCGACGACGATTTTGATCACCATCATGTACGCCAACAATGAAATAGGGGTGATCAATCCCATCGCGGAAATCGGCAAGATTGCCAAGGAGCGCGGAATATTCTTCGCCGTGGACGGCGTACAAGCAGTGGGCAAAATCCCCGTGGACGTGCAGAAAGATAATATCGATTTGCTGGCGATTAGCGGCCACAAGATTTACGGGCCTAAGGGTGTTGGCGCTCTGTATGTGCGGCGCCGGAATCCCCGCGTGCAGCTCTCCGCCATCATTGATGGCGGCGGCCACGAGCGCGGCATGCGTTCTGGCACGCTGAACGTTCCCGGCATCGCAGGGCTCGGCAAGGCCTGCGAAATTTGCCAGAAAGAGATGCCAGAAGAGAGCAAGAGGCTCCGGGCGCTGAGGGATCATCTGAAATCTGGCTTGGAAGCCAAACTGGACGAAGTTTTCGTCAATGGTTCCATGGAGCATCGGCTGCCCAACAACTTGAACATGAGCTTCGCCTATGTAGAAGGCGAGTCCCTGTTGATGGGCATCAACGACGTGGCGGTCTCGAGTGGTTCGGCCTGCACCTCGGCAACCCTGGAACCCAGCTACGTACTCAAAGCTTTAGGGGTGGGCGAAGACCTCGCTCACACCTCGATTCGATTCGGCCTTGGCCGTTTCAATACCCAGGAAGAGGTCGACTATGTCATCGACAAGATGGTTCAGGTCGTGACCAAGCTGCGCGAACTATCGCCGCTTTACGAAATGGCCAAAGAAGGAATCGACATCTCAAAAATGAAATGGCAGACCGCTTAGAAGAAGGAAGAAGGTAAAACAAGCAATGGCAAATGAAGGTACAATTCGCATTCACCGCTCCATCGCAGGCACGGGCGCCGCTTTCCGCGTGAGCTTTGTGCCCTACGACTCCGAGGAAGAGAGCGGGGGAGAGCGTTCATTCCGCGAGCTTCAGCAGGTGCGCGCTTTCCTGAAGATGCTCGGTCTTGGAGCAGAGTACATCAAGGACGCGCTTCGCCAGCTGACCGCGGGCCGTTCGGCTTCCGTGCCGAACGTTACGCTTTCGGAGAAAGCTGTGAAGAGCGCGGGCTTCGTAAGTGTCGAAAATCTGGCAAGGAGCAACGGGTAATGGCATACAGCGACAAGGTAGTGGATCACTACAACAATCCCCGCAACGTCGGCAGCCTCCCGAAGGAAGATCCCAACGTTGGGACCGGCCTTGTCGGCGCGCCGGAGTGCGGCGACGTGATGAAGCTGCAGATGAAAATCAATCCGGAGACCCAGGTCATTGAAGAAGCCAAGTTCAAGACCTTCGGCTGCGGGTCGGCTATCGCGAGCTCCTCCCTCGCCACGGAATGGGTGAAGGGAAAGACGGTTGACGAGGCGCTGGCCATCAAGAACACGGACATCGTGCGAGAGCTGTCGCTTCCGCCGGTGAAGATCCACTGCTCCGTGCTCGCTGAAGACGCCATCAAAGCCGCCATCGGCGACTGGAAGAAGAAGCACGGAGCCGAAGTGTCGGCCACCGAAAAGGCCTCGCACTAAGCTTTGTGACGTTTTCGTAGGGGCGGAGCGTTTCGGCTGTCGTCGGCGACAGTTGGCCTGTGGGATGACATGTCGAGCTGCCTGTCATCCTGAGCGAAGCGAAGGATCTCAACCTCGACTCATGCGAGGATGTGCAAGCTAAGCTCTTTAGAATGAACACTTGCAGGGCATTTTGTAAGTGTTGATTTTAAACGACTTATGGGAAAACTAAGTGCTTTAGAATGAACACT
>Ga0126370_10000434_pt1 | contig 17205 bp, 18 predicted proteins | sample PanSoiMetaPlot_3_FD_92586 | JGI IMG/M metagenome (GOLD analysis project Ga0126370, IMG submission 92586) | Tropical forest soil microbial communities from Panama - MetaG Plot_3 | ecosystem: Environmental > Terrestrial > Soil > Tropical forest > Bulk soil | place: Panama | collected 2016-02-17 | reverse complement strand
ACGGCCTCAGGCTTGAATCCGGGGAGGTTTTCCCATTGAGCCTACGATTTCGATCGAGACCAGATATCAGATAGAAAACGGGACTCTTCCCCAAGTGAAATAGCATGCCGGACTCGCCGCATAGTGTCAAGGTAGAAGCTCAGATTATGAATCGTATTCAAGACCTGCGCCAACACTTCGTTAGATGCATAAAGATGTCGTAAATAGGCCCGGGAATAGCGGCGGCAGACCCGGCAATCGCAATTGGGATCGAGCGGACCTTGATCTTGCGCAAAACGGGCCTGTTTGATCGACACCTTGCCCTCGGAGGTAAAAAGAAGCCCGTGGCGGGCGGCCCGGGTCGGCAGCACGCAATCCATCATGTCGACGCCAAGGCTGGCGTATTCGACAATCTCCTCCGGCGTGCCCACTCCCATCAGGTAGCGCGGCTTGTCTTTGGGGAGATGCTCCAGCGTGGACTCGACGATCTCGCGGGTCAATTCGCGAGGCTCGCCGACGCTCAGGCCGCCAATGGCATAGCCGGGGAAGCCGATTTCGATCGTGCGCTCGGCGGACTCTTTGCGAAGCGCACGGTCCATCCCGCCCTGGATGATGCCGAAGAGGGATTGGGTCTGCTCCGCTTGTGTAGGGACGGACGCATTCGTCCGTCCCGCGGAGCGAAGCTCCGCGCCTTTGGCCGCATCGATCTGTTCCTGCGCAGTTGATACTTCCAGGAGATGAGACTCGGGCCTTCGTCCCTCGGGGCGGACGAATGCGTCCGCCCCTACACAGGACCACGGCACCTCGTGCTTGTGTTCCACAAAATACTTCTTGCTCCGCGCGGCCCAGCGCGCCGTCAACTCCATCGATTCCCGCATGCGAGCCTGATCCGCCGGGTACTCCGTGCACTCGTCGAACGCCATGATGATGTCGGCGCCGAGCCCGATCTGCGCCTCCATGGCGCTCTCAGGACTGAAGAAGTGCGACGAGCCGTCGAGATGCGAGCGGAAGGTCACTCCTTCTTCATTGAGCTTCCGCAACTCGCTGAGGCTGAAGACCTGAAATCCGCCAGAATCGGTGAGAATCGCGCGATTCCACGACATGAATCCGTGTAAGCCGCCCATACGGCGTACGGTATCGACTCCGGGACGCAAGTACAGGTGATAGGTGTTCCCCAGGATGATCTGGGCGCCGAGATCTTCGAGAATGTCCTGCGGTACACCTTTGACGGACGCCACCGTGCCTACTGGCATAAACACTGGCGTTTCGATCTCGGCATGCGGGGTCGAGAGCAGTCCGACGCGGGCTCTGCCAGAACTCTTTTCTATTCCGAAGGATAAGGACATTCAGTGGGATTGTAGCAACCGAGCACGTCTGGATTCTGGTGGTCCTCTATGCTCCAGCACCAGCGGCTCAAGTTCTGAAAATCTTCATTCTGCAATCTTTACTGTCTCTCCGCAGACGTTTCCATTTTCGATCGTCAGCTTTCCGACACAAACCGGGAGTTTGAATCTTTTCGGTCCCGCGCTGCCGGGATTGAAGTAGAGCACCCCGCCACGAACTTCCTGTTTGGGAGCGTGACTGTGCCCCGAGATCACCGCACGAAATCCCGCAGCCTCAGGCTTCAAATCTAGCTTTGCCAGATCGTGCAAGATGTAAATCGACACACCGCCGAGTTCGACAACTTCGGTCTCAGGGAGCTCGCGGGCCCAGGCGCCTTTATCGATGTTGCCGCGAATGACTGTGAGGGGTGCAATTACTGCTAGTTCTTTGAGAATTGCTGGATCGCCGACATCCCCCGCGTGAATGATGTGAGCCGAGCCGCGCAAGGCGCCTACGGCCTCGGGCCGAAGCAGTCCATGCGTGTCCGAAATAACACCGATAAGAATGGAAGTCCTCAGTTGCTTCGCTTCTTGCCCATCAACAGATTCATTTCGGCATGAGAAGGGGCAGCGCTCATGTTTGAGTATGTACCTTCAGCTCTCACCTCCTGGCCGAGGCGACGAAGCATGCCCAACGCGGCTCTCATCGGTCCCGAACCCAGGCTGACTCTCTTGACGCCAAGGGCAGTCAATTCGCCAATCGAGGCGGAGCCGGGCACAGCGAGAATATTCAGCGGACAGCCAAGATCAGAAACGAGTCGGCCAATCGCCTTCCGGTCGAGAATACCGGGAACAAAGACACAGTCGGCTCCAGCATCGCGATAGGCTCGCAGCCTTTTTACTGTCTCGTCATACCTTTTCGCCGGATCTCCAACCTGCAACAGATAGACATCGGTGCGAGCGTTCAACACCAGCGGCACGCGCATTTCTGCGGCGCATTCGCGTATGGCGCGGATTCTTTCTACTTGAATCTCGAGGTCAGCCAGTGGTTGTTCGGGGCGCCCCGTCGCATCTTCAAAGTTCATTCCAACCGCTCCAGCCATGATCACGCTGCGCGCGGTTTCCGCGGCGTGTTCCGGGCCATCACCGTATCCAGCTTCGGCGTCGGCTGTGACAGGTACATTCACCACCTGCGCAATCTCGGCAACAGCCGCCATCATTCGCTCGGGAGAAATCTTTTGTCCATCAGGAAGCCCTTTCGAGAACGCGATACCTGCACTCGTCGTGGCGACGGCAGGAAAACCCAAATCTTCGACGATGCGCGCACTTCCGGCATCCCAAACATTCACCAGCACCAGTGCCTCGGGGCCAGAGTGCAACGCGCGAAGAGCGTCCGCTCTCTTTCGCTGATCATCGCTTACAACTTGCACTTCGCTTGCTCCTGCTCTGCATTTTTTCCATAAATTGGCCAATGCTTACCACGGCGCGTCCGACCGTTCCGCGCCCGATTTCCTGTATCTCATCCCGTGCAGTCACGCGAACGGTATAGAAGCGTCCATCAAAGGACTCGAGTGCGGCCTCTGCTTTGATGTGCGAACCCACGCTGCTGGCTGCTCTATGTTGGACATTAATCGAGGTCCCGACGGTGATCTCGTCGCCTTCGCAGTAAGGTTGCAGTGCGTGAAAAGCCGCTGTTTCCATAAGCCGGATCATGTCGGGAGTCGAGTAGACGGGCGGCAGCTCGGGATGATGAGAAGTCAACGTGTGTTTGAACTCGACAGTTTCGGAAGCCTCCCCGCGGACTCCAATTGGGACATCTTTCACCAAGCTCTTCTCCAAAAAACAAAATGAGCCAATGATTTTATCGAATCATTGGCTCGAACTTGACAGAACCGCGGATTATGCGACGGACGCCGCATGCCGACGCGCATCGATTCCGTCCAGCGCCTGCCAGAGCTTCTTGGCTGCGTTCTCAGCAGCATCCAGCGCTGCCTCAGCAGTTTGTGGACGAGCTTCGATCCGTTTTTCGAGCTGCTTGCGCCACACGCGCGAATGATGGACATCCGCTGTCGCGTGAAGGGCGAAATAGCCACAGGTCTTTTCGTCGGCGCCGTACATTTCGCGCAGGCCACGCTCTTTTTCGCCGGCGATTCTGGGCACCTGCGATTCGTAGGCATAGAAAGCGGCCAGCGCTTCTTCGGGCGTGCCGTCGCTGGCAACCTGATGAAAATGACGAATTAACTGCCGGATTTCGGGTACCGGGCTATGCCACTCGAGATTGCGGGTCGAGCCCATGCCTTCGGCGAAATCGAGCCACAGATCGGAATGCGGCACAGCTTCTTTCCCTTGCCCTTCCGAACCTTTCTCGTCGCACATATTGGCCAGCACGGCGCGGCGGAGTTCGCCGTCCTCAAGCCGAAGCCCAAGGGCAGCCAGATAGGAAGGAAATGCTTCTACGTGGTGATAGTAGTCCTGGGCGTACTCACGCAGATCTTCACGGGTGAGCCGTCCGGCGGACCAGTCTTTGTAAAAGGGATGACCGAGCAGGTCGTATTTGGCGATTCGGGTATCTAGTTCCTGGAAAAACTCAGCGGTAGTCATACTCTCCTCGTAAGGCTGGGAGCCTGCCAGCCCACTATACGGACGAGCGGCGTGATCGGCAAGTGATGAGGGTCACATGATCGACTCAAGTTGTTAGAATGAAAGCAGAACTGGGGTATAAGGTTTCAAAGTTTCATGTTTCAAGGTTTCAAAGTAAAACCCTAATTGTCTAGACCGCTTGTGCAACTTGTCTTTGAAACTTTGAAACTTGATTTCGAATGCCTTTCACCGAACAATTCGACGTCGTCATAGTCGGCGCCGGTCACGCTGGATGCGAGGCGGCAATGGCCTCTGCCCGCATGGGGCTGAAGACTGCTCTCTACACCTTGAACGTCGATCTGATCGCGCAGATGTCGTGCAATCCGGCAGTCGGCGGGATCGCCAAAGGACATCTCGTGCGGGAGGTCGATGCGCTTGGCGGCATCATGGGCGAGGTCACGGACGCCGTCGGCATCCAATTCCGTCTTCTGAATACGTCCCGGGGACCGGCTGTATGGTCGCCGCGCGCACAGTGCGATAAGCAGGCTTATCGCCTGAAGATGCGCGAGGTGCTTGAGGGACAACAGAATCTCAAGATTAAGCAGGCGGAAGTTGCCGATTTAATCGTGGAGAAGGCTTCAGGCTTCGGGCTTCAGGCTTTAGGAGCTACCGATGGGCAGCCGGAGATTGGCCAAAGCCCAGAGCCCGAAGCCCGAAGCCGGGTTCTCGGCATCAAGCTGCGCGACGGCCGCACTGTGGGCGCTCAAGCCGTAATCATCACAACGGGCACTTTTCTCAACGGCCTGATTCACTGTGGCGAGCAGCAGTATCCTGCGGGACGGTCGGGCGAGCCCAATGCGGTCTTGCTCGGCGAAGCGCTGAAGAATCTTGGCCTGCGGGGCTGCCGCCTCAAGACCGGGACTCCTCCACGGCTCGATGGCCGCACGATCGATTGGTCGCGTTTCCCTGTGCAGCCGGGCGATGAAGATCCGACGGCCTTCAGTTTTCGCACCAAGCGCGTCGCGCATCACGACTCGCAGGTTCCGTGCTACGTCGCTTGGACTACGGCCGAGACGCATCGCATCATCCGCGAAAATGTGCACCGTTCGCCAATGTACAGCGGGCAAATTCAGTCGATCGGGCCGCGTTACTGCCCGTCGATCGAGGACAAGATCGTCAAGTTCCCCGACAAGGAAATGCACCAACTTTTCCTCGAGCCCGAGGGGCTGAACACGCACGAGATTTATGTGAACGGCATGAGCACGTCATTGCCGGTTGAGGTGCAGCTTGCGATCTTGAAATCCGTTCCCGGTCTCGAGAGCGCAGAGATGCTGCGCCCGGGGTATGCCATCGAATACGACTCAATCGATCCCACCGAACTCGAGCGTACGCTGGAAACTCGAAAGATTGCAGGCCTGTTGCTGGCCGGCCAGATCAACGGAACCTCCGGCTACGAAGAAGCGGCATGTCAGGGCCTGATGGCGGGCATCAACGCCGCGCTTCAGGTTAAGGGGCAAGAGCCGCTGATTCTCGACCGCACCGAGGCATACACGGCAATCCTCATCGACGATCTGATCTCGAAGGGAACGAATGAACCGTACCGCATGTTCACGTCGCGGGCAGAATTCCGGTTGCACCTGCGCATCGACAACGCGGATCGTCGTCTCACTCCGCACGGCCGCCGCGTCGGATTGATCTCGGATGATGCGTGGACAGATTTCGAAGCAAAGCAAGAACGCCTCACGCGCATAAAGAAGTTGCTGGAAAACATAAGGCTCACCTCAGAAATGGCCGCTCTCTGTCATTCCGAGGCGCAAAGCGCCGAGGAATCTGCTGTCGCCGGAAGCGCATGGACCTCCGCCGAGGGGCAAACCCTAGCCCAGTTGTTAAAGCGCCCAGAAGTGCGCATCGAGCAACTAGCACCGGCGCTGATCAATTCGGCTCCAGAGTTCTTCACTCGAACTTCCTCTGTGAACCCCGTGTCCCCTGTGCTGAAGCTCTCCTCAGAAGTAAGAAACGAACTGAAGTCGGTCGAGACCGAAATCAAGTACGAAGGCTACCTGCTCCAGCAGCGGAAAGCCATGGAGCGGCTGAAAAAATCAGAGAAACACGCGATCCCCGAGTGGTTCGACTATCGATCGGTAAGCGGCCTGTCGCGAGAAATGCAGGAGAAGCTGACGAAGATACGGCCGCGAACGATTGGGCAGGCCTCACGAATTCCGGGAGTAACGCCTGCAGCAGTATCGCTGGTGAATGTCTATATCGAAATTCAAGCTCGCCGGCGGGAGCAAGCGACGGCGATCTGATCGCTTATTGCAGATCTTCCTGCCCGTGCAGCTCCTGGGCTCGCTTCAGCTCAGCCTCAGCTTCTTCCTTTCGCCCCATGTCTCGATAAGTCTGTCCGAGCAGGTAGTGGGTCGTCGGATTGTTAGGCTCCATAGTTACAGCATGCTTCAGCGATAACACGGCCAAGTCGTAGTCGCCTTTTTTCTGGAGCACCTTGCCCATCAGAATGAACGGCACGCTTGAGGTCGAATCCAGCCGGATGGACCGCTGCAACATCCTCTGCGCATCGTCGTATTTCTGTATGCGAGAATACGCGTCCCCAAGCTTATAGTATGTCGCCGCGTAGGCAGGATTGATCTCCAATTCCTTGTGAAACTCGGCGATCGCTTCCGGCAGCCGCGACTTATACAGGTACAATTCGCCGAGCAGGTAGTGTGCGAGAGGCAATTGAGGATCGAGCGCCGCCGCTTTCTGCGCGTATTCGTCCGCAATTGGATCGAATTCCTGCCGCAGCAACATTCGCGCGGTGAACAGGTACGCAGCCGCCGAGTCTGCAGGGACGTCGAACATCTTCCCGAAAGCTTTTCGGGCGCCATCGTAGTTCTTGGTCTGGATGTAACACGTGCCGAGGATGTAGTAGCCGTCGGTGTTGGCGCGCGGAATCCAGCCCTGCACCTGTTCCAACAGGGGAATCGCCTCTGCCGGGTGGCCTCCGGCGAAGAACGCCATGGCGAGCAATTGTGTAGTCTCGCCGTTCTTAGGGTCTTCTGCGCTCGCCTTTTTCAGAAATTGGATGGCATTCAAGTAATCGCTCTTCTTGTAGTAGGCAGTGCCCAGCTCGAGCGCGACTCCTTTCGCAGATGGATCACGCGACTCCAGAGACTGCAACTGCATGATCGCGTCGTCGACTTTGCCCTGCTGTATCAACTTCTGAGCGTGAGCGAGGTCAGTGGCAGAAGCTGACCTTGATGGAGAGGGAGCATCGGGCGCGTCAGATTGTTGGCCGACTCCGGCGACGGAAAGCGCGCCAATCAATGCTGCGCAACAAAAAACTTTAAATCGCAAGTTCATAAGAGAATTTGATCCCCACACTGGGAGCATCTGCCTTACATTTTAGTGGCTTCCAGTGCGGCCGGGAGTCTGCTCTTAATGAGCGCCCATAGCCTTCCGCACCGCTTCAAGATTGTCTTTTGCGTCCACCTGGTTGGGATCAATCTTCAGCGCCCGCTCAAGATGGGATGCGGCTTCACCATATCGTCCAAGTTCCGCCAGCGATGCCCCGAGATTCGCCTCCGCATTGGCATCGTTCGGTTGAAGCTTCAGTACAGTCTCAAACTGCTCGATGGCACGTTCCATATCTCCCATTTGGGTCAGAGCAATTCCCAGGTTGTAATGCGCCTCAGCGTAGTCCGGGCGGGCATGGATCGCTGCACTCAGAATCGGGGTTGCCGACTTCGGCTGGCCGGCAGCAAGTAGCGCCGCTCCCCAACCGTTATTGGCCACAGCATCATCGGGACGCAAGAGCACTGCAGCTTCATATTCCCGGATCGCCGCTTCGAGATTTCCTTTCGACTGCAGCATTGCCGCCAGATTGTAATGCGCCTCAAAGTCCTTGGGATTTTTCCCGATGTTGTGCCGAGCTAGGGCTTCCTGCAACTCCATCCGTGGATCGCCATTCGCCGGATTGAAGTTGACCGGCAACACTTGCAGCCAGAGATGACACATTTCGTCGGTGGATCGATTTCCCCCCACCACACGCGCTGGAGGGTGATTCGGATTCATCGGATTCTCGTCCGAATTGTCGTAGGTGTACCGCATGCTGACCGTCGTTCCCTTTGGCAGCATCACCGGCTCGGCATATCGGTATACAGCCTGCCAATTCAGGTTCCACTGCGGGATGTGGATCAACGTCTTCTTCGTTCCGTCAGGAAGGGTTGCGAATGCCTGGATATCTCTCCCCAGGTAGTGCGCGTGCGGATAGATCGCCATGAGGTCGACATCGATCGGCAGCGTGAATTCGTCGCTCACAACGAAATTCTTCTGACCCGGGGGAATGTCGAGCTTCGCATCATTTTCCAGTTGCAGCAGCATTGGAAACTTCGTCGCTGCCTGATCTGTGAAATACAACCCAATACTCGGCTGTATTACTTCCGGCTTCCCGGATGGCTGCAGGTGCGTATTCAGAATCAGATCCGTGCCCTTGTCGAGGCGCAGGGCCATACCTTCGGGCTCCGGAGCAGGCATTGTTCCCGGCTTCCAAAAGAGAAGATGGCTATCGGGATCAAAAACCTGCGATTCGATTCGGATCTCCATCCCTCCGAAGCCAGCGCCGACCTCAGTCTCGCGCCTGCGCGACTCCTCCGCGCGATCGACGAGAATGTTGGCGTGATGCACGTATCGCTTGTCACCCGGACGAATCTCGATTGCCTTTACCCAGCGAGTTCGCTCGATGGGAACAGGGAAGATGAAGTTCCAATAAGTGTCGGTACCGCTCGGAGGCAGAGTAAATGGTTTCGTCGCCGTGAGAATCAGATCGGGCTTCCCCAGCCGCCATCCTTCGACAAACTTCGGGGCAGGTGGCAGGTCTTTTGGATCTCCCGCGATCGCACCCTGCTCGACCCATTTCGCGATGCGATCGATCTCCGCGCTTGAGAGGCGTTGCTCGTCGGCGAATTTCAGCGGTTGCGGTTCCGGCAACCACGGCGGCATCGACCGTGACTTGGCCACATCGGCGATCTGCCGCGCATGCCTTCTTACGTCTGAATATGTCAGGAGAGAAAAAGGCGCTGCTTCTCCAGGACGATGGCAGGCCGCACAGGAACGAAAAATGATAGGAGCGATGTCTCGATTGAAGGCGACCTGAGCCTGGCTATTTTGACCTTGTGAATTCTCAGCAGGTCTCGGGCGGGCAAGCAAAGGTGCAACCACACCGGCAAGCGCTACGCCTGCCAACCAAAGCTCTGACCTACGCACCAGGGACCTCATTCCACGTCGGCGATGTAGCATCCCACTCCACGAATCTCATTTCGGCCGAGGGCCGTACCCGACTGCGCCGCGCGGATTGCGTCTTCGAGTTCGCGCGTAGTAGGCGCCGGGCGAACTCGACTCAGATCGATATATCGGTCGTCGATGCGTCCGTCATAGACGAGCTTGCGGCTTTGATCAAACACCGCCACTTCGGGCGTGATTTGGACGTGGCTTAATTTTACGAGCGCGTGTTCCGGATCGCGCAGCACCGGCAAGTGATATCCGTAGTCGGCCACGGACTTGCGAATTGCGTCTGCAGTTTCGGACTTGTCGGGATACACGAGAAAGAAATTCGTACTGTCGGCGTACCGTCGGCTGATCTGCTGGATCGCCGGCGCGTAACGCCCCGAGACCGGACAATCGCGCCGCAGAAAAACCAGTACCAATACTTTCCCCGATGACGTGGCAAAAGGGTTCACCACGCGACCATCCAGATCCGATGCGCTCTGGCCGACTGCGGCAATAGACAAAAATGCGATCGATGCAATCGCAAATCTTCGAAAACGGGAGTTCCACCCCATAGGAAACGCTGAAGCTGTGTCTAGATTCTATGAGCCTACGGCCCGGCTGTCCATGTCGCCTCCCCCGCCCAACCTCGGAAACAGAAAGCCGGTATGTTTGCGGTACGAGGTGTATTCCTCGCCGAACTCCTTGGTCAGCAAGGCTTCTTCTCGCATCGCCTTGCGCGAGTGAGCCGCGAGCAACAAAATAACTGCGACGATCCCACGCCACTCTCCCACCACCAGGGCCGCACCAACAGCGGCTACCAGCATCCCTGTGTAGATCGGGTGCCTGACAAAAGCATAAGGACCCGAGCGGATGAGTTGGTGTCCTTCTTTGAGCGTAACTCGGGCGCTCCAGTACACTCCAAGGCAATATCGCGCCCACACGGCAACGGCCACACCAACCCACGTCAATGCGATGCCGATCCACTCAATCCATGGCTCTGCGGGGACGAACCGCAGGCGCAGGGGGCCAACCCGCATCAAGTCTCCGAATAAGAGATTGAACGCGACGACTACCACTACAACTGTCAGTAAGCGGTCGAGCGATCTTTCTGTAGCTTTGGTTCGTTTTACGCGAAGCCAACTCACAGCCCAATAGGCTCCGAATACGTACCAGGGAATCAGTTCCATTTGCCACAAAGTCATGTGCCGCATACTCGCTCCTCAATTGTCCGATCGGACAAGTTCCGAGGACTTCTTTGCGCTCACTTCCGCCTTCGCAATCCGCCGCAGATGGCGGATCCATTCCCGCTCCGTCCCGATCTGCTTTCTCATGTAGCGGACGATCTCTCCGCCGTACTTCCCCAACTCCATGTTTTCCCGAAGCGTCTCCAGTCTTGTGTCCCGCCTCTCGAGAAAAGCCGCGCGCGCGGAAAGAATCGCCTCCCGAGACTCAGCCGGCAGGGCCTCGAAGACGCCGACTCGCAGAAAAAAAGCTTCCTCTGAGGAAGCATCGTCTTGGCTGAATTGGCGAATGCGCTCAAAGTAACAGCGTCGCCCCTCAGCGGTCAGTGCGTACTGCTGCCTTGTCTGCCCGCGCTCGCCGGGCACAGACTTCTTGCTGACCCAACCCTCTTCCAGAAAACGTCTCAGCAACGGATAAACGATGTTGTTGTGAAGACCTCCCTGCCCCATCATCCAGCCCACTTCCCGCTTGAGCTGATAGCCATACTTCGGTCCAGCCAGGAGCATGGCCAGTATCAATAGGTCATTCATGATAGTGTCAATATTGACCTATTAAAATTTTCTCTGTCAATAGAAATCGGCTGAATGCTGAGTCTTGGCAACCCAGCTTCGAGCTCTGAGCTGCGAGCTCTCACATTCTGGTAAACAGGTCGTGGCCGTGGCTCGAAGCTCACAGCGCTATCCCGGACCTCAGTCCCGGCAGCTACAATGGGCCTGACCATGATTGCCCACCTTCGCGGAAAGCTGTTGGCGAAACATCCGAACCAGGCAATTGTTGAAACTGGCGGCGTCGGTTACGACGTCACCATCAGCGTGCCGACTTTCTCTGACTTACCGGCCGTCAGCTCTGAGGTCGCCCTTTTCATCCATACGCACGTGCGCGAGGATGCACTCGCCCTTTATGGATTTCTCCGCTCGCCGGAGAAATTGCTCTTCGAAAAGCTGATTACCGTCAGCGGAATCGGGCCCAAGCTGGCGATCACCATTCTCAGCGGCATGCCTGCTGACGAGATGGTCGGCGCGATCCGGGGCAACGACGTGGCACGGCTCACGCGCATTCCAGGAATTGGCAAGAAAACAGCCGAGCGCATGGTGCTGGAACTGCGGGACAAACTGCCTCAGGCGGGACCGATCATAGCCCCAACTGCAGCACCCATCAGTGCTGTCGAAGAAGACGTCCTCTCTGCCCTCGCAAACTTGGGATATCAGCGTGCCATGGCAGAGAAAGCGCTGGCATTGGCGGCGAAAAGCGGAAAAGGTGGATCGTTCGATTCGTTATTTCGCGAAGCTCTGGCCGCGCTGTCGAAATAAGGCCATTATTGTTGTAGACACCGTCGCGGGTTTGAGGTCTAATCCCGCACCATGCAAACGTTAGGCCTCTCGGATTCAACCGTCCGCACGGAAAGTCGCCTCAAGAGCCTATTCTGGCCGTCCATCCAAAGCGGCGCTGATGTGGACTATCTCGCTGTGCAGGGGTTCTGGGTCTGCACCATCGTCGGTGTGTTGGGGCTGGTTCTCCTGACGCTCACGCGGCAACCCATCACCGGTATTGTGGTCTTTCTGCTCTTTCATCTGGGCGGCGTTGGCGTTCGTGAACATAATCCTTTCGCAGCGGCGATGGTGCTGATCTATTTCGTAATGGACACCTTGGCGACCGGGGTGGGGGTCGTGAGAATCATAATCGCTGCGGTCTTGATGTCGAATCTTCGCGCTACCTGGATCGCGGACCACTGGAAGCCTGACTCGGATGAAGCCGCATTGCCACCCCGGCTGGGAGAAACATGGTCCGATAGGTTTGCGGACAAATGGCCGGCTTTCATATGGCCAAAGATCAAAGTGCTCTACTACGTTTTCTCTTTTGCGTGCCTCGTGCTGACAGTTTCAGGTTTCGTCCTCATTGCGCTTCGCCGACATGCCCCGTGAAGACTAGTTATAGTTGCGCGATCTTCTCATTTCCCAATGCAGAACGTGCTGAAGATCAGGTTCAGGATGTCGTCGTTGGTCGTTGCGCCGGTGATCTCATCGAGCGGGCGCAAAGCGTTGTAGAGATCGAGCAGCAACATCTCATGAGGAATTCTCTGTTCGACAGCATTTTTCGCTGCGTCGAGTGCGGCGAGAGAATCTTTGATCAGCCCGTGATGGCGGACATTCGTGAGAAATCCAGCCTCTGCTTGCGCCCCATTTTCTCCACCGAGATGCCGCAGAATCTCGCGACGTAGATCCGCGATGCCCTCTCCCGTCAGCGCAGAGGTAGGAACAGGAATGTGGGCGCCCCACTTCTGGCCGACGTTGCCAGGAGTGGGGATGTCCCTAGCTTCGAGATCGGACTTATTCTTGACTAATATCACCGGCCGTACCTCAGCCTGCCGCAACAGTTCCTCATCTTCCGCGCCGGGAGCCTGCGACGCATCGAGCACCACCAGAACCAGGTCGGCATCGGCGAGCGCCTCCATCGATTTTTGAATACCGATGGACTCTGCCTCGTCGATTGCCTTTCGGATTCCGGCAGTGTCGACAAGCCGGACTGGAATACCACCAATTGCCACGGTCTCTGTAACCAGATCGCGCGTGGTCCCTGGAGTCGAAGTGACAATCGCTCTTTCGCGCTCCACCAGCCGGTTGAACAAGCTCGATTTGCCCACGTTTGGCCGGCCGACGATGGCCAGCGTGAGTCCCTCGTGCACGATCTTGCCGTAGGCAAAGCTCGCGTTTAGCTCGCGCAGCGATGCATCCACGCTAGAGATGTGATCCAGAATCGTTTTGTCGGGCAGAACCGAGACATCATCATCTGCGAAATCAATTCCGGCCTCGAGCAACGCAATCAGTTCGACCAGTTTTTGTTTGATGGGTTGCAGACGACGCGATAGTGCACCGTCCAACTGCTGCGCCGCCACCTTCGCTTGATACAACGTCTGCGAATCGATTAAGTCGCGTACGGCTTCGGCCTGAGTGAGGTCAAAGCGGCCATTCAGGAAGGCGCGCATCGTGAACTCTCCGGGCTCGGCCAGTCGCGCGCCGTCGGCTACGCAGAGCTCGATGATGTGCCGCAGCACCACAGGCGAACCGTGGGCGGAAATCTCGATCACGTCATCGGTAGTGTAGGAATGAGGCTTTGGGAAATAGGTGACCACAACTTCATCGATGCGCTGTTCATGTGAAGCGGACACCTCCGCCTTCTTCTCCGCGTGCATCGGTGGTGTCCCTTCGACAGTGCTTGACGGTGCTGGCTTTTCGCGGGCAGGAGTGCCCGCGCCACACGGATCGATCAGTTCCGCGAACACGGCGCGCCCCGGCTCCAGATCGTGCTTCAGCCGCAACAGCGGACGCGAAATCTTTACTGCATCAGGACCGGAGAGCCGCACCACACCAATTCCTCCGCGCCCGGGCGGCGTGGCGATTGCGACGATTGTGTCGTCCAGGTTTGACCCGAGGTTCACGCGCCGATTGTAACGGTTAAACTAAAACGGACCAACGAGTGGGATCCTTTTATAGGGGCCTCGAAATGGGGTGTCCCAGCTCTCGCCGATTTTGCGAGACCGGAAAGATCAAAATCAGGAGCATATCTTGTCCGTAGCCGACGAACTCTTAGCCGCTAATGAAATCTTTGCACGCAGCTTTAATCTAGGCGATCTCCAGGTTCGCCCCCGCCGCCATGCCGCCGTCCTGGCGTGCATGGACTCGCGAATCCTGTTCGAGCATTGCCTTGGCCTGCGCCCCGGCGATGCACACATGATCCGCAATGCCGGCGGCATTGCCACCGATGACGCGATTCGCTCGCTGATCGTCTCGCATCACCTCCTCGACACGCAGGAGTTCATCATCATCAACCACACCGACTGCGGTCTTCTGAACGTAAAGGAATACGAACTAAGGCAGAAGCTGACGGAGAAGACAGGGGCGATCGCCAGCGAACCCGCCCATTTTTATGCGTTCGACGACCTGGAAGAAAACGTTCGCCAGCAGGTTCGAAAGGTAAAGTCACATCCATGGATTCCAAAACATCTTCCCGTGAGGGGATTCGTTTACGACGTGAAGACGGGGAAGCTCCACGAAATCAAATAGCGAGGCTGAATCCCGAGTGGGTGCTTGCCGTTCATTCCCACGCGGAACTCAGCCCATGACGTTCTACTTGCTCTGAACCGCTTCAGCCAAGCGATCAATTTTACTGATTTCGATCGCGTGTGTGCCATTTCTCAAAAACACTTTGCCCGTCGCCTTCACATGTTCGCCAACGAACGGCTTCAGCGCGTCCTGCCCCATGTCTGGCATAGACTGAGTGACCGGAACGTACACTTCCCCTTCCCTGGTCAGAATCCCCAGCGGAGACCCCGACTTCAGACACATCGTGATGCACTCTTTGCTGAAGCTGGCCGAGGTGGATTTTTTGTTTTGCAGGGGACAAGCGATGTCGCGCACAAGCCCCTCTACGGTCATTGTTCCGACTGCGGTTGAGTCTGCGTCATCGGCTGCGAACATCGATATCGGGACCGACAAACACAGAAATGCTGCGAGAAGAGCTGGAGTCAGCCCCTTCAGATTTCGAATAACTCTATCTTGCTTCATACAAATTCTCCTGAGATGAAGTGTTCGTTCGCCTCTGTGACGCTACGCCGGCTTTCGTGCCTGGAACCGAAATACTCCGGCACGTTTTTCTATTTCCAACACCTCGAATCCCGCCGCTTCCAGACGTACGCCGAACTTGTCCGGATCAATCGGAACCAAAGTGTCGCCCATGTGGATCAGCCGCATGAAGAAACTCTGCATGCTGTCGCTGCCCACAAAAATTCCTCCCGGCTGCAGAACCCGCCAAACCTCGCGGAGTAGTTTGTCTTGAAGTTGCGGCGAGGGAACATGATGCAGCATGGTGAAAGAAACTCCGCCGGAGAACTGCCCGTCGGAAAATGGCATGGCGGTGGCATCGCCCGTAACCACCTCGACATTGCTGCCGCGCAGACGAGCACGGAGCGAGTTCGCCAGCTGCGGATCCAATTCGATGGCAGTGAGGTGCGGCGCACTGACGCGCACGAGATCAGTTGTGACGCCGGGCCCCGGGCCCAACTCGAGGACGTCTTGCCCAAGGTTCGCATCAGAGAGCACCCAGGGTACGCGCTGCTCAATGGTTTTTCGCCAGCGGGCCGAGCGGCACAGCCAATGATGCAAGCGATTCACCCGTGGCATTCCTCCCGCTTGACTTCGGACTAGTCGAGATTAGCGGGAGAGGGTTTAGCAAGCTTTCGATAACGTGCCAATGAGTGTCGCAAAAGCGTCAAGGAAAGCGGCTAGACCGTCTGGCACACGGAGTGCAGCCCTCGCCCCACACGGCTGAATGGGCGAAAGTGTCGTTCGGCTACCGTGCCACGACCTTTTCAATCTCGCTGCGTAGCTCGCCATATGGAACGGCTCCGGGGTGGTACCAGGCCACTCTTCCTGCGCGATCGATCAGCACCAGCGTCGGCGTGGTAGACGCGCCGTAGGTTTCGAAGTTGTACTTGCTGATTGGCATCGGCATATCGAGCAATCCGGAATAGAAGCGGTGCCGGACCGCATCGATGTACCTCAATTCGTCGCTGGGCGAGGCATGCTCAATCTGCGCCGTATAACCGTAGAGCCGTGTCGGCCCGATCACGTTCAATCCTTTTCCGGCAAACTCTGAGCGCAATTGCGTGATGATTGGGGCCTCTGCCTTGCAGTCGGCGCACCAGTGCGCCCAGAAGAACAGCAACACAGCCGTGCCCTTGAGTTGCCCCGGCGACAGCACCTTCGCTTCCGTGGGGTTGTCGGATCTAAGCGCTGGCGCGATCTTTCCCTGGAAGGAAATTAAGTTCAGATTTTTCTGAATGCGATCGTGGATGGAGGTATTCCCGTACGTCCGAAGCGCAGATTGGAGCAGCGCGAGCGCCTGCGTCTTCTGCCGTCGTGCCACCATGACCTGCGACTGAACTTCAAGCGCGGCTCCGAGTGCAAGGGGCAGATGCGGCTCCGCATCCAGCGGACGCTTCTTCAACTCTTCCAATGCCAGCGTCTTCGTCTGCTTCGCAAAAGCAGCAGCCTGATCGTACTGGCCCTGGTCGAATGCGGCCCGGCCTAACCAGGAAAATGCATCCAAGTACTCGCCGTCGACTCCACGCTGGCTACGATAAGACTCCAGCTGCGACTGGGCGGCGGCGAAATTATTCTGAGCCAGAAGAAAACGAACATTTTCCACAATCCCAGCTGACGCCGTGGCTGCGGTGAAGAGAATTCCGAGAAGAAAAAGACGTAAGCGCATCCTGTTCTTATGATGATTGTTTTGACTGAAGGTGGCAAATCGCGGACCGATAGACTTCGAGAAACTCAAATTTCAGAAATTCAGAAGGATAATTGGAGTAATAAGACCATTTGCCATAAGCCTCAATCTTCGTTACGAAATCCGAAAATTTGCAATCTCTGAGAGGCACGGAGTCACCTTGGCAGAATCGACATAAAGCCATAGTTATCAGTGTGTTATGCACTATCGCTCACGATTTCGCTGGCTATTTTGGGCTACCTTCACGTACAATGAAACTGCGTTTGACTTTAGAGTTCCTTCGCAGTAAAAGCATCTCCGCTTAACCCAGCGTTGACCTGCCTGCAGAAGAATCCCGAAAGTTTCAGCGCTACATCAAGAACAAAGGAACAAGCACCAACATGGAAACAGGAACAGTGAAGTGGTTTAACGACGCCAAGGGCTACGGGTTCATCAGCCGCCAGAACGGTGAGGATGTCTTCGTGCATTTCTCCGCCATTCAGGCTAGCGGCTTCCGCAGCCTTCAGGAAGGTCAGCAAGTACAGTTTGACGTGGT
>Ga0126370_10000433_pt1 | contig 17207 bp, 13 predicted proteins | sample PanSoiMetaPlot_3_FD_92586 | JGI IMG/M metagenome (GOLD analysis project Ga0126370, IMG submission 92586) | Tropical forest soil microbial communities from Panama - MetaG Plot_3 | ecosystem: Environmental > Terrestrial > Soil > Tropical forest > Bulk soil | place: Panama | collected 2016-02-17 | reverse complement strand
GTATGTAACTTTTCACGTAAGCCCGAACGGCGACTACCGCGCGAGCGCAACTTCTTCGAATTGCGGATACCACCTGAACCTGACGAAAATGCACGCGCTGCGTATGTCGCGCGCATTTATCGCGGCTTTGAGCAGATCCACAGCTATATCTCTCAATCCGACGACGTTCAATCGACTGCCCAGCTGCTAGCTGGAGCTATGGGCGCCCCGCAGCTAGAGGACGATGTGGCGCCGTTTCTCACAAGCGCAGCGTCCGCGAACTCCTCATTGGTCCAATCGATCATATCTGGTGTACCGAGTTCTGCGCCCGTTGACCGCGCCAGCTTTCTAACCTTTGTTCTTGGCTACGTGCTGGTAAACGCGGTCCTAGAATTTCCAGGACCAATTCTCTCGCTTCCTGCGCTTGCGGCCTACTGCGCCGTGTCTGAAAGTATGGGCGGCGAGCTGGCGCGGTTGTTTGCGGAGGCGACCTACGAAGGTCCGTTCTCCGAACGAAATGCTTACTTCCAACGTCGCTTGGTAGACCGAAAGATCGATAGTCTTGCCGACGAGCTAGGTGACAATCCGGAGGAGCCAGACCAGTACACGCGAGCAGTCGTTCAGCGTGCGCTGGGCCCACTCCAACCGCATTCTTGCGAGCGATGCGGCGGAACTCGAGGCGGCTATTGGTGCCCCTTCACGAAGCGTGCTGTTTGCAACCGCTCCGACTGTTCCGTGGCGAGCAATGCCTGGATTCCACGTGGTGCAACACTATGTCGGGTCGAGCGTGATTATTACGAAGAATACGCTCCGCTGCTCGGTGAATGAGCCACAATGCGTGTGACAGTTGGATTCGCGCTACGTGAGGTTCGTAATGCCTTCGAACAGCTTACGCAAGGAATACAGCAGATGCATCCCGCGTGCCAGGTAAAGCCGAACGATGCTACTAACGTTATACAATCAGCTGGCGTGCAGTCTGACAATGTAATTCTTAAATGTAATCCGGTGACGTGTCTAGTCCCCGAGCGCGCGCGTCACAGAAGTTCCCGCCTTTATATAGTATTTACCGGTTATCTTACCCTAGCTCCGGAGCAAATGGACCGCCGTCTGCTGACTGATGACTATAAGACCAATTTTGGATACTTTGTGGTAAGTGATGACGGTGCCATACACGCGCTAGGTGGACACTATGACTTTAGTCCTAGCCAGTTCGCTCACCCGCGTGCTCACATGCAACTGCGCTCACAGGTAAGTCTATATTCCGCGGCGCAGTCCAGTTTTCGTTCGCTCACGGATGTCCCGCTCATACATGATGTGATGACGGGGGTCTTGGATCGAGTCCGGCCACCCAGTGCGCAGATGGACTTCCTAAGCTTCATGCTGCAAATCTGCGCAGATCATCTGGTTGACGAAGAATCACGTCCGCGGTCGGTACCCATGTTCAATGGCCTCGCAGCGTCATGCTCACCGTTGCTGGGCTATCACGCGAGCACGACCACTGGCTGTGGCTGTCATAGAGCCCCGCACTGGTATCCCGCGCCGTCGCATGTTGATAGCGATCTTGGCCGATAGCGTTCAGATGGCCGGCGGCCCGGCGCAGTGAAGTGCGGGGCGACTCACGATTAACCTGACTTCGGCCAAGCTAGTACGCAAGTCAGCTGGTGCTGTTGATTGCTTCGAGGGCCTGGCGGAAGTCGTCGGCCAGGGGGTCGGTGGCGGTGATGAAGTGTGGGCCGGCCTGGATCTGGATGGTGCGGTAGCGGCGGGCGGTCTTGACGAATTTCCGGATTGACCAGCCGGTCTGGCGCTCGATCCAGCGGCTGACCGCCAGCGCCGCGAAGACGATCGTCAGGTGCGCTTCGATGGAGTCGCGCTTTCGGTGGTAGATGGGCCGGGCCTGCAGGTCGCTTTTGGCCATGCGGAAGGAGCGCTCGATCTCGAAGAGCCGGTGGCAGGCGCCGATCACGAACTCGGCGGTGACTGGGGTGCCGTCGGGGCAGGCGGCGAGGTTGGTGATGTAGCCCTTCAGGCCCGCGAGGGCTCTGGCCTTGGCTTCCAGTTCGCGGTTGACGCTCGTGGTGCCGCTGTCGAGCTGGATGAACCGGTTCCGCTTAACCGGGGCGTTCCCGGCGATGGCCTGCTCGGCCTTTGTGACCTGTTCATCGATGCCGCGCAGCGTGCGGCGGGCCCGGCCGGCCTTGTACTGGTAGTAGATGACCTGGTCGCGGCGGCCGCCGTTCGGCCCGGCGGGCCAGGGCTGGGTGAAGATGTGCCCGCCGGGGATCTGTTCGCCGGGGTGCTCGCGCCACCACTGCGCGACCACGTAGAGGACGTGGGGGATCTTCATGCCGAGGATGAACGACAGCCCGGCGGCCTCGATCTTCTTCTGATTGGCCTCACTGACCATGCCGGTGCCGGCTCGATGATCCGGGCCAGCACCAGCTGGGCGAACACCTCATCACCGCCGGTGGCCGCGGCGAACCCCAGCACCTGGCAGGCCCGCTCCACAGCGTCCAGCAGCACGGCCATCCGCGCCGAGGTGATCGGCAGCGGCCCGCCCCCAGCCGCGCCGGCTCAGTCACCTCCAGGCACAAGGTCCAGCTCGCCCTGCCCGGCGGCCAGCCGCTGCCGCGCCGCGGCCTTCAGCAGCTCCAGCTCCACCTCGTCATGAGCGGAGCCGATGTGCTCAATGTCCCGCGACCCTCGATGAGACGAATCGACGATCTGCACCCGCCGTGGCACCCGAGGTCGTCTTCACTGCCCGCACCTACGGGGACACCAGCACAGCCTAGAGCCGCGCCTTAGTGCGCAACTTCAGCAATCACCAACAGCAACCCGGCAGGTCAGCGACCCGCGGAACCGATCAAGGCCAGATCATGGCCGAAGTCAGGTTACAAGCTTGGCCGGGGAAGGCCTGGTTCAAGGAGTTCCGGGCTCACCCGCACTGCCGCGGTTTCCCAACGAGCGCTGTGGCTGTCGGTTGGAAGCATCGTGGCGAGTGCTGCGGCGCGGGACCAGCCGCGGATGTCGCCGCGCCGGTCCTCCACGCTGGTCACGTGGCAGACGACGAGCGCCCACTGCTCCGGATAGCGGAGTCCCACCTCGATCTCGCTTCGGGTCAGGTACACGACAACTTGGTTGTCGGATATCGGGCTGGTAGTGGCCTTGACTTCAAGCAGGCGAGATGGACCATGGACGCGCGGGGCGGAGATGTCGTAGCCCAACTGATCAGACTGAAGACTGACATGCCGTACTTGGCGGGCGAGATCGGGGCGGCCAAGCTCGTTGAGCTCATCACGTGCTGATGCGACAACGAGTTCCTCGCCGATTGCGCCGACTTCGCGCCTGCGGATGTCGTCGAACTGCCTGTTGAGGAGAAGCAGTAGTTCCTCGCGACGGACGGCATCGGGGATGAGTTCGACGAGGTGAGGGTCGGATGGGGCGGTTGGCATCTCGCCAGCTGTCGTGTCGGCGGTTAGGGTGCGGTATGTGATGTGGGCAATGGCGTCGTCGGTGGTGCCGCTGAGCAGGTCGAGGAGTTCAGGTCTAGGGTGCAGAAGTCCCTCCCTTTCCTCGACAAGGCCGCAAGCGACGAGAAGCCGTTCGCCGCTCCTGAGGTCGGCGGGGGCGAGGGTGCCACCGGTCGCGTGGCGCCAATATGACTCGCGGACATCGGCTAGGGCCGACCCTCGTGGGTCAAGCACAGAGGCAACGCGCAAGGCCGCACGGATCAAGTGACGGGTCGGGAGTTCCCTGATGTCCTGGTGTTTGGGGTCAGGAGACATGCGGGACGTTTAGGTGAGCGAAGAGGGCATCGAGGTCGTCCGGATCGACCCACTCGCCGTAGGACTCATCGTCAGGCAGCGCCATTGTGACGAGGTTCGGATCGGACAACATTTGCGATAGCCGCTGCGCCTTGGTCATAATCCGGTCATCGACCGCCTCGTCGATCGTGCCGGTGGCAAGTAGGAAAGTCAAACGGGTCTCCGTACCGAGGGGAAGCCCCAGCCGATGAATGCGGTCGATTGACTGGAGATACTGGCCCGCGTTGAACGTCCGCTCCAGGTAGATGGCATCGTGGCAGGCGTGGTGAAGGCTGACACCCTCGGACATCGCCGCCGGGTTCGCCAGGAGGACAAGGCACTTGTCGTCTGTGCGGAAGCGTTGAAGCTCGTTCTCCCGGGTCAGATAATCTTGTTCCTCGGCGGTAGATGGGATCGCGCCGTGGATGACCGCAGGCCGGTAGGGAGCAAGGAGATTGTCCGCGAGTTCGGTGAGATTGCTGACGAAGTTCGACCAGACCAGCGTTTTGCGGCCACGAGAGGCGTTATCGGCGATCATTGCGGTGAGCTTTTCGAACTTCTTCGGTATCTCGTAGACACCATAGTTGAGCACGCGTTGGGCCAATGTGGAATCGGCGGGGATTGCGATGGATGGCCACGACATGCGCGACGGTTGAATGTCGGCGACGGCGCGGGCGAGCAAAGCGGGGTTGGTGGCGGCTTCCAGCAAATACATGACGACTTCGCCCATTTGCCCAAACATTGATCGTTCACGTGGACTTGATCCAGCGATGTGGCGCATGCGGGTTCGTAGCGCCTCATAGATCTCGGCCTGCAGAGGGCTCATCTCGACAAGTTCGACCCGCCGGATAGGCGTGTCGAGGCCTAGTTCATCCTTCTTAGTGCGGACGAATAGCGGGTGAAGCCGCGTCGAGACTTCGCGCATGACCGACGGAGGCGGATCAGGGCGACGAGCAGAATCGGGAAGTATTCGCACGGCCTGGTGCGGCCACAAGAAATCAAGCAACGCAATGAAGTCGTTAGGATGCTGTGGAGCGGGTGTCCCAGTGAGGATGTCGCGGCGGACGGCGAGGTGGGCAAGGTCGAGGCAGGTGCGGCCCCACTCCCCCGCCCGGCCTCGCTTCATTCGGTGGGCTTCATCAAGGATCACATGGCTAGATCCGTTGGCGACCCAGTGTGCAATGTCATCGTAATGACCAGCGAGCCTCTGGTAGTTGACGAGGAGAACCTCGGCTCGGCGCGGAATGCGTTCGGAGAGACGTTCAATCGTCGGTGGAGGGCTAAAACAGGCATCGGCTTCGGTGATCCATGCGTCGAAGGCGGACAGTGGGGCCACGACAAGGAGCCGGTCAACGCGCCCCCGTCGGCGCTCGGCCTCATAACAGGCGTAGGCGACTGTCGTTTTGCCCGCGCCGGGCACGGAAAAGTTGGCTCCATGGGATAGCGCCAGGAGCCGGGCGAGATCACGGAGCTGGAACGGTCGCAGATCACGGTGAAACCTGCTTCCGAGCAGCAGATCGGCGACGCTCGGCTGGCTGAGCTGGTCTGGTTCCCCACCTCCCAGCAAGGCTCCAACTTCGCCTCGTTCGGTATCGGCGCGTCCCAGAAGAAGCTGGACATCATCGTCGAACGTGACGGCGCAGCCGTGGGTGACGAGGGCCTGGCCTAGCCAGTTTCGTGACGCTAGGAAGTACTCGACTGGGACGACCAGTATCTCGCCGTTGGCTCGTACACCTGGGGCGATGTTGCGCCCGAGAGCATTCCATAGTTCGTCGGGAACATCGGTCAACCGATGGAACGCGACTCCTCTTCCCTCTGATTCAGCGGTGATGTGCAGACCGACCACAATATCACTTACCGATTACTTGTGCCTTGATCAGATCAGCTTCAAGGGAACGATATGTACGCTTGAGCTTCCTGAAAGCTACTTCGAGTGTTTTTCTGCGCCTGTCATCGAAGTCCGTGCCTCCGATAGCTTCTCCCAATGCCTCGGCGCATCGCGTAAGTTGTCGAGTGGCATTCTTAATTGCCTCAACGGGGGCCTGGAGCTTGTCAGTTTCGTTCTCATCGCGTCTTTTATCTTTGATGCCGGTTATGATTGCTGTCTTCACCGCGTCTCTGACATCCTCGCGCTCCAGAACAAGAGGCGTACCCGGAACTGGCACCCGTTTGTCACGCTGAGTTACGACATCGATGAGACCGCGGATATTGAGGTTCCCGCCGTCCGGCTCGTCATTCGTTAGGAGGACATCCACCCCCGGTGGTTTTACGAAGCCGTCTGATGTAGAGGCCGCCAAGCGGGCTGCATGCTCGCCGATGCCCTCGTCGTCCTGTAGCTGGGGGAGCATGTAGTCGGGCATGAAGTGGGGATCCACCCGGCGGAGTTGGTGCACAGGTGTGACTCCAACTGCGACGGATAGGAGGAAGCTCTCCAGGCGACGCTGGGCTTCATCGGGGTCGTTCTGGACGACCGCATGGTAGGCACTATGCAGGTCGCGAAGCTGCTGGTAACCGAGCTTGTCGAAGAAAGCCAGAGACAGATGCTCCTTGGGTATGCGCTGCAGAAGGTGGATCAGGTCGAGCATCTGCAGGCGCGTGCGAACTTCGTTCTCCCCCCTCCTCACACTCTCGGGAGAGATGCGCAGCTCGCGAGCTATCTGAGCATAGGTGAGGTGGCGTTCTGAGGACAGCTCTTCGATGAAGAGCAACTCGTTGGTAAGCGTGTAGTCGACCTTGAGCTCTTTCTGCATCTGCAGTCGCAATTCGAGCAGGGCAAGCTCATCTGGATGGACGGTCTCAGGCAGAACCGCGACGCGAACGTACCGCTTAGCGGGGTCCTCTAGCTGACGGAGCGCCGCGACCCGGGTGTTGGCGTTGATCAGAACGCCCTTGTGAGTCATCACGCCAGGGTGCGTCTGACCTTCTCGGTCCAGAGAGTCCTTGAGAGCTGCCAATTCCTCGAGGCTACGAGCACGCGTCACATGGCGTTCGATTACCTTCTGAGCTGCTTCGGTGTGAGGATCCTGGCGAAGGCCTTGCCACTCGGGATCATCCTCAAGCTGAGCCCGTACTCGGTGTGACTGGTGATTGAGCAGGACCTCGTCGACGCCAATCTTGATTACCTGGCACAGCCGCGGCTCACCGCCCGTGCCTGGCAGGCGTAGCACCTCGTGACGTTCGGGCGGTACCTTGTTCAGCTCTGCAAGAAGTTGCTTGATCCGCGCGACTCGCTGCGCTTCGGTCACTTGCGGCACGCCTCCCCCTCCGGTGATGAAGCGGGGCCATCACGGCAAAGCGTAACAAGGACGAGTGACAGTCACGGCTGCATCAAGATCTCGATGTCCGCCCGCCAATATGATGGAGAGATCGGACGGCTGCCTGGTTGCGCGGCCTGCAAACGGCCATATGCCGATAATTTACGCAAATCTTGACGAACTGTCCTGACCCATAGTGATCATGAGGCGCCTGGTAGGGGGCTTGTCAGAGGGCTGGTGGCAGAATCCTCCGCATGCCCGACATCGTCGACGAGCTGACCGGCTGGGCCCGCAACGCTGGTTGCGATGCGATGGCGGCCGACCTCGTCCCGGGCACGACAGCGGCGGAACGCGAAGCCCTGGCAGCTCTCGGCGGACTGGTGCGCGGCGCCGTCGGCACTATCCCTAGCCACTGGCCCGAGGCACTGAAGCAGTGGGCCGAAGCTGGTCCTGCCGTACCGGCCGAGGTCCTGATGGCGGCCCGAGATACCTTTACTGTTACTGACCGCGACATCTTCGCAGCTGTATATGAACGGATTGTCACCGGCCCTAGCCGGCGCCGTCTTGGCACCTTTTTCACACCGTGGCGCGTGGTCGAGTTGATGCTCGAACGAGCAGAGCGTGCCCTGCATGCACCGTCGCTGGTGGTCGACCCTGGGGCTGGGGTTGGCGCCTTCAGTCTTGCTGCTCGCCGACGCTGGCCCAAGGTGCCCATCGCAGCGATCGATGTCAACATCGTGACGCTCGGCCTGCTCGCTGCCCGAGCGAAACTCGACGGTAACGGCGAGAGTCTCGAACTTATCCATGCCGACTATCTCGCTTGGCTTGGCCGACAAGAGATCCAGCGCGGTCCGAAGCTGCTGCTAGGAAACCCGCCCTACACCCGTCACCAAGAACTCGATGCAAAGAGCAAGGCTGCAGCCATGGAGGCAGCCGCCGGTCTCGTTGACAGTGGTCTCGCAGGACTTTCTGCATATTTCCTCGCAGTTTCACTGCAGTCTCTACGAGATGAAGACGCCCTTTGCTTCGTACTGCCCGGGTCATGGGCCGAGGCCCGTTATGGACGCCGACTACGGGAGTGGCTATGGACGCACACTGAAAGGCCAGTTGAGCTTCTGGCTTTCCCCACGGCCGTTGATGTATTCCCTGGGACCCAGGTCACTACGGTCATTCTTGTTGTTTGGCCCGCCGGACATGGTCCAGCGACTCTTACGGTCGAAAACGTCGCACTGAACGAAGCAACCCTAGAGATTCGCCGCACCACCACACACCTCCGAACCGGAGCGCCTCCCTCGACATTCGGCTCGATGTTGTGGCCCTGGAGGTCACAGCAGGAAAGGACGGTTCCACTATCTAAGATTGCACGAGTCCGCCGTGGTGTGGCGACAGGGGCCAACCATTTCTTCTTCCTCACCGACGAGGCCCGCGCCGACCTACCTGAGCAGGTCCTGGCTCCAGGGCTGTGCCGACTTCGTCATATCGCAGGTGACAACCTGGACGCCGAGGAGCACGCCCGGATTGGGGCTGCCGGTCATCCACGGTGGCTGCTGTCCCTGCGGGGACCTACTGACATTTACAGCGCGGCCGTGCGACGGCGCCTCACTACTGGCATCGAGGCTGGTTACCACAACCGCTATCTCACCCGAGATCGGGAATACTGGTACGCCGTCGAACAGATTGACCCACCGCACATTCTCGTATCGCTCATGACCAAGGACCGCTTCCGGGCTGTCGTCAACGTCATCGACGCGATCCCGTCCAACTCGATCTACGGAATCTACATGCACAATCAAAGCCTAGTCCCTGCAGTCTGCGAATGGCTTAACAGTGATAGGGGTCAGGAGGCCCTGAAGGCTCGGGCTAGGCACTACAGCAACGGGCTCCTTAAACTCGAGCCTAGAGACTACCTCGACGTGCGCGTACCGGACGACATCGGAGAGCCCAGCCTATAGCAACGACCTTCGCCCGAAGCCATTAACGAGCTCAGTCACCCCATACTCCGAGACCCTTTCGACGTGCTCAGCAAAAATACTTGTGATCAAACCGAACCTTGCCGTCTAGCCAACCGTTACCTTGGGTGGCTGCGCCGTCTTAGTTTCCGTCCATTCATGCGTGTGTGGCCGGTGGACTGGCGTCCGCGAGCAGGCGACACCGCGGCCGCGGCCAAGTGAGGTCAGGCGCGGGCGAGCGGGCACAGACCTCGAAGTGTCTGATAGGCAACTCCTTTAGCCGCTGGGTTCGCCTACAGTTATCCGGCCGTGGCGGGCGTATCGTCTGATACCAGCAGATCGCTTTGCTCCAGACGCTAGCTCTCGCGAAGCGTCTACCAGTGTGCCCGGCGAATCAGGCGACCTGTCGTCGCCCGTGCAGCATCACCCAGACCTGGCCTCAGTCAGGCCCCCGTAACTCCACCAGGCCGCAAGCTCTCAACGTGAGCATCGGCCGTGGATAAACCCATACTGCCAATCCTGCTTCTTGATTCTTGGTATTACGTGGACACAGGCTGGAGGGCGACCGCCTCATGCAGTTCGGGTTGCAAAAGAGATAGGGCGCTGTCGAACCGAGTTTGAAGGTTACTTATCAGGCGGGCAACCGTGTTGCCACATGAACCCGCACGCAGATACACACGCATCCAGTCGTAACCTAGTTCCATCGTCAATCGCTGGCCAACGTGCAGGTCCACGGCTTCCACGATCGCTCTGTCGCCGCTGACTACTGGCCGACCCCAGAGCCGGAACGGGGCACGAGAACTGAACAGCTCTTCACAGAAGACCGAAAGATCAGAAATCTTCCTAGTAAATTGGATACCGATTGGTGTACCAGCAAAAGAAGCGCCACGGTACTTGTCGGCTCCTACCTCATCACCTTCGCCCAATGGGTCAAATCGAAGCGCTACCGCCTCCACAGAATCGACCAGACGTTGGTAGCGATTGATTACACTCCGAACGAACTGCGCGTGGTGGGCGAAGTCCTCGCCTCGCGCAGCGAATGCTCCCCATCGCCTTACGCTTTCGCGTAGGTTTCCCAATTCCGCATCGGCGAGGTCCACTTCAATCGTGTTGAAGCTCACCGAAGACCGGTACTGCGGCAGGGCAGCTATCTGATCTAGCAGATGTTCAGCGTGTGAACCCGTTAGTTGCACCTTCAGGTCTTGTGCAGCGTCGTCCGGGCTCACGAGGCGGCCACCGCTGAACTCGGTGCGCACTCTGTGAGGTAGGGCTGATGGCGCAACGTTGCGTAGGTGAGCTGAGGGAAGCCACATCCAATCGGTGTCGCGCCGGGACTCAACACGATGCGTCAACCAAACTACGGCGGCAAGACTCGGCATGATCGTGTGGAAGGTCCAGAACCGTGGGTTGATGCGGTCAACCCAGAACTCGCCAGCCTCCGTGTACACCCGGGACAGGAAGACGTCGTTCGTGCTCTCCACCTTGAACGGGTGTGCGATCTTGTGTAGGTATGCAAGCGGGTCGACAGCGTGAACCTCCAGCACGAAGGTCTTGGCTGGCACAGCCGCGTTGAGTGGGATGTGCCTGGAGAGGTCAGAGCGGCCAGTCACGGTACGTCAGCCTCCGTGTCTGCCGAGTCGCCGATCGGCGTAGCCGGGGGGAGCCCTCCGGCACTGTCGAGATCATCCTGCAACTCATCGCTGCCCACACCGATATTTTCGCCCATTTCTTCGGCGGTTACACGCTCCGCTTCGTCCAGTTCGGCAAACAAGTCACCCTGATCTGGATGCGTCGGGCGCCGACCTCGAACCGTCCTCCCTCCGAAGAACGCCTGATAGCTCTGCGTCCTTCCACGGCGGTCGAACTGCTCGGCAGACCGGGTGATCACTATGCGTGGTTCGGTTGTCCCAGTCGCTGGTTCAAACCGCAGTCTGTCCGGCTCGGCCTGGGCAGCGCTGCGGGCGGCGCCTCTAACCTTGCGGACGAGCCGTCCCCGTGCCGCTTGTCCATAGATTGCGAAATGCCAGACAGCTTGCTCAGTGAGTGCCCTGATAGTGATCGAGGAACGACCCGATGCCATCGCTGCTGCGAGTTCCGCACGGACAGGCTGGTCAAACGCCTCGTCTGGGGAGTCTTGATCGAACGGGATGATCTCTGCGATCGGGTGAGTCCACGCTACCTCGCCTGGCAGGGCTGCCACCAACTCGGCGCTCGCTAGTGACGGATCAATCAGCCGTGCGCCACCTTCACCCACTGCTAGCACCGGAACGGCAAGTCCTGCTGCTGACACGCCCATGGCGATCCGCTCCGCGTGCTCCTCCAAACACACGTAGAGCGCCTCGTAGCGCAACGGCACGTCTCGAGTCACTGTTATGCCGCCGGCCTCGATCAGCATCACCGGGTCCACTACCTCCAGCTTGCGTCCCTGGTCAGGCTCAATGTTTGCGCCAGACTTGGCCTCGACAGCAAGCAAGTGCCCAGTAGATTCGTTGAACAGCACAACGTCGCAGACCCACACTTCGTCGCTTGAAGTTCTTACTGGCACCTCCAGAGCTTTCACCTGCCATCCGGCGGCAGCCAAAGGCGCTGGATTGAGGCCATCGGCAAGTGAAAGATCCAACAGCGCGTTGACCGGCACGAGCCGCCGCTCCACCGCTCACCTCCGGCCACGCGAATATTGCCTGGCAGCACGTTACTCCCCAGCGGCCCAGCTAGGCGGCTGACAGCGCAGTTTTGAACGGTGCACCGCCTGGGCGCAAGGCGGCCAGCTCGGTTTGTCAGCCGCCGGACCGTGGCCTTACTCATCCGTCTACGAGCTAGCCACCTCTACCACCGCCCGGCTAGCCAACGCGCAATGCAAGACAGGGCACAGGCGGAGCTCACCGACGCTGATCACAACCGCATCGGCGTCCAGGAGGCTCGATATCCCACCTCTACCAGCGACCGACCGCCCGATGATACGCGTTGACAGCTCGCAGCCATCCGACCGAATACGTGCCGAAGTCTTCGACCGTCGCAGATCGGAGTGCAGTCCAGGGACGGTTTGCTCGGCGGTTTACAAGACGGCTGCTCTGCCGACTGCGCTACACCGGCCGGTGACTCGCTGCATGGTAGCCCACCGGGAGGTTGATGTGCGCATCTCTACTCTGACCTGGTCATCTGCCGTCGCGATTCTGGTTCGCAGCATGTGATCGATGGCGGTAGCGCGTCCGGTCGGCGCCGGGCGAGGGCGGCCCTTAGCGGCTCCCTGTGCCAAATACATGCCAAAGCTCAGGGGAACGTCCCCTGGGCCGGCAACGGGCGGCGATCCGCGCCCAGTTGTGACACATTAGTGCACACGCCTGAGCGGCGGCAGCAGGCCCAATCTCGTGTTCTGCCGGAGGGTATTGATGCGTTCCGGGCCCAGGCCGGGCTGGTCTGGGGCGCGCCCAGCAGATGTGACAGAACGGGCGTAGGTTCGGGCATGTGCCGCAAGCCTTTATTCGCCCGTACCGGGACAGTGATCTAGGCGACCTGTACCGGATCTGCTTGCAGACAGGTGATGCTGGCGAGGACGCCACGCCGGTATTCGATGACCCGCGGCTCCTGGGCCACGTCTTCGCCGCTCCCTACGCGTTGTTCGAGCCCTCGCTGGCCTTCGTCGCTGAGGATGAGGCCGGCGTCGGCGGCTACATAGTCGGAGCGCTGGACAGCAAGGCTCTTGAGGAGCGGCTGGAGGCCGACTGGTGGCCGGCGTTGCGCGACCGGTACCCGGCGCCGCCTTCTGAGCTTCCGCCGGATCAGTGGACGCCCGATCAGCGTGCGGCCGGCTGGATCCACGTGCCGCCCACGGTCCCGGACGACCTGGCCAAGGATTACCCCTCTGCCCTGCACATCAACCTGGTGCCAAGGCTGCAGTCGCAAGGACTCGGACGGCAGCTGATGAACACGCTGATACGCGCGCTACGAGAGCAGGGATCGGTGGGGGTGCACTTCTTCGTCTGGCCCGCCAACCAGCGGGCAGCCGGCTTCTATCGGCATCTGGGCTTCACCATGATCTCCCCCGTCATCTTCGCCATGGTCCTGCGCTCGGCCGCCTGAGGGTACCCATCCGGCAGCCGCTGGTGCGCGGCCGCCGTAGGAATCTGCAACTCAGCGTCGCCGTGAGCTGGCCCGCCGTGCTCGATGTGCCGCGACCAGTGCAGTAAGGTACGCGCGATCTGCGCCGCCGTCGAACCGAGCTGGTCTTCACTGTCTGCCCATGCGGGCCACAAATCACGCCACGGCCCAGGATTAGTGCGCAACCTGTAACGACCACCTCCGAGCCGCTGGAAGTCGTCGCACGTCGTGCCGTGGCGATTGCCGCAATGCTCCTGTGAAAAGGGGCCCCTCCTGTTCTTAGGTACCCGGCCCGTGTCAGCAGTTCTAAGGCGCGTCCGGCTTCCCCGGAGACCTTGCCATGGACGGCTACATGTGGTACTTCTGATTCGGTTCGGCGCCGAGCGTCGCGGGGGGATGAGCAGTCTTGACCTTAGTTGGAACATTTTTTATCGCGGCGGGCGCTGTCGTGGTGCTTCTCGGGATCGTTGAGGCCTTCGCTCGCATTGGGGTGCATAAAAGCTTTCTGGGGACCGTGATTCTCGGCCAGGACAATCGCACGTCGACATCTAAGACATTTGTCTTCATGTGGACGCTATTGGTTGGCTGGGCGCTGACCAGCTTGCTTATCGCAGGCGAGATTCTCAATACCCACAGTTGCACAATTGCAAAAACAACATCCAAAGCAACCAAGGCATGTATGGCCCAAAAAGACCAACTTGGATTGTTGCAGATAGGGTGGCACAACTTCGTCTCCAGTGGCTTGTCTGGTTCCTATCTGGTGCTCCTTGGGATTCCGGCGGCCGCAGGAGTTGCGGCCAAGGCCATAACCCAGAGCAAGACGGATTCAGGTACGCTGGTCAAGACCACGGCTACAGGGAATCAAACTGCCGCTTCCCGCGTTGCGCAGATTTTCAGTGCTGATGATCAGACCACTGATATAGGCGACCTCCAATACGTGATTTTCAACCTGATAACTGCCGTCTACTTCGTCGCCGAGTTCGTCAAGCCCAGCATCCTGGGCCTTCCGCCGATCCCTAATACACTTCTTGGCCTGACGAGCGTTTCAGCCGCCCTATATGTTGGCAAGAAGGCTGCAACCCGCAGCCAGCCAAAGATTACCGGGGTATTCCCGTCGCTCCTGGTGGGCGACAAGACGGTCACCATAGTCGGAGACAGCCTAACCGTTGACCCGACACAGCCACTCTCGGCGAGAAATGCCAAGAAGCCGCAGGTCGCGATCAATGGCGAAACTGTATCTCCGGACGCTGTACAGGTCGACCGGACTGTTGATAACAGGTTGACACTAAAAGTTCCTGAACACCTGGTCCCTGACGATGCACAGACACCCGTTTCCGGTACTATTCAGGTGTTGACCCCTTATGGCTATATTACGCCAAGCTTTGGCATACAGTTGGCTTGACGGAGCAAAGGCGGCTATACGGCGATGCCAAACGTCGATCCAAAGGCCGAACGCACGGTTTATGTACTTGACGGCAGGCCGGCCGTTAATCTTCGGCTGACCGGGACACCCACAGAGGTGTGGTGTAACCAATTCGAGGCGCTGGCTCGGTCCAGCGAAACGCCGGCCACGATCAAGAAAGGATTCAGGAAGGCCTGGATTGTCGTCACCCTGCCAGCCGGAGCTGAACCCGCCGACGCTGAGAAGACCCTGGACAATGCCTGCGAGCTAGCCGACCAAGCCAGCAAGCTCGAAAACACCGTACGCAGCTGGCCAAAAAGTCTGCAATATGGTCTCACAAGGCCTGCGCAGGCGCGGTCTAACCTGACAGCGGTCGCACCGTACATGTTCTGGCTGATGTTCCGCAACGTCGCCTCGGACGGATTGGTGTTCGAGGACCCGGTGAACGCCGGCGTGCTGTCACAGCCCGGGTGCGTGCTCGCCTCACCCTCGTGGGAGAACACCGCCACGCAGATCAAACAGGACTACGTCTACCACTGGACCCGCGATGCCGCGATCGTCGCGGTCGAACTGGCGGCCGGACCGCTCGCCACCAACCAGCCGCTGATCGACTATGTCCGGTTCGCGCAGACCTGCCAGAACTCCGCCAACGGCGCCGCCCACTTCGCTCGTGCCTCGTTCCTGATCGACGGCACTCCGCGGAACGGGACCGACCAGACCGACGGACCCGCCCTGCAGACACTGGCCATCCTGCAACTGTTCGACCAGCTTGACCCGCCGACAAAGGTGGTAGCGAAAGCCGTTGTCGGGGCGAACCTGAACTTCCTGCAGACGGTCTATCAAGGTGCCACCTACAACCTCTGGGAGGAAGAGTGCGGGGCGTCATTCTTCGCACGCTCGGTGCAGCTCAAGTGCTTTCAGGCCATAGCGGCCAACACGCTTGGGATCAACATCCCCGGCTGGCTGCGCCCCGCCATACCGTGGCTCCGGGACACCCTCGATGGTCACTGGAACGGCCAGTACTACCAGTCGCTACTCCCGGTCCCAGGCGATAAAGTCCCCTACGACCCCAACATCGACATCGTCATGGCGGCAATCTATGGCGCCGTCGAGGTCACCGACACCAGGCTCCTCGCGACCGCCGCACTCCTGCGCAGCCTGTGGGCCGACCCAGCTTCGCAGTACTTCTACCCGATCAACGGGGCCGATCGGGCCCGAAACATTGGCCCCCTGCTCGGGCGGTATCCGGGAGACAAATACGACGGTGACACCAAGGCTCAAGTGGATGACCACCCTTGGACGGTGTCCACCGCCAACTTCGCCGAACTCTACTACCGGCTGGCCAAGAAGATCACTATCAACGCAGCGGTGCCGCTGAACGCTCTGTCGGCAACCTTCTTCAGCCAGGTCGGAGTCGACGCTTCGACCAGCCCGGCCGCGGCTGCAAAGGCCTTGCAGGACGCTGGAGACCAGATGCTGCAGGCGATCGTTTTCCACAGCGATCACCTAGAACTCGGCGAGCAGTTCGACGCCACGTCCGGCTTCGAGAAGAGCGTCAGCAACCTGTCGTGGAGCTACGCCTCGTTCCTCTCGGCCGTCCGTGCCAAGAACGCTCTCTAGAGGTTCACCCCAACCGCATCGGCTTCACGCTAGCTCCGCCAGCCACCGGCACCGTGGCCCTGACGTGCTCATCTGAGCTTTGACCCGGAGTGGGGGCTGCCACGATGGTGGGGTGGAGGTATTGAGCAGCCGGATCTTGCTGCGCCCAGCCGACCTGGGCCGAAGCCGCCATTTCTACCGGGATGTGCTGGGTTTGGCGATCTACCGAGAGTTCGGGCCGGCGGACGATCCGGGAGTGGTGTTCTTTCTCGGGCCAGGGTTTCTGGAAGTTTCCGGGCACTCAGACGGCCTCGCCGGGCGGTCGGTGATGATCTGGCTGCAGGTGCGGGATATTGACGCTGAGCATGAACGGCTGGCCGGGACCGGTGTGCGCGTTCTGCGTGAGCCGGTAACCGAGCCGTGGGGATTGACCGAGATGTGGATCGAGGACCCCGACGGCGTTCGGATCGTCCTTGTTGAGGTCCCCGCCGACCATCCACTCCGCCGCGACTCGCGGTCCGCACCGGCCACCTGACAGGCGCGAGCGGGCGAACCGGCACAGGTTGACGTGGCGTAGCTACGCGTGTCTGTTACGTAGTTCTGGCCCGGCGATGCGTGCATGTGGTGCAGCCTGGTTGATCAACAGCACCCGACCGAAGGCTCATCGTGTCCCGCACGTCCGCCAGACATCGGAAGCCCCCGCGATCCTCACCGGCCCACACGGACGGGGCCACCTGGCCCCGGAAGCGATCACCGGTGCGGCGGGGCAGGCCTGCCCGGGTCGCTGCCGTGGCCGTCACCGGCCTGGCTGCTCTGGTCTGCGGCTGGGTGGCCATGGCCACCTGGATGGGGGGAGCACCCCAGCCGACGGGGCTGGACCAGGCTGATGTGTTCGGCCTGCCGACGACCGGCGCCCATCAAGCCCCCGCCAGCCCGCGTCCCACGGCCTCACGGAGTACCCAGACCAGCCAGCAGCCCAAGATCGTGCGCATTCACGTTGCCAGCCGCCCGGGGCAGCACCAGGGGTCCGGCCCGGCCGGGCCCGGCTACCTCAACCCGCTGCGGGGGGTTAGCGGCTTGGTTCCCGAGCGCATCGACGAGGGCGTCGACTTCGGTGGGTCGG
>Ga0126370_10000432_pt1 | contig 17237 bp, 13 predicted proteins | sample PanSoiMetaPlot_3_FD_92586 | JGI IMG/M metagenome (GOLD analysis project Ga0126370, IMG submission 92586) | Tropical forest soil microbial communities from Panama - MetaG Plot_3 | ecosystem: Environmental > Terrestrial > Soil > Tropical forest > Bulk soil | place: Panama | collected 2016-02-17 | reverse complement strand
TCGGACTCGAAGGGAAACAAGATTGATCCTGCGCAGCTAGGAATAGAACATGAGGCCATAGAGGGTGCGTACGACGTGACCATCTTTGAGGATCTAGGAAACGGCCAGACGAAACTCACCTTCCTTGGAAATGAACCCATGGAGAGCGCGAAAAATAGCGGTCAATTCGAGGGCTGGAACGAGATACTCGATAAGCTTGCTACGGTTGTTGCGGGGCTGACGCAGGCGAGATAAGAAGCGGAAGCTTTGATGATCGGGTTGCGTGAGCTACTCAACAGAAAGAGGCAAGCGCAACCCAACATGCAGACCTTGGCTGCTGGAGCAGACTATGCGAAATAACATTCTGACACTCATAACTGTGCTGCTGTTGAGTCTCGCTGGCACTGAAGTGAGCGCAGGAGTTCCTATGCACGCAGAAATTCAAACAGGATACGCACCAATTCATGGCATGCAGATGTACTACGAGGTTCATGGCCAAGGTAGGCCGATGGTTCTGCTGCACGGCGGAATCACCGCTTTCGAAGGCTGGGGCACTAACATCGATGCTCTGGCGAAGTTGCGTCAGGTGATTGCGGTACATCTGCAAGGACATGGAAACACCGCCGACATTGATCGCCCTTACCGCATTGAAGCACTGGCCGATGATGTGGCCGCGCTAGTCGCGTACCTGAAGCTGGGGAAAATTGACGTGGCCGGCTATTCATTCGGTGGAGCGGTCGCTCTGCAGACTGCGATACGACATCCCGAAGTCGTCGATCACCTGGTGGTGATTTCCTCTGCCATGGCCCAAACCGGATTCTATCCGGAAGGGCTTGCCGCGTTCGCACAGATGAGCAAGAACGCACCGACGCTTGCAGACGGCGTCAAAAACTCACCACTTGCGACGATGTACCCGAAGACGGACTGGGAAACATCGTTCAGAAAGATGGGCGAACTGGCCAGCACGCCATATGACTGGTCAGCGCAGGTCAAGGCTCTCAAGGAACCGACACTCTTGGTCTTTGCCGATGCAGATGCCTTTCGCGCCGAGCATATCGTTGAATTCTACAAGGCTCTCGGTGGCGCACAACGGGACGCTGGACTAGACGGATCGATGAGGTCGGTGGCGCAGTTGGCTATCCTTCCCGGCACGACTCACTACAACATCATTGCTAGCCCGTGGTTGGCGGTCGTAATCGGTGAGTTCCTGAAGCGATAGGCGGCGGGTGTGTTGCTGAAGGACTGCAAGGGAGGCTAAGAAAATGTCATTCGCGCGCGATCTGAGAGTTGCATTTAACTCGTTAATTCGTACCCCAGGGCTGGCGATCGCCGTGGTTCTCACCCTGTCTCTCGGCATCGGTGCGAATGCTGCCATTTTCACGCTGGTGCGCGGAGTCCTGCTTAAGCCTCTAGTCAATCGCGACGAAGACCGGTTGATCTATATCCGGCAAAGCGCCCCAGGGATCGGCGACGAAAACGCCGCATTTTCCGTACCCGAGCTCCAGGACTTGCGGGCGAGCGTGAAAACTGTGAGCGCGTTTGGCGATTTCTCGACGATGAACTTCACCATGATCGGCCTCGGCGAGCCGCGTACGATTCAAGGCGGCGTGGTGGGCGGCAACTATTTCGAGGTGATGGGCCTTCATCCAGTGCTCGGCCGCCTCATCGGACCTGAAGACGACGGGCCCAAAGCTGCCGGGGTCGCCGTTCTCACATACCGTTTCTGGGCGAACACCCTTCACAAGGACCCTTCGGTTATCGGCAAAACCATTCGCCTTGGCAGCATCGGCGATCGCTCTGCGAGCGTGGTTGGCGTGCTTGAGCCTTGCGTTCCGTACCCACAAGATACGGAAATCATCGCGAATGTGGTCACCAGCCCGCATCATCTCTCCGCAACCATGGTCACCGGCCGCATTCATCGCATGACGGAGCTTTTTGGGCGCCTCGCTCCCGGAGTCACAGTCGATCAGGCTCGCGCCGAATTGAGTTCCTCCTATGCCGCGATGACGAAGCAATACCCCGAAGCCTATCCGAAGGATGCGCATTTCGAGATCGGGGTGAAGTTGCTTCGTGACCAGATCACGTCTGGCGCCCGGACCGTACTGCTGGTGCTGCTGGCGGCGGCAGGGCTGGTCTTCATCATCGCGTGTTGTAACGTCGCCAATCTGATTCTGGCACGGACGGTTCGCCGCGAAGGTGAGCTAGTGGTCCGCCTGGCGCTTGGCGCGGGCAGAGGCGCGCTGCGCCGGATGCTGCTGGCCGAAAGCCTCTTGATGTGCGGCGCCGGGGCTGCGGTCGGAGTATTGAGTGCGAAGTCGATGGTGGCGGTCCTGGCTCGCTACGCCTCGCGCTTCTCGGTTCGCGCGCTGGATTTGACCGTTGATGCGAGCCTGCTCTGGGTGGGCGCCGGGCTGGCAATCGTCGCCGCAGTGATTTTGGCCTATGTCCCGCATCTGCCAAGGGTGAGCACATCGAGTGGGTTGAGTCTGGCGAGCGGCAGCGGGCGGGTCACCGGCAGCACGACCCGTCGCCAGCGGGTCTTTGTAGTGACGCAAATCGCTGCGTCGTTCGTGCTGCTGGCGGGCGCAAGTGCCTTGATCAGCACGCTGATCTCACTGCAAAAAACGCAAACGGGTTTGGACACGCAGCACGTTCTCGCCGTCGACGTTCCCGCAATGTCTTATGGTAAGACGCCTCAGCAGGTAGTTGACTTTTACAAGGAATCGATACGCCGCATCGATGCACTGCCGGGCGTGAGCGAAACCGCGTTCGGCGATGTGGTTCCGTGGCGCGATGGCGGCGGCCCCGTCGCAACCGGTCTACAGTTCTCCGCAGACGGGCACGTCCATGGCGCCGGTGCAGAAGACCCTCGGGCACTGCCGCGTAGCATCTCCCCTGGATTTTTTGCGGCGCTGGGCGTTCCCATTATTGCCGGCCGCGATTTCAACGCGCTCGATGGCCAGGAGAATAGCGAGCCCGTGGTTATCGTCAGTCAGACTCTTGCCCAGCGCATGTTTCCCAATCAGGACGCCGTGAATCGGCATGTCCATTGGACTGATCCCGTGTTGCAATATGCCGGCGGCACCGAAGCTGAAATGGCTCGCATGGTGGCCCCGCACCGCATCATCGGTGTCACAGCGGATGTTGACGATGAACACGTTGTTCCCGAGCCTACTGTCACGATCTACAATCCGTTCAATGAGGGTGCGATTTTTGGCGGGCGGCTATTCATTCACACGGCCGCAAATCCTTATGCGCTGGTCCCATCGGTCACGCGGATTATTCGGGAAATTTCCGCGGATCAACCGGTTGAGCATGCTGCCACTCTGGCAGATGTTCGCGCTGAAGTACTTACGCCAGACCGGCTGAACTCGGTCGTGTTTGGCGTGTTCGCCGCCGTCGCGTTGGCGATCGCAGTGGTTGGTGTTGCCGGCGTGTTGGCGTTTTCAGTGAGCGCTCGGACACGGGAATTCGGCATTCGGCTGGCGTTGGGATCGGAGCCACGACAACTCCTCAAAGGTGTTATCGCAGAGGGTGCCACTATGGCTGCGGTTGGCGTCCTTGCAGGTGCAGCACTCGGGTTCGCGCTGGCGCGTGTGGCGGGAAGGTATTTTGTTGAAGTGAAGATGCCGGGCGCATTACCCGTAGTCGTCTCTGCATTCGTGCTGATGACGGTTGCGGTGATCGCGTCGGTGGTGCCCGCGGCCCGCGCGGCCCGCGTCGATGTGATGCACGCGCTGCGCTCCGAGTGAGCGTCGGGCGCGCCGGGTCAGGGGTCAGCGGCAACCCAAACATGAGATCAATCTCCGACCAATAGTGCTCATTGCCTCGGTGCTATTTTCGTGTCTGGCCTATCGCTGAGTTCGTTCCTACATTCTCGTTACTTGGCCGGATGGTCGCCTTTCCGGGCAAGCGACCTTGGCTCGGCTGTTGCCTTCAGGGCGCAGTACTCATCGAGCGCTATTTGAAGCGTGATTCGCGGATTAGTAGCCCGATTTGAATGCGAGAGCACTCATCACAACACGTCTTTCCCTGCGAGCTGTATGGGACCGTCTAGCTGCTTCTTTGCCTCTTGCAATAAGCGTCCAATGGGTGCGCGCACATAGCGTGGTATGCCAGCCAGAGTGATTAGCTCGAGTGAGCGCTGCACATTTGATGGGAAACGCGACAGGGTGTCTTCGGAGAGCAGTCGCGGCTCACCCGCCAAAAGAACCAACTCAATCTCTTTCGTCGTAGCAAGAACCAGAGTTTCTGCAGGAGAGAGGCCGATATCGGGCAGGGCGATCACGTCCGCAATCGCGCCCGCACGCAGCAGTCCTTCACCCTGGCGAAGGCGCAACACATCTGCTGCCTGGCCCGTCACCAAATCAAACACCTCTTCTGCGGTGCACCCTAGTTCACGGGCTAGGCGAATCTCGGTGAGGAGGTTACCGGCGGTAATGGGAGAGTCACTCCCAAGTGCGGTACGAGGGCTGCGTTCGATCCGTTGCGGAGAGAGGGTGGCTCCGAGGGTGAAGAGGTTAGAACTCGGGCACCAGATGAGGGCTGCACCACGTTGAGTGAGTAATTCGTGCCCTGTATCGTCGATGGCCACCCCATGCACGATTACAGTTCGCGCATCCAGCAGTCCTCTCCGATCGAGTTCAAAAACTTCTGCAGTTGATGCAGCATCGGTGCCTTCCCCGAGATGGATGATGTAAGGAGTTTCCGAAGAACTGGAGCGAAAAGTCAGATCCAGGCCGCGACCAAAAGCCAAGGAATGCGACCACGTGTAATTTCCAAGCACTCGAACGGGGAAATCATCATCGAAAACATCTGTGTAGAATTCATTGTGGTGGCATACCGTTGTAACGCCTTCGAGTAAATTGTTGATTCCTCCCCACCACAGGCGAACCCACTTGGGCACTTTGAGAAGCTCACGAATCGGCGAAGATTCGGGATCGTATATGTCTCGAGCCCATTGCTCGGCGTTGGGGTAGGGTCCACGCCCCAGTCTGGGAAACAGGCCGAAGTCCAAATGATCATGCGCATTAATCAGACCGGGAAGGAGTAAATAGCCCCTAAGGTCGACTACAAAGGATTCGCCGTTGGGAAGCGAAACAGAATGCGCCGAGTTATTCGGGCATATGGTTTTCACATAGCCGCGTTCGATCTGAATATCGGCGGGAATTGCAGAACGGGCGTCGACCGCAACTCTTGCTCCGCACAGCCTCAACGAGTAAGGCTTGTCTTCGCGACAATCACTACTGGCGTGCACTTGCCCGCGATGTGCGTATCCGATCTCAAGCGTCACGGCTGATCCTGGTCAAGTGACAGATGAAAATTGCACGCGTACGTCCTATGGATTCAAAAAGGGCCTGCTTACCGTTGGCGACAAAAATTTCGTACTCTTCTTGTCCGAATGGCGGCTCGACCCGCTCGGCAATGGAGAAACCGTGATAGCCAAATACTCTTTCCACTTCGTCAGGAGAACAAGCACGAGTTGGTAATTCGATGACCTGGTCTTCTGAGCGAAACTGGCGCTTCCATCCGAGAGCGAGGCCGTCCGGATGTAATTCCGACAGGTACAGTTCTGTGCCTGGTTTTGACACACGCGTGAGTTCCGCGGCGAAAGGCATGAGGTCCACATAACCTAGAAGGAACGAGCCGATCACAATATCCGCACTTTGCGAGGCTAGTGGCAGGTTCAGACAATCCGCCTGCACCAAATGACTGGAAGTCCGAATTTTGCTTGCCGCCCGCGCTAACATCGCAGGCGATCTATCGAGTCCTAGGTAAGACTTCGCCGATGATAGACATGGGAGCGCCCTTCCCGTTCCACATCCGAGGTCTAGAAGTTCTCGCCCTTCGAGTGGAGGCAACATTTTTCGAAGATAGCGTTCTTCCAGGCTGAGCACAGCGTTTGGCGCGCTGTCGTATGTTGCCGCCCAAAGCGCATAGGCCTGGTCCGACGTAAGTTGCGCAGGGTCTCCGAGCGAATGATCCGACACAACGGACCTCACAAACTCTCGACCTTTGGCTTGCGTAGTTCAATGAACTGCTGCGCCCACTGCAGTTCCACAGGCACAGAATAAAAACGAACCGCATAACGCCACGAACTGAGAGCTTGCAGCAGATGTCGACCCCATGCCGGAAGACGAATATCTTGAACTGTGGGCCAGCGTGATTCGACGACCAACTCGAAATCGTCGATGAGCTTCTTGGTGGATGAGCGCAACCAGGGGGTCGCGGGATCAATCCGTAACGTAAAATTCAGCCAGCGGGGCGTCGCCCACTCCTCCGGCGTCGTGGGAAACTCAACTTGCCCTTCCACGTCGCCATACATATGCTCACGCTGCGGTACCGGTGTGTAGTGATAAATAATGATTTCTGATTCAGGATTGATTCGTTTGATTTTGCGCACGAAAGCCAAACATTCTTCAGTATCTCTCTCCGGGTCCTTCGGGTTGCCGATCACGAATGAGAATTCAGGAATAATGCCAAACTGCTTGATACGCGCTGCGAGTTCCAGGGTTTGACTGGTGGTGAGTTCTTTGTTCATCTCCTTCAGGACCCAGTCGGAGCCAGATTCCGCTCCGAAGAAAATCATGACGCAGCCGGCGCGGCGGATGGCCTCGAGCGTCTTGTCCGAATAACCGCCAACGATATCGATACGGGCCTCACACCACCAACGTAGTCCAAGGGGCGCAATCCTTTCGCAAAGGTCGAGCGCCTGGTCTTCGCGCAGAAAGAAGTTCATGTCATAAAACTGGATCGCGTCGACGTCATAACGTGATTTCAGGTGTCGCAACGCGGCTTCTGTTCTGGCCGTCGATTCCATCTTCTGTCGGCTGCCAAAAGCAGGTCCGATTGCGCAAAAGCTGCACCGAAACGGGCATCCGAGACTGGCTTGGTGGACGGCAGTGCGCTTTCCAAAAAATGAAGGCCGAATGTATTTCTCGGTCGGCAGACGATCATAGGGATACTGAGGAAATGCGTCGGGGGACTTCATCAGGCGTTCAGGATTGTGATGATGAGCGCCATTCCCGTCTTTGAACGAAAGCCCCCGAACCGAGTCCGGTGTTCGCTGTGCACGCACCACCTCTAACAGCTCGAGCAGAGTGTCCTCTCCCTGGCCTCGCACTGCGAAATCAACGTACGGCGCGTTTAGGGTCGCCTCTGTGTAAACCGAAGGAAAATAGCCCCCCCATACGATGGGAATTTTCGGGTAGCGCAATCGAATTTGTTTGCATGGTTCAATAGCAGAAACCATCTGCGGCCCAGGCATCACGGTGACCGCAAGTAGCTCGACCGGAGCCTGCTTGATGAGCGACAGAATAGTAGCAGCTGGGTCGGGATCCACATTGCCATCGACGATGACGTAATCTTCTCGGCCCTCCAGCATGGCAGCTAGCGCCAGTACGGAAAGTGGGAATCTCCGATTCTTTGGTCTGGTAGCTTTGGGATTGAATAGGATGATCATTAGGCATCCACCTTCGCCCGCAGCAGGCGGAATTTCGCGAGTTCTCGGCGCTGCAACAAGCCACGATCACCGAACTTCGAATGAACAGGAGTCAACAAACCTCCTGCATGCCTTCGTTCAGCTTTTGTCCTGTGAGCAAAGATCGCCGTGTCGTAACCCGTTCCACCGCACGAGAGATCCAGAGTTCCCACGGAAAGGAGTAGCGGTTCTTGCCGATCCGCCAGCGTATAGGAGCTCCCACTGCGCGGCGAAAACCGCGCCGGAGCCACGCTTTTTCCTTCGTTGCTTTGCGAATTTGATTGTTGAGCAAGAAGTATTCAAGGCTGCGCCGCAGCCTGCGCAATTCCTCTCCTTGCAGCCACGGAAGTACATTTCGGCCGAGCGGCAAATTTCCCCACTCTTCAAGCGATTGCGGCTCATGCAAGCCCAGCTCTCTCAGTTGCGGCCAAATTGGAATGCCTGGATAAGGAGTGAAAATGTTGGGCGAAAAGCTGACGTTCCAATGTTGACGGGCAATCTCACTCATGACCTGAAATGTTTGTTGACGGTCCGCCTCGGTTTCGCCGGGATATCCGAGAATAAGGTTAAACGTGACGTGAATGCCGGCAAGCTCCGCCTTTCGTGCGGTCTCTCCCAATTGTTCGGTCTTCTGATGGTGTTTGTTCATCAGCCGCAGTACGTCTTGAGAGGTGGACTCAGTGCCAAAACCCATGTGGGTGACGCCACTCTGACCCAGGAGACAAACGTCATCGTCGGTCATTCTCCAGACAAAGTCAGTCGATGCCTGAAAGGTCCAGCGGAACTTGAGTCCGCTGGCCACTATTCCACGGGCAATCGCCAAGGCCCGCTTGATATCGACAAGAAAATTGGAATCGAGGAGCGCCACCTCCTCGAAGTTGTGGCGCGGAACAAGGTCCGTTAAATCGCTGACCACCCGGTCCGCGGAATACGCGTTGAAACGGCGCTTGTAAAAGACCTGGTCGGTGCAGTAATGGCAGGCATAGGGGCAGCCTACGCTGGTGGCGTAACCGAGTTTCCGAATGCCGCAGGCGTTCGCATAGGCGTCGACGTTAGCCAAATGATATGCGGGTGCGGGCAGATCGTTGATGTTGGCGACCGGACGCTCGCATTCGTGGTGAGTCCCCCTGTCATCCTTGAAAGAGAGACCACGTACTCCGTGCCAATCCTTGCCATCAGCCAAACGCTGCGCAAGCTCAAGCAGGGTCAGTTCGCCCTGCCCGCGGACGATGGCGTCAACAAAATCTGGCACGAGCGTTTGTTCCGGAACCAGGCTTGGGTGCCATCCGCCGAACACAATGGGGAGATTTGGGCGGAGCTTCTTGACTGCCTTGGCAACGCGGACGGCAGTTCCGATCATGGGACCAGTCAGCAGCGAGATACCCAGGCAAAGCGCATCTTCAGTTTCGCGCAGGACGGCCGCTTCGCAGTCAGGAGAGGTGACGTTATCAATCAACTTGACGTCAAATCCACTTTGCAACAGCGGAGATGCCAAGGCTAGGAGGCACAGTGGTGCACTTAACGGCGGACCGTCGTAAGGTGGATAGAACAGTACGACCTTCTTCGTCACGGGCAGCTCGCTTGTGTCGCTGGCTCCAAGCGCTTCGCATCCACCGCAGGCTTGGGCACCACATTGAGTCTCTTCAATCGGTCGTTTACCCAAAGCTCCACAGGAAAGGCATAGAAGTCATGGTCTAACCGCCAGCGTGCCGGAAGACTGATCATTCGTTGCACTGCTTTAACCGTAGACCGGCGCGAGTCGGCAGCGATGGGTATACGGTCAAATGCGATCCGAAGGTAGTCGCGCATGACCTGTAACCTGCGATGATCTTTTCCCCTTAGCCAGGGCAACACCGTGTAGCGCGGGAAGAAGTCTGCCCATCCTTCTAGAGATTGAGGGACTTCTATCCCAAGTTCGCGGGCGCGACTCATCACGGGCGCGCCCGGATAAGGCGTGAAAATGTTGGTCCAGAACTCCGCTCCAGGAAAACGGCGGCACACGTTCATCACAAAATCCACCGTTTTCCTTCGCTCCGCTGGACCCTCACCCGGAAACGCGAAAATGATGTTGAACGAAGGGCGAATGTCAGCCTGCAGGCAACGGCGAGCGGTCTCATAAATCGAGTCGAAGTCCTGGAAGTCTTTATTCATTAGCTTCAGCACTTCTTCTGAACCAGACTCAGCGCCGTGGCAGATCTGTTGCAGCCCAGCGCGCCGGAGCAACCGTAAGTCCTCAATGCTGAGGCGCGCTGTAAGGTTGGTGGTGGCTTGGATACTCCATCGGAAGTTGGCGCCTTCTCGGACAAGCCCTTCTGCAATGTGACGGGCGCGATCGAGATCAACCAGGAAGTTGTCGTCTACAACCCAAAGAAGCTCAAGACGATAGCGGCGGGTAAGGGCGATGGTTTCTTCCACAAACTGCTCTGCGGGCAACGCGTTCCACTTTCTTCCATAGACCCCGGCGTTGGTGCAGTAGGCACAGTTAAATGGACAGGCCAGGCTGGAGATGTACATCGCCCAGCGACGCCCGCAGAGGCGCTCATAAGCATCAAAATCAGCCAGGTGATATGCCTTCGGGGGCATGTCGACGAGCGGTTTCAGCGGCCGCTCGGGAGTGAAAACCAGCTTGCCGTCGGCCTTGAAGCCGATGCCGCGAATGTTTTGCAGCTCCTCTCCAGCTTCCAAGCAGCGGACGATTTCTAGGAGGCTGTCCTCTCCCTGCCCGCGCACGACGATATCCACATAGGGGGAAGCCAAAGTCTGATCTGGTAACAGGGATGGATGCCAACCTCCCAAGATGACTGGAAAATCGCGCTTCCAGTCCTTTACGGCACACGCGATGTCTACCGTCTCGCGAATCATCGGACCGGTCACGAGGGAAATGCAGAGACAGAGAGCGTCCTCCAGTTCGCGCAAAACGGCTTTCTTAAAGTCCGGTGTGATAGTGGAATCAATGAGTTTTACTGTGTAGCCTGCCTGGAGCAATGGCGTGGACACAGCAAGGATTCCCAGCGGAGCGGTGGCTTCCGTGCTTGAGAAGGCGGGGAAGAAAAACACGACCTTCTTGTTACCATTGCCCGTTCGCAAAACTCGAACCTCGTACCCGCGCGGTACGTACCGTGGGATGAGCAAGGCTAGTAGGCACGGCCTTACAGAGTTGTCACACAAATGTAAAATTTCTGTAGCTAGTTCAGTCTCCGATGAACCTGGTGCGAAGTGACGTGGTGGGGTGTTGTCGCTGCAGGCCTACGGAACTTTGAGATTTTGACAAAGTCTGGCTCGCATCCACGTTGCTCCATCTCGTTCAGTGGGCCAGGCAAACAGGCGGCGGGGGAACCCTTCCTTGGGGATTTCCCAGTTCGAGCTGTATCTGTATTCGTCCAGCCAAAGTGTTATCAAGTCTGCAGCCTGTTGGTGGTGGACTTCGACTATGATGAACGGTCGCTGAACCGTGAAGAGCGTACTGCCACCGCGCAGCACTTCGTACTCGCCACCCTCCACGTCGACCTTGATCAGTTGCGGCGCAGCTGCACCAGTTGCGATAAAGTCATCCAGGGTAATCGCGGGAACCCTAATGGTGTCACCTCTGGCCAACACGGGGTGGTTTCCATCGGCTTCAACGCCACCCTGAGAGCTGGCCGCTGCACCACGACGAAAAGCGATTCCATCGCTCGCACTGCGCGACCAGACGGCGCCGTGAACAACTCGAATGCGAGATTGAAATCCGTTCCTCTCACTGTTGACTCGCAAACGTTCAGCGTTTTCAGGATCACCATCAAAAGCAACAACGCAACCCGATTCACCCACAAGTCGAGCGGTTCCAAGAGTCATTATTCCGACGTGAGCACCGATATCATAGAAAACGGTACCCGGTCGAATCGCGGCCGAAATCGCGTCTTGCACTTCGGGCTCATGGTCCCCATTCGATAGAGAACCTTCGCCGGGAAGGTAAATCTGCATCCACATTTCCTTAGACAAGCCGGATCGGATTCGGACCCAGGCTGTCGCCTTAGGCAGAAAAGTGCGCTGAGCCAGAATTTTTATCTTGCTGAGCAATGGCGCGAAAACCGGCCAACCCCGCAACCTGCCTTGCGTAGCAGATTTTTTGAGGACAAAGTACACGCGGTAAAGCGCGAAGTAAAAGCTGGCCATTTTCTCTTTATCATCCGCCGGAAATATTACGGTTTTCGGCGAGATCTCTCCTGGTCCTAACCACCGCAGCGTTGTCGGTGTGCAGAAACTCGACGTCCGCCTGATCTGACGACGGAGCAGTCATCAGCCGAGAGTGAGGTCGGCGGCGCCTTTCACTAGCGCTATGAATGCAGGCAGCAAGTCTCGCCGAAAGAGTTCCTCGTTACTTACCAGATCCTCGGAAATGAAACCAACTCCTTTCCGATTCGTCAGGTCACAGGCGAAAAAACTATTTGGTCCAATGGTGACGAGAGCGAGACCGTCATGACTCAGGTGGTGATTGCTCGATTCAGGTTGCAGATGGTGATTCGGTTCGACCACAACTCTCCAATCGAATACTGAATGCTCTGCACCGCCCGGTAACGCAGAGGCACATGCATCCCGCAACCGATGCGCGAAGAATTGCTGGTTTGTCGACACCACGACGTTAACGCCGCCAAGTGCGAAGCTCGCTTTGAACGGTGTCGGAGTAAATCTCCTAAGTGCGCCTACTGACATTAGGTTCGTCCTGACTGCGCTGGCAAGGTACTAGCGCTGCACAGAATTCCGACAGCTTTTCGCCGAGCAAGTCCGGTTGCAGCGAATGCTGCAATACCCAGCATTCCCGGTTCACCAGTGCACGGATCGTCTCGAGTTGTTGTTCCCGCATATTGGAAATGTCAGCGGGCAGTTCTTCAAGCTCTTCTGCGAAGCGACGAAATGCATCCTCAGACCTGATCGGCCTGAAGAAAGATCTAGCCCCCCCGGTGCGCTCGACAAAGACCAGCCATTTTGGCTCACATAATAACGACCGATCCACCCCAAATACCGCAACCGGATCTACTTCATACGCTACTTCGCCATTCAAGGAAGGAGCTATCTCTGATTCGGCTAATTGAGGGAAATACTTGATCGCATCCGGCAGAAGCTTGACCGGAGTAGGAAGACCCCAAGCCTGTGCTCTAGAACCCAACTGTGTAAAGTAAGTCCACTCATCGGAAAGAAATGCAAAATTGTTGAGGGCGAGAGTCACCGCTAATGTGGATTTGCCGGCCCCTGCGGCACCTGCCAAAATTAGTCCTTGTCCATCCCTAACCAAACAGGCACAGTGAAGCGGCGTTACGCCAAGGTACGCACTGGTAACCCCGAGAAGTATCGGCAGAATTACACGCTTCCAATAGCTCGAGTCCTGAGCCATAGCAGGAGAAAAAGTGCTGATCACGTGCCGCTGGTGAAGGTCGATTAACATGGTCCCGCCTGTGCCAAACGCCGCGTAAACGAATTGGTCCAAACCCCTGAAATGAGGTTGAGGCCAGGGTTTTTCCGCGCGCAGCTCCACATCGACAAGACAACTGATTTTCAGGTCAATTGGGCTGCCGTCGTCAGCCGGTAGAAAGGTATCGCTAGCTGCAGCCAGGATTTCAGGAGCATTGGTCGCGATGAACCACACCGATCCAGCGACAAGGAACCGTGCCTGAAATGGAAGTGTCCATTTGTGGTCCCTGGCAACTCTGGTTCCAAAATTCTCGACTGTCATGCGAGGCAGTGTCGAACCTCGTTTACTTCGTAAAGTGCGATCAAAGCCTAGCGGATGCGGTCGCCGAATTCGTCATGAAATTGTCAAATGTTAGGTATTGCTCCCGGCCACACTCTTCATCGCTAGTCAATCTGCTTTCCGAAGTGCGATGATGAGCTCCCAGTATGATCCCTCTAGCCAAGCGAAACAGTTAAGGTGTCGTGTTCAATGCAATGACTGAGGCCCTACTCCAGTTCAACGCCCTTACTGTAGACGTGGAAGATTACTTTCACGCCTCGGGGTTCTCCGAGCTCGTACCCTGCGAAGCTTGGGACCGTCAACCTTCTCGCGTAGAACAAAACACGAAGAAGGTACTTGAGCTGTTGGCCGAGTTTGGTCTCCGCGGTACTTTCTTCGTTCTGGGGTGGGTGGCGAGGCGGTACCCCTCGTTGGTGCGGCAGATCCAAGAAGCCGGTCACGACCTCGGCTGTCACAGCTACGCGCATCGATTAATCTACACGCTGTCTCCCAGGGAATTCCACGATGACACAAGACAGGCGAAGGCAGCCATTGAGGACGCTGCAGGTGTTGGGGTACACGCCTACCGTGCGCCAACCTTTTCGATCACACGCCGCTCTCTTTGGGCGCTTGAAGTCCTCGTGGAACTCGGTTTTACGACTGATAGCAGTATCTTTCCTACGCGCAATCATCGTTACGGTATTGCCAACGCCCCTCATCGGCCATTCAGGATTCGTATCCAAGGGAGCGAACTGATGGAGTTTCCGCTGCCGGCTTTGAAAATGGGCCGCTGGGGAATGCCGGTGACCGGAGGCGCCTATCTCCGGCTGTTGCCCTACGGTGTGCAGTACTTGGGGTTGAAGAGAATGGAAAGCTGCGCCGAACCAGTTATCCTATACTTTCATCCTTGGGAACTCGATCCAGATCAGCCCCGATTGGCCCGTGTTTTGGGACCAAAGTTTTACCACTACGCGGGACTCGATCGGACAGAGCAACGCCTCCGACGGCTGTTCAACACCTTCTCGTTCGTTAAGCTACCGGAATCGCGTTTGGTAGCGAGCCCTGTTTACACGCTGGCAGTGGCTGATGGCTCAAAGGGTAACAAGGCAGTGTTTGAAGCAGCAACGGAGGCAGTGACTAGTGCAGACGGGCAGTAACGAGTGACCCGCAACAGAGGTATCGAGGAATGATAACTATTTTCTTTGCCCCCTCGCGAATCCGAATGACCCCTCGTCCCGATCGAAGAGAAGCACTGCTATGAGCGTACCGAAGACGTCTATCTCGTCACGCTTCACTCGTCCTTGGTCTCGGAACTGGTCATTTGTTAGTCATCGCTCGTTACTGAATGTCACCGTCGAATATCTGGTGCTTGCAGGTCTCGTGGCAATTTTCTTCTGGCGAGGGTTCGTTCCTGCTTGGAAAACACCGAACACAGATTTTGAGGACTACTACCTGGCCGCAAAGCTCTATCGCCAGGGTTACACTCTTGAGCAGGTCTACGACTGGTCATGGATCCAGCGCCAGAAGGATCACGCAGGAATCGAAAAAAACGTCCTAGCGTTTGCGCTGTTGACCCCTTTCTCTTTGTTACCGGTCCTGCCATTTTCTTCCCTGCCTCCTCTTTCGGCCAAGCGCGGCTGGCTGCTGCTCAATCTGGTTTTGCTCGGGCTCACGGTCTATCTCCTGCAGAGGATGTCGCGGCTCAGTGCCCGACGCGTGGCCATCCTGGTATTTCTCGCGATCGTGCCGCTCCGTGCGAACTTCGTTGAAGGTCAGATGTATGTCTTGCTGCTCTTCCTGTTCACGGCCGCTGCCTATCTTTATTTCGAGGATCGAGGGCTGGCCGCGGGATTGACCCTGGCGGTTGGCGGCGCGCTCAAGATTTACCCGAGCCTGTTTTTGATCTACTTCGTTCGAAAGAAGCAGTGGCGAGCTGCGGGCGGGCTTATAGTTGGGTCCATCGTACTGTGGCTGTTCTCTGTGAGGTTGTTCGGTTTTGAAACCGTCCGAACTTATCTGGTGGAGGTCTTGCCCTGGCCGTTACGAGGCGAGGGACAGGATCCCTACAATATCCACTGGAATACCTTCTCGGCTGTGCTCCATCGGCTCTTCATTGCCGAGCCTGACTTGAATCCTCACCCCGTCGCTCATCTTCCTGCGCTTTATGCCGTTCTGCAACCCGTGTGCCAAGGTTTGATCTTCGTGCCATTCCTATGGTTGATGGGCTCTTCTCGTTCTGAGGTCGAGCGCGAGAAACTGCACTGGGGCACCTTCGTCGCCATGCTCCTGATCCTTTCGACGAATCCCGGTTCATACGACTTTAATGCGCTGATCCTGACCGCCGTTTTGACAGTTGGTTACCTGATTCATGCGAGCCGTGTGCGGGATGCTGCGATCGTAACCACTCTATACGGGTTGGTCTGCTTTCCACTTTCGCATTGGGTTCACGACTCACCTTCCGGTTTCCGTACCCTTCTGGCCGTGCCACGACTTTGGGCAATGACCGCACTCTGGATTTGCCTGCTGATGATTTCGTTGCGCTCCACATCCGTGCCATTAAGGGCGTGGCTGAAGTCGCGTGAGGCTCCATTGTTTGCTGGCATTTGGCTTGCTCTGGTGGTGCCGGCAGTCGCTTTGAACCTCGTTCACGTGAAAAGCGAGTTTACGGACTATGCAACGCGCCTCGTCGTCGCACCCGACTCTTACCTGGACACCGATCCGTCTGTGACCGGTGAAACGGTCCTCTTCACGATGATGACGAACCGGGGCTATCTCACGGGCGTTTTCGATGGAAGCTCGCTGACGCGGCTTTGGTTGGACGCTGATTCTTTCCACCCTGCAGCCGATCCCGGCGGACGCGCTGGTTTGGCGGAGGTGGCGTCGGTGGGCTCACGCATCGTTCAGTTCCCTTTGGACGCAATCCCGCTAACACCGGAGCAGTTCGCAATACAAGTGCGAGACGGCGAGAAACCCGTTATTTCGCCGGACGGCCGATGGCTCGCCTTCATACGAGAATCTAAAGGAAGAGGAACCCTTTGGTTGAAAGAGCTTCAGCCCGACACGAAGGACACGGCACAAGACTCGCAGGAAAAGCCGATGTCGGGCAGCGAATTGGATGTACTCGAGGCGACGTTTGACCCGGAGGATGAAATCATCTTTTCGGCACGCCGGAGTGGCCAACCGTCGGCGCTATTCGTGACAAAACCTGGTTCTTCGTACCCTTCCCAAGAAAGCGCACCCGCTCCGCGCCGCTACCCCGCGGTCTCGCCGGATGGCCGATGGCTAGCCTTCAGTCAGCGGGAACTCGGCCACTGGGGGCTGTGGGTGCAGAATCGACAAACGCGCGCGGCGCGCCGCCTTACGGGCAGCGACTGCAATTTTACCGCCCCGGCTTGGTACCCGGACTCCAAACGCCTCGTCTACGCCACGGATTGCGCCCGGGGCTATGGCTTGACAGCACTCTCTCGGATTACGGCAGTGCCGTGATGGCAGAGCGAGGAGCGGAAATTTGCGTGGGAAGCCTCAGTTGGGGTGGGCCCGTCTCGCCGAAACTTTCAACGGACTGTTGAGCCTTGCATTTCTTCAGCGAATAGAACCAACTTTTTCCCACACCTCGTCTCCAGTTGCGAATGTGCTGGTTAGCCGATAGTTGGCGTGGAGATACGCGACAAACGCCATAGCATGATTTGACGGGCTATTGATGGTGAGAGGATATTGCCCTTCGGAGGGCAGGATGATGATCGGTACGTTATGTTGCTGCAGGGCCCGCAGCACTGCTGCAATTTCCTCAGGACGCGTATATTCCGATGTGTCAAGACTTTCAGTTGGAGCGGGATTCTGCAGATGAAACGGTACATAGAGCGGTGGCATACCCCAGAAGAATTGCGCTGGATGAGTGTGTGTTAGCACCCAGCGGTATTCCTCTCTTACCGCGTTGTCAGTAAATGCCGTCCGACCGGCAGGCAGATAAAGATAGGTTTTGGGCCGAGTTTGGCTGTGAACCGCCGCCGTAACTGCGAGCGCAATTGCTACTGTTGCCAACGTCATCTTCACGACGGCGAAGACTCTCGTAGG
>Ga0126370_10000431_pt1 | contig 17245 bp, 17 predicted proteins | sample PanSoiMetaPlot_3_FD_92586 | JGI IMG/M metagenome (GOLD analysis project Ga0126370, IMG submission 92586) | Tropical forest soil microbial communities from Panama - MetaG Plot_3 | ecosystem: Environmental > Terrestrial > Soil > Tropical forest > Bulk soil | place: Panama | collected 2016-02-17 | reverse complement strand
GAAGAAGCTAAGCTCAAAAGACTCCTGCTCGACAATCTTTGTAATCGAGAGGGTGGCTAGAAAAACGCGATTGGCCGCGAGGTTCACATCCAGCGGCTCGCTGTCACCCTTTGTGGTGATGGTGGTTTTTTCAAGGATCAGGAATGTATCGATCATGACGCCTTCATTCTACTGAAGCGTATAACCCCACGCGCGTGACGCGAGTCACAACTGCCTCTGAACGGTTCCCGGACCTTCACTCGTTCTGGACGCGCCGACGAGAGTGATTTTGAGGCAAATCTTCAAGCGGGTGGTCGTCCGCGCGGGATAGACGTTTGCCAAGGCGATCGACGACGGGGCTGATCCGCTGGTGGTTGGCCGAGTGGGCAATGGGCACAACAGTTATGCCACGCAGCTGGAGCGGGGCTTGATTAGCCTGACTACTCGTTTCGAAGGGCAACTACCGGATCGACCTTGGCTGCCCGTCGAGCAGGAATGTAGCTCGCAACCAGCGCAACTGCTGCCAGGAGTGCTGCCATTGACGAGAACGTCAGCGGATCAGTCGGGCGAATTCCGAACAGCAAGCTTCCCATCAATCGAGTCGCAATCAAGGCGCCGGCAACTCCCACTGTCAGGCCGACCGCGAGGGTGCTGACCGTTTGGCCCAACACCATCAGAAGAAGCTGATACTGCTGTGCGCCCAATGCCATACGTATGCCGAATTCCTGCGTCCGTTGGCCCACGGAATGCGCAATGACACCGTATATGCCAACCATGGCCAGAAGTAGAGCGAGCGCCGCGAAAGCACCCAACAACGTAAGTACGAACCGACGGCGTTCGAGTGACCCGGAGACGATCTGATCCATCTGCACGATACTGACCGGTTGGTCGCGATCAACGGACCAGACCCGCTCCCGAATGGCTGCGGCGAGACCGGGTACCTGCGGAGAGGTCCGAACGATGAGGTAGGTGGTCAATGTGCCTGGGGAAAACTGGTCAAAGGCGTAGTAGATTGCCGGCTGAGTATCGGTCTCCAAGGAGTCCTGCTTAACGTCGGATGCCACCCCCACGATTTGGCCAGGAAATGGCGGCCCCCAGTCCTTCATCACCACTCGTTTTCCGAGTGGACTTTCATGGGGCCAGAAGCGTTGTGCCATGGTTTGATTGATCACCAAAACCGTCGGCTTGCCCGCAATGTCCTGTGTGGTGAATCCTCTTCCGGCAAGCACAGGGATCCCCATAGTGCGAAAGTAATCGGGGGTGGCGGTCAGAATCTCCGCGTCTGGCTCTTTCCCGGGCTCGTAGGCATGCCCCTCGAGTTCCAAGTCAGTATCAGGGACCGGATCGAACGGCAAAGTTCCGGCACCGGCAACAGACAGGACTCCAGGTAACACCCGAATGCGCTCCAGAACAGAGCCCACAAACTGTGTCCTCTTCGGAAGTTCCGGATAGCGCGAGTCTGGCAGTGTTAGACGAACCACGGCGAGATGTGAGCTGTCGAAACCAGGATCCACCCGCTGTAGAAGAATGAGACTCCGGATCAGCAGGCCTGCGGCAGCGAGCAACATCATGGCGAGGGCGACTTCGGAGATCACCAGGAATGAACGAAGGCGCTGACTGCGCATCGAAAGGGTGCTGCGACCACCCTCCACAAGCCGTGCCTGCAAGTCGACTCTCGACGAATCCATTGCAGGAATGCTTCCGAACAGAATCGACGCGAGCAGTGGGACGACGAATACGAAGACTACGACCTGCCAATTGATCGCTGCTCCGCTTAGGCGAGGCATCGCCCCAGGGTATGCGGCGTAGAGAGCCTTCACTGAAACAAAGCCGAGAACGCACCCTGCAGCTCGGCCAAGAAATCCCAGCAATATGCTCTCCGTCAAGAACTGGCTTGCCAGCCGGAACCGTGTCGCGCCCAACGCCGCGGATATGGCGAGTTCTTTTTGGCGCACGACCGATCGCGAGAGAAGAAGGTTGGCAACATTCGCGCACGCAATCAAGAAAACGAAAACAACCGCGCCCAACAATATCAACAGAGTCGGCCGAACAGCGGAAACGAGATTGTCCTGCAGACGCTCTGCCCGGAGTGTGAATCCAGGATCGACACCGTGATTTTCCAGCTGAACTCGTTCAGAAATCGCTTGTAAATCTGAGTGAACAGCTTCCATCGAAACGCCGGTCTTAACACGCGCAATAGTGGTGAATAAGTGCGACCGTCGATTCTGCAGGAACGCCTGCTCGTCGGTGAGCGATACCCATGCCTGAACCGACTCCGGGAGAGAGAATCCCATCGGCATCACACCGGCCACGAGGTGAGGCTTCCCGTGCAGAGTAATCGTTTTGCCGATGATCTCCGGATCCGATCCAAAATGATGCCGCCAGAGTCCGTAACTGAGGATCACGACTCCTTCAACATTTTCACGAAAGTTTTCCGTGGTGAACCCCTGCCCCACGAACGGCGTTACCCCAAGCAGTGGCAGGAAATCCTGCGAAACGAATGCCGTGTCGATCTGCTCTGGTGGCGCCGTTTGCCGCGAGTCGCTCAAGTTCTGGGAAAAAATACGATAAATAGCGACTTGCGAGAACACATGGTTGCGGTCTTGTACATCACGGAATGTTGCTCCGGTCAAGTTCGCTGGTTGCTGATGGAGCTCCTGCAACCTCACGATCGCGTTAGGTTGGTGCAGGGGAAGCGCGCGAAACAAAATTGAATTCACCACAGAAAAGATAGCGGTGTTCGCCCCGATGCCAAGCGCAAGAGTCGTCAGAGCTACCGCGGCGAAGCCAGGAGCTTTCCGCAACCTGCGAAGCGCGTGGCCCAAATCCTGAAGCACGGTTTCCATAACCTTCGTCTCCTGATTGCCGCTATGCGAGTTTTGATTAGCTACGTCCCCCGTGCGGACGTGGCTGGTTATCCACGATCACGCAAACATGGACGGTCAGTTCGGAAACTGGTGAGCACATCCCGGGCTTTGAAACGCTCGGGTCGGCCTCGCCCTTGACTGGCTGCTTTAGGTGGATTGTGGACGATTGTACGGGGCCAACCGGAAATCACTGTTGCAACCCGCCCATTACACCGGCGACCGCAAGAGAACGGTTTGATACTGTTCACGAGCAAGGTGGTTGAGAGGCCATTAGGAAATTTTCACAACGAGAATGCCCCGCAATCGCGTTTGGCGGCCTGCTGACACACGATCAAAAAGTCACGGTGGGGTACCAGCATGGTTTCTTGCACAGGGCGGATGAGGTTCGGCGGGTGCATGTTTCCATCTGCAAAAAGTGCTCGGCCACAGCACGCTTGAAATGACACGGTGTTATTCAAACTTGCTCACGGAGGACTTGCAAAAAGGTCCATGAGCGGGGAGTTTGCTTAGGGCATAGCCGATTCAACACATCGAGCATTCTGGCGCTAATCTCGGGGTGCCTTGATTGCTTGTGATAGGCGAGTGGCTGTTGAAAAACTCGATTGCGGCTTTGTTTAGAAAAAAGACGCGCTAGGAAGATGCTCTATAAACGTTCTTCTCAAAATCGGGATACGTTTAGCATCATCCGTGACTGCCACAAACTGACTTTTTCAACGCCCACGGGATATTGTGCCAGCAATGTGGGTCAGCCTTGGGTCTGCGGTGTCGCACTATTGAGATCTCTGCAGCAGCACCACCCCCGCCCGCCACTTTTCGGCCATCCGAGCAGTGCGCCCAGGCGCGAAACGCCTCATGAGACTAAAAATCCACATCCCGCGCATGGTGCGGTTGATACGGATCGAATGCTCGAACAATGCATGGAACTCGGCTTCACGCCAACCGTGAGGAAGGAAGAACGCCGTGCCCTCCTCCGGCGCGAACTGGTATTGCGTTTGCGCCTGTTTCAGCTTGCGTCCCCACCATCGATTCACGCGCTGCTTGATGGCCGGAGTCGCCAAATCAATTGCCCAATGACGAAATGAACTGTGGCCGCTTAAGTCATCAGCCAGCTCACCTACCAGAGCCGGTGATAAGTACACTAGCAAACCCTCACTCAAAATCACGGCGTTGTATGACTCGGCTCCAACTCTGGCAAAGAATTCGCGGCGGTTGGCCCCATCCGCCAAATCGAGTGATGCCCGATCCACTCGGCATATTGGCCTATCCGCGGCTAGGGCGTCCACCTTTTCGCGTAGCAGGTCTGGCAGATCGACCTCGATCCAGCGCAACGACGGTGGCAGCGGCAAACGGTACGGCCGTGCATCAAGTCCTGCCGCCAGGTTCACGACAGTATCGACGCCTTGAGCTACCAGACGAAGCACAACGTCGTCGAGCAATACTGTGCGCACGATCGTCGTCCAAGCCAGCGCCCGTCCTCGGGCGAGTTTACGGGCGATCTGCTCGCCGCGTCCTTCGCTCAGCCGCACTGCGAACTCGTCCTTAAACAGTGCGTCCGGGCGCTTCGTTTCCATCGCCCGGTGATAGGCGACCAACAGCGCGGTGTCGGAGACCGAGCGCAGAACAGGTGGCTTGGAAGTCATTGCCATGGATCTGCGCAATTATAGGTTTTCAGCAACGCGGATGATCACCAAGTAAAGCCACAGAAAAATAACGTACTTATTCCAAGATTTCGAGAATTCATCCAGAATTCGAAGTTCCTGGTGCCCACTTCGTACGCTCCTCGGCAGGTTCAATTCTCCATAAAGGCCAGCTTCTAAACAGTTTATGTCTGCACTAGGGGGAGGCTCGACAGGCCGGAAAGCCGCTAAACGGCGCACCAAAGTCATAGTCTTTACTTGACTTCCCGGCGGAACATTGGGATAACAGATTAGTCCGGTTGGGACGAGTTTGGGGGTGTTAACCGGTTGGCGGAAGTACGGATTCAAGAGGGCGAGTCTCTCGAGAACGCCCTGCGCCGCTTCAAGCGTAAGGTCCAGCAAGAGGACATTATTAAGGAGGTTAAGCGTCACTCCTTTTACCTCAAGCCGGGCGAAAAGAAGCGCGTAAAAGAAGCGCTGGCTCGCAAGCGCAGCCGCAAGAAAGCTCGAAAAGAGCAGGACTAATGCAAACCGCAGGGCCGCCTGCCAAAAGCGGCCCTGTGTCTTTCCTTCCCAGGGAACGTTTTGGGGACCTTCATAAGCGCAATTGAGCAGTACGGAATGATGTGACCATGCGTGGGGCATGGTGGGCCGAACCCAGGGTTGTGCCTGAGCGACAGGTTAGCGGTAACGCGCGGAATGAAGCTCGCATGCGTAGTTGCTGCTAGCGCCCCCAGTCTGTCGCCGGGAACAGGGGCTGAAGGAGCAACACCTCCATGGAATTTCAGGATAAGGTCCTCAAGTGCATCGACTGTGGCAGCGATTTCGTTTTTACAGCCGGTGAACAGCTTTTCTTCCACGACAAGCAATTCAAGAACGAGCCCAAACGTTGCAAACCGTGTAAGGCGAAGCGGGCGGCGACCATGGGTCCTACAACCACCGCAGGTAATTACTCCAAAGTAGAGACCAGGACGAATTGTTCGGGTTGCGGCAAGGAAACCACTGTTCCCTTTAAGCCAACCCAGGGCAGGCCGGTCTTCTGCCGGGAGTGCTTCCAGCAGCGGCGCACGGCGGCTACGGCCTAACGCCGGGTCAAACAACTCACCAATTCTGCACCTACCGGAAGACGCGGGCGGCAGTTGCGCTCTAACGGATAGGCCCTGTCTAGGGAGGAGGGCCGTTATCCTCGCCCGCTACGACGCTATCACTGGAGTCGCATAGCGGATGGCAATTAGCTTCCCTGGTGGCTGAGCCTTCGACCGGAAAGTGCGACTCTTGCCTGCCCTAGAAAACGCCAAGGAAGGCTAGTTGGCCACTTCAAGCGAATGAGGCCATTCTGAAAGCCGGGCTGAAAATTCTCGAGCGCGGACTGGCCGACCGTCGCTATAACCATCAACGAGAGATTTCGCGGAATCGCTGCATCTTCTTGACGACTGCCAAAGCGTGGCAATGATCATGCAACCGGATGGCAGGATTGTTGCTGTTCGGACCGACACTCGCTCCAAATACTGGCCTTGCTAACATGGCATTGGCTCGATATCAGTAGAGAGCGATTTTTGTTAGGTTTCAGCGAAAGCACCGTTCAGCTTCGTCCCCCTATAATCGAAGAGTGGGAACGTACTTTGTTGAAAATTTCGGGTGTCGCGCGACGCAGGCGGACGGCGCCGCGATTGAGCGGCAACTGCTCAGCCGCGGATTGGCGCGTGCCGGATCTTCGGGTGAAGCTGAAGTCGTCATCCTGAACACCTGCACGGTGACTGCTTCGGCAGATCAGGACGTTCGCTCGGCGATTCGCCGGATTCATCGCAACAATCCTGCGACGAAAATCCTCGTGACCGGATGCTACGCGCAGCGCGCCCCGGACGAAGTTGCGGCTCTGCCCGGAGTAAGCGTGGTCGTAGGCAACTCCCACAAGCACCGCCTCGCGGATTACGCAGTGCCACTGGCCGGCGCAAACGGTTTCGTACCTCTAGGTCAGATCGGCACCGCCGATGACAAGAACATCTTCGTCGGCGACATCTTCGCCCATACCGAACTCCTAGGGGCTCCCGTTTTTGAAGGCGAGGACGGTTGGGAAAGGACACGACCCAACCTGAAGGTGCAGGACGGCTGCAATAATCGCTGCTCCTTCTGCATCATACCGTCGGTCCGCGGCCGCAGCCGGTCATTGCGGCTGGATACGGTGATTCGGGAGACAAATGAGTTGGTGGCGCGGGGCTATCGCGAGGTCGTGCTTTCCGGCATCAATCTTGGGCGCTGGGGGCGCGATCTCAATTCTCGCCTAAACTTCGCCGGCCTGTTGCGCGCGATCCTCGACAACACTGCGATCGAAAAGCTGCGCATCAGCTCGGTTGAGCCCATGGACTGGAGCAGCGAGGTCATTGAGCTGGTGGCGTCATCGTCGCGCATTGCCAAACACGCGCATGTACCGCTGCAATCGGGAAGCGACAGAATTCTTCGGCGGATGCATCGCAGATATCGCCCATGGCACTATGCCGATCGCATTGAGCGCATTCGTCGCGCCATGCCGGATGCAGCCATCGGTGCCGACGTCATGGTCGGCTTTCCTGGCGAGACCGATGATGATTTCGAGGGGACACGCGCGCTGATCGAGCGTCTGCCGTTCACGTACCTGCACGTCTTTACCTACTCATCGCGACCGGGGACGCCGTCGGCTGCGATGTCGAATCAGGTGCCCGTCCAAATCGCGCGCGAGCGCAACCGGGTGCTGCGGGAGCTGGCGGCAAGCAAGAACCGGGCATTCCGGGAGTCGTTTGTCGGGCGCGAGATTGCGGCCCTGACGCTGCCGCGTTTCGACGGCGCATCGACTGAAGCCCTTTCCGACAACTACCTGAAAGTAATGATTCTCGGGTGTTACCAACCCAACCGACTTTTGCCGGTAGTGATCGATTGCACCAGCGGAAACGGATTAACAGGTCATGCTAACCTGAATGACTAAGATAACTAGTCTATTACTCGTTCATAACTCACATATCCATGTGAGGAATCGAGGACAACCCAAGTGGTGGATATGGCACCGAAAGTTGAAGGTGCGCAATCCAATTTAAAGAATGAGGGGTTTAGTTTGTAATACTAACAAAACAAAGCAAAATTATCAGAAATTTCACTTGCGCAATAACCTAGAGTCAGATTACCCTGTTGAAGTTGTAGCCCTCGAATTAAGCTCGCCACCATCGTCTGTAATAACTTAATTGTAAACTTGGCTTCGCTGCCAGTTAGAATTTGCGTTTTCTGCGAGTGGCGCCCAGGGGGACTTGCTCGCGTAGTAGTTGAGAACAGATTTTCAACCATTGCGATGAGCACGGCTGGATCAAGCCCAACCGAAATGGACTAGGAGACCATGAACCGCACAAAAAAGACAATTCTGATTCTGTCGGCTTTTCTGCTGATGGCGTTCACCGCTGCGCAGGCTGACGTGATCGTTCCGCAAACCACGCCAATCGGCAGCAATACCGTTGACTGGAGCAGCATTGGATTGCCGGTGGGCACACAGTTGCACGCCTTCGTAGGCTTCTCAGCCGACGGAGATACCGCCACCGTGTCGGTGGCCAACCCTATCTCCAATAAGGGAGAAATCATCCAGCAGGGCACCAACTGGAACGGCAACTTCATGCCGGGCGAGTACGGCATCTGGACTTGGAACAATGGTCCGCTGACGGTCAGCTTTGGTAATAGCTACAATTTCATCGGTGCGTTCTTCGAGCAGAACGTGTTTGGACCGTTTACGGCGTCGCTGTCCGTCTACACTGGGAGCACTCTGTTGGGAACCGTCACACTAGCTGGCAACAGCCAGCCCTCGCCCGGAACGGCGATTTTCATCGGCGCTCTGGATAAGACTGGTCCGAACATCACCAAGGTCATATTCAGCGAGACCGCTGGAGCGAGTCAGAAAGACTTCGCCATCGCTACGATGTACTTGGGCGTTCCCGAGCCGGGCACGATGGTTCTGCTGGGGACCGGCCTGCTGGGCCTGGCTGGTTTCGCTCGCCGCCGCAAGAACCGGTAATCGCATCATTCACTTCGCTTCTTCTTACAAAGGCCGCCATGAGAGGCGGCCTTTGTGCGGAATCTTCAGAAGTGCACGGGCTGAAATTCCTCGGGATAGTCAGGCGGCTACGCCAAGCTCTTCTTGAAGCACTCACCGTGGCACGTCCACATCGGCCAAGCACCGGTTTTGTTCTCCGCCCGAAGGAAACGGGGGACGGTCGCGGTCTGTTCGATCTCGACGCAGCAGAGACTGCAGAGCGTGAATTTGATTTCGATTTTCGCTGAGTCTGGCGTTCATGCTGGCTCCCCAGATCGTGAATTTGTCGGGCGATAGGTAGTTGCGAGGCGTGAAGTAGCGCGTTAAACCCATGTTATACTTCGGGCATACGGCAGTAAGTTTAGGAGGACCGTATCGACAAGCGTTTTATCCGCACTAACGAGCGCATCCGGGTACGCGAAGTTCGCGTGATTGACGACGCCGGAACCCAACTGGGTATCATGCCCCCCTTCGAAGCGCTCAAAATCGCCCGCGAAAGAAACCTGGATCTGGTAGAAGTCTCGCCGACGGCGCAGCCGCCGGTGTGCCGCATCATGGACTTCGGCAAATACCAATACCAGCAGGAAAAGCGCGAACGCGAAGCCAAGAAGCATCAGCACCAGATCACGGTCAAAGAAGTGAAGTTCCGCATTAACGTGGACGATCACGACTACGAGACCAAAAAGAACCACGTGCTGCGCTTCCTTGGCGAAGGCGACAAGGTGAAGGCGACCATCTTCTTTCGCGGCCGCGAAATGACCCGCCAGGGACTGGGACGCGAGATTCTCGAGCGGCTCATCAATGACATCGGCGAGAAAGGCGTCGTGGAGTTTCGTCCACGACAGGAAGGCAACACGCTGCACTTGATTCTTGCTCCACCGAAAGCACAGCCAGTCGGAAAGGGGCCAAAGCCGCCTAAACCGCAAGCGCCGCCGGCAGCACCGCAGGGGCCGGTGCAGTAGCAGTTGCCTCTTTCCAGCGAGATATGACTCGAGGTAAGTTGTAACCCAGAGGTAAGTCCCCTGTCTGCGCCCCTCGCCTCTTCCTGCGCTTTTGTTGTAAACTTGAAAGACTGCTATGCCTAAGTTGAAGACACACAGTGGAGCGGCGAAGCGCTTCAAGAAGACGGGTACGGGCAAGTTCAAGCGTGGACACGCTTTTAAGCGCCATATCCTGACTTCGAAAGGAACCAAGCGCAAACGCCATCTCGATATGGAAACCATGGTGGACAAGGCGGATCAGGCCAAAGTTAAGCGCATGATCCCCTACTAGGCACGGCTTCATAAATTGACCGCGTCAGGGCACTGCTTCAGCCGCGCCGATCGGACCCAGAGACACAGGGTTTTGGCCCTGAGGGAGTTCGATTTCTGCTGCAGCAGTATTTTATGAAACAGCCTGAGTCCCCTGAAGTAAGGCCGCACGGTGCGGCACCCGGCACGAAAAATCCCAGTCGACGCACATCAGCGTTGTTCCGGGAGCCCCGAGTTCAAAGCTTTCCAGGGCAGTGACGGTTAGAGCGAGTGAAGAGGCTTTCCCGGCCCTCCGCTGCGGCGGAAGTGGTCGATATCCTGCCTCCAGCCGCTAAAACGACGTAGAAAAGGAGACCAATGCAATGCCTCGCGTAAAACGTGGTACCAAGCGTCATGCCAAGCGCAAGAAGATCTTAGAGCGCGCAAGTGGCTATTACCTAACAAAATCGAAGCTTTACCGCTCGGCAAAAGAGTCAGTCGAGCGCGGATTGAAGTTTGCGTACAGCGGCCGCAAGCAGAAGAAGCGCCAGTTCCGCTCGATCTGGATCGTACGCATCGGCGCTGCCGCTCAACTGAACGGACTGAGCTACAGCAAATTCATCAGCGGACTGAAGAAGGCCGGCGTCGATCTGGACCGCAAGATTCTCGCGGACCTGGCAGTGAAAGACGCAGCTGGATTTGCGGCGCTGTGCAAGCAGGCCAAAGACGCGCATGCCACAGCAGCAGCGTAAAGCCGTTCATCCCGGAACAATCTGTAATTTGCGCGATGGGCGGCCGCAAGGCCGCCCATTGTGGTTTAAGGGCAGTTTCCAGTTGAAGTCCCTCGTGGTGTTTTCTGGGACGGCACCAGCAGATTTCAACTCGGCAGACTGTCAGGCCCCGCGATAATGCGGTCCCGACTCGCGGGACGGAAGATGATAGCCCACCCCTTCAGCGGTAGGCAGGTGGGTTAGTTGATTCGAGTCCCTGTAGGGACGACAACTATCGAGCGGCTTCAGCCGCGAAGACTGGGCCATGTATACGGTTCCGAAACTCGAAGATTTCTCCGTTGAGGCGCTTGAAAAAGCCCGTGGCGATCTGCTGACCGAACTCAACACCGACATCTGCAACCACATTAAGACCGAACAAGAGTGGAAGGTTTACCGCGACAAGTGGATGGCGCGCAAGAACGGTCTTCTAACGCAGATCAATGACGTGTGGTTGAAGTCCGCGCCGCCCGAATCGCGGCGGCAAGTTGGCCAGCTGGTCAACGATATTAAGCGAATTGTCACTTCCCAATTCGAGACGCCCAAAATAATCCTTCAAGACCGCGGTTTCCAGTCATGGGAACTTGAGCGCCTCGACATCACGCTTCCCGGCATTCACCGGCCAATCGGCGTAAAGCATCCTGTCCTGCGCGTGATGGACGAGATTGTCGCCGTCTTCAAGGCGATGGGCTACTCGGTGGGAGAAGGCCCCGAGGTCGAAACCGACTACTACAACTTTGAGGCGCTGAATTTTCCGCCCAACCATCCGGCGCGCGATACGCAGGACACGATTTTCATCGCCGACCAGGAGCGCAAGCCCGCGCGCAACCGGCTGCTGCTGCGCACGCACACCTCGCCGGTGCAGATCCGCACCATGGAAAGGCTGGTGCCGCCGGTGCGCATCGTCATTCCCGGCAAGGTGCACCGCAACGATCCGCTCGATGCCACGCACTCGCCGGTATTTCACCAGGTCGAGGGGTTGGCGGTCGATACCAATATCACCTTTTGCGACCTGAAGGGCACGCTCGACCACGCTATGAAGGCGCTATTCGGCTCCTCGGTGAAGACGCGCTTCTACCCGTCTTTCTTCCCGTTCACCGAGCCGAGCGCCGACATGCAGGTGAGCTGCATCTTCTGCGGCGGCAAGGGCTGCCGCAAGTGCAAGTTCGGCGGCTGGATCGAGTTGCTGGGCTGTGGCATGGTCGATCCCAACGTATTCGAGTTCGTGAAGCACAACGGCTATGACCCCGCGAAGATTTCCGGCTTCGCCTTCGGCATGGGCGTGGAGCGCATCACCTTGCTGAAGTACGAGGTCGAGGAGATCCAGTTGTTCTACGAAGGCGACCTGCGGTTTTTGGAGCAGTTCGCATGAGAATCCTACCTGCATGGCTGCGTGAGTTCGTCAACGTCGCAGCCGACGACCGCCAACTCGCCGAAGACCTGACCTCCGCCGGGATCGCTGTTGAGTCCATTAGCGAAGAGCACGGCGAAAGCGTGTATGAGATGGACCTGACCACTAACCGCGTGGACGCTATGAACCACTACGGTGTGGCGCGCGAGGCGTCGGCAATTTATGGAGTAGAGCTGAAGAAGTTTGAGCCTAAAGTGCCAGCGCAGGGCAGGGATCACGCGACTTCGACCAAAAGCGGGTCGCCTTCGCTCGGGATGACAACAGAGGGGGTATTTCCGATCGTCATCGAAGATCGGGAAGGTTGTGCGCGATACACGGCGCGTATCGTTCGCGAGGTGAAGATCGGGCCGTCGCCCCAGTACATAACAAAGCGGCTGGAGCTGCTGGGCTCGCGCGGCATCAACAATGTCGCTGACGCCACAAATTACGCCATCAATGAGCTCGGGCATCCCACCCACGCCTTCGACCTCGATTTACTGGACGGCGGCAAGATCATTGTGCGGCGCGCTAAAGATGGCGAGTTTCTTAAGACACTCGACGGGGTCGGTCGCACCTTGACTTCGGACGATTTGGTCATCGCCGATGCGGAGAAACCAGTCGCTCTGGCTGGAGTCATGGGCGGCTTCGACTCGATGATCACCGAGAAGACCAAGAACGTGCTGATCGAGTCGGCGTGGTTCGATCCGGCGACGGTCCGCAGCATGGCGAAACGTCACGGCATGCATACCGACGCCTCGCATCGCTTCGAGCGCGGAGCGGACTGGGGCATCACGCCAGTGGCTTGTGATCGCGTAGCTGAACTGGTTCTCGAAACGGCAGGAGGAGAGCTGGGGGCTGGACGCATCGATGCCGTTGCGCGCGTGATCGAGCGGGCGCCGATTGCGCTGCGGCGCTCCGAGGTGAAGCGTATTCTCGGCATAGAGATCAGCAACCCCGAGATCGATCGAATTCTCAGCCAGCTTGGTTTTGGTGTCGCGCGTGTCAATGGCGAGTGCAGCGTGACGATTCCCACGTGGCGGCTCGATGTCGAGCGCGAAGTTGATCTGCTGGAAGAGCTGGCGCGCATTTACGGTTACAACAAATTCCCCAACACGCTTCCGACCTTCACCGGCGCCGTGGTTGCTCTGCCCGATGAGGCCAAAGATGCGCGTGTCCGCCAGACGATGCTCTCGCTCGGTTACGACGAGGCGATCTCGATTACGTTCATCTCAGCCGAAGACGCGAAGACATTTGGAGGCGGAGAGCCTTTAGCACTGGCCAATCCCCTGAGCGAAGAGGCTGGCTACATGCGCAATTCGCTTGTGCCTGGCTTGCTCAACATGGTCAGCTACAACCTGAACCGCGGCTCGAGCGACGTGTGCTTGTTCGAGGCTGGAGAAGTTTTTGAGCTACTCGGCGACCGTCACCACGAACATCGCCGGCTAGCTTTTGCTGCTATCGGCAATCTCGCGCCGCACAGCGTGCATAGTGGCGCGCAGCCTACAACCTTTTTCCACATTAAGGGCGACGTCGAGCAATTGCTGTCGGGCTTCGAGCATAAGAGCCTGTACTTCGACGACAAAACACCGGGTTACTTCCATCCCGGACGCTCGGCGCGGGCGGTGCTCGACGGTGAAACAGTGGCGCGCTTCGGGCAGTTGCATCCCGAGGTCACAGCCCAGCGCAAGCTGCGACAGGACGTCTTCCTCGCCGAAGTTATGCTGGAGCGGTTGTACAAGCGCCCACTGCGCGAGCCGAAGTATCAGCGCTTCTCAAAGTTCCCTGCCGTCGGGCGAGACTTCTCGTTCTTCTTCGAGGACTCGGTTACCTTCGAACGAATTCAGTCTACCGTCGACGCGCTGGGTATCGTGGAGCTGCAGTCTTTTGTTGCGGTCGAGATCTATCGCGGTGAAAAGGGCCAAGCGGGCAAAACCGGCCCCACCGGGGCAGCCGGCAAGTACTCAATCTTGCTCCGTGCCGAGTTCCAGTCGCAGGAGCGCACGCTGCGAGACGACGAAGTCGCGCAGTGGTCAACGCAGATCGTCGAGGCCCTGGGAGGACTGGGCGGGGTACTGCGAACGCAATAGAGTTTTGTCAAGGCAACGGATGCGGTGATTCAACTCCGTTAACGGTGTGATTATCATCGAATTATGTTCACCCCGGGAACCCCGCACGCTCCTTCACCCTCTCCGCCTGCCACAAGTGCCGACGGTTGTGCGCGCCGATGAGCAGCAGTCCGCTGCTAATGGTCATACGAATGCCCTTCAGGAAGGGATTGTGAAAGCGTATGCTCCCCAAGTCCATCTCGCGGCATTTCTGCACGAGTTCGGCTAGCTCCTTTTGTGCTGTCAGGAACGGCGGCAAAACCTCGTCGCTCCGGTAGCCCCCTTGCGCGGGAATGATTCTTCGAAATGCGCGAAACCTTCGCCTGGGCGGCGGCTCCATCGACTCGATGAATTTACGTGACGGCCAGCCTGCCGGACGGTAGACACTTGAGCCCGGCGATATCTGATCTTCATTGCGCTCCACCGCTTCGCGTATTACCTCAAGGTAAAGCGAATTTGTCCTCGCCAGGTGATCAATGCACTGCGCAACGCTCCACGAACGCCCATCGGGACGCCAGTTCAGCGCAGATGTCTCCAGTCCGCCAACCAGCGCCTGGGCCTCTTCGCCTTGGCGTTGAAGTTCTGCGACGTATTGGTCCGTGGTGTATTCCAGCTTCATGGCTAGCAGCCGCATTGATTCTATACAGGATGGGGACAAGGCACTATGCATGTTGCACACTCCGGTTCCGGTCGGCAAATTCACACAACTGAGAAGTGGCAAGGCCGCGAGGATGCACAGGCATCTGATTTATACTGCGCTCAATTCTCTACCTCGAGGTCAATCTTTCGTATGTCAACAGATACTCTGGAAGCTCCTGCCATGCAGTCCAACGCCGATTTTCATTCTCTGGAAACAAAAATTCTCAAGACGATTGAGTTGCTGAAGGTCGAACGCGCCGCCAAGGCGACCGCCGAGAAGGCTGCCGCGCGCCTGCGCGAGCAATTGACCGAGCGCGAAGAGGAACTCGACGCGCTCCGCACCGAGCTCGTGGGGCTACGCCGAGAGCGGGAAGAGGTACGAACCAGAGTAGAAAAGATGCTTGATCAAATTGAGACTTTGACCGCCGAAGAGTAGGCGTGATAATCGCTGAAGCGAACTGCGAGTCAAGGGCGCCGTCCGCTTAACGCGCAAGTGCAGGAGGCTAGCTTGTCACAATCCAACGGCAGCGTGCGTGTCGAAATCTACGACCAGACGTATCAGCTTCGCGGTTCCGATCCGCAGTACATCAACCAGCTAGCCGACTATGTGGACACCAAGATGAGAATCGTCGCGCAGCAGGCATCTACCGTGGACTCGCTCCGCGTCGCAGTGCTGGCCGCACTGAACATCGCCGACGAATATCTTGTGCTGAAGCGCAAGTACGATTCAATCGCCAGCGACTATCGCTCCCGCGCCGAGCAGTTAGCGGGGGCGTTGGATGAAGTCCTGGAAGAAGCGCGCCTAGCTAGCTAACTTCTGCGCTTCAGCGAAGTTCCGCCAAACACACCACTAAGGTGTCGGCAGGCCGGGCAACCGGTTCGTCGACTGCGGTTTTGAAACGAGCGATTTCACAGGAGATACGGAATGGCAATACCGGACTCACAGGGGTGGATAGATTTCCACACTCGGGGAACTATGCCGCCTATCTGGGTCCCATCGGCAGCGATGCAAAGTACTGGGTGTACTAGAGCGAACGAGATCGACTTCGCTTTCCGGCAGGATCCGTCGTACAGGCATCCCGATGAGTCTTTTGTCGGGTCCCTTGAGCCTGGCTCACTAATCTTGATGGACCGGGCATTCTGGGACTTGCGGCTCTGGTTCGCTACAAACTGAACATCTGATTCGAAATTCAGAATCCGAGCAGCCAGAGCGCACGCCGCTCCTGCTTTTTATTGTTTGGCAAGGTAGTTCTCGATATTTTTCACCTGCTCGCGGTGATACGCAGCAGCGTACCTGCGGGTATTGGTTCCAGCCGAAACTCTACAAGCGTTTTTGCATCATTGGAATGGTCCGGCGAGTAGGTTGCGCGACCCAGCGATTTGGGATACGCCCAGGTGATCGAGAGAAGCCGCTGGGGTTCCATCTTCTGCACAGCTGCTTCCCACTTCACATATTCGTAGCCGGAATAGATTGTGTTCCCTCGCGAGACCTGAGCCTTCCTAAACGGGCCGTCGAGCTTTACGCCGAACCATTCCCCGAACTGCCGGTAGTCGGTGATGGCACGCCACACGCGCGCGAAATTGGCGCGCACAGTTCAATCTCCTTTTCAATGGTGTCCTTCATGTACAGAGCCCTTTATCCGAATTTGATTCAAATTTTTTATTTTCCGAATTGCGATTTTGTTTGCGATTTTCCTCGCTGAGCGCTTGCTATCGTGCGCCGTTTCTCGTAGTATCCGCTCAGATAGCCGGCCTGCAAAGTTGGTGTTGGTGGTAACCGTTTTTTGAACCAACATTCAATGAACAGGGAGCCCGACTCGTTTACGGTTCGGTGAGCGATGCTCCGCCATGCGGAGATGCCTAAAGAGCCGCGGAGGGTTCCCACCGTGGAAACGGGTTCATTGACGGCCCACCAGGACACGGCCCCGCGGGTCGGCTCGTTTTTCCTTTCCCTTCTATTCTTCCTTACCGCGTGGTCGCCTAGTAAGTCGCCTTGGTTTCACGCAGCTTGTCGTCTATGTCGATGGTCATCGTCTTGCCATCCGATGAGACGGTCATTTTGCTAACCGTGATCGGTTTACCGTCGCGGTAAGGTACTCAGTCCCCTCGGTCATTCTCCTATGCGCTTGAGCGACACAGTCGTAATTCCAGGGTCGCCTACGTATGGAACTTCCATACCGTCGAGCTTCGCAGTATAAGACTGGCCGGTCGGAGTCGTCATGTTCAGAGTGCCGCCGCCTGAGGTCTTGTCGCTGAAAATCAGCACTACGTGGGAGTGACGTCCTGCTTGGCCTCCCGCCAGGAATTTGAAATCGCGTGTGCACCTGCTGGCGTTTTTCCCACTCGAGTCTGGCTGTCCGTGTCGGTGACTGGGCCGCCACTCGGACTCAAGTAGTACATCCAGTTGGTCGTCAGGGTGTTACCGTCGGCTGAGACCGTCATTTTCGACTTGACGAAGTCCTTACCTTCTTTGGTTGGCGCCCACTCAACCGCCTAATCATCCACAACCTTAACCATAAGCATGTCGAAGTACCGCTCGCCGGTGACCGGCTGCATCTGCCCGTCCGCTTTCACCTTGATTTCCGGT
>Ga0126370_10000430_pt1 | contig 17259 bp, 13 predicted proteins | sample PanSoiMetaPlot_3_FD_92586 | JGI IMG/M metagenome (GOLD analysis project Ga0126370, IMG submission 92586) | Tropical forest soil microbial communities from Panama - MetaG Plot_3 | ecosystem: Environmental > Terrestrial > Soil > Tropical forest > Bulk soil | place: Panama | collected 2016-02-17 | reverse complement strand
TGTTTACTGTTATAGTCAATAGATATTGTTGATTTAACTTAAAATGACCCTCCTGCCTTGATAGTAACTATAATTTGAAAATAGATCTAGATATTTTCTTATTACACTGAAAAGCTTTTGGGTATACAAAAAGTCAATTAATACGCTTTATATATTCAAACTAAATTATAGTATCTTAAAATGTCATCTGATCCAGATGATGATCCAGTAATGCGTTCTTCTACTGAACATTACGATAGAGTTGGAGTTTCGTTTAGATGGCCTCAGATACTGGCAGCAGCTTCTTCAATTTTCTTCGGTTTTCTCCTAGACATAGCTGTAAATCCTCCGTCTTACTTCAGATTATTTGATTCCTTGGTGCTGCTGACATCCCTTTACTTAGTAACTATAGCAACAGCTATGTTCATAATGCCAGTAATATATCATATCAGTAGTTATCTACGATTTGACGTGGAAAGATTTCTTGCTAGAGCAAGACATTATACTCTCATAGGCATTATTTGCGTGATGCTTGCGATGTATTTGGGTTTAGGACTGGCTATGAATTCTAAGCTTCCATCCCAGATTGCATACAGTTTACCTACACTACCTTTTATTTTTATAACGATTGAATTCTTTAAGAATTCCACTACTAATCAGGCAAAAAGTACTTCTACTGAACGGTATGACAGAATGGGCGCGGCTATGCGCTGGTGTCAAATATTAGCATCAGGTTCTTCAATTTTTTTTGGTTTTCTCCTCCATATCGCAGTAGATCCCCCCTCCTACTTTACCTTGTTTGATAACATGATTCTACTAGCAGCGCTCTATTCCGTAACCGTAGCAACAGCCATGTTCATATTGCCAGTTATATACCATACAAAATACTATCGTCAGCTTGATGTCGAAAGATTTCTTTTGAGAACAAAAAAACCTGTACAGATTGGTATTATTTGCATAACTTTAGCGATGTACATGGGATTGGGATTGGCTTTAAATTCCAAACTACCGATTGAGGTTGCATACATTCTGGCCTCAATTCCAGCTATTTTTATTCTCTATGAATTCTTTAGCCTCAAGCAAAAAAAATCGAATTTGTCCTAGTGCAGTCCATTAATATTTTTTAGAACTCAAATATTTACCAATTTTGACCCATATTGATTTTAGGCCTCTAATATAAGAAATAGGCGAGGAATGAGATGATCTAAATAATATGATTAACATGAAATGGAGCCGATAGAATAGATAGATCTTATTTACAATTAGAGTTTAAGTGAATTTGCTAAACCAGTATGTGCAGTATTATATCTTATGCGTAGGCTTGTTAAGTCGTCTTAGTTAAATTCTTAGATAACCCACAAAAAGGAGTTGATCATGAAGCATTATATGTTAGATTTATCTTTTGATAAATATATTAGACATAGTTGGATTGCAGTCACAAGCCAAATGACTAGAAGATCAGTTAACGTATTTTTGGTACATAGATGAAACGAAAATGAACGAGCTCAAAATTATAGGTCTCATAATTGCAGCTACGTCACTAATCCTGGTAATACAAATACATGGTATCAGTGCCAAACCCGACCACGAGTCTCAGCAACTAGCACAAGAAGCCAAAATACTAACCAAGAGTTTTAAGAATGACGATACTAAAATAGGCAAATGCAGAGCCTTATCAGAAAATCCCAATTCAGCCAATGTGACAAGTTGTATTATAAAGGCCGTAGAATCCAATGATAAAGACATGGCTTTATTGAATAGAATCAATTGATTTACGGTAGACGGTTTTCCCTTCTTTTATATTCTTATATAGCATAACCATATTGTGATATTATTTATGTGAGTATGCTATAAGTTAGATGGTAAGGAATACGTTACACAAAGGCAATAATGGTGAGTTACACCAACTCATGAGCAATATTTATGCAATCTAATAACATACTGTGATATAGGAGTGTATCCTGTCAGCTTATTTTACTTTGACATCAGCTACGATTTGAGACAGTCCTTAGCATTACTTGTTTATATATTATAAATTTAGAACAGAAGTCGGAATATAACAAGAACTGTGTCTCAAACAAATACGCTTTTCGGCTATACTGGAAAAGAGTGAAACAAGAAAGAGTAGATAGATATCCAATGTATGCAAGATTTAAGCGGCTATTTGCTTGATTGCTTGAATGCTTGATTGTCCTACAGTGCGTCATGAAGTGAAACTGTTTTTTCAGTTCACCATCACTAGTGGATTATTAGGAAATATTTAACATTATCAATTTGAATTGTTCATTCATTTTGGTAGTATGTTTATTGTTAGCTAGTCGGAATTGAATATGGCAGATGACATGATCTTCCGGCCCCTCATAAAAGGTTCCATTTTTATAGTAATTAGGTATTACAAGTATGCTCAGTCGGATTTACTATTCATCAGAGTTACAATTTGCGAACTGAATATCATGCATATGCATAGGAAGCATTTGAAGATTCTAATTCTATCTTGATTTCATTCATTTTCTAGTATTCGGTGTTCTTGCGGCCAAATCCATGGAAGAAATCAGCTTTAGCAAGAAATGAAACTGTTACTTTGAATAACATTTTTGTGGCAGAGATTAAGATTTATTTGCACAATACTCAAGAATCGTTCTTTTTCTCATGTTCTGAATCCATCAACCCCAAAGAGATATAATCAGTTGTTTTTTTATCCAAAATAGTATAATGAGCATCAGATATCTTTCCTCGTCTAAATAACCGGAGTATTTCTTTTCTTATCTGTTCTAATCTAACAATATATTCTTGCTTATTAAAGTTCTCATCCTGAAAGAAGACATCATAAATGTTTTCTATCTTATTCAAATATATATTCAAGAATCGTTTTTGTCTATCTTTATTATACCAACCTATGAAGACAGGTATTGAGCCGATAATAGCCAGTCCTATTAAAAGATACGTTTCTGGCGGAAGAGTAGGCTCAAAATTAGCGGACAACGTAGTTCCAAATTGCGAGATCTGAACACCCAAAGGATTGCTTAGACTGTTAGTTAGTCCAGACCAAGAATCGAAACTATATCCATGATGAGGATTTGCCACACATTGTAGCAGTTCCCCTTTCGAATATAGATTAGAATTGGTACCGAGATTCTTTACTCCATTGCACACAATTTCACCAGCATTTGGAGGATTAGTATTGAAATTTAATTTCACTAATACTGCATCCTTATTGCCATCTATAACCGAAACCGTATTAGAGGCAGTATTTGTAACATATATTTTGTTGGTAGCAGGATTAGCAGCAACAAAACTTGCGATTAATGGAAATTTCACATTTTCAGGTACAGGTACATTAGCAGACGAAGCCTTATCTTTAGCGATTGATTTTATAAATGGGTCTATAGTTCTAGAGGGACTATTATTATATATTTGATCCTTTGAACCATCTATTACAGATACAGTATTGTCTCCATTCGTAACATAAATCCTGTTTGAAGTGGGGTTAACCGATATACCTACAGGATTAGGTCCGACCTTAATTTTGTTAATCACACTGTTGGTTTTAAGATTGACTACAAATACCGTATCAGAGGCATAGTCAGTAACATATGCTTTATTCATAGAAACATTAATTGCGATTCCTGCAGGGGCAACCACATCATCAATTTTTTCTAATGTTGTTCCTACTCTGGTAGCATTACCATTATTATTCGAATTATGTTTTGAATTTTTTAGTATAGTAATACTGCCATCCCCCAGGTCAGTAACATATGTGATATTTGTTACTGGATTAACAGCGATTGCATATGGTATGCTGCCAACTTTTATCGTAGAGGAAACAGTGTTTGTAATGCCGTCTATGACAGACACTGTTCCAGATTCAATGTTGGTAACATAGACTAGACTTGAAGAAGGATTCACGGCTACGTCTATTGGACTTTTGCCAACTTGAACATCTGCCATCCTAAGATTTGTTGAACCATCTATTACAGATACAGTATTTGATCCTCTATTTGCCACGTAGACTCTATTATTCAGTGGGTTGACATCTATGCCATATGGAAAACTCCCTACTTTTATGGTAGCCTGCACTTTATCTGTACTTTCATCTATGATGGATACTGTATTTGAAAATTCATTTGCAACATAGATCTTGCTAGTAGCAGGATTAATTGCAATTCCCACCGGATAGCTGTCTACTTTTATTCCAGAATCCATGCCTTCATTTTTATTGCCATTAGTACTATTAACATAATTCGTAGTGTTGAGGGCGAAAACTTGCGAAGTTCTAGACACATATCCAAAACAAGACTGAACTACAAATATCGCCATAATTACAGTTGCCAAGAATGCAATTCTTCTAGAGATTAACTTTATAGAAAAAATATCCCAGAGATCAGGAGTCAATTGCACAATATTGAAGTTATATACTAATCATATTTAATTGAGTGCATTTCTTTGTAATACGTATTGGATGATGCATAAATCGAAGATAGAGTATGAACTACTATATAAGTAAAAGTTAGAATATATATAACAGATTGCCATTATATGTGTTGGTGTTTGTATGTGCAAAGACCAATTTACGTGATAGGCTCATTTGCGGTGTTATTCATAATAGTGGCTTTGAATCACCAGTCCAGAGTGAATGTTATTGCATACACTCCAGATGGTAACACTAACTATGACAAGGCACATAGCATAACTTATTATGACGTGTTCAGCGATTTGAGTAGAAATTTTACAGGGACAGTTGACAAATTCAAGCACAATAGCGATAATAATAATTTACCACAAGATTCGGGTAGGACAAGACATTAAATCATCATGATATCGTTGGACTAAACATTACGTTAATGTGTTGTAAGTTAGTTCTTTGAGGTGGTAGTTAACTGCACTTATTCGATTTAGCGCTATACATTACTATGATGTTATAAGGTTACAATATTTAGCGAATTAGTGAAAGTGACTCGGATTTTTATGCCAATGTATAAATTAGTACTAAAAGAGTCATTATTACACTTATAATGATAGATCAAAGAGTATTACATGAAGGATTTTATACACTGATAATATTACTATTATCTCTTTGCGTTATATCTCTAACCGTTTTATCATCATCACCACTCAGAAACAATGCGACTCTTGCAAATAAAGAGCCTTTACAAAAAGGTTATAATTTTGTTGCATTGCCAGCACTATCTTCCTCGTTACAAGCCAACCAATCAGCAAGCCATCGCATACCAAATTCTAATGGATCTATTACTTTGCCTTTATCACTTACTGATATATTCAAGCGGATAAAAGACTCTGTCGTACAAGTTACAAGTACAATCTCCAATCCAAACGAAATCATTATATTAAATGGCAAGCGTTTGAGCGGAAATAGTACTGCCCTGGGATCAGGGTTCATCTATGATGACAATGGACACATAGTAACTAATAACCACGTAGTATCTGATACTTCGAATAATAGTAAAGTTGTCGATGTTGCTTTTACAGATGGTAACACGTATCAAGCTAAGGTCATAGGACGGGATCCATTTACCGATATTGCAGTACTACAGCTCATTGGTAACTTCTCTGATGAGAGACTTATTCCACTCTCCATCATGAATTCCTCCACACTTCAAGTAGGGCAACAAGTTATTGCTATCGGCAATCCGTTTGGACTTAGTGGAAGTATGACTACAGGCATTGTAAGTCAAATGTCACGGCTTTTACCTAACCCAGATACCGGATACTCAATTGCAAACACTATCCAAACTAGTGCAGTAATTAATCCTGGCAACTCAGGCGGTCCACTATTAAATATGCAAGGTCGAGTAATTGGAATGAATACTGCCATTATTTCAGATACGGGAACATATTCCGGTGTAGGCTTCGCAATTCCTTCTGACGATATATCTCGCGTCGTACCAATACTAATTCAAAATGGAAGTTATAGCCATCCATGGTTAGGAATTACCGGAGGTAAAATTCTCACAGAAGTTTCTAACAGCACTGGCTTACCGAAGAATTACAAAGGAGTTATGATATCTACAATTCAAGCAGGTAGTCCTGCGGATAAAGCAGGCTTAAGAGGCTTGAATCAAACTAGCAGTGAGAATACGAACAATGACAATAATTTTCCGACAACTGGAAACAATAATAACCAATCCAATGTTATCCCAGATATTATAATCGCAATTGATGGACATCCTGTCAGACAAATTGACGATATAATCAACTATCTTGATGAACATAAATCTGTGGGAGATCCCGTAGAACTCAAGTTAAATAGAGATGGCAAAATATTTAATGTCACTATTGTACTCGCAGCGCGTCATATTACTCCAATTTCAGTAAATCAGAACAATTCCTTTGATCAAGCACCACCAGTAATGCCTCAGATACCTAATTTACCATAACCCTTTTAGTAAATACCGCAACAGAGAACAAATAGTTGTGAAAGCTAGATAGTTGTAACAAAGGTTCCAGTATCACAATTGTGTGTTCTAGAAAGGAAAAGAATTATGAATATCATTAGGGGGTCGAAGTAAATGACATTCATGCTGATCTACCATATTTTCCATTCCATTTTCCACTAGATTCTTTTTCCCTATCAATATTGACACCAGTTTGATGTGCTAAGAGTAGATAGTGACACTATAAATTATAAGAATCTTCTACTTAGAAAGCATATGTTACTTTGTTAGTCTGTTAATATTAGGTTTATTGTGTTTGCACTATCTATGGCATCAGAATCATTTTTAACAATAATTGCTTTCATTATAGGGCTAATAATTTCGACAATAATAATTTTCATAGTTACAAAGCTCTTTGGAGCAGGAGAAGGGATCAAAATTGCCTTCCTAACTGCTGTTATTGGGACTATGATTTTTTCAATAGTATATTATCTATTGGGAAACGGGCTATTGGCAGCAATTGTTGGCGGAGTTGTTTGGTTATTTGCTCTAAAACAATTGTACGAAATAGGATGGTTCAAGTCGTTATTAATTGCAATAATCATATGGATTGTCGCTTCAATTGTTGGTGTTTTATTGCCGACAGCTTCGGGACCATTGTAAAATTATTCTCGATAATAAATGTTGATGATCAACTCATGAGGAATGATACGTAAATTGGCCAATCTCATGTCGAATCGAAAGTGTAAAGTGATTTTTGAATAATATTATTTCACTAAAGATAATGCAATATTAGACAGACTTACTTGATTTGGTTAATACCTAATTTTCGATATTTTTAATAAGCAATATACTATATCAAAATTCTTAGCTCCGATCGTGATCATTAGTTCTAGACAATTTTTGCAGTTTGTCAGTCCTTGCACGGTGACTTAAGAAAGATTCCTCCAACTTATGACAAATATAGCAAGAAACTACACTCTTCGCAAAAATAACCAAATCTGTCAAATTCAGATGACAATATCATTATATCATGGCAGCGAGGACATTCTATTTCTTGGTCAATTTCAATTTGTTTTGAATTGGTATTAATATTTTCAGCTTCTTCTTCCTGTAAATAATCAGATTCCATTTGTAGTAATGCCTTCTTCTTCCTCATAGACAGATTTCGATATTGTGATTATTATAAAAGATGATACGTAACATAGAGGGGGAGGGGTATATCTAGTGTCCAATTATGAATGGACAATATCGTGGATATCTTGACTCATCATATTCTAAAACTAATCATACCAGTCTGACCATTACCTACGTCAGCCCAGTTTCTAATGATTATGACTAGGCATGCGACAGTTCAATTAATCAATAAATTCATTGTCTGCAGAACCACTCTCTAAAATAGTAGATTGAACAGTGCATTAATAACAATTCTCATATCATGTCATATCTGCCAGATTCTATCAATGATGGACATCTCCTTTATACGCAACTGAAAATGATATATTCGTAGAATGTACCATAGGATTTTTATAATTAACTTGACACAATACAAATAGCGGGATTGCTGTGTGCTAATAGTCCTACAAATTTTGTGCTAATAGACCACAATCCTGCTGGAGATAACTTTACTTTCAAATAGTGTTACTAATCGTAAGGTATATCATCCATTATTCTCTATTAATTATTTATATTCATCCGATTGATTCCATTCCATTTGACAAGTATTGTAACTAAATTCAAGACCTTTGAGAATCATCCGTATTTTCTAGCTTGATCCGTTGCATTATTTGGCGACAGCATTATTCTGAAGCGTTGAATGTAGAATGTCTCAAGTACCTATTCAATATAGTATTATTTGTTAATAAATTCAGAAACCGATGTCATAGTATTTGACAATTATCACTTAGGAAAGTGTACCTCAAATTATATATATGTCATGTCCAATAGCCATTAATTCCACTAAGATCGACTTTGAGGTAGTAAAGAAATGTTATTCTTGATCTTTCTGATTAGCTTTAGAAATGATGTTAAAGTTTTTTCTTACTATTACTATTTACCATTGATAGAAATAGTCTAAAGATTTTAGATAAATTTGAATATCATTCAATAATCCATTAAACATCGTCTTATTTAATCCAGTATAACGTATAACTAATCAAGAATAGATCAACCAATGTAAATAGGAAAATAAGAAATAGATATGCCTTGGATTTATTTCGAGCATCATAAAGATAGAGACCTGTACCAAAAAACTAAAATAAATAATTAGATGAAGTTCTCAGAATCAATGATTAGATCAAAGTGGATTTGGCTTTTGTTGTCATTGTTATTGCAAGAGTGCTCATTCTATCAACAATTACATATTCATAATAACTGCATAGTATAACAGTGCTGGAATTAAAAGTGGAGGTTAAAAATGAGATTAACAGCCAATTCAGAGATGATCATGGCAAGTTCCAAATGCATATTACAGAGAATGCGACCGGTGGTTCTGCTATTAAACAACTAAAGGTTTGTTTTGCTATTGCCTGTGGTGGAGGCTAGCAGTGGTAGCACCACCGGTCAATTTTGTAACAGTAGCAGAAGCAACTTCCAAGCAATTCAAACAATAATCAACAAAGCTGCGCAAGACACCTATGCTGCTCGTTTCTTGATTATTCTAATATTTTTGTAATTTGTTCTGGCCTGTAATAGGCAAATCTTCCTATCTCAAAAGTCCTGACTGAACAGAGGCCTATATTTTCCCAGTAGGTGTGTTCGTGGGAGATTGTGTTGTTCCTAAACGTCATAACTACTTAAAGAAGTATTTCAACATGCTTTCCAGTACAACTCAAAACATATATAGATACACCGTCATGGTAGATATGTTACCAACAATATCTTTGTCAAACTCATCCAATATACTTGCCGATTAAATCTCTAAAAGTATCTGTTCGTTATTAATATTGTGGTCATGAATATCGCATAGTTACATGTGAATAAGAAATTCTCCATAATCATACAAAATTTCAGATATTCGAATAGTGAAGATTATATCATTTCTGCAAAAACTGGAAAGTTTAGCGGTATAAACTACTGCCATTCTGTCCTACTTCATCATACCCATTGGCTCAGCTCACAGAAGCTCGGCTGATGAAATTTTAGAGACAACCACATTTATTATACCCAGGAGGGACTAAGGTAAAAATGACAGAACATTAAGATGAGGAGTAAATTGTAAGATAAGACCTAGAGTCGTACAGGTGGAAGTAGCAAGTGCGTAACTTCAACTCATAAATACAGATAAACGATTTTAACTGGTACTAATTGAACTTCATTTTGTGAGTAGTTCCGAGCAAAAACAAGGAGAAGAAGAACATTACATTTCATATGAGGAATTTTCGAAGATACATTTGAAAATTGGTAAAGTTATCCAAGCAGAAGGTTTACCAGGTATGAAAAAGGTGTTTAAAGTTAGGGTAGATATTGGAACTGATCAAAGGGATTTGGTTGTCGGCGCTGCACTATTTTACAAACCAGAAGAATTAGTTGATAAAATAGTAGTGATTTGTACGAATCTAGAACCTAAAAAAATCGGAGGCATGATTTCAAACGGAATGTTACTTGCTGCCGACGGACCCGAAGGAAGGCCAATATTTCTTACTGCTGCAGAAGATGATATTGGCATTGGAGCTGTTATTAAATAGTTATTCACTTGGATAACTTATGTAACTGCACAAGTATACAGCAGGTAGCGATAAGTTTTTATTGTCTCATCATACTGTCATTCTGCAGCACACACATAAACCTACAAAATCTATTTGTGATAACTCCAATCGCATTTCAATTCATTATGCTTTGAGATCTGGCCGCCTGCGTATTTTTTTTCTCTTCAACTTCCTGTAAAGATCATTCCTACAAGCATAGTGATCTACCCTTGTCGATTGTGTGAACAATCACATTACTATGAATCACAATAGCGTCAGTATGATGTTAATGAATGGCTAACAGAGAAATTCAAGAAAACATGAAAAAACAACGAAAATTTATGACATGTCACTCATTTGACTTGGTCTAGCTTTGTCTAAGCCTATAATAGATGTACAAAATCTGGTTATAAAACAAGACCAAATTTTGAGATTGAAAACTGATTTATTAGTCACAAAATCAATCAACAGATTTGTTGTTTCTTGGACATAAAAGCCTTCTTGTGTCTATATCTAGATTAGCCTGTTTCCACATATCTTATAAATCAAATAACATTAGTTACTAGTAGCGAGACATGAATTATTATACAGCAGCAGCTCTGACTATTTTCTGTATCTAGAATCAGACAATTTTTTATCTTTTCTAATTTGCAATTTACTGTCAACAGGGCAACTGAAGCGATAGGAACATGATACATAGTAGTGAGACGATAATTATTGATATGAGCCACCATATTTTATCCACTTATAACTACATTTGCTGCCGTACCTACTAAAACTAGCACTATAATCAAATCTTGCCTGACAAGTTGAGCGTCGGAGATGCTTAAAGGTAGTATTTTTATTTTTAGTCTCGAGAATTAGAGTCGAAACTAGCCTTATATTTTACCATACTGTATTATAAGGTTAGATCAACAGGATCACAAGAACCATTTCGTAGTTATGAGTGAGATTAAAGATCGAGCCTACCTTCTTTACATCCTCATAACTGCGTTTATTCATCATATTCTAACCAACACTTTTCCCAATAAGTCAAGCAGGGATACACGAGACAGAACAAACTATAACAAACCTTCTGGTTCGCACTTACACACAATCATGATTTATTGTAGGTTCACTAAATCTATACCGGAGTAAATAAGTAATATAATAGTTCAAATTGGCACAAATCCATCTAGTTTATTGGTCTATGTGCAGGACAAAATTTTTCGCAGACGTATCAATTAAAGTAGACCAGATTCAATTTTAGTAGGCACAGTCTATCTGCTAAAATCTTCACAGTTTAGTCATAAAATTTAATATTTGGTTATTTCTGTTAACAACGAGATTTAACAAGTCACCTGGATGTTTATTCTTCAATTGCTTAATAATGTCCATGGCTCCATCGACCTTATGTCCATCCACTGCTATAATTACATCGCCTCTTCTTATCAAATATCCACCTTTATCTATGTCCAAAATTGACCCTTTAAGGCCAGCTCTATATGCCGGACTTCCATGAAAAACTGATTGTACTACCGCTCCTTTGTACTCCATTGGCAACCTCATGTCTTCAGCCAAACTGGGGGTCAAATCAATAGCACCAACTCCAAGTCTTGGAGTGTTAGATGTAGGGGGCGATAATTGTTGTGGTGAGGTTAATGAAGATGGTGACAACTTGGTATTACGATCGTTAGTGTGGTGACTGTTTCTATTATTCATATTATTTTGCTGATGCTCTCGTTCCTGTTGTATATTGGAAGAGATGCTAGACTGAGGTTTGTATAGTCCATATGCATTATTGTATTCACCGCTGATATTTTCATCCTTTATTTGTAATTTTTCCATCATGGAAACAAACGACATATATTCTGTATTATTCATGTTAGAAAGATAGTCACGAATAACAGGACTATTGGTATTGCGCCATATTATTATATCTTTAACAACGCCTGACTTATTCGCTATTGCTAAGGTCGATAATATAAGACGACCAGATGGCGGACTGTTATCAATATAATTGGATGTTTTGGCGGTATAAACAACGTATTTAATCGGTTTATTGTCAAACACTTTTGAGAAAACTTTTAGATTGTGAGATAGTTCTGTTACGTTATAGTAATTAGAACTTGCTAAAACTATACCATCAATATTATTATAAAAATTCCTTTTTACGTCATTTGTCTTGAAACCTTCAAAGTAAAGAACTGGATAAAAGCGCAAGTCCTTTCTTTTTTTCTCTAGTGCTTCTTCAAGATTAGATTTAAGCATAAAATCAACATTTTCTTTTGGAGTTTTATTTTCATTGCTGTTGTCTTTGGCTTGATTGTTACCATTATTAGCATTTTCCTTACCTTTGCTTCCATGTACACTGTCTTTAGATAGATTAAAGTCATCTATTACAAAGCCATCAAGTGATACTGGGTATTTTGCTTTAAGTGAATTGAGATATTCGATCCAACCATTCCAATCAAAGTTTCCTTTGGGTCCAGCTTCTGAAGGAGGAAGCAATATTATTATTATTTTCAATTTAGTTCCATCTACTGATTGTAACAGATTTTCTGTCATCGATCTTGCTGATTTAGACTTAAAATCATCCATAGCAAAATAGTATTCATCATATCCTTGCTTGAGAATTGTATTTATTGCATTTTTCTGCTCGGTTGTGTTTTTGATAGATTCAATAGGTAGTTGATATGGTGCCCACATTCCAATGTTGGTCATTTTTGTTATGGGTGAAGTTGATTCATTAGTGAAAGGATTAATAGTCCTCCTGCTAATATTGTTAGAAAGTAATTTAATATTAGGAACGGAGTTTGAGTAATTCTCCGTACTTTTGTTATTATTGGCATATGATAGTGACTGACTTCCAAGTATAGGAACAACAAATATCGAAGCTAAATATACAAACTGCAGTAAGACAAGAGATAATGTAATTGTAATTGTACTTATTCTTAACTTCGTATCAATTCCATTTCCTACAAGCAGGTAGAAAGATACAACATGCTCGACATGAGAAACACGGCATCAGAATACAAACCTTTTTCTGATATCTGAAAATTAAGTTCTTCTTCTTCTACTGCTTCTTGCCAAGTTTTATTTCTATTAACCAAATCACTCGATAGTACAGTCACATAGTTTGCAGCCACGCAATTTCCTACAATGATGTTAAATAATAATCAATACTTGTAGGAATTTTTTCCCTAAGATGCTTTCCATTTTGTTATTTAATCACAATCGTGATAATTAATATCTCTATTCTACACTATATACAGTACACTTAATAGACGTGATAGAGAATTGCTTAAAGCCGTCCTAATCCTATTCTAAAATACAGTGCTAGTCATTGTCTGTTGATGTAGGGCAGTTAACCAGACCCAAATGTTATAAGGGGTTTTTGATTTTTCTTGGTAATCATTGCTGTCGGCATAGACCTTGTATTGTATGCTACGCTGAATCTTCCTGTCGGGTCAACTGTTATTATTCCGCCAGTATTCTTACCAAATCTATTGGTTAACATGTCGATTGATTTCTCACTGGATGTTTTGGCATTATTTTTTGATTGCATCTGATCACAGGCGTATTTACATAAACAAAGCCTCATAATATACTCTCCATAGCCGGTAGCACATGCTGCTCCCAATTTATTGTCTGCGTAGATTCCGGAACCTATTATTGCAGAGTCACCCATTCTTCCATGCATCTTAAGCCATATCCCACCAGATGAAACAGCTGAAGCAACGTTTCCATCTTTGTCAATTGCAACTGCTCCTACAGTACTATATAGTTGGTGATTTTTTTCTTGCAATGTATCCTCATGTGGAAGCATCATCAACTGGCTATTTTTTTTCCATTGTATTCCAACGTTCTTTATAAGCTTACTATATTCATTTACTAATTTTTCAGTTGGCTCAGGAGGATATTCTGCAACAGTACTACTAAATAACTTTTTTAAGTTTAGTTACTCCATCTGCGACCATTTTGACGTGATCAGTGCGCTCCATAATTTGTCTTGCTAATTTTATGGGGTTCTTAATACCCATAACCACTCCTACAGATCCTGCGGATATGTCTCTACCATCCATTATTGAGGCATCCATTTCTACGGTATTATCAATTGTAAGGTAAGAACCTACTCCAGCGTCGAACACCCCACTATCCTCCATGTCTGCCACAGCTGCTTCTACTGAATCGACTGCATTATTGCTACTCCCCATTAGCAAATCGAAACCATAAGAAACCGCAGATTTGAGCGATCTCGTAATTTTATTTGTTCTTTTTATTTTTTTAACACTCGCTCCACCGTGTATCAGTATACCAAAATCAATCCTCTTGTGATCAGATGTCAATATTCAGACTCAGATTTTTTCAATGACCCTTCTTTTTATAATTATCTAATTGAGATGACATTCTCTCAAGAACTAATCAATCTCAATTATAATGATATACTCATCGCGGCATACTTGTATAATTCCAGACTGATAGTTACTGTTCGAAGAAGAGTATTGTGTTATTGCATTAGGAATGATTATACATCAGTTTTATCTCTAGTAGTGGGATCATATCATGAAGAATTCTTCCACAAGTGCATAATTATTTTGTTAGAATCTGTCATGTATTTTGCGTACTCGACAATAAGTCTTTTCTCAGATATGGACTATTGCCTCATGTTTAAGGAATTCTAGACCTGTGCTTACTTTATAATGAAGCCATATTGTATAAAATTGGCCGTGTTTGATTTGTTTTTTGGAAGTTAACATCTAGGTAGATCTTTCTCCATCATGATTCCAATCACTTAGGTTAATTTCAACAAATATTGATTCATTTTTCTTGGCGGTAGCAATCCATCTTCTTAATTCGAGTTCCCAATCAACCTCGATTTTGGCATCAATATTTTGATCATAAGCATCTACAAACCTTGTATAAGATTCGCCAACTTTTGTGATTGTCCTAAAATTCTCATCTTTTTCTAATCCAATAGCAAATTCATTTTTATTTCGATTGGTGTATATACAAATTAATGGCTTTGGAATATAAAAATGGTTTCTGCTATTTGAACTCATTTTTTTACCCAGTATTAATTATGATTATGTCATTTCTTAGCATGTAGAGAAAATTAAATAATAGCACCAATTGATTATATGTCAATACGTCTGTATAACTACTGACAAATAGATAAACCATGCAGTAAAATGTTACTTCAATCGAATCTGGAATTAATAATCATAAATTTCGCTGTTCCCAATAAATGGCTAAGATAATAAGATACATAATTGCTAAAAACAGTAACTAGTTTGCCACATATTCTTCATATAGATGATGTTTTCACCAATAAATCCGCTATCTAATGGAAATGCGATTACGGATGCTACTACAATCATAACAAGAAAAATTATCCTATCTTTCTTTCCTTGTCATTACTTGTGGCATCGATAGTACTGCCAATGACCTTGTCAGAGATTACAGCAATGCTATACAATGACTATATCAAATTGATTTATGAACTCACTGTTACATGATCTCAATCTCTAGGCCAATTACGAGGTTTGATACACATCTAATAAATGCATTACAATGAATGTGTGACTTTTTCTAAGCATTTATAGTCAAGACATATCGATTCTCCTGTAGGTAGGTTAGTCTAGTGTAATCAAAAAATAATTGCTTGTAAGAGAATTAAGAGATGGCTATAAGGGAACTCATTGCAGACAATTGGATTAACTTGGAACCTTCCAACATGCAAAGTATGATCTGCTCAAAATTTTCTTATCACCAGGACCGGTTTTTGCCTGTCATATAACAACTATTATATACAAACAGTTTTAGAAACAGTTCAAAATTGATTATATTGATTATCAAGGATATCGATCTATGGCGACGCTAAAGGTTTGGTTAGTGTTAATATTACTTTGGGTAATCATAGGATCCACATATATCACGATAAAAATTGCGATAGATACTATCCCTCCGTTTTTTATGTCGGGAATAAGGTATGCATCATCTGGGGCGCTTCTTATACTGGTATATATTCTAATTCCTTCCCAAAACAACAACTCTGGGACTAATCGAAACCAAAATTCTCAGGTCAGCTATCAGTGCAAACTTGTATCTATACTTAACAAGAGACAATGGAAGGAAGCAACAATTATTGGCTGTGCATTGGTACTTGGCGGACAGGGACTATTGGCGTGGGGCGAGCAATACCTTTCATCTAGTATTACTGCACTCTTATTTTCGACAGTTCCTATCTGGGTATTACTACTTGGAAAAATTATATATCGAGAAAGGCTGAAGAAGTTTACCGTTCTTGGAGTTATTACAGGTACTGTAGGCTTTGTGATACTGATTTTTCCTTCTCTGGCAGCTCAATTTGTAGAAGTAGAATCTTCTAATATGAAATATGAATTTGTTGGTATCATCGCATTAACAGTTGCTTCAATCAGTTGGTCAGTCGGATCATTGTATTCATCCAAGGCTGATCTCCCTACCAACGTACTACTTTCAACTGGTATGATGTTATTCGTAGGAGGAGTTTTTTTAATAGTGTTAAGTATTGCACTAGGTGAGCTACAGAATTTTCATGTATCGGCAATTTCTGTAGCATCCTTGACTTCACTATTGTACCTCATAACTGTAGGTTCAGTAGGATGGGCTGGATTTTTCTGGGTCCTTAGAAATACTTCAGCATCATTAGCAAATACTTTTGCTTATATAAGTCCAGTAGTGGCAGTAATTCTGGGATGGGCGATACTTAGTGAAGCCATCACTCCACAGATAATAATTGCTGCCGCGATAATAATGACTGGGGTAGTTTTGATTGCAAATAAAGGGAAATCGGCTCACTAAAGCATTCTGAATAAAAATGGTTCCTATTACTAGGAACTACAATATTCGATCATCAATGGTCACTTATATTTGCCTCTGATTGATAGAAAGGTAGATAGTCTAATGGAAATAAACTACACAAAAATGGATAAAGGAAGTGTCTAAACTACCTGGAAGGATTTTTGCATCTTTGAATCATAATTGTCTTTTTTGATTTCTAGATTAGTATTATAAATCCCACTGTTAGAATGAGGTCCTATATGTATAGTAAATATTGCATGTCCGTCTTTATCTGTATATGCAGTTTGAGTAGTACTTGTGGAAGTAGTTGAGGTCTGACCTACAGATGGATCTGAATTCGAATGTGGTGGTGACTCTATAGTCAATAGAACAACTGC
>Ga0126370_10000429_pt1 | contig 17274 bp, 17 predicted proteins | sample PanSoiMetaPlot_3_FD_92586 | JGI IMG/M metagenome (GOLD analysis project Ga0126370, IMG submission 92586) | Tropical forest soil microbial communities from Panama - MetaG Plot_3 | ecosystem: Environmental > Terrestrial > Soil > Tropical forest > Bulk soil | place: Panama | collected 2016-02-17 | reverse complement strand
TTCCATTATAGTTACGTAATTTACCTCTGGCTTCCCGCCTTTTATAACGCAAATATTGGTGGACGTTCCTCCGACTTCAACAAATATCCCATCTAACACAGATAGGTGTAGTAATGCACCTGCTACACTTGCTGCTGGACCAGACAAGACAGTGAGAATAGGCTTATTTTGAAATGTCTGCATATCTGTAACTCCCCCATCACCTTTCATTAGCATCACGGGAGATGAGATCTTCTCATTTCGCACAGCTGCCTCAACAAACCTTGCAGTTGAAATAGCCTTAGGTAGAATACTAGCATTTATAGCAGCAGTGAGGGTCCGAATTTCGAGGCCATAAATCCCGGTGAGCTCATGTCCAGAAGTCGATGGGATATCGGATTTCTTCATCACGAACAATTCATTGCTAGGATCGTCAACACCATAAGCTTCGCTAACAACAAGAACCTCTGCTCCTTCCTCCTTTAGTTGATTGATTGTTGATAAGACATCTTTTTCATTCAAATATTTGGAAGTATCTAAAAACCGATAGTGAGATTTTAGATATTTATGCGATGCAAGTTTAATTTCGTGGATATTGGTACGTTTGACAATACTAGATTTTTCTAAACCGACTCCCATTCCAATGATTCCAACCCTGGCTGTATCTCCCTCTAACAGTGCATTGACTGCCTGGGTCGTACTATGCGCAATTAGTTCAATTTGAGGGTGCTGTAGATTACATACGTTCATGAGCTTGTTGAGTGCAATAATAATTCCTTTTGATACTCCCTCTTGAGATCCATGCGTTGTGGGTACTGTAACTTTACCAACTACCTTGCCGCTGGAAAAGTCCAATGCAACAGCCTTGGTGAATGTACCTCCCACATCAATTCCAATTCTTATTCTTTTGCTCATATCAAAGACCGTTAGGTGCGCCTAACTCAAGACCTAAAGTCGATTATTTAAAGGCTCTTCGATTTATTTTCATATTAATTAACATTAAATAGGTAGATACACTTCCTTTACTGGCTCTTGTACTCCCATCGTCCTGAGTATTCTTTCAAATTCGCTTTTTTTGTCTGATACCTGAATTTCCAATTGTCCTTTACCGCTCTTCTTCATCATCCTATTGAATTTAAGAAACTTTCTAGCCTCTTGAGCTACCATCTTTGCGGGATCAAGGAATTTAACTTTAGGTAATAGAGCCACAAGATAGTTCTTTATAAATGGCAGATGCGTGCTGGATAGAGTTATGACGTCGAGTTTTTCATCAAGATCCTCACCAAGGATCTGCAAGAGTGTATTAAATGTTAACTTCTCGTTTGTGAGATAGACTCCATTCTCAACTAATTGAATTGCTGCCGAAGCATTAATCCTAGTTATAAAGATATTTTGTGGAACTTCCTTACGTATCAAATACTCTAGTTCTTTACTTTGCAGACTCCCTCCTGTAGTCATTATTCCGATATGTTTTTTCTTTGTTAACATACACGCTTGCTTTAATGGGGGTCTTACACCAATAACTGAGAGGTATGTTTTTTTCCTAACTTCATCCAATAGCTGGATTGTGGGTGTGTTTGAAGCTATGATGATGAGCTTTGGTTTAAATCGACTAAGATAGTCGATTGTCCGGTTCACAATATTTAATAGATCATTCCGAGATTTATTGCCATATGGAAAGCTCGATTTGTCTGCCAAATACAGTAAATTCTCGTTTGGAATTACCTTTCTGAGCTCCGTTATTATTGATAACGAGCCAATGCCAGAATCAAATACTGCAATGGGGTTATGTAACATAGCTACTGATTATTTATTTTTGTGTATATAGTTATGGTGTTATCCTATCCAATTTATTCAACCTTTTCAGTCTGATCAGGCTGTGAAAATATGATACTCATACCTAGTTTCGATACACAGGTCAATCCTAAGTAAATTATTTTCTATTAGACACTATTGCACATTCGATTTTTTATTTCTAATCATGTCTCTGAACCAAATATAAACAGGAATCAATGAGTGTTTAAACGGCAGACCATTCTGATTCCCTTTATTAAAACCTACCATGACTACCCTGTTGACAAGATCCTCTCTTATCTCATTTAACAAATCAGTTTCCTTTAATGGTCCAAAAATCTGAAAAAAGTATTTTTGTTGATGAAATGAAATATGTCTTGCAAAAGAATCGGATAAGATAGTCGGATCATTCCACATCTCAAGTCTCGAACCATGCTGCTGCTCCTGGACTAATTGTAATCCCCTCCTAACGTATTTACTCTTGATGAATTCTGTGTCGAATCTTGCTTTCGAATTGTTATAATATTCGATTTCTTTCTCGACGTTTGCTACAGTACGATTAGCCAAATCAATTGCTTCATTTAGTTCCGTTGCACTTTTAACCATAAGATCTTTACCATAAACATAAAGTAAACACGTAATCTCATTTTCGCTTATGTAAGGAAACCCCCTTCGTCCAGACACAAAATCCCTAATTCGGCCTGAAATATCTTCCGGAAGTATCATATTCATGTAGGAATCGTTCACAACGCTCATCCGTATTGGTTTAACAGACGATACCAACACGTTTATAGATTGTGAAGCATCATACGGGTTCGAATATACAACATGGCAAACTTCAATCCTGATAAAACCGTGTATCTAATTGTTCATGGCCAGAGACACCTTGAAGATAAAGTCAGAGAAAAACTTGTTTTGAATGGTATAAAACCAGAACGCATTCAATTAGCAAGTCTTGATAAAGCCGGAGAATCTGGCGAGTATGTTGCTATGATTTGGCCTCCGATGGCTCCTAGTGAAATAAAAATAAGCGAAATTGTGGGTAAAAATGACGGAAAAGGTCAATCTGGTATGGGAGCTTGGTCTTCAATCGAGAGAAATGATATCAAGACCATAGCTATGTGAAATTATTCAGATTCGGATTCAGATCAGACCGGCTAGCCAAAGTGAAATAATTACTTTCCTCATACTGAATTAAGATTCTTATATAGGCGAAGTTATCAAGAATCTAAAGTCGCTAGAAATGAGTAAGATCAGTATGCCAGCCAAGATATTCGGGACTGTCCTTTCCCACGGTATAAGAGGCAGGATGCTTTCAAAAAGCGAACTGCAGACGCTGGCGGAATCTCGCGATATGGACGAATTGGTTACTAGAATTAAGAACACTGTCTACTTGGATGCGTTTGCAAAATTGGTCAAGCCTTATAGTGCGGAAAAAATTGAAAGCGCACTTCGAGAGTATTTGGTTAATAACCATGCTAAAATGGTTAATATTACTGGCGGCTCAGGAATCCTAAATGCCTACTTTGTCAAATATATTATATGGAATTTAAAGATAGTTTTGAAGGGGAAAGCATTAGGCAAGTCTTATGAGGAGTTATTGCCAAAGGTAAATCTTCGAGCTGAAGAGCTAGTAGGCAGAAGAGATATCATTGTAAAGGCATTGGTTGCTAAGAATATTGATGAGGCAATAGCTGCTACTGCAGGTAGCGAATTTCACGAAGATGCATCAAAAGCTGCTGTTGCTTATAAAGAAAAAGGCGATCTAAGACTATTTGATGTTTATTTGGATCACGTTTTTTACCATGACTTGGGCAGAGCAATGAATGCAGAATCACAATCTATAGATGCCAAAAAAATTGCCTCAGTTGATATTGATTCTTACAATATACTCGCGATCCTGAGGGGCAAGTTTTGGGGTCTTAGTTCGACTGCTATAAGTGATTTGATAGTGACAACTACGCCAAAAGTCCCAAATGATCTTATACAGAAGATGATAAATATTGAAAGTATTACTGAAGCAGCTGGTGAACTATCTAATACCGTGTATAAAGATATTATCCCACAGAGCGCTGTAAATGATATCGAATTTATTTTACAACTTGAAACAAATTTCGAGGCATTGAGTGTACGAAGGGTACTAGGAGCATTTCGGTCAATGTTTAGTGTAGGAATAATGGTCGCTGCAATAAAATTAATGACTATAGAAGTTAGAAACCTGTCAGCTATAGCAGCAGGGATCGAACAGATGGTGCCACCTGAAACGATCCTTACTAGATTGATAAAACCAGAATAGTCGATTTGCTATATCGAACAAGTTTTTATATCTAATTACATGTAACTGTTAGCGGTTCGTTCTTTGTTGATATCTATTATGATTTAACAGATAGAAACATAATCTTGATTTAATAAAATGATGTGCTTTATTCCGTGAAATGATCTGGTAGGCTAGATTCATAGAACACTTTATGGTGCTTGTCGGATCATTTTTACAAAATCAATGTGATCTAGAAAAATATACTTGCGTCCATACTAGACGAGTACAAAAAATGTGAAATGATGTTTAAATTTCTTAACTGTTTATCTTACCTATTTTTTAGTCATTCGGAGCACGTCGACTTGTCCACTGTGAAGCCAATCTTTTAGCTCTTCATGACTAGGCTTGGCATCATGTTTTCCAGCTAAATGAAGATGTAGGAGAACATAGTTAACTTGATTTAACAACGGCTTGTTCTGTTCATCGCCTTTCCGGCTCTTGGTTTTCAGATCATCTGGCACTGTGGCCCACCATTCATTAAAACTGCGTTTTCCCACATTTTTTGGTTGCTGACCGAATCCTTTTGGTAATGTCATAGTAAACCAATATTAAAATACGATGCTTTTTAAGCGTTTGTGTTATTGGATGTAATATTGTTTTATCCAGTTAACCACTTTTGATTAGTGACTTTAGCACGACCTAATCAAAGGCTTGTAAGACAAACAGCTTTAGATCTCAAAATAAGATATATCCGCAATAATTTTTATATTTTACCAAGCGCGCCCTTCAAGCGCAACTTTTCTAATCCACAATGCGGTTTTGCCCTAGATTGAATAGACGAATGGATATGTTTGGTTTTTCACCAACACCGATGTCTCCTGAATTCAAGATTTCCGTTACCGAAAAAGAAGCCCTTATTTCATGAGTGCGGCAGAATGAAATACTGCAACAGACATCATATAACCTCCTTGATTACGTAAAGTGATGTACTACAAATCTATTGTATTCTTATCACCTGACATCAGTCGTTTAGAGAATTTAACCCCTAACCCCATTGTGGCGATAAAAACCAAAATACCTATTATCATAGTTGTCATAATATTCAATTTGACTAAGTAGTGAAGCAGTAACGTAAGAACTATTGCAGGAACAGTAATTATCACTGCAAGAAGGGTGGATAGTGCAAAAAGTCTTACTGATTTCATTTTCACGCATTTGTTCGAATCATTATTCAGGCTCGATACCAGGAGGATCTTGATAGCTGAATTAGCAAGATACTTTTACATAATAGACCAATCAACTTGACTATTCCGGTAAGTGGTTAGTAATGAACTTGATTTGTTTGAGGTGTCCGCTGCCGCATAATTAATTCAGTATAATAGTTCACTAGTTTTGTATGTCTTAATCTTTCTCCCATAGTCTTCGCACGCTCTAATCTTTTTGTGTGAGACCTGAGAATACTAAAATCGCACATACAAAAGCCTGTAATCGGTCTATATTCAGTCTCAGATATATGATGTTTCTTGCGATCTGTATATATAATCGCTGATCTGGTCAACAATACAGTGGCGACTATTCCTGCAACAACAAAATAAATGTAAGGAGAAACCGTGATTCCATCGTAAGGATTGCCGCGAATTAAAAGGCTATAAGCTATCAACGGGATCAGAATGGAACATATAATACCAACGGAGCTCATAATTACGGAAAATTGTGCCAATCTGTCATAAATGGCAACATCTCTCTCAAACCTGTCCAACAATTTGATGTATTTATCAGTTAGTATTTCCTCTTGCATTGAAGGGAGCATTGAATATAATAGTCAATGACAATTAAATAAAATTAACGGCAGTTAATCAACCATGCAAATACTAGTTTCTTGAGGATTAATAGTAGTTTGTCACAATTGATATTCATGAAGCAAGTACGAATTTTTTACAATGTACAGTTATCTTCGCAAAGTATATAATTATTTGATAGTAAGTCATGTACAATTTAGAATTGATAATATAATTTATATATATCACAATTTCATTCAATTATGATAATATAAAACATAAAAATTATTATGTTAATCTTAATATGCCCTTAGTAAGTAACGATCTTCGAATCGCATATGTCTAGAACTAGACTCACATTTTCTAATAAATATAAAAATATAACTCCGGAATTATTGACCACATCAGTCTGGGTTAGTACCGCATTGGCTTTAATTTTGACACTGCCTGCATTGGGATTGTTTATACTTCTCTTCCAACTTACTTCTAACTTACCGATAAGCGCAATAATTGGTTTTGGTTTCCATTTTGGATTATTGGCAATCTCTGATAGGGTATCTACATTTTTAACTTCCTTCATTGGCGAATAAAAGACCACCTCGTAGCAGATTTTTTGATACTGTTACTATTACGAATAAGATTAAGAGCCAGTTCTGAACGTGACCTGATCGGATAACGAATTCAGGTAGATGCCTTTCTAAACCCATGCGTGAATTCTGGATCGTATACCTTTGAAAATTCATATTTTCTAGGTGCCAGGGCATCACCGATGATCAAGATTGCAGTTTTTGTTATTTTCGCTTTTCTTGTTAGCGGCACGATGTTGCCCAAATCGCCTCTTAATATAATTTGATCTTTCCAAGTTGCCCTAAATACAACTGCTGCAGGTGTCTTGATGCTATAAACTTCTCCACTTAAAAGTTCTTTTACAATTTCGGCAATCAAATGTATACTCAGGTAAAATGCAATTGTAGCTCCATGTTTTCCGAGCTCAGCAATTCTTTCGCGTTCTGGGACTGGAGTTCTAGATTCAGCTCTCGTAATTATAATAGTTTGTGTGATTCCAGGCAAAGTAAGTTCTGTGTTCAATTCTGAGGCTGCTGCAAGTAGAGCAGTTATGCCCGGAACTACTTTACAGTGTAAATGATCTCGCTCAAGTTTATCTATTTGTTCTCTTATGGTACTGAATAGTGCAGGATCGCCATCATGGAAGCGTATGGCTAACTTACCTTGCTTAGTCGAGTCCCGAAGTATTTCATAAATTCTTTCCCTGTCAATTAATGCAGCGTCAATCAATTCTGCATTCTTCTTTGCGTATTTCAGAATATCTGGATTTAACAGGGACCCTGAATAGACTATGACGTCAGCTGATTCGACTAATGCCTTGGCTCTTAAGGTTATGAGATCGGGATCTCCTGGACCTGATCCAACAAAATAGACCGTATCAGCCTCAATCAATGGTTTTTTTCGCCACCATGACCGAAAAATACTTCTGAGTGGTGCCTTTTGAATTGTGCAGGTCTTTAAGCTTTTTCAATATTATAACTTCTTGATTAGAAGATAAATCTTGGGCTATCGCAATAACTGAATCTTCCTTAAACCCGGATGTAGACAGCATCTCGATAACATTATCAAAATATCGACCATCCTTAAGGAAAATTAGGGTATCGCAAGATTCAGCAGCCTGCTTTACTTTACTAAGATCGTAGCATGCCGGGATAATTCCGACCGTTTGATCTCCTTCCGCTAGGCTTAGCTTTGCCTTTGCAGCGAAGGCAAAAAATGAAGTAATTCCAGGAACAATATCAACTTCTATTTCTGGATGATCTTTTTTTAGTTCTCTTTGAATGTATATCCACGTACTATAAAGAGCAGGATCTCCAATAGTCAAATAGACTGCCTTTCTTCCCGAGATAACGGCCTGCGCTATTGTTTCTGTGTTTTTCTTCCAATAATCTTTTAGCAACTCCATTTCTTTTGTCATAGGAAATGTCAAAGAGACAATTTCCGTGGATTCTGCTATGTATTTATTTACCACTGATAAGGCTATGCTGGGCTTTCCATCTCTTGCTGTAGGCGTAAATATTACATCCGAATTTTTAATTAGATCAACAGCTTTTAATGTAAGCAAGTCAGGATCCCCTGGACCGCATCCTACACAGAAGAGTTTCATATGCATCTTAAACCTTGAAAACCTGAGTTATTTAAATCAAAAACTATGTATTCCAATCAAATCCGTGTCGCTGAAAGTATTAGAACCGGATTTCTTGCAATTAGCATTGTTCCAGTACTTACCTTTTTGGCCTTTGCTATTATAACTTGAGTGATGTCAACATCCTCTAGTTCTGACCTGTTAAATGCATTTAATGCTTTATACATTGTTTCTATAAGAATCGTGTTAACTACTATTCTTCCACCTATATCAAGCCGCTCAATTGCCATTTCGATAATTTGTTCAGTATTGCCCCATGTCCCACCTACGACTACGGCATTTACTTTAGGCAGAGAGGCTAGAACATCCTCCGCCTTGGACAAAATCACATTCGATTTGAGACCGAATTTGTTAAGATTTTTGTTAGTTAGTTCGACAGCGTTCTCATCGAAATCAATTGCATATACATTCTCACTGCCAGTCTGGATACAGAGCTCGACTGTGATACTTCCACTACCACAGCCGATATCAATTGCACTTAAGCCCCGTTTCAGACGTAGTTTACTAATTAGAAGCGATCTTACATCCTCTTTTGTTATCGGAACCTTATCATTCTTTTCAAATAAGTCATCCGGAATCCCAGGAGTAGAAAATTTCCAGAGCATGGCACTTTCCAAATTTACTTACTTATATTTTATCGCGCGAGGCCCTGGTGTAAGCCAGTATACACGAAAATCATGAACATTAGTAACAAAAAAATAAACGGAAAAATACCGTTTGTTGCCAACTTTCGTCTTTCTGTTTTAGCAACTCCTACCGCCAAACGCTTACCAATTATGTAAGATACGATGTAGAAAAAAATTGCAATCATAACCGCTATTCCTACTGCATTTCCCTGACTTGTACCAGGGACGATTATGAATCCGGTGACAATGCCTGCTACCAACCCCACGATTGCCCTCATATAGAAAACCCGATCAAGCGGATCCAATTATTACTTCTCCTGTTAAATATCACTAGGTTTAATTCCTTGCGGTCCAGAACAGACTGGAATCGGGGATACATTGAAAATAAACCATTTCGATTAATATTTGTGGCTAATTCTTAGTAGTCTTCAGCATGGAATTATCAGGACTCGAACTTCGTTATATTGTAAATCAGTTATCCAATTCTTTAAAGTCAGGATATTACGTTAGTTCAATCAATTCCGTTACGAAAACCTCATTCTTGTTTAGATTACATCATCCAACTGAAAAAGAATTGATTTTAATGATTTCAACACAGGGGCTATGGCTAACAAAATTAAAGTTCCAGTCTCTTGAGGAAAGTCCGTTATTAGACAGATTCAAGAGAGAGCTTGAGAGATCAAAAATAGATTCAATAGAACAAATAGACAACGAACGTATTGTAATGATCAAGTTCAGGAGTTTAGAGGATAAACAGAATATTTTGATATTGGAATTTTTTAGAGACGGCAATTTGATTCTATGTGACGATCAACTTCAAATTGTGTCAATTATGAATCCAGTAGAAGTTAGGCATAGGACACTAAAGATTGGACTAAGATATTCACCACCTCCCTCAAGAGGGATCGATGTATTTAATGTCGATCTAGAGTCATTAATATCTCTTAAAGAAAAGGCTCAAAGTGACCTGGATGTTTCGAGGTGGATAGGTAGAAATATGTCGTTGCCGAAAAAATTTGCAGAAGAGATAGTTCATTCATCTAATGTTGACAATAAGAATGTCGTAGACTTGTCCGATACCGATCTTTCAAATATTTATAAAAATATGAAGGATTTGGTAATAAACGTGAGTAGCGGTTCGAACCATTCACCCATAGTAGTTTCTGATGCGGCAGGAACGAATTTGGAAGCTTTCCCTATATTTTCAACCGATACCAGTAAATTTAGTACCGATGAGAAAATCATAAAAAGAGTGCCATCGTATATGGATGCCCTCGATCTAGTATTTAGTAACACTATTATAAATAGGGGGAAAAGTACTCAAACAGGCGAAATTGACAGACAAGTAGCATCTTTAGAACATGACATCGCAGAACAGGATAGAGCCAAAGAATTGGTGATTTTAAAGGCATCTGAAATACGGGCTCTAGCAGCCGCGTTAATGGGTTATTCTCATCATCAGTTGACCGAATCTGACTCATTAGAGAATCTTTTGGGCCCTATGTCTGCTTCAATAATAAGTTCAAAGGGAATCAAATACATAAAAGTGGTCGAGGAACTAGTACCACTTGAAGCTAACATAGCAAAAACTGCATCATCGTTATTTGTCAGAGCTAAGGAAATGGAGCGCGGTGGGCTTTCGATAGATGATGCAAAAGATCGATTGCAGCAGAGGATCAATAAACTAAAGAATCAAGCCGAGTCCATTCATAGAAAGCATAATTTTGTAAGACGACAGCGTGAACGAGAATGGTACGAAAGATATCGTTGGTTCATATCAAGCGATGGTTTGCTAGCAATCGGAGGTAGAGATGCCTCTTCAAACTCGGCCATTATTCGCAAATACCTCACGGAACAAGATCTCGTTTTTCATGCAGAGGTTCACGGTTCCCCATTTTTCATAGTAAAAAATGGTAGAGCATCAAGTCCACAGAGCACTTTGCTGCAGGTAGCCCAAGCCACAGTATCGTACAGCAGAGCATGGAAGGATGGATTATCTAGTGCAGATTCCTACTGGGTCACATCAGAACAAGTCAAGAAAGGTGCTCCTTCAGGACAGTATCTACCAAAAGGCTCTTTCGTAATAGAGGGGAAGCGGAATTACATAAAAGGGAATGAGATTAGACTTGCAGCAGGCATTATGCCACTAGACAATAAATATTCGTTTGTATGCGGCCCAGTTGAAGCAATCAACAAAAGGTCATTGCTTTATGTTGCCCTGCTTCCTGGTGGATATGACCCTATGGAGATTTCAAAGAAGATAAGAATCGATCTGTATAATCGTGCAACAGAATCAAAAGATGTGAACTATAACGAAGAAGTCGCATCTTACATCAAGTCGATTTCTTACGACGAAATAATCATGGCACTTCCCGGTGGCAGATCAAAAATATCTCAAGTGCGATGGGGAGAGGGTATGGCTTTAGCCGATCACGAGTCACGTGTCGATAAATGAGAGACACGATGTAGATTAGGAAAGTAATTAAAGCAATAATCACAATTCACTATCGTGGTGAAGAAACCAGTCGAAAGACATAGAGATGCAAATATGATAACACGTGTTCTTGTCAGAGATATTATGAATAGTCCAGTAGTTTCGGCTTCTGCTGAGACAACTATTATGGATCTCGCGACAAAAATGAAAGATGAACGAGTTGGAAGTATCGTGATTACTGACAATGACGGCAATCCTGAAGGGATTGCCACTGACTGGGATATCGTTTCAAACGCCGTAGTACAAGACGTTAAACCAAGTTTGATAAATGCCAAGAATGTGATGCAAAAGCTATACACTATTGAGGGTGAAGAAAGTGTAACAGAGGCGGCAAGAATTCTTCGTCAGAACAAAATAAAAAGACTTGGCGTGGTTTATAAAGGTAGATTAGTAGGTATCATTTCGGCATCTGACGTCATTGCAGTGACACCAGATTTGGTGGACGTGATTTCAGAAAAAGCTGCCATTATCCGAGGTGAAATCGGACGATCTGCAAATGATATATCTGGATACTGTGATGAATGTGGTGAATGGTCAGACCTCCTACAATATCAGGAAGGTACATTTACATGTGAAGAGTGTAGGACAGAATCCCCTAGCTAAATTTCCTCCAGACTTTTTTGCTGATGCTATGCTAGGCAGTATTGCGCGTAAATTGCGAATATTTGGGTTTGATACTATCTACATAAGGGATATAAAAGATGAGGATGTACTAAGTATTGCTTCTACACTCGATAGAGTGATCCTTACTTGTGATAAGGAATTGTTCAAACGAGTTGTGAAGATCGGGGGACAAGGTATGCTACTAAGTGGAAGCAACGACGACGTTGATAACCTTGCAAATATATTTGCAAAATACGCGATCAAACCAATCGATCTAGACACAAATATTTCCCGTTGTGCCATATGCAACGGGCAATTGGAGAACACAAAAATCGAAGATTTGCAGAGTGTTTGCTTACCTCCGAAGATAAGACTACTTCATAAAGAAATTTTTCGATGTATCTCATGCAATAAGAATTACTGGAAAGGAACTCATTTTAAACAGTTGAGTAATATGGCAAGGCTTGTAAGGTCTAGATTGAATTCCTCATCACAGAAGGGATACATTCAAGTCTCAAAAATTTGATATGAGCACTACAATGATGTTAGAATTTGCATTAATATCTAATTAATTATTTGTTTGATATTCAATGTTCTGAATACACACATGACATCACAAAGTTTTTAGTAATTATTAAGATTATTATATCAAAAGATTAAAATCACGTATTTTTGCGAAATGCAATAGATGAGTTCAAATTCCGCTCTTGAACGTACGGTGAATAAGGTTTTATCTGAGAAAGAGTCAGATTTGATTGCGCAGATCGACTCGGCTTATCATGAATCTATGAATAATCTTGAATCTTCGAGGGACTCTATTCAAACAGAATATGAAAGAATTATCGACTCGGCTCGAAAACAAGCAGAAAATTTAAAAAGACAGATAGTTGGTTCGACAAGATTGAATGGTAGAAATAAGCAATTACTGTTGGTAGAAGGAGCAGTTAACGAAGTATTTGAAAAGGCAAAATTGGCAATGCGTTCTGTTGGTAGGGACGAAAATTACAAGCGTTTATTGAATAAGCTTGTCGATGAAGGTCTGTCAGCTATCGGGAACGACAACATGATCATAGAATGCAATAAAACAGATATTGAATTAGTCAAAAAATTGCCTACGTTCATAGATAAGCAGAAGAAAATCAAACTAACAGTGAGTGAAAAGCCAATAGACGTGATTGGGGGTGTACGTGTTCGTTCAGCTGATCTTACATTGACGTACGATGGAACTCTGGATTCGAGAATCGAAAGACTCAAACCTTTAATAAGGAAAAGCATAGTCCAGATGCTAAGAGGAGATAGTTAGGATTATGGTAGCCAGAGGCAGAATTGTATGGGTCAGTGGTCCGGCTGTTAAGGCCGATGGTATGGCTTCGACTAAGATGTATGAAACTGTGGAAGTAGGGGAGTCAAAACTAATCGGAGAAGTAATAAGATTAACGGGAGATGTCGGTTTTGTTCAAGTTTATGAATCAACATCCGGATTAAAACCTGGTGAACCAGTAGTCGGTACTGGCCAGCCTTTGTCTGTTCTATTAGGTCCAGGAATAATTGGTCGAATTTATGACGGGATTCAGAGACCATTAGTCGAAATGGCACAAAAAAGTGGTGATTTTATAGGAAGAGGGATAGCTACGACCCCAGTTGATATGAAGAAAAAATACAAATTTATTCCCACGGCCAAGAAAGGGGAGTCAATACAACCAGGATCAATTCTCGGAACTGTGCAAGAAACGCCGTTACTGACTCACAGTATTCTCGTTCCCCCGGATTTTCGAGGAGGCACGATAAGAGATATTGCTAACGAAGGAGATTATGATATAAATCAAGTTATAGCGAATACGGAACAGAATGGGTTAAAGACAGAATTGAGGATGTATCACAAATGGCCTGTTAGAAAACCAAGACCGTATGCAGAGAGATATGATCCGTCAGTACCACTCATTACAGGACAGCGTATAATTGATACCTATTTTCCTATCGCAAAAGGAGGTACTGGAGCTATTCCCGGAGGATTTGGTACTGGGAAGACTGTTACATTACATCAAATTGCAAAGTGGGCGGATTCTAAAGTTGTAGTTTACATAGGATGTGGAGAGCGGGGCAACGAGATGACTGAAGTGCTTGTAGAATTTCCACATCTAATTGATCCAAGGTCAGGTAGGCCGCTAATGGAAAGAACGGTGCTTGTTGCGAACACGAGTAACATGCCCGTAGCAGCAAGGGAAGCTTCGATATATACGGGTGTAACTATTGCAGAGTACTATCGTGACATGGGATTTGATGTCGTTCTTGTTGCTGACTCAACAAGTCGATGGGCAGAAGCATTAAGGGAAATGTCTGGCCGGCTTGAGGAGATGCCAGCAGAAGAGGGATATCCGTCATATCTTGCCTCAAGATTAGCAGAATTTTACGAAAGAGCCGGTCGTGTAAGAGCATTGGGCTCTCCAGATAGAGCAGGATCAGTCACATTGGTGGGCGCGGTTTCTCCATCAGGAGCTGATTTCACTGAACCCGTAACCACTCACACCATTAGATTTATCAAGACTTTTTGGGCCTTGGATACTAGATTAGCTTATTCAAGACACTATCCGTCTATCAATTGGATGCAATCCTACTCTGGCTATTTGGAGGATGTATCCAAATGGTGGAAGCAAAATGTTAGTGCGGATTGGTATGAACTTAGAGCAGAATCGTATGAGCTTCTGCAGAGGGAAGATACTTTAAAAGAGATAGTTCGGCTCCTCGGACCAGAGGCTCTGCCTGACGAGGAAAAATTGGTGCTAGAACTAGCAAGAATGATAAAAATTGGGATATTGCAACAAAACTCATTTGATAATGTTGATACTTATTGCAGTCCTGAAAAACAATTGAAGTTGGTAAGACTAATGATCAAATTCTACAAAGAGGCTCAAAAAGCTCTCCGAGAAGGAACTCCCTTGTCTGACATAAGAGCGACCCCTATCATTACTACGTTACTAAAGGCCAAGTTTGAAATTCCAGACGATCAGGTTTCAAAGCTTGATGATATAGATAAACGACTCACAGAGGAATTCAATAAAAGCATTTCGAGAGAGGAGGCAAAGATAGTTGTCTGAAGCCGTAGGAATAGAGTATACTAAAGTTGCCGAGATAAAAGGCCCACTTATGATAATTGATGGTATCACAAAAGCATCATTTGATGAACTAGTAGAAATCGAATCCACCGATGGAGAACGGCGATTGGGCAAGGTTTTGGAAGTTGGGAATGGCAAAGCAGTAGTTCAAGTTTTTGAGGGCACGACTGGCCTTGCTATCTCTGGTACCAAGGCGAAATTTCTAGGCAAGACAATGACGATGCCAGTTTCTCAGGAATTGCTAGGGAGGGTTTTTGATGGTCTAGGTAGACCTAACGATTCACTGCCAGATCCCGTAGCAGATCGATTCATTGATGTCAATGGGGAACCTATGAATCCGGAAAGAAGAGAATACCCGACATCATTCATTCAGACTGGAGTGTCTGTCATAGATGGAATGCTCACGCTAGTCAGAGGACAAAAGTTACCAATTTTCTCAGGTTCGGGAATGCCTCATAATATTCTAGCTGCTCAGATAGCGCGACAAGCTACTGTTGTAGGAACTAAGGAAGATTTTGCTGTTGTGTTTGCTGCTATAGGTGTTCAGTATTCGGAAGCACAATATTTCAAACGGAGCCTGGAAGAATCAGGGGCATTGCGTAGAAGTGTTCTATTTCTTAATTTAGCGGATGATCCGGCAATCGAACGAATCATCACACCTAGAGTTGCTTTGACTGTGGCAGAGTATCTTGCCTTTGATCTAGGTATGCATGTTCTTGCTATCTTGACTGATATGACTAACTATGCGGAAGCCTTACGGGAGATTAGCGCAGCTAGGGAAGAGGTACCCGGTAGAAAAGGATATCCCGGATATCTATATACGGATTTAGCCAATAACTATGAACGTGCAGGAAGAATAAAAGGCAAGAATGGCAGTGTAACTCAAGTACCAATCTTGTCTATGCCGGCAGATGACATTACTCACCCTATACCCGATCTAACTGGCTATATTACTGAGGGTCAAATCGTTCTTGGGAGGGATCTCTTTAGAAAAGGTATCTATCCTTCCGTTAACGTGCTAATGTCATTGTCAAGATTAATGAAGGATGGAGTAGGCGAAGGCAAGACTCGAGCAGATCATATGGAAGTAGGCAATCAATTATACGATGCCTACTCTCGAGCACAAGAGGTAAGAGCCCTAGCTGAAATTGTAGGAAAAGCTGGATTGACTGGAGTTGATCTCAAATATCTCGAGGCTGGCGATTTATTTGAAAAGCACTTTTTAAAACAAAACCAAGATGAAAATCGAACCTTAGAAGAAACTCTAGGTAGAGCTTGGGACGTACTCTCGTCATTGCCCGAAGGTGAACTAACTAAAATAAAAGAAAAGAATGTACGACAGTACTACAAGGGGAAGCAGTAATACCCGATGTCTTTTGGAGGTAGGGTTGTTGCAACAAAAATTGAACTGATCAAAATTCGAAGATCACTACATGTAGGAAAGATGGTCCACAAGATTTTAGATGACAAGAGAGAAGTTCTCCTAAAGAAGATAGATGAAATGATTGAAGAGGCAAACAAGGCAAGAAGCGATATTTGGAGTCCACTAGGTCAAATTTATACTGCTGTTTATGATTCTTACATGTCACTTGGTACAACCACATTGGAATCAATTGCTGACTCGACACCAAGCGTAATGGAAGTAGATGTTAATGTGAGAAGGATCGTAGATGTAAAAATACCTACTCTTCAGGTAAAAACTAAGGAAGGGGGGCAGGATCTTTCTTATGGTTTCATAGAAACGAATTCTTCGGTAGACAAAGCAGCAAAGCTGATTAAAAATATGCTTCCGAAAATTTGCAAAGCTGCAGAATATGAAAACGCGATCTTCAGTCTGGCTAAGGAGTTAGAACGAACCCAGAAGCTTATCAACGCCCTGGAATATGTAATCATACCCCAATATGAGTACGCAATTTCATTCATTCGATCTACCTTAGAAGAACGCGAAAGGGAAGAATTTGTACGATTAAAAAAAGTCAAAGTTCTTTTAGATAGAAAGAAATCAAGTTAGCGATTTACGAATTTAGACTATATTCAAAGGCTATTTTTATAGACTTTAGTGTTCAAATTCAGTATGTGTACATGTTTTCTCAGATCGTTTAGTTATAATTAAATAGGGCATTTGGTCTCGAAACCGTATGAATATTGGAACGAACGGGCATATGCTCTTCCCGGTTTTGGTAGTTACTGTTAGTCTTACACTTGCATTTTTGGTGGTGCCTGGGTTTCCGCTAGCACATGCACAAAAGACAGTGACAGTGGCAAATGAATCCTCAAAACTAATTGGAGCTGGCTTAGCATTCGGTTTGGCAGGAGCAGGAGCTGGAATAGGTTTGGGATTTGTCGGTGCTGCGGGTCTAGCTGCGATCAGCGATAATCCGAAAATGCAGTCCAGGGTTTTCATCTTTGTAGGTATGG
>Ga0126370_10000428_pt1 | contig 17331 bp, 14 predicted proteins | sample PanSoiMetaPlot_3_FD_92586 | JGI IMG/M metagenome (GOLD analysis project Ga0126370, IMG submission 92586) | Tropical forest soil microbial communities from Panama - MetaG Plot_3 | ecosystem: Environmental > Terrestrial > Soil > Tropical forest > Bulk soil | place: Panama | collected 2016-02-17 | reverse complement strand
TGAATCGGCCGCTAGGCTCGTTGACGACCACGGCGACTCCCTCGATGCGGTTCGCAGCACCGCCAACTTCTCAGGCGACCTCACTTCGGTCAGGCTTCCCGCCAGCCGCTACAAAGCCTTTGTCGAACTCCATATCGAACAGGGGCCCATCCTTGAACGGGAAAAAACTCCCGTGGGGATCGTACAGAGAATCGCCGCTCCGGCCAGCGCCAACTTCCTTCTCGAAGGCTCCGGCGGTCATGCCGGCGGCGTGCTCATGCCCGACCGCAAGGACGCCCTCTGCGCTGCGTCTGAGCTCATCCTGGCCGTCGAAGGGGCGGCTCGCTCAACCGATGCTGCCGACACGGTTGCCACGGTCGGCATCTGCGAAGTCTTTCCGGGCGCCGTCAATAGCATTCCCAGCCGCGTGCGTCTTAGTCTTGATGTTCGCGACACGGATCTGCTCCGCCGCGACTCCGTGATGCAGAAAATTGCCGAAGCCGCGAACGTTATCGCTAGCAAGCGAGCCGTTTCCATTCGAACCGATCTCTTGAACGCCGACGCCCCTGCCGATTGCTCTCCGGTTGTTACGCAAGTTTTGGCCGATTCCTGTCGTGCCCACTCGTTCCGATACCTAGAAATGGTCAGCCGCGCTTATCACGACTCGCTTTTCATGGCGCGTATCGCGCCGACCGCCATGCTCTTCATCCCCTGCCGCAACGGCTGGAGCCACCGTCCCGACGAATACTCCTCGCCCGAAGACATCGCTCGCGGCACGTTGGTCCTGGCTGAAGCCCTCGCCCGCCTCTCGGCTTAGCGGTTTAAACGGTTGTCTTTGGGATCGCGGTCCTTTGGCCCCTCTTGCTCTTGCGCTCTAAACCATGCAAATTAAAAACACGCTCTTATGTCTTTAAACTTCATGCGCCAGGCCATTGCGCTGGCTCTAGAAAACGTCCGCAATGGCGGCGGGCCGTTCGCCGCGGTCATCGCCAAAAACGGCGCTCTGATCGCGACAGGGACCAACCGCGTCACAGCCGCGAGCGATCCCACCGCCCACGCCGAAGTTATGGCTATTCGCGAGGCTTGCAAGCGTCTGGAGTCTTTTCAGCTGGATCATTGCGAACTTTTCACCACCTGTGAGCCTTGTCCCATGTGCCTCGGGGCCATCTATTGGGCGCGTCCTGCGAAGGTTTTCTATGCCGCGACGGCTGCCGATGCCGCAGCCGCCGGTTTCGACGACGCTTTCATCTACCGCGAGCTCGCCATTCCCCACCATCAGCGCCGCATCCCCATGAATCAGCTGCTCCGCGACGAAGCCTCGGCGGTCTTCCAGGCTTGGGCTGCCAAGCCCGACAAGACTGCCTATTAAGCGTTATCCGATTTCGATTCGCACGAAAAACCTGTCACTCCGATGTAAGATGACTGACACCATCACGCGTTTCCAAGGAGCCCCATGTCTCGTATCGTTCGCTGCTCCCTGATCCAGGCCACCAACGCCGAGTCTCCCGCGAGCTCGCTTGAAAAGATCAAGCAGGTCATGACGGACAAACACGTGACCATGATCCGGAAAGCCGCCTCCGATGGCGCTCAAATCATCTGCCCGCAGGAGATCTTCTACGGCCCCTACTTTTGTGCCGAGCAATCGACCCGTTGGTATGACTTTACCGAACCTGTCCCCGACGGCCCTACCACCCAGCTTATGCAGAAGCTTGCCGCCAGTTTGAAAGTCTCGATCATCGTTCCGGTGTATGAAATCGACGGCGAAGGCATCTACTACAACACGGCGGCAGTCATTCACACCGACGGGCGCTATCTCGGGAAATATCGCAAGACCCACATCCCGCACGTCGCTCCGGGATTCTGGGAAAAGTTCTATTTCCGCCCCGGCAATCTCGGCTATCCGGTCTTCGATTTGGGCTTTGCCAAAATCGGCGTCTATATCTGCTACGACCGTCATTTTCCCGAAGGCGCTCGGGCACTGGGCTTGAACGGCGCCGAAATTGTCTTCAACCCTTCGGCCACCGTGGCCGGACTCAGCGAATATCTCTGGAAACTCGAGCAACCCGCTCACGCCGCAGCCAACGGCTACTTCATCGCCGCCATCAATCGCGTGGGCACTGAAGCTCCCTGGAACATCGGCGAGTTCTATGGCTCGAGCTATTTCTGCAATCCGCGCGGGCAGATTTTCGCGCAAGCTTCCCGCGACAAAGACGAAGTCCTCACCGCCGACCTCGACCTCGACTTGATTTCCGAGGTCCGCAAGACCTGGCAATTTTTCCGCGACCGCCGCCCGGACATGTACGATGCGCTGGTAAGACCCTAGTCGGGGTTTAGATCGGTCCGCAGGGGGATGGATCTGCTTTAACTGCCTGTTGCGTTTATGCTTCACCGTCACGGCACGAGGATGATGTGAGCACACTGAGCCAACACCGACCGCATCCCGACCTCGTGGCTCGGTTTCCGGAACTCCATCCGCCTTTTGACGGTCCCTCGGCCCTGATCGAAGCCAACCGCTGCCTTTACTGCTTTGATGCTCCGTGCACAGCGGCCTGCCCCACGCACATTGATGTCCCGCGCTTTATCAAGAAAATCGCGCAGGGCAATCTCCGCGGCTCTGCACTCACTATCCTCGATGCCAACATTCTTGGCGCCAGCTGCTCCCGCGTATGTCCTGTGGACGTGCTCTGCGAAGGCGCTTGCGTCTATCACCGTTACAACCAGGAGCCCATCGAAATCGGCCGCCTGCAGCGCCACGCGATGGACGCGTTTCTAGCAGACGGCGCGGTTCTCCCTAGAGCGTCCGCCACGATAAAGCCCGGCAAGGTCGCCTGCATTGGCGCCGGCCCGGCTTCTCTGGCCTGCGCCGCGGAACTTTCGAAACAGGGTTTCGCCGTCACCGTTTTCGACCGCAAGCCGCTGCCTGGCGGCCTCAACACCTATGGCGTCGCCGAATACAAGCTCCGTCCCGGGGACAGTCTCCGCGAAATCGAGATGATCCGCAGTCTTGGCGTCGAGTTTCGCTTGGGTACAGAGATTACGTCGGAAGCTCTCTGCAAGCTGGAGCAGGAATTCGAGGCGATTTTCCTGGGCGTGGGCTTGGGAGCCATGCATAGGCTTGGCGTCCCGGACGAAGACCATCCGTCGGTTACAAACGCTCTCGATTTCATCGAGCGCTACAAGACGGCCGGCAATTTGGCTGTCGGCAGCCGTGTGGTCGTGATTGGCGCCGGCAATACGGCCATAGACGCGGCGCGCGCTGCGCGCCGTTTGGGCGCCCGATCCGTGCAGATTCTCTATCGCCGCGACCAGCAGCACATGGCGGCCTTTTCTTTCGAGTATGAGCAGGCCATCGCGGAAGGCGTCGAGTTCTGCTGGTGGACGCAACCTGTTGCGATCCAGCTTTCAGAATCCGGAATCCGCTCCATCACTTGCGTGCGAATGCGCAATACTACTGGCAATAGCCTTGAGAGACTAGCTGGTTCCGAGTTCGATGTGCACTGCGACATGATCATTCCCGCGATCGGCCAGTCGCCCTTGCTCCAGTTCCTCGAGTCCTGCCGCGGCGTACGAGTCGAAAGGGGCCGGGTCGAGATCGATCGCGCCACGGGCCAGACCGCCAATCCCCGATATTTTGCAGGAGGCGACTGCGTCAATGGCGGCCGCGAAGTGGTCGACGCCGTGGCCGACGGCAAACGCTCCGCCTTGGCGATCAGCAAGAAACTGGAGGCGGCGCATGGCTGAAGGAAGGACTGCGGCCGACCTCTCCGTTCTCTTTGCGGGAAAGATCTATTCGCCGAACCCCTTCTGGCTCGCCTCGGCCCCGCCGACCAACTGCGGCGAACAAGTCATGCGCGCCTTTGATGCCGGCTGGGGCGGCGCTGTGTGGAAGACTCTGGGCGATCCCATCGTGAATGTTTCCTCGCGCTACTCATCGGTTGATTGGAACGGCCAGCGCATGATGGGCCTCAACAACATCGAGCTCATCACCGATCGCCCGCTAGAAACCAATCTGCGCGAGATCGCCGAAGTCAAAAAGCGCTATCCCAAGCACGCTTTGATCGCTTCGCTGATGGTTGAGTCGAAGCGCGAAGCCTGGCACAAGATCGTCCAGCAATCGGAAGACGCCGGCGCCGACGGCCTCGAGCTTAACTTCGGCTGCCCCCACGGCATGAGCGAACGCGGCATGGGCAGCGCCGTGGGCCAGGTCCCGGAATACACGGAAATGATTACCGCGTGGGTGAAAGAAAAGGCGCGCACGCCGGTCCTCGTCAAACTCACGCCCAATATCACCGACATTCGTACCGTGGCCCGTGCCGCCAAACGCGGCGGCGCCGACGGCCTTTCCGCAATCAACACCATCAATTCCATTACCGGAATCGATCTCGACACCTTCGTCCCGCGTCCGAACGTCGACGGCAAGTCTTCCCATGGAGGCTATTGCGGGCCGGCCGTCAAACCCATCGCCCTCAACATGGTTCAGCAGGTTCAGTCCGATCCCGAAGCAGCGCTGCCGCTTTCTGGCATTGGCGGCATTTCAGACTGGCGCGACGCCGTCGAATTCCTTCTCCTCGGCTGCAGCACGATTCAAGTCTGCACCGCCGTCATGCACTACGGCTATCGCATCATCAATGAGATGACCGACGGCCTCGCCAACTGGATGGCGGAAAAAGGCTTTTCGAAAATCTCGGACTTTGAGAGCAAGAGCCTCCGGCGCGTCGAGGAATGGAAACGCCTTAACCTGAACTACAAAATCGTCGCCCGCATCCACGAAGAAAAATGCATCGGCTGCCAGCTTTGCTACACCGCCTGCTGGGATGGCGCGCACCAATGCATCCACATGGACCGGGTAGGACAGGCCGTCGGGACCGACGGCCATCGCGATGGCGGACACTCCACACCGGCCATGCGCGAAAGAGAGAGCAGGGAAGTCATCGCGGTAACACCCATCCCCAAACTCGACTACGGCTCTTCGGTAAACGGCAGCGAGCCTTTCCCCACGCCTCTTGCCCGCATCCCGCGCGTCGATGAATCGGAATGCGTCGGCTGCAATCTCTGTTATCTTGTCTGTCCGGTTCCGGGCTGCATCACGATGGAGCAGATCGATTTGGGTCTCCCCGCGCAATCCTGGGAAGAGCGCACTGCTACGGCACCCACTCCGCCGATCACGGGAAGGAACTGCGACTGATGGGACTTCTCATCCAGTACGGCACGGTCGTCACCGCGGACAAGACCTGGCAAGCCGACATCCTGATAGAAGGCGAAACCATCAAGGAGATCCGCGCCGGCATTCCGCCCGCTTCGGGACACAAAACGCTCGACGCTACGGGCATGCTCTTGCTGCCCGGCGGTATTGACGCCCACACCCATCTCGACATGCCTTTCGGCGGCACGACTTCCAGCGACGATTTTGCAACCGGCACGCGCGCCGCCGCAATCGGCGGCACCACTTCGATCGTCGATTTCGCGATTCAAGGCCGCGGCACGCACATGCGCGATGCGCTCGACACCTGGATCGGAAAAGCCCAGGGCAAAGCCTGCATCGACTACGGCCTGCACATGATCGTCACCGACCTGGGCGGAGCCGGCCTGGACGACATGGACGAAATGGTCCGCGAGGGTGTGGCGAGCTTCAAGCTCTTCATGGCCTATCCCAATGCGCTGATGGTCGACGACGCCACAATTTTTAAAGCCTTGAAGCAGACTTCAAAAAACGGCGCCCTCATCTGCATGCACGCCGAAAACGGGAGCGTTATCGACGTGATCGTGCAGCAGGCGCTCGCCGACGGCAAAACCGCTCCGGTTTATCACGCGCTCACTCGCCCCACCGTCGCCGAAGCCGAAGCCGTCAACCGCGCCATCGCGCTCGCTGAGATCGCTCATGCTCCGGTCTATATCGTTCATCTTTCTTCGGAAGATGCGCTCAACCAGGTCCGCCAAGCGCGCAGCCGCGGCGTTCCCGCCTTCGCAGAAACCTGCCCGCAATACCTTCTGCTTTCGATCGACGAGCTAAAGCGCCCCGGGTTTGAAGGCGCCAAGTACGTCTTCACGCCGCCCCTCCGGGAAAAGGAGAACCTCCCGAAACTCTGGGATGGTCTCAAGGACGACAACCTGCAAGTGGTTTCGACCGATCACTGTCCCTTTTGCTTCGAGGATCAGAAGGTTCTTGGCAAGGACGACTTCAGCAAGATTCCGAACGGCGGTCCAGGCATCGAAAACCGCTTACAGCTCTTGCATCACCACGGCGTCAACGAAGGCAAATTGTCGCTAAACCGCTTCGTCGAAATCGTCTCAACCGCTCCGGCAAAAATTTTCGGGATGTACCCAAAAAAAGGAACGCTTGCCGCCGGCAGCGACGCCGACATTGTGGTCTGGGATGCGAAAGCGGAACACCTCATCAGCGCCAAAACGCACAACATGCGTGTCGACTATTCCATGTTTGAAGGATTTCGTGTCCGCGGCAACGCGCGCCAGGTTTTTTCACGCGGCGAACTCATCGTTGAAAACGGAAAGTTCACTGGCCAAGCGGGGCGCGGGGCATACCTGCGCCGCACTGCGCGCGGCGGAGCGTGGCAATGACGAGCGGCGAACTAGCGACCCACGATGCCTCGCTTTATAACGATGACCTTGCCGCCATCCCGCCCGGCCGCCGTACCTGGAGTACCTACAACTATGCATCGCTGTGGGTGGCCATGAGCGTCTGCATCCCGACCTACATGCTCGCGTCCGGCCTGATCGCCGGCGGCATGAGCTGGAAACAGGCCATCGGAACGATTCTCCTGGGCAACCTCATTGTCCTTGTGCCCATGATCCTCAACGCGCACGCGGGAACCAAATACGGCATTCCGTTTCCGGTCTATGTGCGCGCCTCGTTTGGCGTGCGCGGCGCGAATATTCCGGCCGTCCTCAGGGCCCTCGTCGCTTGCGGCTGGTTTGGCATCCAGTGCTGGATCGGGGGCCAGGCCATCTTCTCGATGTTGCGCGTCTTGTGGCCGACGGTTGCCGCCCACACCGTCACGCCCTGGATCTGCTTTTTTGCCTTCTGGCTGCTGAACATGGCTGTTATCTGGCGCGGCATTGAAACCATCAAGTTTTTGGAGGCATCGGCGCGCCTTTCATGCTTGCCGTTGGCTTGCTGCTGCTCTGGTGGATTACCCGAAAAGCGGGCGGCCTGGGACCTGTTTTGAGCACGCCCAGCAAATTCAAGACAACCAACGAATTCCTGCACTTTTTCATCCCTTCGCTCACGGGCATGGTCGGGTTCTGGGCTACGGTCGCGCTCAACATTCCCGACTTCACGCGCTACGCCAAGTCACAAAAAGCGCAGATGGTTGGTCAGGCGCTGGGCCTGCCGACGGCTATGACGCTCTACTCTTTTATCGGTGTGGCCGTGACCTCTGCTTCCGCCGTGATCTTTGGCGAAGCCATCTGGGACCCCGTCGTGCTCCTGGGGCGCTTCAATGAGCCCATCGTCGCTTCGATCGCGCTCATTGCGCTGCTCGTCGCAACGCTCAACACCAACGTTGCGGCGAACGTCGTTTCTCCCTCGAACGACTTCTCGAATCTGAACCCGCGGCTCATCTCTTTCCGCACCGGCGGCTTGCTTACCGGTGTCATCGGCATCCTGATGATGCCGTGGAAGCTTCTGACCGATTTTCAGAGCTACATTTTTGGCTGGTTGGTTGGCTATTCCGGGCTGCTGGGTCCGATTGCCGGCATCATGATCGCCGACTACTTCGTGGTGCGCAGCCGCTCGCTCCATCCTGCCGACCTCTATCGCCGTGGCGGAAGCTATGAATACTCGAAGGGCTTCAACTACCGGGCGCTAGCCGCGCTCGCTGCTGGCGTCGTGGTTGCCCTCGTGGGCCTCCTGGTTCCGTCGCTGCGCTGGCTCTATGACTACGCCTGGTTTGTGGGGTTCCTCGTCTCGGCCGTCGCCTATACCCTGCTCATGGGCAAGGCTCCGCTCGTGCAGCCTGAACCTGCGCCCGCCAATGCGCTCGAGTCCTAGAAAATTCACGGCATGCCGGAAAAACCGTAGAATAGAGCCACCTTGAGGAGACCCGTATGTCCAACCCCACCCTGACCCCTTTGAGCGTTGCCGAAACCACCAGACGGCTGAACTATGGCACCTGGCGTTTCCAGAAAAGCTGGAATCCTCCGCACGTGGTGGACGCCGAGGGCTGCTATTTCATGACCGCCGACGGCAAGCGCTACCTCGACTTTTCTTCCCAGCTCATGTGCGTAAACCTCGGCTACAAGAATGCCGCCGTCATCAAAGCCATCGAAGAGCAGGCGCGCACGCTTCCCTATATCGCTCCCTCGTATGCCACCGACGCACGCGCCCAACTGAGCGAACTTCTGCTCGAAGTCCTGCCCAAAGGCCTTGAAAAATTCTTCTTCACCACGTCCGGTACCGATGCCAATGAAGCCGCATTCAAGATTGCGCGCATGTATACCGGCAAGTCCAAAATCATCGCACGCTATCGCTCCTATCACGGCTCAACCACGGCTTCGATTGCCGCGACCGGCGACCCGCGCCGCTGGGCCATGGAGTCTCTGGGCAAAGGTCCGGGCTTTCTCTTTGCCCCCGAAGTCAACTGCTACAAATGTCCCATCAAGCACACCTATCCTTCCTGCGGAGTAGCCTGTGCGGATTACGTGGAGCATATGATCGCGAACGAAAGCAACGTCGCGGCGGTTGTAGCCGAGCCCATCGTCGGCACCAATGGCGTCCTCGTGCCGCCCGCAGAGTATTTCCCCAAACTGCGCAAGATTTGCGACGCGCACGGCGTTCTCTTGATTGCCGATGAAGTCATGACCGGCTGGGGCCGCACCGGCGAATGGTTCGCCATGAATCACTGGAACGTTCCGCCCGACATTCTCGTTACAGCGAAGGGCATCACCTCGGCCTACGTGCCGCTTGGCCTCTGCGCCACCACGGCAAAAATCGCCAAACATTTTGACGATCATTACTTCGCCCACGGCCATACCTACGAAGCGCATCCGATGACGCTGGCCCCGGCCGTCGCCACCATTCACGAAATGCAGCGCTTGAATCTCGTTGACCGGGCGAAAAAAGTCGGTGCCTACCTCGGCGATAAATTGAAAGCGCTCGCGAGCAAGCACCCATCCATCGGCGAAGTGCGTGGGCTCGGCATGTTCTGGGCGGTCGATCTTGTCAGGAATAAAGAGACCAAGCAGCCGCTCAATACCATGCAGGACAAAATCTCCGGCACGCCCTTGGTCGTCGATCAGGTGGCTGCCGAAATGATGAAGCGCGGCGTCACCGTGCAGGCGTGGATCAGCCACTTTGTGATTGCGCCGCCGCTCATCATTTCCGAAGCCGAGATCGACCAGGGAGTGGCTGCCTTCGATCAAGCCTTGGGCCTGGCAGACGCCGCGATTGCCAGCTGAGAAGGCACTCGTTCTGGATGTTCAGGCCGTCGTTTGCAACCGAGGACGGCCTTGCTGTCTTGCGCTCCCGCGACTACGCGGCGGCTTCAGAACCGTCGCGGGCCACGATCGCGTCGACAACGCGCTTGGCGTCGCGGGAAACGCCCACGATGGTTGCCGAAGTCATCGAGTAGAGGTAGTGCAGGCCGACAAAGAATAGGCCGGGCGCGCGCGCGACGATCCCGCGATCGTGCACTGGATCGCCATTCGGTTCAAAGACCGGGAGATCAATCCAGGAAAAACCCGGATGATAGCCGGTGCACCAGACGACGTTTTGCACGTCGAGGGTCCTGCCGTCCGCGAGCACCGGCAGGCCGTCGCGCACGCCGACCACGCGAGGGACCCGTTCGACTCCGGCGGCAAGCAGATCGGCAGGCTTCACGCGAACGAGCGGCGCCGAACGATGCAGCATTTTCGGCCGCAGTTTGCGGCCGATGGGCGTCGCGAGCGACAGGATGTAATGTCCGAGGAATCGGACGAAGCGAATGCCAACGAAGCGAAAGAAGAAGCTTTCAATGGGGAAGGGAACGTAGCCCGATTCCTTGCCGGACATCAGGGTCCTGTGCGTGCGGGAAAGTTCGAGGGCGATATCGGCGGCGGAATTTCCGGCGCCCACGACTAGCACCTTGCCCGGGCGAAGCTCGGACGGGTTGCGATAGTTGGCAGAGTGAACCTGCAGGATTCCGGCGTCGAGATTCACCGCAAACGCAGGTAAGCGCGGCTTCTGGTAGTTGGCCATCGCCACGACAACATTTTCGGCCTCGAATCGCTCCGCACCCGCCGAGACCAGGAAATGATCGCCCCGCCGTGAGACACGGTCGACGCGCAGGCCGGTGCGAACGGGAAGATGGAAGCGCTCTGAGTAAGCCTCGAGATAGTCAGCCAGCTGATCCTTGGTCGGGAAGGAGTCGCCGGGCGCGGGAAAACCAAGTCCAGGCAGCTTCACGTAGCGCGCCGGCGTGAACAGCCGCAGCGAATCCCAGCGGTTGCGCCAGGCATCGCCGATGCGCTCACCGGCGTCGAGAATCAAGAAGCGAACGCCACGGCGGGCAAGGTGATAGCCGACGGCGAGACCTGCCTGGCCACCGCCGACAACGATGGTGTGGATGCGTTTGGGACTTGAGGTTGGCATGATGGATCCCCTTTCGGTTTCTTGCTGATTGCAGAGTAGGAGAAAGGAGGAGCTCCCGCATCGGCCGGAATACCCACAGGACAAAAAAGTGCAATGGGTAGATTTATGCAGTCAGAAAGTGCTCGCCTCGGTCTATACGAGGCGCTGCCGGTAGGCGTAGGCGGTGGCGGCGGAGCGGGAGTTGAGTTCAAGCTTCACGAAGATGTTGCTGAGGTGCCGGGCAACCGTTTTTTCGCTGATGGAGAGTTTTTGCGCGATGGCGCGATTGCTGGCGCCGGAGGCAACAAGCCGGAGGACTTCGATTTCGCGAGGGCTTAGCGGCGAATCGCCCGCAGCTGCGGGCGAGAGGGCAGCCAAGCGGGCGAGTTCCGGCGTCGCGCCGAGGCGTTCAAAAGCATTGCGAGCGGCGGCCAGCTCAAGAGCCGAAGCATCGCAGTCGCCAAGCGCAAGGCAGGCCCGCGCAGCCAGCGCGCGGGCTCGGGCCGCCGGAAAAGGGGCATCGAGCTCGGTCCAGAGTTCACAACCGCGACGCAGGGCGCGCAGGGCGCGGCGGGCATCCCCTTCGGCAAGAAAGAGAGCACCTTGCGCACAAGCAGCCATGGCTTCCAGCAGCGGTACAGGGAACTTCAGGGCAAGCTTGCGAAGGGAAGCAGCCGATCGCCGTGCCGCGTCGAGATCGCTTTCCGCGAGCGCAATCTCAAGGCACGCTTCTAAAAGTTCCGCTTGGCCGGGCGACGGGCCGGGAGCTCCGACCGTCTCCGCGTGGCGCCGGATCGATTTCGCCGCGTCCCGAACCCGGCCTTGGGCCAACCGCAGCAAGGCCAGCCCCGGCTGCGCCGCATGTCCAGCCTTGGCGGCCGAAAGATAAGCTTCTTCCGCTTCGGCAAACTCCCCGAGAAGCCGGTGGAGTTCCCCAAGGCGATAAAGGGCGGCAGGAAACGCAGGCTTTGGCGTGGGCTGCGAAAGTCGATCCCGCGCGCCTTGGGTCTCTGCGAGCGCTTCGCGCCACGAACCGCGCAGCTGGAGCAGCTCGGCGCGATGGAGAAGGCAATGACCGCGGTAGGGAACAAGCTCCGGCTGATCGGCGCACCAGCGGTCAAGAGCCTTTGTCCACTCTTGCGCGCGGCGCACGTCGTGCGTCTCGCGGCAGGCTTCCAGCACGCTGCAGTACATGCCGCCCGATACGATAGGCGAAACCTCGCCCGCGATTACGGCAACCATGGCTTCATCCAACAACTTGTTGCCTTTGACGTGGTCGCCGGCGCGAACAAGCGCGCGGCCATGACCGTTGAGCGCCATGGTCATGAGATCCTTGTCGCCGAATTTCTTGCCGATTTGGCCTGCTCGAAGGAAGGCGGCGGCGGCCGCCTGGATTTCTCCGCTGCGCGCAGACTGGATCCCGGCGGGAATCAGCAGGTAGCCATGCTCGGGGCAGGGTTCCTGGTCTTCGAGCAAGCGGCTCGAGCGAGCCAGCCAACCGTTTGATTGCGCTTGCTGGCCGTCGTTCAACGCGATAAAGCCCAGCCAAAAGGCAAAGCGCGCGGCACGGCGCAGGTTGCCCGACTCGAGATGCGTTTGGTGGATTCTAGCCAGGAGTTCGAGTGCGCGGCCTTCATTTCCACTGAGGTGCGCGGCAATGGCGAGCGCTTCGAGCTCATCGCCGGTGAGAGCGGCCGCCTGGTCGGCATGGGATAGCTGAGTGAAGGCCTCGCGCCATTTGCGGGCGCGCAATGACTCTAGCCCTTGCCTTCGAGCCAGAACTCTTTTGTCAGTGACCTTTGCAAGCTTCGGACGGGTCATGATTCGCGATGGGCGGAGCGCCTCGTTCTAGCGCACGTTTCTTAGGTCGTGATCGCCGTGGCGCGGAAAAACACCACACCAAGCGACGCGAATGAGTATGACGCAGGTAGAAAAGCGGAGCAATCGAGGCGGGCAGAGGGCGCATAGAAGAGCGCCAGAACTACCAGGTGTTATACGCGGTGCCTTCAAACGGCGAAACCTTATCCGATGAGGAATGGACGTTGGTAATTCCGGTGCCGGCCTGGTCCGGGGTCAAGACCACCGATTCGACGTCGGGCACCCAGTCGTTTGTCAGCGTAATCGGGTCCTTGGGAATCGAGCGCAGGTAGTCGGGGACGAGTTCGTCCAAGGACTGCGGAGCTGCCTGCTTGTCGAGCGTGTAGTTGTCGATGGCTTTCCGCATTTCAATCAGATCCTGCTTCAAGACGGTCTCGTTCGCCCGGATGACCGTCCTGCGGTAATTGGTCGCGGCCATCCCCACAAGAATCAGAATGATGGAAATCACGATAAGCAGTTCGATCAGCGTGAAACCACGCGATATGCGACAGCGACGACTCTTCTTCATAAGCTCACCAATCGGAGTATTTGGTTCCGTCGAGGGCCGTAGCCTGCGACTTCGAATAGACATCGAAAACGTTCTTGCCGCACCAGCTCTGTGAGTCGGCATCATCCGAGACGCAGCGCATGCCCCAATCGGCCTGGCCGGTCATGGGATCCACGGGGATTTTGCGCAGGAAGCGGACCTTTTTGTCGCTGGTGCCAACCTGCACGCCCTTTACCAGCGTTTCCAGGTCCGGAGGATAGCCTTCACTGCCGACTTCGACGCGGATCTTCTGCTGGTCCGCCTGATCCTTGTAGCGGTCGATGGCGTCCTTCATCTCGCGCAAGTCGCGCCGCAGTTCCGTTTCCTTGCCGCGAACGATCGAATAGCGGGCCACCGGCAGCGCTGCCGAAGCCAGAATCACCAGAATTGAGCAGGCGATGATGAGCTCGATCAAGGTCATGCCAGATTGGGGATGAACGCGTTTCATGTTTTGCGAATTCCGGACTGGCGCAGTCCCGACTCATTTAAATATAGCGCCAAGCTGATGCGCAATAAAAGCGGCAGCTTTCAGAAAGTCAATCAGGGTAAACCACAGCTCTCAAGAAGCTACTGTGGTTTTACCTGGATGCTGGCCTCGTTTGTCACCAGGGGCAGGGGCTTTTGCTGGGAATCCTTGGCGTTGACCTGAACGATGGAAATATTGCTGGCGCCGGCGCCTACCGCCTTGACCACAAGGCCCAGCAAGGTGCCGCTGCCGCTGACGCCCGGAGTGTTCGGCTGCCGGGTCGCGGCGATCATGATCTGTCCCTTCGATTTGTCGCCGCCTTGCACAATGGCGATCTCCTGATTGCCGCTCGACAGGAAGGTGCCGTGCTGAATGTCTTCGACGCTGATGACCGCAGGATCGTACTGCAGCATCATCGGAATGGAGTAAAGGTCGCTGACGTTATCGACGGCAACGCCTAGTGTCGCGGTCTGTCCGGGTGCCAGTGTCAGAGTCTGCGGATCAAAGCGCAGGCGCGCGCTTTGGCCGGGCGCCGCGGCTTGGGGATTGGCCGCTTGGGGCGGAGCGCCTGCTGGTGGTTGTACTGGGGCGGGCTGCGGCTGAGCAGGAGCCTGCTGCGCGGGAGCCTGGGTTCCTGGCGTGCGAATGTCGCTTTGCCGGCGTACGCTGATGTTCTGCTCGACGCCCGAGGAGATCGGCCGCAGATCGGCGCGGGTCCAATCGGGCAGGCGCACAATGCGGGGAATGAGAACGATCAGGATGTCGTTTTCCTGACGATCGGTCTTGTTTTCGGAAAATAGATACTTCATCAGCGGAATCTGCGCCAGGCCGGGCCAACCGTTGATGGTCTTGCTGTCGGTCTTGGTGAAAAGGCCGCCCAAGATGCTGGCTTCGCCTTCGCGCAGGCGGATGTCGTGTTCAATCTTGTTTTGACCGATCACCGGCTGTTGGATGCCGCCGATGGTCTGGAAGCTCGTGACCTGCGAGACTTCAAGCGCGACCTTGAGGCTGACCTCGTGGTTCGGGTGAATGCGGGGCGTGATGTTGACGTTGACGCCGACATCGATGTAGGTGAACTGCGTGTTGACCAACGGGTTGACCGAGGTGGTGCCCACGCCTACACCGGCCTGGAAGCTGCCCGTAGCGATCGGCACGCGGCTGCCGATATTGAGCTTGGCCGGCTGCCCGTCAATCGAACGGATCTCGGGATTCTGGATGATTTTGCTGTTGGTATCGGTTAGGACAAAGTTGGCGGTAGCCCCGGGAAGCGTGATGGTGAAGTCGCCCGCGCCAAACGAAAAGCCCTTGAGCGGCGCGCTGTTCGTGGTTGAGCCCGTGCCGTTGTTATTGGTGCCTCCGTTGGTAACAACGGTGGTGCCCGGGGGGGTAAAAGCAATGTTGGCGGTCTGGCCGGGCAAGACACCCAGATCGCGCAGACGGTCCATACTGGCAGAAAGCACTTCGACCTGAATAACGACTTCGGGCTTGGCTTTATCGATGTCTTTGAGCAAGCGGCGAGCGATCGCCAGCTTGTCGGGGGTGTCGCGGACGATAATCGCGTTTTGTGAGTTCAGCTGCTGGACCTTGGTAAGGTTCAAAACCTGCCGCAGGCCGTTGGCAATTTCGGTTAAGTCCTGGGACTGAACGGTGTTCGAGAGGTAGAAGGTCTCGACCATCTGTTCGTCGTAGTCCTTGTGCTTTTGTGTCGTGTCCTGTGCGACAAAGATGATGTTTTCGGTGACCGGCTTCCAGAAGGTCTTGCTCTGCATGCTGACGATATCGAGAGCCTGCTGCAGGGTGACGTTGTTCAACTCGACCGAAACGCGGCGGGCGGGAAAGTCCGGGTCGTAGATGACATTGATGCCGGCTTGTTTCGCGATGGTGTCGAAGATGACTTTGACGTCGTTGACCATCTTGAGGCTGACGGGTGCGTTGGAGAGCGGCTTCAACTCGGGAGGGCCTGCGGCCAAGTCCGATTCAACCGTGTTGTTCGGACCGGCGGCGACTTCATCCTGCTTGCGGGCCAAATCGTTGATCTGATCCACCGTATTGCGGAATTCCTGGACGGCGATCGAGCTGCCGGGGTCAAGTGTGGCGGCGTGCTGGAATTCGGCGGCGGCGCCCTGAAGATCGCCCTTTTCGCGCAGGTCCTGGCCCTTTTTGATGTGGTATTCGCCGGCCTCAAAGCGAATCTGGTTGAACTTGATGCGGTAGTCGGCGTTTTGCGGATCTTCTGCGAGCGCTTTCTGGTAATACTGCAGGGCGGTGTCGTAATCCTGGAGGTCTTCCGCTTTGCGGGCGGCCTTGTAGTGATCGTTGCCCTTGGGGCACCCAGCGGCTAATAGGCCTGAAAAGGCACACAAAACCAGGATCCATCGACTGCGCATGCTCTCTCCGTGTACTTTAGCCGGGCCTTGAACAGAAGCGCTACCACTCTAGCATTGGCTTAGAATCGCGACAAGAAGTGATGGGTTGGCTGTCGTCCATATGCTAATGGCCGTTCCAAGCAATGCTATATTGGGTTGTTATGGCCAAGGCGGCGGGCAAGCAGGGGCGGGACTTCAATAAAAAGGGAGAGCAGATCGTCGCTCAGAACCGGGCGGCAAGCTATAACTATCACTTGTTGGAGCGGCTCGAGGCTGGGCTGGTCCTGCACGGCACGGAAGTGAAGGCCTTGCGGGAAGGCAAAGCCAACATCCGCGACGCCTTTGTGGACTTCAAGCCCTCGGGGCCGTGGCTGGTGAACGCCCACATTGCCCAATACATGGCAGGCGGACCCTGGAATCACGAACCGCTCGGAAACCGCAAGCTCCTGCTGCACAAGAACGAGATTGCCAAATGGGCCGGGCGCACGCAGGCGAAAGGTTTAACCGTCATACCCTTGCGAATCTATTTTCGCGATGGAATTGCCAAGTGCGAGATCGCCCTGGCGCAGGGCAAAAAGCAGTGGGACCGGCGCCAGGACGAACGCACGAAAGAAGCTCGCAAGGAAGCGGAAGCAGCGATGTATCGCAATCGGAGGCGATAGAGCGTCATGCAGATCACGATCGAAACCAAGCCGTACGCGTCACTTGAAACCGAAGCGCTGGTGATACCGGTGTTCGAGACGGATAACCCCGTAGAAGGCCGGGTGGCGGAGCTCGACCAGCTCCTCGGAGGTTTGCTGAAGAAGTTGGCCACAAGTGGCGAGCTTACGGGCAAGAATCTGGAGTTTACGCTGCTGCACCAGCCGGCCGGGATAAAAGCCTCTCGCCTGCTGCTGGTGGGGGCGGGGAAGCGCGAGCCGTTTAGCGGCGCTACGCTGCGCAGGGTCGCGGGAGCCGCGCTCCGTTCGCTCAAGAGCAAGGGAGTAAAAACCTTGGCCTTTCTTGCCGCTGGTGCGCTGCCGCCTACGGAAGAAGCGCAAGCCCTGGCCGAAGGACTCTTCGCAGCGGACTTCGAGACCGATAAATACAAGACCGACAAGAAAGAGAAGAAAGTCGAATCGGTCGCGCTCGCTGGCTTTAGCCAAAGCGAGACTTCTGCCGCAGAGAAGGGACTCGCGGCCGGAAAAATCATTGCCGACGCGCAAAACTTTACGCGCGATCTGGTGAATGAGCCTTCGAACAAGCTGACGCCGCGGATCCTGGCGCAAAAAGCGGAGGCGATGGCCAAGGAAGCCGGCCTCGCGGTCGACATTCTGGATGAGAAAAGAATCGCCGAACTGAAAATGGGCGCGCTCTTGAGTGTGGCGCAGGGCAGCGTGGAGCCGCCGCGCATGATTGTGGTGACCTATACTCCGGCGAACGTAAAGCCGGGCGCCCCTGTGATTGGCCTCGTGGGTAAGGCAGTGACGTTTGACACCGGCGGCATCTCCATCAAGCCGGCCGACGGCATGGAGAAGATGAAGTACGACATGGCGGGCGGAGCGACCATGCT
>Ga0126370_10000427_pt1 | contig 17344 bp, 13 predicted proteins | sample PanSoiMetaPlot_3_FD_92586 | JGI IMG/M metagenome (GOLD analysis project Ga0126370, IMG submission 92586) | Tropical forest soil microbial communities from Panama - MetaG Plot_3 | ecosystem: Environmental > Terrestrial > Soil > Tropical forest > Bulk soil | place: Panama | collected 2016-02-17 | reverse complement strand
GCGAACAGCGGCACGTGTTTCAGTTCTTCCACCTTGCAAGCCATGAGCCACCTCAGCCGTGGATTCGCGAAAACGGAATTTCCCGAGAGAATTCCACAGAGAGCGCGCTCTGACAAGTAATGAAATCCGGGTCTCTCGACGACGCTCTGCCGCGGTTCTACAACGGGCTTATGAAGAGAGCGCTACCGGCACGACTCGAACCGGACACGAGCAAGAAGCTGGCGGAGCTCAAACAAAGGACACGGTGGAGCACGTCACGTCTGGTGCGTGAGGGATTGCAGTTGCTATTTGCTACCAGGCGCCGCCGGAAGGCGAGTGGTGTCATCGGTTTGGGAGAATTTTCGCCCGAAGCGAGCGACCTGGGGTCAACTAAGCCGCACCTTAAAGGTTTCGGCAAGTGAACCGGTCCTGCGCGACCGGGAGACGGTGGCGATTGCTATTTGGTTGACGACGAGCACTCGGCGCAGGGACAAATCGAGCGCAGCAGATCGTAGGAGTAGATTCCGGTGGAGTGGCCGTCCGAGAAGGAAATCTGGATGGCGTACTGCCCTACCGCCTGGGCAGATTGCGCGCGCGGCTTGGGCTTGAACATCGGCAGTGCGGGCGATGAACGGAAGCTGTCCGAAGCGTCGGCCAGCGATTCCTTTTTGGCGCGTTCGTCGTTGCACGTGGCGCAGGGACAGTGCTCGCGCAGATAGACGAAGTCGAAGTGGCTGGCGTGCCCGTCGGCCCAGGCAATGTCCACACCCGCGCCGCTGCTCACGTGGATTTTCACGCTGGCAGGCTTGCGACGGAGATCAACCGAGACAGGCATGGCAATAGTTTCCCACGATCGGCACCGGGCGGCCAATCCGGTCTCGCGGCTTCAGTTGAAAGCGGACTCTACCGGCATTCGTAGGATTTTGCTGAAGCGCAGATGCCGCGGACTCCAGGTCAAGGAAAGCTTAATACACCGCAATTTGAAATCGCAAAACTTAGCGAAGGCGGATCAGAAGAGATAACAAATCTGATGCTAGGACTTTGTTTCGCAGCAGGGGCCCGGCGGGATGGGGTTGCCGTGCGGGCAGGTCTTCGGGTGGCCGAGGAAGGAACAGATGCGCTGGTCGAGTTCGGGCGTGATGATGTGCTCGAAGCGGCAGGCTTGCTGATGCGCTTCGGCGTCTTCGATCGAGAACGTGTCGGTGAACAGACGCTCGGCCAGGCGGTGGCGGCGAATGACATCGCGGGCGCGACGTGCGCCAGCTTCCGTCAGACGGACTTCGCCTGAAGGCCCGAACGAAGCCTGGCCATGTTTCGCTCCGTTCATGTCCACCAGCCGCAAATCCGCCATGCGGCCGAGTAGCCGCAAGGGAGCTTCTTCGCCAAGAATCGGCAGTTTCCCGGCCGGACCTTCCGCACGCAGGACTTCCGCCAGCGCGGGCTTCCCTTCCTCGCCGCAGATCCAGATCTGCTCGAGCAGATGATCCACGCGGATTTCGTCGTCGCCCGAGACCGGCGTGCAGCAATCGTCGGTATTGGCCAGCGGGCAAGCCATCGGGTGGTTCGGCCCGTGCTGCGCAGTATCAAAGGAAAGATGCCCGTGTACCAGCTCGACGCGGCGGTCGGCTTGCCGCGCAATGTCCGGATCGTGCGTGACCATGACAATCGTGCAGCCGGACTTGTGCAGCTCGCGGAAAAGATCGATGACAATCTGCTCGTTGGCTTCATCCAGGTTGCCGGTCGGCTCGTCGGCCAATATCAGCTTCGGCTGATTGATCAGCGCCCGGGCAATGGCCACGCGTTGCTGCTCTCCGCCCGACATCTGCGCCGGCAAATGCTTCATTCGTCCACCGAGCCCCACCCGTTCGAGTGCTTCAGCCGCTTCCCGCTCGTCGGTTGTTGAATGGAAATACTGCGCCAGCATGACGTTTTCCAGCGCATCGAGGTACGGCACGAGGTGAAACTGCTGAAAAACGAAGCCTACCTTTTCCGCGCGATAGCGCACCAGCTCCTGTTCAGAAAGCCGCCCCAGGTCGACTTCGTCTACCAGCACGCGCCCCGCGGTAAGCGTGTCGAGTCCGCCCAGGATGTTGATGAGCGTGGTCTTGCCTGAGCCGGAAGGCCCCATCAGCGCGACCCATTCTCCGGCGGCAATGCCAAACGACACGCCATTGAGAGCCCGCAGCGTGCCGTACTGCTTTACAAGCGAGTCAATCGTAACCTGCGCCGCTCGCCGCGGCGCGTCGAAGGAGCCGATAATGGGTGAAGAAACGCTCACTCTTCGCCTCGGAAGACCGATGCCGGCCGGATGTTCGCCAGCTGTCGCAGCGGATAGGCGGCCAGGATAGCCACCATCACCGTAAGCACCACAGAAACAGGATACACGACGAGCCGCGGCTCGGCCGCCACGCCAAACACCGCTTTTCCCAACCCAATCGACAACGCCATTCCGGTCGCCGCGCCGAATAACCCGGCCGCAAGCCCCAAAAGCGCGGCCTCGGCCAGAAAAATCCGAAGCACTCGCCGCACCGATCCGCCAATGGCCTTCATCAATCCGACATCGTTCTTGCGTTCGGCGGCAATATTGGTCATGGCCGCCATCACGCAGAGCGCCGTCAGCAGCAGCACCAGGAAGACCGTCGCCGTCAGCACGCCGGAGATCTTGCCGTAGAGCTTGGCTTCATTTTCCGTGAATTGGCGTACCGGGGTGACCTTGAGCGTGATAAACCGGGCCTCGAGGTCCTCGATGAAGCCGGTGACGCTGCCGCTGTTGCCGGGGACCCTCATCGCGACCGTACTGAGGCGGCCTTCTTTCTCTAGCAGCCGGCTGGCGACCTCAAGCCCGAGAAAGAGCTGGCTGTCTTCTGGGCCGCCGGTGCGGCGAACGCTGGCGATCCGGCAGTAGGCTTCGACGGAATTTGCCTGCAAGTGAAGCCACTCGCCCACCCGCGCCCCCAGCCGCCTTGCCAGCTTCTCTCCCGCCAGGCAGCCGGTGAGACCGGCGAAACCAGGCCTGACAGCAGGCCCTTCGGTCGCAACGGTATCCTGCTTCCCCTTCTCGAGGAGCTTAGAAAATTCCATAGAAACTTCCGCATGGTCGGCGGAGGTAGGAGTCGCGGCTTCTAGAACCGTGGCGTTGCCAAAAATGTCGGAGAGATCGGAGCCGTAGTTTTTATAGCCTACGATGACCAATTCCTCGCCGCTGCGGGCCGTGGAATTCCCGGAAAAAGATGCGACGCTGGCTCTGGCGATGCCGTAAAGTAGCGCCGCTTTCTCGACCCGATCGCCTCCGTTGTGTTCCGGGATTCCGTCGTATACCGCGGCGTCGAATGTCTGGTCAGCGCGTGCGTTTGCCGCGGCCGCGGGCTTGGGCACGATAAGGACATTGGCGCCAAAGGAACGGAATTCGCTGGTGATGCGGCGCCGGGCGTCAAGCTCCAGGTTCAGCAGGGCGGCGGTGACGGCGGCGCCGGCACCCAAAGCGAGCAAAATGACAAGCAAACGGCCGCGGTTGGCGAAGACCATGCGGCGAATCACCCGCCAGAACATGCGTCGGTTTCTAGTCTCGGGTCGCTCCATCATTCGCATCGAAGAATCGGCGCCGGATTGTAGTTGGCCGCGCGCTTGAGCGGCAGCGCGCTGCCCGCGAGCGTCACTCCCGCCGCCAGCGCCAGCACCACGCCAAGCACCAGCAGCGAAGGCGCCGGCGGCACGCCAAAAATCTTGCTGCCTACAAATCGCGCCAGCAGCAGTCCCAGCGCGTAACCGGCGCCGCCACCAAGCAACGCCAGCAGCAGCTGTTCGGCCGCCAGCAGAAAGCCAACCGTCGCCCGGCCTGCGCCGAGCGCCTTCATCAAGCCGATTTCGCTGCGCCTTTCAATCACCGATGCCGCGGACGAGGCCCCCACGGCCAACCCGGCCGCCAGCAGCGCCGCGAATGTCACCAGCCACAACAGCGTACGGACGCGCGTCAAAATCCTGCCTTCCCCATCCGCGACCCGGCGAATCACCCGCACGTCCGACCCCGGCAACGCCTGCCGGATCGAATAGGCAATCGAAGAAACGTAGGGCGAACAAGACCACCGCTCGAGCTCATCCGGGTTCATGGTTTTTGGGTCGCGCCGGGCAAAATCATCCTCCGGCTTTGTGAGCGCAGAAACATAGAGCTTGCGGTACAGCCCCGGCCTCGCCGCCAGCTTCTGCGCGATTCCCAAGGGAACCACGACCGCGTCATCCTCAGGTCCGCCTGACGTCAACAAGCCGGTCGCCAGAAGGGTCATCGAATTCTGACCGTCGGCCGAGACGTTGACCGTGTCTCCGATTTTCACGCCATTTTCCTCGGCAAAGCGAATGCCGACCACACACTCGTTCGCATCGTCAGAGAACCAGCGGCCTTCTGTTTTCCACCAGGGGTTGGTTTTCGCAATGCCGGTTGGGAACGCGGATCCGTCTTTGAGGGGCAGACCGTGATCGGCCCAGGTGCCAACTAGCACCGCGCGATGGGCAGTTGCCGTCGGCCCTCGCGATACCTGCGCCTCAACCTCCAGCATCGGGGCCAAAGCCATGATGTTGTTGTGCCAAAAAACCATCTTGATTTTCGGCAGGTCCGTCTCCGGAAGGTAGGCGCCCGCCTGGGCCGGCCGGTAATCGACGCCGCCGATTTCCAGGGGCAAGGAATCGGCTTCAGGAGTCACCACCAGGTTCGCGCCCAAGGAGCGAAACTCTTTGGCCAGCTTGTCGCCCACATCGAGCGAAACGCTCAGCGCCGCCGTGGCCACCGCCATGCCCAGCGACAGTGCCGCCGCCGTCAGCAGCTTCTGGCGCGGCCGCCGTCGAAAATTATCGGCAACGAGTCGGAAAAACATTTTGCCGCAGAAGCTTCCTTACTTCGTAACTTCCGGTCTTTTTCATTTCGGCACTTCCGTAAACGCTTTCTCGAGCGCGCTTACATCGACCACGAGCTCGGCGCCCTCCACGCGAAACGGCACGCCCACCGGATTGCAGCCGCCCGCTTCGCCGATCGTCGGCACGTAGATGGCCGATCCGCAATGCCGGCACACTACGTTCTGCCCGTCCTGCCGGTAGCCCTCGGCCCCGCAAATCCGGCAGGCATCGAGCGCCACGCCCCAGCCTTGCGGCTTTTTTATGATCAGGAACCGGAACGACTGGTTGCCGGAATTTGCGCTGTAGAGGTGCAGATTTCCGTCCTGGACTTCAGCGAGTGGGACGCGCAGCTCGGCGCCCGCGGCGGCAATCGGGCGCGCCAGTGGCGGCGCCAGATTGGCCCGCGCATAAATAAAGTCCGCCGTGAGCAGCAGAATCACGGCGAGACACGCCGAACCCGCGGCCAGCATCCAGTTGCGCTGCCGCTTCTGCTGCGCCGCCAGCAGACGCTTCTCGGCTTCGTTGGCGGTCGCTTCCACCCTGGCGTGCGAAGCCGCGAGCCATTCGCGGAAAATCAGCAGCACCGCGGCGCCAAAAATGAACACGAAAAAGAAGACCTCGTTGCGCACCATGGGTCCGATGAGGGCCATTTCGCTTTTGCTGGAAGGCAGCCAGCGCGCTTCGCTCAACTCGTGCAAGCCGGTCAGCGCCAGCTGCGCCGCCACCAGCCACAGAATCATGGTCGTAGCCGCGAAAAACCTGTGCAGCGGCACCTTTAGAGTGCCCTTGAAGAAGAACCACCCGACGGCCATGGCCGCCGCCAACCCGACGATGGTGCCGATCCAAGTCTGAATGCCTTCGCTTGACAGTTCGACGGCCCGCAGAATGACGGCCAGCTCTACGCCTTCGCGCAACACCATGAGAAAAACAAAAAGAAAAATTCCCGCGCCCGCCGCAGAACCGGCCCGCTCCGCGTAAGCTTCGATCTTTCTCTCGATCTCCTTGCGCAGGTGCCGCGCAACGCGATTCATCCAGACGATCATCGAAATAACGAACACGGCGGCCAGGAGCAGCAGCAAGCCCTCAAAGCCGTCGCCGTTGATACGCCAGTGGTCAAGGGCAAGGGAGACGCCCAGGCTGAGTGCTGCGGCAACGCCAACGCCCCACCACACAGAACGCGCCAACCGGGACCGCCCGGTACGCTCGAGGTAGACCAGGATGATGCCTACAACCAGTGCCGCTTCAACGCCTTCGCGGAGAGCAATGAGAAATGCAGAAAGCACGCAGATTCCAGTCCGGATCCTAGTTGTAACTCATTTGCAACTAAGATTCGTAGTTTACCGCCAGAGTGCCGGCAGGTCAATCGGACTAATCTAGTCCTATTTCTTTCAGGATAGAATACACGAGTCTTATGCGCTTTCAAGCCGCAGCCCGCAAGCCCAGAGAACTGTCCGGCACAACCATCCTGCGTCGGGCGGCGGCCCTTTTTGCAGTTGGCATTTTTCTGTTTGGCCCGTTGCCGGCGGTAGCACAGGCTCCCGCAAAGCAAACCAAGCCGCCACAGCAAGTTAAAGAAGACGTCAAAGGCGCCGAGAAGGCCGCCGATCGCGGCGACCAGGCCGCGGCCCGAGGCCGGATCGCGGAAGCTCTCGCCGCTTACGACGCGGCCCTACGCATGGCGCCGGGGGATATCGGCATTCGCCGGCGTGCCGCCGGAGTGCGGGCGCAGGTCGTGCAAAACATTGTGGACCAGGCGGAAACGAAAGCCGCAGATGGCCGGATCGAAGACGCCGTCGATCTGCTTTACCGGGCGCTTGAAATCGACCCCGGCAACACCATCTTGTCCGAGCGTGTCAGAGAAATGCGCCAGATGTCGCGCCCCTATCTTCCGCGCGGCGACCGCGAAGCCTATGCGCTCAAAGGCCCGCCTGCGCTCAAACCGCTGCCCGGCAAGAAGGCCGTGAACGTGCGCGGCGACGCCAAAAACGCATACGAGCAGGTGGCGGGAATGTTTGGCGTGCGGGTGGCATTCGATCCCGAACTGACGTCGAGGAACGTCAAGCTGCGCATGGACGCCGTGGATTTCTATAGCGCGATGCGCTTGCTTGGCGACGAGAGCAAGACGTTTTATCGCGTGGTGAATCCCGCGCTGGTTTTTGTAGCGGCCGACACGCTGGAAAAGCGCCGGCAATATGCGGAGGAGGTGGAGGAGACCTTTCCGGTGGATTCTGCGGTCTTGCCCGAGGACCTGACCGAGATGCAGCGCGTGGTTCGCGAGATCGCCAACGTGACGCGCATCAACATGGACAGCAAGACGCGCAGTCTGACACTGCGCGATACCGCGGATAAAGTCGCGTTGGCCGGGCAGTTGATCCATGACCTTGAGCAAGGCCGCCGCGATGTGATGCTGGACATCCAGTTGCTCGAAGTGGACCGCAACCGGGCGCGAACGCTCGGCGTGACGCCGCCAACTTCGACCCGGGCCATACCGCTCAATTCGCAGGACCTGGCGCTACTGTCTCAGGCCACGGACCTCAACAACCTTCTGACCCTTCTTTCCCAGATCTTTCAGGCCAAGGGCATCAGCGTCAGCCCGACCAGTGTGTTCCCGGTGGGCGGCGGGAAGAGCACCTTTCTGCTGACCATGCCGAGTGCGACGGCTACGTTTTCTGAAGCGCTATCGCTCGTGAAAAGCGGGCGCGAAGTCTTCCTGCGCGCGCAAGACGGCAAACCGGCGACTCTCTTTGTGGGCGAGCGTTTTCCGGTGACGCTGTCCCTGCTCTCTACAAGCTTGGGTAGTGGAACGGTCGGCGGCGCGGTCACTCCGACGACCTTTGCGCGTACCGATTTCGCCGTGGGCGCCAATCCGGTTGCCGTTGTCGCCCAAGATTTCACTAACGACTCGCAAAAAGATCTGGCCGTCGCCAACCACGACGATAGTTCGGTTTCCATCCTGATCAATCAGGGCAACGGAAAGTTTCTGGCGGCAACCGGCTCCCCGCTCGTGCTCGGAACAAGCGAACAGGGACCAACCGCCATCGCCTCCGAGATCTTTCGCGTCACGGACGCCGATCATCTCGTGCAGCCCGCCGATCTGGTGATCGCCAACGGCACCTCTGGCACCGTCTCGGTGCTGCTCGGGAGCGCAAACTTCGACGGCACATTCAGCCCTGCGGCCGGTTCGCCGTTTCCCGTCGGTACCAGCCCCAGCGCCGTCGTAATCGCAGACTTCAACAACGACGGTTTTCTGGACTTTGCCGTGGCCAATTCCGGCGACAACACCATTTCGGTTTTCAAGGGTGACGGACAAGGCGGTTTCACCGAGTTCCCCAAGTCGCCTTTCGCGCTGCCCACGACGGAAAAAGGCCCGATCGCCATGACCACGGGCGTCTTTGACAATTCGGGAAAGCCGGAAATCGCGGTGCTGACGGCCGCTACCGCAAACATCGGAATTTTCCAGGTGGCCGACCCTGCAAACTTCGACGGAACTTTCACGGAGATAAGCGGCTCTCCGGTCGGAACCGGAACCAATCCCGTGGCCTTCGCGTCCGGCGACTTGAACGCGGACAGCGTCGCGGACTTGGCGATTGTGAACCAGTCGGCGAGTGCGATTACGGTGCTGCTCAACGACGGCACGGGCTTCTTTACCGAAGCCGCGGGCTCGCCGCTCGCGACGGCCGGCACACCGTCCGCGGTGGCCATCGCGGACTTCACCAACGACAGGTTGGGCGACATTGCGGTCACCAACAACGGTTCGGCCACCTTGGGCGTTTACGCCGGCCTCGGTTCCGGTCAATTTTCCCAGCGCATCGAACTCTCCGTGCCGGCCGGGCCGCTGGCTCTGACGACGGCCGACCTCAATGGCGACGGATTGCCGGATGTGGCGCTCACCGCGCATTCGGGCGCCAACAACTTTACGACCGTGCTGCTCGACCCGTCGTCTTTCGCCAACGGCGGCAACGCCCAAACTCCCTATCCGGGTTCGGAATTCATCGACCTCGGACTGAAAATCAAGGCTACGCCCGCACTGCACGACAACGATGAGGTCACCCTGCAGCTTGAATTCGAAATCCGCGCGCTCGCGGGAAGCAGCGTCAACGGCATTCCGGTCATCACCAACCGCACCGTCTCGCAAACCGTGCGCGTAAAAGAAAATGAGACCTCCGTGATCACCGGCTTGCTCGACAAGGAAGAAACCAATTCCCTCAGCGGGATTCCGGGCTTCGCGAACTTGCCGGGGCTAGGCTACGCCTTCGGCAGCAGGAGCAAGAGCTCGACCGACAACGAGCTGCTCATCCTGGTCACCCCGCGGCGGATGAAAGACCGTATCCGCGATACTCGCGCCCGGTATATCGGCGGCAATCCGGCCGGTGCGGGCGGCGAAGCTCCGCCTTCCGAGCCGTGAGGCGGGCGCTATGCTAAATCTTGCGCAACACCGCCTCAGCAAGTTCTTCCCCTCCGGGCCTTCCCTGACTATCGTAGGTCTCGCGGCTTGAAACATCCTGGAAGCGGAGGATCGGGTCCATGCTCAGTCCGACTGTGCGCCGGCGGCACCTTCTGGCTTCGGCGCTGTTGCTCGTTTTAGGCTTCACGCTCCGGACCGCTCGAACGCCGGCACAAACCGGCAAGGCCGCCGGCTACGTCGAAGCGGAGCGTGCGGTGACCAAACTCGAACAGGAATGGTTCGCCATCCAGCAGGCCAACGACTGGGCAAAGCTCACAAAGATCGTCGCGGATGACTTCGTTCTGGTCGAATCGGACGGCAGCTTGGGCAGCCGCGATTCGATGCTCAAGGGTTACAAAGAGGAAGCCCCGCGCGTCGTAAGCTTGAAAATGCAGGTGCTTGTCGCGCACGCCGTAGCACCCAACGCGGTCATCGCGAGCGGCCTCGACGACATCGCGCTCAAAGACGGCAACGGTACGGTTACACACCGCTATGAGCGCTTCATTGACACCTGGATTCTGCGCGACGGCCGCTGGCAATGCGTGGCCGAACAGATCACCCTGGCCAAGCCGAAATAACCCGGCGATCGTCTTAGCCTTCGATCGCGCACCAGAAGCTTGCGACGGCAAGTCGGGGTAGAATGCGCCAGACCAGACGCCGGACCAACTATGACCTTCGAAAACCAGCATGGGAAACGCTCCCTGACGAACCGTTTCGCGCGGGTTGCAGCTAGGGTTTTGCTGGCGACGCTGGCTCTTGCCGGATGGGCCAGGCCGCAGGCTCCCATAGTGCGCGATCCCGCTGAGCCGCTCCGCGGCAAGCCCCGAGCGAAACTTCTCCCGCGCCCGGCGGGGCGGCTGGTCCGCACTGCCGTAGACGAAAAAGGCATGCGCGCGTTGATCTCGGATCTGGTTGGCTGCGGCACGCGGCTGACGATTGCGCCGTGGGATGACCCCAAGCGCGGGCCGGGCTGCGCACGCGATCAGGTCGTGCGGCGGCTCGATGCCATCAGCCAGGCCAGCGGAGGGAAGTTGCAGGTGGTCGTCGACAAGTTCGCCATGACCTCCGAGCGGACCAGCGGTCAGCCCGCGGCAATGGAGAATGTCTACGGCATTCTTCCCGGGCGGGACCCGGTTCTCTCCAAAACGGTTTATCTGGTGTCGGGCCACTTCGACTCCATGCCCAGCTTCAAAGACATCATGAATCCCGCGCTCGATGCTCCCGGGGCCGACGACGACGCCTCGGGCGTTGCGGTCAGCCTTGAATGCGCCCGCTTGCTCACGAGCTATGCCCAAGCGCATGGCGGCTTCCGCGCTACGCTGGTCTTCGCAGCCGTCTCCGGCGAAGAGCAGGGCCTGCTCGGTTCGACCCACATGCTTCAATGGACAAGGCAGCAGGGCTATACGGTCGGGGGCATGCTCGACGACGACATCGTCGGCGCCGACTTCGCTCCCGGAGCGCCGCACCGCGTCCGTCTGTTTTCGGGCAACGGGGAAATCGACGATGCGGACTCGGCTTCGCGGGAACTGGCTCGCGCCGTCGAGGAGAGCAACGGCCGGTCCGCCGTCCGCATGATTTTCCGCGTAGATCGCTACGGCCGGGGCGGCGACCACTATCCGTTTTACAAAGCCGGCTTGCCCGCCGTGCGCTTTACCGAACCGCTTGAAAACTACAACCATGAGCACCAGACGCCGCGCTTGGAAAACGGCGTGGAGTACGCCGACGCCTTAAAGTTCCTCAATTTCACGTTCTTGGGCAACGTTGCGCTCTGTAATGCCGAGGCGCTCCGCCAGCTGGCCCTGGCGCCGGCGCCGCCCGAACGGGCCATGCTGGGAGGCGCCGTCACGCCCGACGCCAAAGTCTCCTGGGAAGCTTCGGCCGACGAAGAGCGCGCAGGCTTTGAAATTCTCTGGCGCGAGACGACCGAAGCGCGCTGGCAGGTCTACGATTTCCTCCGAAACGCCGGGGAAACCGTGTTGGCTGGCGTCTCGACCGACAATCACTTCTTCGCGGTGCGCTCGGTCGGCAAGACCGGCGCGCGTTCGATCGCGGTGCCAACGGAAATCGAGCGCCGCGGCCCGCCTTCGCCCGCCAAGCCCAAGGAGTAGCCAAGCCTGCCGCGAAACTTATTTCTGAGCCCAGAAATCCACGACCAGAACCTTTTCTAGCGCCCCTCCGATCAAGTTGCCGAACTCCTTGTGAGCCGGGTCGACAAGGTAGGCATCGCGGTCTTTTTCCGAAGCGAAGGTCAGCACAAAACAATCGGTGAACCCCTGGCTAAGGTTCTCCACGCTGACGTTCGTTCCCCATTCAAAGCTGCGGATTTCACTGATTTTTGCGGGGAGCGCGCGAAAAGCGTCCTCGATCTTCTTTTTGTCGGCGGGCGACGTAGTCTCCTTGAACTTGAACAGCACCACGTGGCGCAGCGCTTTCACTTCCGTCTCGGGCCCGGCGTGGGTGTTTAAGGCCAGCAGCGCCAGCACGAGCGAAAGGGTTACCAGCTTTGCAGACAGGGCAATCGACGGCATGTCGGTTCCTCCAAGCAGGCAGACCTTAGCAAATCCGCCGTGGCCATTTCAAATGCGGTTCCTAGGGCAGGGGATCGAAAACGACGGTAGGCTGGTAGGTGCGCGGGACCACAGCTTCGGCGATGGCCACGAGCTTTTGCTGACTGTTGAAGACACGAAGGCGCGGCGCGCGTGGCGCCCCGGCATCGAGCTCGCTGGTTGCTCCGGGCGCGGCCAGGGCGCGGCCCGGTTGCAGCTGCGAAAGCGAAATGTTGAATTTAGAACCGTGGCGGACGCGCTTTTCAATGACCGGAAGGACCGTCACGGACGGAAAATTCGGCAGCAAGTGCTCGAGCTTGATGACGTACTCTTCGAATTTCCCCTGCCGCGAAGCCTCCGCCAGGTCTGCGAGCTCGAGCGCCTGCTCCAGGGAAAATTCCCCAACCGCGGTGCGGCAGATCTCGGCGAGATGCGCCCCGCAACCTACGCGCTGCCCCATCTCGTGCGCCAGCGAGCGAATGTAGGTGCCGGACGAGCACTCGATCACAAAACGCGCGATGCTGCCTTCGACGTCCGTAAGCCGGTATTCGAATAGTTCCACCTGCACAGGCTTCAGTTCGACCGGCTGATTTTTCCGCGCGAGTTCGTAGGCCGGGCGGCCATGGATCTTTTTGGCGGAAAACACGGGAGGCATCTGCGCAAAAATGCCCAAGCGGTCGCCGGCCATTTTTTCCAAGGCGGCTCGGTCGAGCGTCGGAGCCAGATCGGCTCCCTGTGCCTGGCCTTCCCGGTCGTAGGTGTCGGTCGCGAAACCAAAGCGGAAACCGGCGGTGTAGCGCTTTCGCCGGCCCGAGTAGAACTGCACCAGCCGCGTAGCTTTGCCCAGCAGCAAGACCAGCACGCCAGTGGCAAGCGGATCGAGCGTGCCGAGATGGCCGATCTGCCGGAAGCCGGCCAGGTGGCGGACAGCGTCCACGATATCGTGCGAGGTTTTTCCCTGCGGCTTGTTGATGACAAGCGCGCCGTCAAACGGGGCAGGCTGTGGTTTGCGCGGCATTCAGGTTTTTGGGGCCACAATCGGACGGGGCGGCTTTTCGCGATTCATTTCGGGGCGGAGCGGCCGGATTTCATTTCTTTGAGAAGCTGGTCGATTCTGGCTGCGTGCTCTTCGGAGTTGTCGAGCGTGAAATGCAGGTCGGGCACGCGGCGCAACTGCAGCCGCTCGAGGATTTCGTGGCGGATAAAGCCCATGGCGTGCTCGAGGGCCTGGATGGCGCCTTTTTGTTCCTCTTCGGTGCCGCGCGCGCCGACAAAGACCCGGGCGTTGCGGCCGTCCGGTGCCAGGCGCACTTCGTTAACCACCACGGAAATTTCAAGACGCGGATCTTTCAGTTCGCCCGCGAGCATGGCGTTGATTTCATGGGCGATTTCTTCGCCGATGCGTTCGTGTCTGTGGTTGGGTGCGGTCATGTCAGCAACTGTTTTTTACAGTATCGCGACGCCGAGCACAAGGCGGCGCGGAAAACGAGAATCCGGCTTTGCCCGCGCCGCTACAGCAGATCGACACAATGGTCGACGAGTATCGGGCCCAGAATGCGCTGGGCTTCGGCCAGTACGTGTTGCAGCGATTCTTCGACGTGCTGATCGGCGCCCGACAGCGTTACCACACCGACGGTGGCGCTTTGCCACACGTCTTGAAAGTCGAGCTCCGCGACCGCGACGTTGAACTTGCCGCGCAAGCGGTCTTTGAGGCTTCGCAGGATCTGGCGCTTGTCCTTCAGCGAGCGGGCGTGCGCAATGTGCAGCTCAAGCGTCAACAAACCGACAGGCATGGCAAAAATCTCGTGCGAAGCGCCGGAAGACTACCCGGACGGCACGATCTGACGGCCGCTTCGCAAACGGCAAAAATCCGGATCGCCCACCGAAAGCGCCGCAAGCTACTTGCGGGCGGCGGCGCCGGCTTGAGCGGCCGCTTCGGCGCCGGTGAGCTTGGTGACGCTGAAAGCTTCGAGAACGTCGCCTACCTTCACGTCGTTGAAGTTCGCAATGCCCGCGCCGCATTCAAATCCGGTGCGAACTTCGCTGGCGTCGTCTTTGAAGCGCTTGAGCGAACTGAGCTTCGAGGTATAGACGACGGCACCGTCGCGCACCACGCGGATCTGCGCGTCGCGCTTCAGCACGCCATCCATGACGTAGCAGCCTGCGATCGTTCCCGCGCCCTTGATGCGGAAGGTGTTTCGCACTTCCGCGCGGCCGAGATAGTTCTCCTGGAAGACCGGCTCGAGCAAGCCCTCCATGGCCTTTTTAATTTCGTCGGAAACTTCGTAAATGATGGTGTGCGTGCGGATGTCCACACCCTCTTGCTGGGCCAGGTCGGCGGCTTTGCGTTCCGGCCGCACGCCGAAAGCGATGATGATGGCGCCCGAAGCCGAGGCCAGCAGCACATCGTTTTCACTCACGGCGCCGACGCCGGAGCCGATGATCTTGAGCTTGACCTGGTCGGTTGAAAGCTTGGGCAGCATTTCGCTGAGCACTTCCACCGAACCCTGCACGTCGGCTTTGATCACAATGGGGAGTTCTTTCACCTCGCCGGCCTTCAGCTGTTCGTGCAGCTGGTCGAGCGTGATGCGCCCGCCGGAGCTGGCGCGCAAGGCGGCATCGCGCTGCTTGGTCTGGCGGTATTCGACAATGTGGCGAGCCTTGGCTTCGTCGGTGACCTGGAAGTGATCACCGGCTTCGGGCACGCCCTGCAGCCCTAAAACCTCGACCGGTGTGGACGGCGGAGCTTCCTTGATGGTGCGGCCGCGATCATCGAACATGGCGCGCACTTTGCCGAATACGGCTCCGCAGATAAAGAAGTCGCTGGCGTGCAGGGTACCGTTCTGCACGAGAATCGTGGCCACCGGGCCGCGGCCGCGGTCGACGCGCGATTCAAGAACCGTGCCGCTTGCAGGCGCATCGGGATTGGCCTTGAGTTCGCGCAAATCGGCGACCAGCAGGAGGATTTCAAGCAGCCGGTCGAGACCCTTTTTCTGCTTGGCGGAAACTTCGACGAATTCGGTTTCGCCGCCCCATTCCGCGGGCATCAGACCCAGTTCGGTGAGCTGGCGCTTGACCCGCTCCGGCTGCGCTTCCGGTTTATCAATCTTGTTGACGGCAACCACGATCGGCACATTGGCAGCCTTGGCGTGGTCAATCGCTTCCTTGGTTTGCGGCATGACGCCGTCGTCGGCCGCTACGACCAGCACCACGATATCGGTGACCTTGGCGCCGCGCGAACGCATGCGGGTAAAGGCCTCATGGCCCGGGGTATCGACGAAGACCACGCTGCGGTCGTTGACCTGAACCTTGTAGGCGCCGATGTGCTGCGTGATGCCGCCCGCTTCGCCGCCGGCCACATCCGCCTCGCGAATCGCGTCGAGCAGGCTGGTTTTGCCGTGGTCGACGTGGCCCATGACGGTCACCACCGGAGGCCGCGGCTTCAAATTCTCCTTGGTCTCTTCTTTGGCCACCTCGAGCATCATTTCGTCTTCGAAGGAAACGACGCTGACCACGCCGTTGAAAGCTTCGGCAAGCTGCGTGGCGGTGGAGGAATCGAGCGCCTGGTTGATGCTGGCGAAAATTCCCTTGTCGAGCAGCACCTTCAGCAGCTCTTTGGCGCGCACGTCGAGTTTTTCTGCGAGCTCGCGAATGGTGATGCCTTCGGTGATCTGAATGTCGCGCGGCGGACGCGGCTCGGGCGGAGCGATAACCGCCGCCGTGCGGTGGCCTGCACCGGGACGCTGCCGCGTCGGATGAAGCTTGCGCTCGCCTTCCATCTCGCGTTTGTCCGCCACCGGGCGTTGGCGCTGCGGCGGTTTGCGCGCGTAAAGCGGTTTGCCGGGTTCGGCCTTGGGCGGCATTTTGTCCGGCAAGGGCGGAAGCATACCGGGACGGCCGGGCATGCGCGGGCCGGGACGCGAACCGGTAGGAACGGCGCCGGGTCGTTGCCCGAAAGGACGATTCGGGCCTCCGGGCCCGCCTGGGCCTCCGGGGCGCGGCGAAAAAGGACGGCCTTGTCCGCCGGGTCCGCCCTGCGAACGCATCGGCTGGCCGGGACGCGGCCCGCTCGGGCGATCCCCCGAGGGAAGAGGACCACGGTTGCCGGTGGGCATGGGCCCACGATTGCCCGTAGGCAGTGGTCCGCGATTGCCCGTGGGTATCGGACGCTGCGGTTGCCCTGCTGGACGTGGTTGCCCTGCGGCGGCCGGACGCGCGGCTCCGGGCTGACCCTGTTGCCCGGGACCACCCGGGCGAGGAACTGGTGGACGCTGCCCTGGGGCACCCTGGCCTGGTTGAGCGGCAGGCCGCAGAGGCTGGCCGTGCGGAGCGCTAGGCACAGGCTTTGGCGCAGGCGGAGCTGTCTGGGTTTGCGGCGCGGCAGGTGGGGGCGCTGCTGGTTTGGCGGCGACGGGAGGAGCTGCCGGCGGTTGCGCAGGCGGAGTTGCCGGAGCAGCCGGTTTCGCTGCAGCGAGAGGAGCGGTGGAAGCGGGCGCAGCCGGCGCCGCAGCTGCAGGCACCTGAGGACGTGCAGCGGGAACTTGCGGTGCGGCAGCAGGAGCGGGCGCCGGAGGCTTCATCAGAACGGGACTTTGCGGCGGTGGTTGCGCTGGCGGAGCCGCAGGAGCAGGTGGTTTCACTGCAGCCGGCGGAGGCGCAGGAACAACCGGCTTCAGGCGAGCCGCCCTCAGCGCAGCTTCTTTCGCGGCCCTTTCGGCTGCCGCCGCAGCTTCGGCGGCGGCATCCTGCTCGGCTTGGCCCTGAATCGTGCGGCGAACCTTCTCCGCGACATCGACAGGGATCGAGCTTGAGTGCGTCTTTTTTTCCGCGACACCGAAGCCAGGCAAAAGGTCAATGATGGCCTTGGCCTTGACTTCGAGTTCGCGGGCCAGCTCGTTGATTCGGACTTGGTTGGCGTCAGTCATGCGCTCCGTTCAATACTCCGGTACCACTAGGAATTCGCTTCGTCCGTCTTTTCATCCGCGGATTTCTCTTCGCTGGACGGGGTTTCGTCCTCGGAAGCGGCTGGCGCAGGAGTTTCGACTTCCTCGGCCGCAGGCTCGGATTCGGCAACTTCAGAAGCGGCAGCCGCTTCGCCTTCGCCGGCTTCCGCGATTTCGCTTTCCGCTGAACCCTCCGCCGAAGCTTCCGCTGCGCCCTCGGCCGGAGCCGCGCCCGCCCCGCTTTCATAAAACTGGTTTACGGCCTGGTAGATTTTGTCCACCATCTTTTCGCCGATGCCCGGAATCTCCATCAACTGCTCGGGCGTCATGCCGGCAAGTTGCTCGAGAGAGGTGATTCCGGCGGCTTCGATTTTTTCGATGGTCTTGGGTCCAACGCCGGCCAGCGCAGTGAGTGGAGTGGCCGGAGCCGTGAGCGCGGTCATTTCCGCCTCGATTTCGCGGCGCTTCTCTTCCTCGCTCTTGATGTCGATGTCCCAGCCAATGAGCTTGCTAGCCAGGCGAACGTTCTGGCCTTTCTTGCCGATGGC
>Ga0126370_10000426_pt1 | contig 17376 bp, 20 predicted proteins | sample PanSoiMetaPlot_3_FD_92586 | JGI IMG/M metagenome (GOLD analysis project Ga0126370, IMG submission 92586) | Tropical forest soil microbial communities from Panama - MetaG Plot_3 | ecosystem: Environmental > Terrestrial > Soil > Tropical forest > Bulk soil | place: Panama | collected 2016-02-17 | reverse complement strand
TAGCCCGGCACGGTTTCGCCTATGGTCGGCACGTCTGGGATCGCAGCCACGCGTTTCGGCGCGGTGACGCCCAACGCGCGCACATTGCCTGTCTTGATGTACCCGACCGAACCGGGAATGTTATCGAACACCACTTGCACCTGACCGGCGAGAAGGTCGGCGAGCGCGGGGGCCGTACCGCGGTATGGCACGTGAACAAGATTGATGCCGGCCATCGTTTTGAGCAGTTCGCCTGATAGATGCGGCGACGTGCCGACGCCACCCGAAGCGAAGTTGATTTTGCCCGGATTGGCTTTCGCATAGGCGATGAACTCGGCGAGATTGTTGGCCGGGAATGCCGGATGCACGTCCATCACGTTGGCCAACCGCATGATGCCCGCGACCGGCACGCTGTCGCGGATGAAATCAAACGGAAGCTTCTCGTAGAGCCCAGGGTTAATGGCGTAGTTCGGGCCGGCGAAGGCGATCGTGTAGCCATCGGGGGCCGAGTTGAGCGCGGACTGCATGCCGACATTGCCGGCTGCGCCGGCTCGGTTCTCAATGACAAATTGCTGTCCCAGATGATCCGACAGGTACTGGCCGACGATGCGCGCGACGATGTCGTTGGGGCCGCCCGCCGCAAAAGAAACGATGAAGTGCACCGGCCGCGACGGATATGTTTCGGCTAATGCGCCCCGCAAAAGGGCAGGGAGCGCGGCAGCGCCCGCGACCCCATGCAGAAATTGGCGACGGAGAAGCTTCATTGGCATCCTCCTCCCTGATCGTCTTTGTTGCGCGTAAATGGGCGCGGGCACGTGATGCGAGCTTGGATAGACCGGACAAATGATGGTCCGAGTGGGAGCCCGCCGACGGCATCAGCCTGCCGCTAACAAGGGGGGACTTCGGCACGTCCCGCTGGCCGGCTCAAGCTAGGCTACATCAACCACGCGACTGGGCGGAAGGGGTATGAGCGCTTCTGGCACGCTGCGTCACACGTTGCGTGCCAGGAACTCCCACAGCAAACGCGTGGCCGCGCGCCACGCGTCGAGCGTGCTCATCTGCATGAAGCCGTGCGGTATGCCTTCTATCACGTGCAGCTCGTAGGGGCTCGCGACCGCGGAGAGCGCCTGCGCCAGCGCCAGCGAGTCAGCGAGACTCCAGCTATCGTCGCCCGCGCCCATGATGAAGCACGGTGGAAGTTTCGCCGTCACCCCCTTGAGCGGACTAACGCGCGGATCGTCGAACAGAGCCGTGTTGCCCGCGACGTACGTCTTCAATTGCATCGTGCGCGCGGTTGCGCTCGGCGGTCGCCGCAAGATCGAAGGCGCCGTAGAAGAGCAGCGCCGCCCGCACCGCCGCGCGCGATTGCGGAGCGCTCGAGGTGATCGCGCTCAGCGCCAAGTTGGCGCCGGCAGAATCGCCGCCGATCGCGATGCGCCGCCCGTCGCCGTTCCAGCGCCGCGCGTTGTCCGCCGCCCATCCGATCGCGAACATCGCGTCTTCCAACGCGGCCGGGAACGGATGCTCGGCGCGAGTCGATAGCCGAGGATGATGGTCAGATAACCGGCTTCGGCAAATTGCATCCCGAGCTTGCGGAACGAGGCGGGGGTGCCGAACGCCCACCCTCCACCGTGCAGGTAGATGACCACGGGATGCGGACCGGCGCCCTTGGGCACCGCGACATCGGCGCGCAGGCCGGCGCGCAGCTCGACGTCCTTGTCGAGATCGCCGATCGCCGGAAGGTCGCGGTTGAAAACGCGCGCCAGCTCCTCCCAGGCGGCGCGCTGCGCGACAATGTCGCCGGCGGGATTCCAGACCGGCAGACTGCTGAGAACCTGGCGGTCGTGTTCGCTGATCATGGGCGCGATCTTGCCGGCTTGCGCAAGGCGCTAGCACAACGCGCGGCTTGCAGCAATGAAGGCGCGGCGCGTCTAAGGCTCAATCCGGCTGCGGTGCGGACATGCATGCTGCCGCGAAACTTTATCTTTCCAGATTCGTTATCTCATGCACACGCAATTGCATGAGGTGCCCATGAGCACGCATTCGCAGGCGAAGAAGGCCAAGCTCGAGCAGCCGGCAAATCACTACAAGTCGCCGGACGAGATCACCAAGGACGCCGATTTGTCGGAGGAGGAAAAACGCCAGGCGCTCAACACCTGGGAGCAGGACGCGCGGCAGATGATGACCGCCAGCAACGAGGGTATGGAGGGCGACGACGAGGGGCTCGATCGAAGCGACACGCATCGTCTTGGCGAGGTGATGCGCGCGAAAGCCAAGATCGGCGCAAAGCCGAAGCATAAGCCCTCGCATTAGGATTGGGCGACGCTGCCGAGTTTCTGGCCTCGAGCCTTGACCCCGGGCTCGGTGGCCTGCGCAAAACGATAGCCCGGCACATATCTACGAGCATGGACCGGCCTCATGCGGCGGGACATGTGGATGCCATCATATGTCCCCAATTTCGTCGCTTATGGAGGGACACGCTCGAAAGTACGAGGGGGGGGATCGCGTGTTGCGCCAACAATCAGAATCCGCCGAGAACCGTCCCAATAATGCCGGACAGAATGGGGCCATCGCCAATCAAGCAGCGCGCGCGCCCAGCGCCGGCGAAAGACATGGGGCAGAAACGCCCGCTACCAAGGACAAAGCCACTGGCGGGGCGAGGAAGCATTGGCTTGATTACGCGACCGTGTTCCTGACGCTCGCGGCTGCCGGCGCTGCCATATTCACGGGATGGCAAGCGACGACGGCCGACCAGGGTTTACGGGCTAGCAATCGCGCCTATGTCCACTCGACGAGTTTTCGCTTCGTCCATTACGGCGCCAAGAACGAGAGCGGCCGCACCCAATGGTCCATTTCTCCGTTGATCGATAACACGGGCAACACCGGCACGCGCGGGATGCTGGTAAACAGCACTATCAGCTCCGCAGGTGACCCAGATTTTGATTCCCTCGAGAAAGCGTCCTTCTCTCCGGCGCTCATTTTGCCGAAGTCCGAGATGCCAGGTGCGGGTTTTCGGTGGACGGTCGCGGCCTTGATCTGCTGCGGGGCGGCGGCCTGATCACCATGGGTATCATCAAATACGGTGACATTTTCGGCGACCTCCACCTCGTGGAGTTTTGCCACCGCGCGCAATTTGGCGCCATCGATTGGGAAGGCCTCCCCGCCGGTCAACCGCTACGCATTCGCGGCATCGCCTGCGAGACGCACAATTGCGAAGACAATGAGTGCGGGACGGATTGGCACGCGTGCGCCACAGCGCTGGCCAGCAGGTGGTCCGAGAGAAGCAATATGCGCCGTGAGGCCGAGGTCATTGCAGGCGCCGCAGCACAATGCTGACGTTCACGTCGCGAGCGGGCAAATTGGATCGAGACGGCGCGGAGGCTACCCACATCTTTATTGATGCCACACCGCTTCAATCAAGATCGTTTGATGGAAAAGCTCGCGCTTGGGCACGTCACGCAATTCCGACAATTATCAACTCCGTCAGTTGCCGTAGCCGGCCGACTAATGAGTTCTTCCCGTCGAACAGATTCGATCAGCGCTACTGCTTTAGAAACTTAAGCACTTCCTCGAAGAACTGAATTCGATTTTTCTCGAACAAAACGAAATGAGTCGCGTCGGGGATCAAAACGCTGCGCTTGACCGGTGTATGCACCAGATCGCGCATGAGTCCATCACGGTCCTCCGGAAACGACCAGGTATCATAGGCACCGGCGATGAGCAGGGTAGGAACGTAAATGTTTGCGGCATTCCACAGCGGCCGGCCGGTGGCCTGGTAAAACGAGTCCTCCAGAACCCCATCGGCGCGCGCAAACGGCGGGCTGCGCGTGCTGCTGCTGGGATCGGTCGCCAAGCATTCTGACCAGAAGGCGGCGGGCACACCGGAGTCCCGGTATTCGTCCTTGTTCTCGACTGGAATCTCGCCATTCCACCGTGTCGTGTTCGCCGCTTCGGAAGCCACCCGATACGCTCCCAGCGCAAAGTTGAACTCGTACGGCTTGCGCTTGTTCTGTAATGCGCTGCCGGGACCGAGGTTGGTATGGTCGTTAAAATTGTAGAGTGGAGCATAGAGCACCAGCTTGTGCACGTTCTCGCTGTGCAGCGAAGCGTAGTAGCCGGCCAGCATCGCGCCCCAGGACCAGCCGATCAGCGTCACTTTCTGCACGCCGCGCGTCCGTTTAATGTAATTCACCATGGCCTCGATGTCGCGCAGCGCCTGATACGAGCGGGTCACCGGCTGATTTTTCGCGGCCGGTTCGTCCATCGCCTGCTCGCGTGTCGAATAGCCATAATTGCGATAGTCGCCCATCCACACGACGTAACCGCGCTTCACCAGCCAATCGGCCCACGAATAGTCCTTGTAGGCGAGGTCGAAATCGCAGGTCGCCGGGCCGGTCGCACCGTGCAGGAACAGAACGATGTTTTCGTTCGTGAACTGTGTATTCCCCTCCTGCATTTTCTCCCGCACAAATAGCCGGATGCCGGGATCGACCGCGTCGATATGCGCGTCCGTCTTGGTAATTTTGATCTCCTGCGCCGCGGCTGTTTGAGCTGCTAACGCCATTGCAAACAATGCCGCGGCCCCCATCTTCGTTGTCCGTGTCAGGTTCTCGCCCATATTCGTTCCTCCCTACCGGTCATGTGAGAATGAGGCTGTTCCTTAGTGCTAGTACGGCAGCACGGTCCCATCCGTTAGTCATCCGCCCACATCCGCAGCAAGTTGGCGCTGCATTTTGAGAGTTGGTCAAAGGTCGATGATTTGCCCTGCGTGTCGAACAACTCACGGCGCGCTGTTTCGAGGTCGAACAGGATCTCGCGCCGTTCGGGACTGCGAACGAAACTGCGCGCCCAGCCGACCGCCGCAAGCCTTTCGCCGCTGTCGACCGGTGCCACGCGATGTAGAGTATTCGAAGGATATACGATCATCGAGCCGGCGGCGAGCTTGAACGCCTGTTCTCCGGTAACCGTCTCAATCACCAACGCGCCGCCTTCGTATGTTTCCGGTTCGGCCAAAAACAAAGTGAAGGAAACATCGGTCCGCATTCCGCGCATGAGCGCGTCATCAACATGGGTTCCATACTGCTTTCCAGGTTTGTAGCGACTGATCATTAAAGGCGTTAGCGCTTTAGGCCGAACTGCCAAATGAAATAACTCGTTGACCAGAATCCGTTCCTCGATCTGTCTGTGAAGCTCCGCTAGCTCGCGGTCATGGGGGTCAGCCTGCTCGTTGTCCTTAACCAGGCGAGCGACCCACCCTGCCGTCGAGCGTCCGTCTACGAACTTCAACGCCTCCACTCGCTTACGAATTGCCGCGGTTTCATTTCGGTCAAAGACGTCTGCGATGCAGAGCATCATTTCAGATCTCCTGTCTCACCATTACACGACCCATGATCAGATGCTTTCAAACAGTTCTAAGGAGCGACATGTTTGGACGTATTCCAAAACATAGTGCTCGATTCATTCGGATGAATGTGAGATCAGTACACTTGGGCAATTTGGGGTGCAAAGGGGGCCGCGGATGTTCACGCCAAAAATTTGGCTGCGGCTTGGTGTTTTCGCAGTCGCAGGCTCGTCGGCAGCAGCATCTCCTCAACTGATGCGGCCAACGCAATCCGGCGTTGAAATCAAAACAGCCATCGATCAGGTGGATGCGAGCGGCTCCCTGGTGCTCGCTGAGAAACAGCGCCGCGGCTCAGAAGAAGAAGGAGGGGAGGGCGGTGAGGCCGGCGAAACTCGCGCGCATCGGTTGCCGAACGCCTCAAAGAATATCCAGGAGCACAAGCGTACGCTGCAACCGCGCAGAGGTTCAGGCGGTGAAGGTGGTGAGGGTGGCGAGCGCGGGCCTCGGCCCCGCAGCGAAGGGTTTGGAACAAAACTGCGCGCCGGGCAGGGCGGAGAGGCAGGCAAGGGAGGGGAGCAGGGGATCAACACGCGTTACATCTTCGGGTTCACCGAAGGTGCCGATACCGAGAGAACGCGCGAGAAAGAAATTGAAAACGACCTGCAGGGACGGCTTGCAAAACGCGCGGGGACCTACACAGCCCTGCAAAACAAGTCCGAATTTGAATATGGCGTCACCGACAACCTGTTGGTCGAATTTGGGCTCTTTAGCTCGTACCACTGGATCAAAGATGTTCCTGATTTCGAAGATCGAAATGGCGGTCGTTTCGATGGTGCGTTCGCGGAGGTGAAGTATCGGCTGTTGGATCGCCGCGTGCATGGCTTCGGCTTGGCATTCTCCGTCGAACCCGAATGGCACCTCTATTCCGAACTCACGGGGAGACGTGAGAGCAGCTACGCGGTCGAACTCAAGCTGTATGCCGACAAAGAGCTGATCCCCGGAAAGCTGTTCATTGCGGGCAATTTGGCTTACGAGCCGGAGGCAGTGCTCGCCAAGAAGTTTGATGCCGATACCGGCCAGTTCACGAAATGGGAGCGGGAGTCAGGCTTTCAGGCAGCAGGCGCGATTTCCGGAGCCGTGACGTCACAGCTCTTTCTGGGAGCAGAACTGCGCTATCTCGCAACATACGACGGTAGCTTCCTCAATCATCTCGAAGGCCGCGCACTCTATCTGGGGCCCACCTTATTCGCGCGCCTTTCCCCGAAATCGACCATAACGCTCGCCTACTCGTTCCAGATCGCGGGGAAAGACAGCGAAGAACCCGACCAGAGGCTTGATTTGCGCAACTTCGAACGCCAACAGTTCAGAGTCCGCTGGGTCTCAGAATTGTAAATAATCGACGCACTCGATCGCCGCGTTAGCCGCCATGCGTTTGGCTATCTCGCATTGCAGGCGACAATTGCATCTGGTTGCTTGCGGCCCGCAACGGACGGTGGCGCAAAAATCGCAAGATAGGTATCGCTTCCCTTTAGTCGATTGAAGTTGATCTCGCGATACCCGACGGCGGCGAGCTCGCAGCGCAGGAGACTTGGCGGGGTACCATGCTTGGACGTCGGTGCGAATACGTCGACAATGCCGACGCGCGCATCGGGTTTGAGCGCGGGAACGAGATTATAGAGCAGGGCGTAAGGCTGGGCGATCTCGTGATACATGTGCACGAGAATCGCAATATCAACGGAGCCCACTGGCAATCTTGGATCGTGCGGTTCGCCGAGGGTGATTGCGACGTTCCGCACTGCGAGATCGCGCACGCGGTTGCGCAATCCCTGTAAATATTCGGGCATGATATCTTCTGCGATGATGCGGCCGTTGGATCCGACGACCGGGGACAGCCGTACCACATAGTAGCCGCTGCCCGCGCCGATGTCGGCAACTGTCATCCCGGATTTGATGCCGAGCAGACGTACGAGCTGGCCCACCTCGTCCGCATCATCACGCTCTTTTTCGTCGTGCCAGATCGGGCTGACGATGCCCGCAACCGGGCGATCCGGTTTCGGAAAGGCGCGCGCCGGCACGCCCGGTTGCGCCATGAAGTCCTGCGCAGCGCCTGAGATGGTGAATGCTGCGACAAAGACAGTAATTGTCGCTCGCACCATTACAGCCTGAACTCGGGTGCGAAATGGATTTTGCGCGGATGGCGATAAAGCCCTCGGTGCAGCCTCAGCGGAGATTTGTGTATACTCGCGGCTCATGGAGGAAAAGCGCATCGTGAGCACATGCCAGACCCAACTCAGGCGGCCATAGCGGCCATAGTCGAATTATCCTTCGTAAGTCCAATTTGTATAGCCCTCGACGACGACAGCACGTGCTTTGTCGTCGACTGGCCGCGGATGTAGGCGGGCCCGCGTCTCGCGCAACTCGGCCAGTTGACCCACAAGAGATATTTTCAAGGCTGAGACGGGTGCAGGGCGGCGGTCCAACGATTGACTGCACGATAGTTATTTGCAGCGCTGGATATCGAGAATATCCAGGACGGGACAATCCGGGACTCTGTTGCCGGAACACCTAGAGATCGTTTTCGCCAACAGCCGTTCGAGCTTGGCAAGATCGGAAAGCTTCGCCCGTATATCTTGCAGGTGATGGGTAGCAATCGCTTTGACCTGGCCGCAGGATGCCTTGCCAGGTGCGCCGAGGCGGAGGAGAGCGCGGATTTCATCGAGAGAAAAGCCGAGTTCGCGCGAGCGGCGTATGAACGCGAGAACACGAAGATCCGTCGCGCCATAGACGCGACGGCCGCTGGCAGTGCGCGGTGGCGCGGGGATCATCTTGATCCGCTCGTAGTAGCGTATCGTCTCGATGTTCACGCCGCTGCGTTTTGAAAGCTCACCTATCGGGAGATTTTCGGCTCGCGAAGACGTGATTGCCCGCATGGAATAGCCCTTGATCCTGTAGCGGCTACAGGATGCATCTTTCAGCCTATGGCGATCAATGACGAAAAACGAATCGCAGACGCACCGCGTTGGCAATGGGCGATGGTCGCAGGCGGCCTGTTAGGAGCGCTCGCGGCCTCGTCGTGCTGCATCTTACCGCTTGCTCTCTTCGGCCTCGGCGTGAGCGGGGCGTGGATCGCCAATTTGACGCAACTTGCCCCGTATCAGCCCTGTTTTATCGCGGCGACGATGGTCTTCCTCGGCTACGGGTACTGGCTGGTCTATAGATCTTCCAAGGTTGCTTGCGCTGATGGCGAGGCTTGTGCGCGCCCGCTGCCAAATCGGCTTGTCAAGAGCGGGCTCATCGTCGCAACGGTCATTGTCGTTGCCGCGCTCAGTTTCGACTTCGTAGCGCCGCTCTTGCTCGGCTCATGAACGGAGAAAGACCAATGCCCAAGCTTCTTGCCTGTGCAGTCGTTGCCGGCGGCGTCGTTGCCGCGTCGGCTGCATTTGCGGCGGAGAAAACGATCATCTTGGCAGTGAAGAATATGTACTGTGCGGACTGCCCGTTCGTCATCAAAAGGAGCCTGGAAGCGGTGCCAGGAGTTGCCAAGGTGGCGGTGTCGTACAAGGACAAATCGGCCATCGTGACTTATGACGACAGCAAGGGGAATGTGAATGAACTAACGGCAGCGACGACAAAGGCGGGCTATCCTTCTGCGCCCAGGAGCTGAGGACGGTGGTTTTCGAGTCTGTCATCACGTGCCCACACTGTGCCACGGCAAGATCAGAGACCATGCCTACGGACGCCTGCCGTTTCTTTTATGAATGCACTGGCTGTGGTGCGAGGCTACGGCCGAAAGAGGGCGATTGCTGCGTGTTCTGTTCCTACGGCTCTGTGCCCTGCCCGCCGGTGCAGCGCGAGCGTGCTGGCGGATTTGCCCAATGAAGGGCTTGCCGTGGGGCGTACAAGGAATAGGGCGTCAATGCGCGGTTGCGGCGAGCTGAGCGTCGTAGCCGCGTCGCTTGCGCTGATTGTGAAGCCACGGGTTGCTGAGTTTGCCGCGAAGAAAATGCCTCGTCGCCTTGAGCGCGACCGGGCCGACATTCGCGAGGAACAGCTTTTCGTGATCGCGCGAGAGCATCTCGATTGCTTGTTTCAACGAGAGCCACTTCACAGCCTTGATGTCGTCCATCGGCTCGCGCACAGGACCAGCGCTGGCTTGCATGTGCCAGAACTGTACGATCTTGATCCGGCCGTCTACGGAATAGAGCATCGAGCCGAGAAAGCCGTGGACGGAAACTTTATGTCCGGTTTCTTCCAGCACCTCCCGTTTGGCGCCAACAAGCGCAGGCTCGCCCGGATAGAGTTTCCCCTTTGGCAGTACCCACGACTTGTCCCTCCGCAATCGCACGATTGCGATGCGCGGTCTCGAGCCTTCCCGTAAGACAATTCCGCCCGCGGCCAGAATCGGCCGGGCGGTCTCTGTTGGATCGCTCATGTCAATGCTGAGCCGGAGGCCTCCGAATCGCGGTGAACCATCGCGGCGCTTTCCTCGATCGGGGAGCGCTGCGCATGCTTGCTTGGGTATACTTAACTTGAGGTTAACCTGCGGCCCCAGTGGGACGCAGCGCCTACGGCGGTTAAGCCGAAGTCGTGGCGCTGCCCGCTGTCCAACGAAACTTTACCAGATACTTACGATGGCGCCGCTACCATTGACGATATGCGCCGTCTTAGTAGAGAGCCGGACGCGGAATGTCCAGGGTGTGGGCGGCGGATGGCGCCGCTCGACCGTAAACCCATCGTCAGCACCGATTGCCTCGTCGACGTGACCTATGTCTGTGACTGGTGCGGCATGGAAGCAAAGCGCGCCGTGAGAGAGCAACCAAAAATGGCCGAGGCATCTCACGCCCGGCACGGCATGTGACGCGGTCTTCTCACCTAGTGCGGCTCGCTCAGGCAAATTTTTTTTGATAAGAGGCAAGCTCTCGCGCACCCGGCGTTCCGTACCCACCCGGGATTGTCAAATCCGCCCCGGCGCCGCCGTCAACGTGCTGGTGAAATCCGCTTTCGGTCTCTCTCGCAAAAGCGTTTCGCCCTTCACCATGTAGTGAACGGCTTCGGCGATGTTTGTCGCGTGATCGCCCATGCGCTCGAGATTCTTTGTACAAAACATCAAGTGAGCGCCAAACGACGTCGCAACCGACTTTTCCATCATTTCCACGAGAAGCTCCTGCGACAAGCTTGTGCAGAGCTGGTCAATCTCTTGATCCCGTGTCCAAACTTCGATCGCCTTGGCGACATCGCGGCGCGCAAAACTATCAAGGACATCCCGCAACTGCGTGAGCATGAGAGCGGCCATGTGGTCGACGCCGCTCATCAACATCCGTGGTCGTTCTTCATCATTGATGGCAATGATGCGCTTGCCGATATTCTTTGCGAGATCGCCTATGCGCTCGATCTCGTTTGCGATCCGCAAGATCCCGACAATCTGCCGAAGATCATCAGCGACCGGCTGACGCCGGGCAATGGTCTCAATTGCCCTTTCTTCGATATGGCGCTGCATGACATCGATCGTCGCATCGGCGGCAATGATTCGCTGTGCGCGCCCGCCGTCGCGCGTTGTCAGAGCCTCGATGGCCTCGGCAATTTGCCGCTCGGCCAAGCCTCCCATCTCCGCGATTGCCCGCGCGAGTTCCTGCAGGTCAGCGTCGAAGACTTTGGTGGTATGAGCCATTGCGCTGGGATCGATCCAAGCTGCGCCGCACGGCGCGACAGGCCCTTGTATGATGGTTCGATGTCCGTGCGATGACAATTCCGGTTGCTGATTTTGCTCCTCAGTACGCGGCACGGAGCGATGCAATACTAGGATCGATTTTGCCCGCTTGTGCGGCGACGGTCGACGATCACGCGAGTTATCCACCGGCTTGGAATTTTCACTGGACTCTTTCGGCGGCCTAAAATCGAATCAGTCAGGCAGGTGACACAGCAGACATACCGCCGGTGCCCAGCACGCCGCAGCGCCGTGCGTACATTCGCGCTTGGCGGTCGGGCTGATCCTCTACCGCGTTACCGAAGGGAGTCCGCCGTTGGCTGATATCTTCATTCAGTGCCCCCGGACTGGTGCGCCGATCTCGACCGGTCTTAAGAGCGAGTGGGTGCTGCTCAACAGCCTTCCTCGGGTACCTATTCCGGTCCTCTGCCCAGCCTGCGGTCAAATTCACAAATGGACGCCGCAGGATGCATGGACGGGTCCCGTACTACCATCGCCCCGTCCGCGACTGTCCAGCGGTTCTCGCGCTGCGTCGTAGAGTACTTCAAACCGGTAATAACGAGAAAAGGCGGAGCGCGCGTAATCGACCGTCCGGATAACTGAATCTAAAGCATTTCAAGCGATTGCTCGGACTCGCTCAAGGTCTCGAATCACCGCAAGCCGGCGTCACATACTAATGCTGTCTTCGCAGAAGCCTCGCGAAGCGCGCCAAAAATTGTCAATTGTTGTCCAAACCGACCCCTCTAGAAATCGCGAACGAAATGGGCGATCATCCAGATACCAATTTCAGCGTATTTTCCCATGCCGCCCGCGCGTGAGGTCGAGCTCAAGCTCGAAGTGCCCGCCGATAGTTTGAATCGGCTCGCCCGTAGCTCATTGCTGCAGGCGGCGCGGAAAAAGCCGTCCAAGCCCGCAACGCTCGTATCGATTTATTTCGACACCGATAAGTTGAAGCTCCGCAATAATGGGCTATCGCTACAAGTGCGGCGCGTTGGACACCGCCACGTTCAGACAATCAAGCACGAAAACGGCGCAAGCGCCTCGTTTGGCCGCAACGAATGGGAGCACCAAATCGCCGGCAGGCAGCCCGAACTTGACGTCACCAAGGACCCTGCGCTCAGACCCGTATTCAGCAAGGGCGTGCGGCGCGGCTTGAAGCCAATTTTCGAAACGCGCGTGCGGCGCAGGGTCTATCCGATCCGAAGTGGGGCCAGCGAAATCGAGCTCACGGTCGACAGAGGAAAGGTCGAAGCAGGTGGTCAGTCCGCGCCGCTTTGTGAGTTGGAACTGGGCCTCAAGCGGGGCGAAACCGCCGAGCTTTTCAAGCTTGCGCGCGTGCTGGCCGAGGAAGTGCCGGTTCAGCTTGCGGTCAAGAGCGAGGCCGAGCGCGGTTACGCGCTCGTCGCCGGCGAGGAGCCGCAGGCGGTCAAGGCGGCACCGGTCGCGCTTACGCCGGATTGGAGCCGGCAAGCCGCATTCAAGGCCATTGCCGGGGCGTGCCTGCGCCAGCTTGTCGCCAATAAACCAGCCACTTTGCGTGGCGACCCGGAGGGAGTGCACCAGATGCGGGTCGCGCTCCGCCGCTTGCGCGCGGCGATCTCGCTCTTCGCCGACATGCTGCTCGATCCGCAGACGGAGGAGATGAAGGCCCAGTTCAAATGGATCACGCAGGAACTGGGCCCAGCGCGCGAACTTCATGTCTTCATCAGTCGCGTTGTCAAACCGATCGCACACGGCAAACCCAACGGACCTGGAGTGGCCGTGCTTGCGAAAGACGTCCAGCAAAGACGCGAGGAAGCGTTTGCGCGTGCCTGCTCGGCCATCGAATCCGCTCGCTTCCGCCGTCTTGTCCTTGATACGGCGTGCTGGATCGAAGCTGGCGACTGGACGGGCAACCCCGACGATCTCACGCGCATGCTGCGAGAACAGCCGATTGTCGGCGCTGCCGCCGACGAGCTGCGGCGACGTTGGAGGAAGATCTTGAAAGCGGGCGCGCGGCTGAGCGAGCTCGACCCCGAGCGGCGGCATAGAATGCGCCTGCAAGCCAAGAAGCTCCGGTATGCCTCGGAATTTTTTGCCGGCGCCTTCCCGGGCAAGAAAGCTGCGCGGCGACGCAGGCGCTTCGTGGCCGGACTGGAGAAACTGCAGGACGCCCTCGGTGAGTTGAACGACATCGCAGTCCATGCGGGGTTGACCGAACGGCTCGTCGATGGGTCCGACGTTCGCGACAAACAGCGCGAAGGCCGCGCAAAAAAGGCATTTGCCGCGGGTCGCCTTTCTGGCCACGAGGAAGCGCGCATCGCGTCTGTGCTCAAAGATTCGGAGCGTGCCTACCGCGGCTTCACGAAGGCGAAGCCATTCTGGTCTTGATTTGGCTGCCCAGCCCAATCACGGACTTTTTGTCTATCGTTTTTGACGCACGCTGAAAACGTTTGGCTCCTTGTCGCGCGCAACCAGGAGGCATTCATGCGGATCGCCATCATTGGCGCTGGATCGGTCGGCGCCACGCTAGGGCAAGCCTGGATCAAGCATAGCGAGGATGTGATCTGGGGGCTGCGCAATCCCGCCGATCCAAAATACGCGGCGTTACCCAAGCAGCGCATCAAAACGCCGGCGGAAGCGGTCAAAGACGCCGAGGTCGTGGTGATCGCGACGCCCTGGTCCGCGACCGAGGCGGCGATCAAGAGTCTTGGCAGCCTCGCGGGCAAGATCATGATCGACTGCACGAATCCGCTGGGCATGGGGAGTGACGGCTTGCAACTTGTCCTCGGCTTCAACACCTCTGCCGGCGAGCAGGTCGCGAGCTGGGCGCCGGGCGCATCTGTCTTCAAGACGCTCAACACGACGGGTGCCGGCAATATGGCCAAGGCCGCCGAGTATCCAGTCAAGCCGGTCATGCTGGTTGCCGGCGACGATACCGGCAAGAAGCCGAAGGTCATGGAGCTCGTTGGCAAGCTCGGCTTCGAAGCAGTCGATTCCGGACCGTTGAAGAATGCGCGGCTGCTGGAGCCGTTCGCGATGGTCTGGATCGATCAAGCGATGAAGCGCGGCCGCGGGCGGGATTTTGCGTTCGCGCTGGTGAAGATGAGGTGACCCGTTCCGACCGTCGTGTGCGCTGGCATTCGATCTGTGTTTAGCGCGGCGGCTGTGGGTTGTGGGCCGGATCGGTATCGTATCTGAACATTTGCGCGACGATGGGACCTCCGACCAACGGTTTCAGCTCGGCCTCCAGCGCATCGGCTTCATCCTTCTCGTAAACTTCCTCGCCGCCGACATAAAGCGCAAAGGACTTGGTATATTTTGTCTTCTTGGCAGGATCCTCGATCGTTTTTTTCGTCCATTCATAAAGCGGGAAATTATCGATGCCGTTAGCCTCGGCCGCGGTGACATAATCCGCGAAAGCATCGAACTGGCATTTCAAGACGGCGTCATGTCGGCTCAGTATGTCCGCCAGCGCGGATATCGAAGCGTCTGCCGGATCGTTCCGCGCGACTTCCGCGAATTCGTCTCGCAGCGTCAACCGCAACTGGAATTTCAGATCATCGCTCACGGCTTATGCCCGTCCGCTCCACATTGGCCCCCCTTAGCTGAAGGACCGTAGCATCTTCTCCTTGCCGATCCACGGCCTCCACTCACAGACGCCGGCCAAAGCAGTAGTTCAAGTTGCGACGCGACAGGATAAGCGATTGGCAGGCGTCCCTGTTTCGGGCTTAAATGAAAAAGATAGCCTTTAGGGAGAAGGGCCATGAGACGACATTCTGCCACGCTCTGCATCGGCGTGCTGGCAAGCTTTGCCCTGTTCGCTGGCGCGAAAGAGGGCTTCGCGCAAGACAAAGTGATCAAGATCGGTGGCCTGTTTGCGATGTCAGGGCCGGGTTCGTACTTCGGAGTACAGGACAAGCAGGGCATTGAGCTTGCGATCGAGCAGCTCAACAAGGCTGGGGTCAACGGCTACAGGCTCGAGGTTCAATACGAGGATTCGGCGTGCAGCCCGCTGCCGGCAACCCAAGCGGCCAAGCGGCTGCTCGAACAGTACAAGCCGCATGTTGTGCTGGGCGAAGAGTGCTCGGACGCGACGCTTGCAATCATGCCGGTCATGGAGCAGGCGAAAGTCCCGCTGCTCAACGCGGGCTCGTCCTCGATCAAAATCACCGATCCTGGCAATCCATGGACGTTTCGCATCATGCCCAACGAGGTGATGCAGGGCGTCGACATCGCCACCAATGCTTATAAGCGCCTCAACGCCCGCACGGCGGTGCTGCTCTATGAGAACACCAATGCCGGTATCGGCAACGCCAAGGTCTTCGGCGACACATTCAAGTCGCTCGGCGGGCAGATTCTCGCCGATATCGGCTTCGGCCGCGACGTGAACGACTTCACCGCGATCGCAACGCGCATCGCCGGTCTTGGCAAGGTGGACGTGATTCCAACCTACACGCTCGAGGGCCAGGGGCTGCGCATCACCCAAGCACTCGCCCAGGCCGGCGTCACGAAGGGTGGCGGCGGGCAGTCGATCCAGCTCGGCACGATCTGGCTGCCGTTCGGTTTTGAGCAGAAGGCGGGCAAGGCGGCGCTTGGCTATATCCGCATCGTGCAATTCGATCCCTCCGACAAGCGCGAGCTCGTAGGGAACTTCATTCGCTCCTTCAAAGCCAAATACAATCAGGAGCCGACGCACATCAACGCGCATGCGTTCGACCAGATTCTGGTTATCGCCGACGTCATTCGCCGCGGCGGCAAGGACTCGCAGTCGATCCGCGATACCATGGCCGCGACGAAGGACTTTCCAGGCGTGACCGGCAGTGTCGAATTCGACAATAGCAACCAAAACGTCAAGATGGATACGATCCATTACATGGAGACCCTGCCGGATCTGTCATGGAAGGCACTCGGCTGGAACTAAGCGGTCATGCTGTTCATCTGCGGCCATCCCGCCTCGTTCTCTCGCGTGTCACTTAGTCAATGTTTTGGGGCTAACTGGCGCTCACGCCTAACTCTCCGTACCAGCCTGTTCTATCGTGTACCGCCTAATTGGGTAGCAAAAATGGTAGCAGGAAAACGTGCGATGCCACGTTGGAGGCCGATGACGCCAGAGGGAGAGGCCGCTTGGTATCGCCGTCAGGACGAGGGCGTCGCAAAGTACGGGATGACGTTCACGCGCCCGCGCTTGCAGGGGGGCCGGTCGGCCCACCCGTCACTCGGACACGTTACATCGACGGCCCAGGATTGCTGCGCCTTACTACCCGTATTCTTTGAGGCCTCCGTCGATGATCTCGTCGATAAAGGTGGCCGACCAGACCATTCCGACGGAATAGACGCCCATGAATTTGTTGGCCGCGCCGGCTGCTACGGTGACCTCACCCGGGCTCACGTGTGTGCCGTAGGTTCTGAGGATCACCGGTGAACCAGACATCCCTGGCCGGGAGGCTGTGTCAACGAGAAGGTAGTTTTCCACGTGGGGAACAAGGTCCGGCTCTGAGGCGATGCTGCCTCTCTTCCAGACGGGAAGGCCGGCCTTGCCAGGGCCGAAGGGGTACCCCAACACGAAGACATCCATGCCGATCCCAACCAGTAGGTCTGGGGAGCCCATTTTGTTTATGGAATAGAAGTGTATCGATGAGACAAAGTCGCCCGTGAGCGGAATTGCAACAACGTCGATTTTTCTTTTGTGTGTTGGGTGGACCAGCCAAGCTACTTCATCTGAATCCTGACGGATGCGAATACGGACCAAGTGCTTGTCGCCGATGTTCTTCCCTTTTGTGTTGAAGAATCCATCCAGCATATTCGGCTCAGCCGCCTTGTTCGAGAGATGCTTGTCAGTATTTGGGTCACGGTCTGAGACGTTGTGCCAGTTGGTGATGAGATAGTGCTCATTCTCACGCTCCCAAGTGAATGCGGTCCCCTTGGATATCGGCTGCCCATTGAGATGAAGACCGATGGAAACGGTCGTGAGCGAAAATTCGTCTATGGTGAGCCGCATCGTTGAAACAGACCGATTATGCCGAGGGGGGATGTTGCGATCGAGTACCGTTGGGCCATTGGCTTCCTAAGCTTGCGGTCGATCTGGTCGATCGCCGGCCAACCGTGATCAATTCCGGCTTCCCTTCGCCCCCAGCGCTGAGCTTGCATGGATCATCGCTTCCGCTTGGCCCTGGGCGGCACGAATTCGGGCCCGCGATAGTACGGGTTCGGACTGCAAAATCCGCGGTTGCCGGCGATCACCTCCTGAACGCACATTTCGTAGGTTGGCAGACTGCAATTGTAAGAAAAGAAATCGCCCTTAGTAGTGCCCGCGCACCACGGCATTTGAGTGGCTTGGCTGACGCGAAGGTCGAGCAACATTGCCACCGCT
>Ga0126370_10000425_pt1 | contig 17387 bp, 12 predicted proteins | sample PanSoiMetaPlot_3_FD_92586 | JGI IMG/M metagenome (GOLD analysis project Ga0126370, IMG submission 92586) | Tropical forest soil microbial communities from Panama - MetaG Plot_3 | ecosystem: Environmental > Terrestrial > Soil > Tropical forest > Bulk soil | place: Panama | collected 2016-02-17 | reverse complement strand
GCGAGCACAGCATCCCTTTGCGCGCTTCGCAAGCCGGAGCCGACGAGTTTGTAGTGGCCCCGGTCAACTACGACGAACTGCAAATCCTGATCGCGCGCGCCATCGAAAAGCGGGCCCTGGAACTCGCCGGCCGCCGTGTGATTGAGCAAGCCGAACGCCGCACGGCCATGTTTTCACTCATCGGCGCCAGCGCCGCCATGCAGAAGCTCTATCAAACCATTCAGGCCGTGGCCGACACGAACACCACGGTCGTGCTGCGCGGAGAGAGCGGCACGGGAAAGGAGCTGATCGCCAAGGCCATCGTACAGGCGAGCGATCGCGCGAGCCAGCCCTACATCTGTCTGAACTGTTCGGCCCTGCCCGAATCGCTCATCGAGTCCGAACTTTTTGGCTATGAAAAGGGCGCCTTTACCGGCGCCGATGCCGCAAAGCCCGGACTCATCGAATCGGCGCAGGGCGGCACGCTTTTTCTCGACGAGATCACGACGCTCAATCCCAACCTGCAGAGCAAGCTGTTGCGCGTTTTGCAGGAGCGCTTGGTGCAGCGGATCGGCGGCCGGTCCGCCAAGAAAATCGATTTCCGGCTGATTTGCGCCACCAACGACGATCTCGAGGACGTGGTCAGAAAGGGCCGCTTCCGCGAAGATCTCTACTACCGGATCAATGTCGTCCCCATTGCCGTGCCGCCGCTGCGCGAGCGCGACGGAGACCTGCCGCTGCTGGTGGATCATTTTCTCCGCATGTACTGCACGGCGGCCAAGCGAACGCTAAAAAAAATCAATCCCGACGTGCTGGAAATCTTGGAAGAGTATCCCTGGCCGGGCAACGTTCGCGAACTGGAAAACCTGGTGCAGCGGCTGGTGGTCATGGTCTCTAGCTCGACCATCACCGCCGAACACCTGCCGCAGCATCTTCTGCAGCACAGCGCTTCGGGCCAGGAGGCCATCCTGATCCCCGAGCAGGGTGTTGATTTCGACGCCGAAATGGAGCGGATCGAGATCGCCTACCTGACCGCGGCGCTGCGCCGCAGCGGAGGACGAAAGTCTCTGGCCGCCTCGCTGCTGCGCTTGGACAACCAGCGCATGAAATACCTTTGCCGCAAGCTGAAGCTTTAGGGTTAATTTTTAACCCATCGTTGGTTAATTATTCACCACACGGTTTAATTTTTAACCCATGGCTACCCGCGCTTTCACCCGTTCCCGCCGTAAGTGCCCGTAAGTGATTGATTCTTGGTTTCGCGTTTGCTACTCGAGCTCTCGCGGCACGGCGCCTGGTTTTGGCACCCGCCTTGCACTATGGCTTCGCGTCTTTTGCAAGACGAGAAAAGCGGGTGGAGGAAGCAATGTCGATTCAGAAAAAGTCCCTGATCAGCACGTTGAAGACGGCGAAAAAGGCCAACGTGGCGAGCGAAGTGAAGAGCGAGAAAATGGCATCGATGCGCATGGCCAAGCAGCTCAGCGCCAAGACGCTAAAGAGCCTCAGGTCGGCCAACCTTAAGAGTGCCAAGGCCGCCAGCCCGCGGGTCGCGTTCTAACCCGCACTGGTTGACAATCCGCGGACGAAAAGGCGAGGGCTGCCCAGCCGCCTCGCTTTTTCGTTTTTTTTGTTACCAGATTTTCCGGCCGAGCACCACGCGTAAACCTTCGATTGCGAATCCCAGAAGACTGCGCCTCTCGCCATAGACGCGCGCCGTTCCGGTCATGCCGGGCTTCAACCCTCCGCCGGGGTCAGAAAGCGGGAGATCCACGGCATAGAATCGCGGCGGCCGCAGGCCCTTGAACTTGGTCGGGTCGATGAGCGACGGGTCGCTTTCCGCAGCGAGCGGAGTCACCGCGGCGGCGCGCGAAGCCCATTTTCCGACGGTGCCGTCGACATGCAGTTTGGCTGGCGCTCCTTGGCGGACCTTGTACATGTCGTATTCCGACACGTAAATCCTCGCGCGCAATGCCGCGAGATCGGCCACTTCCGCCACTTCGCTGCCTTCTCGAAGGTAGCTGCCGGCGCGGTCGCGCAAATGAGGCGTCAGGACAACGCCCGATCGGGGGCTGCGCAGCAGCAGATCTTCGGCCTGCAATGCGAGCTCGCGGGACTCGACCAGAAGCCGTTCGCGCTCGTGGAGGGCGGCGCCGTAGTTCTGGTGGCGCAGCTCGGCCGAAATGGCGCGGCTGCTGGCCATCTCCAGGCGGGCCCGGGCCCGGGCGGCTTCGGATTCCAGCGGCAGGTTGCGCAGTTGGGCGATAGGTTCGCCGGCCGCGACCACGCTTCCTTCCTCGACGAAGATTTCCGCAACCACGCCCGGCACCGCGGCGCGCACAATGGAGCGGCCGACTGGCTCCAAAACGAAGCGGCCGGAGGTCGACTGATGCCACAAGGGCAGCAGACAGAGGAGCAGCAGCACGGCGGCCAAGAGCACCGGACGCGAAGCAAACCACGCCCGCACTCGGTCCTTTTTGTCGAGATAAACCAGCTTCATGAAATTCACCAGCAAGCGTATACGGGATTTGAAAACCAGCAGGGCTATGCCGTACTCCGGGAGGAAGGCCCACTCCGGGCTGAAGTTACGCGAGACATTTCCGGCAAAACGGGCGACCACGGTCAGCACCAGATAGCTGTAGGCGCCGGAAAGCAGGGCGTAGGCCGCATAAAACGGCCGGCGGCGCCGGGGCACGTAGGGAATTTCGACCGGCAGCCGCCAGACCCGCCTCTTCACCCAGGCGGAAAGATAGGCCGTCGCGTCCTCCTTCAATTCGGCGATGCCGATGATTTCGCACAGCATGTAGTAGCCGTCGAGCTTCATCAGCGGATTCCAATTCACGATGAGCGACACGATGCCGGTCAGCATCATCATGAAATAGGCGCCCTCGTGCACCATGGTGTCTGGAGCCGTCAGCCACCACACCGGCGTCGCAATGGAACACACCATCAGCTCCGCCCAGATGCCCGCGAGAGAAATGACCAGCCGCTCGGAGCGGTCTCCCATCACGGCGCCTTCGGTGGTATCGGTATAAAAGGCTGGCGTCAGGAAAATCAGCGCGAAGCCCATGGCCGGAACCCTTCCGCCCGCATGCTTGCAGGCATGCGCGTGCGCGAACTCGTGAACCGCCACCACGAAGATCCCCAGAACGTAGAGAACCGCGATGTCCGCTGCGGTCTTGTCGGTGAAGTTGTAAAACTCAACCGTATCCCGCCCGATCTCGGACCAGTGGCTCAGGGTAATTGCAAGCGAGAAGGCGAACGCCAGAAGGGTCAGAACGGTGAACCATCGGGTGTAAAGGAACCGCGTCCGCGGATAGAGCCAGTTGAGAAAGCCGTCCGGATTGAAGGCCGGAAAGGTGATCATGGAAAGATCGCTGAACGGATTTTTGGCTTTCAGCTGCTTCTTGCGCTCCTCCTTGCTCTGCAAAAGCAGCAGCACATTTTTTTCCTGCTCCGTGCGGTACCAGAATCCCGCGGACTGCAAATCGGAGGCAAACTCATAGACCGCCTGCTCGTCATAGGATTGCCCCGTCTCGCGCGAGTACAGTTCGGCGATGGCCGCGTAGGATCGCTTGCCGTCGAACAGCCGCGCCAGGTTCCACTGTCCCCAACTCAGCCGGTACATCAGTCCGGTGCTCGGAAAATACACTCGGACGATGCGCTCACCGTCCTCCACATGCTCGCGGAAGGTTACACCGGGCTCGATGCGCGGTACGCGATGCAGAATTTCGCGCGCCGGAATATCCGGCAATGCCACATTGAGCGCGCGGGTCAGGTTCATTGCGGGTCTGGCACGCGGACGGCTACGGTCATTCCCGGGCGGAGCTCGCCGCGGGCACCCACAAGTTCGGCCAGCACTTCGATGGTGCCGCTAGAAGGATCGACGACCGGGCTCATTTCGACGACCTCGACGGCGTGTTTCTCTCCGGCCAGATCCGGAGCCGTCAAGGCCATCAGCTGCCCCCTTTTCACGCGGGAAATGAATCGTTCGGGCAAAGTGAACCGCACGCGCAGCGGCCCCTCTGCGGTAACCCAGAAGAGCCTCTCTCCTTTGGCCACCGACTGGCCCTCGCGCACGTAGCGCCTGGCGACCAGCCCGGCAAACGGCGCCATGACCCGCGTCTTTTCCAGTTCAAGTTCGAGCGAGTGTTCTTCCTGCTTCGCGGTGTTGAGCTGCTCGGTCACCCGGACAATATCCCACTCGTCGGACTCGGCCTTGTATTTCGCGTGCTGCAGCTGTTCTTCGGCAATCAGCTTCTCGGCATAGAGGCGCTGGGCCCGGATGTAGTCGGCTTTCAGCACTTCCGCTTCCGCTTGCCAGTTTTTCAAGTCGGCCGCGATGCTGCGCGTCTTGGCCCGGGCGGCTTCGAGATTGGCCTCCAGCTGGCGGTCGTCAAGTCGCGCCAGGACCGTGCTGGCGCCGACTCTTGCTCCGGTGTCTACGGAAATCTTTAAGACCAAGCCGTCTCTTTGCGCGGTCACGTCGACCTGATGCTCAACCACGAGTGGCGCCGTGACGGAGAGTTCGCTCGGGCCCGTCCCGGCGGTCGGCTTGCTTGCCGCGACCTGAGAATTTTTCTCCGGCGCGGCTGCCGCCTGCGCCGTGGACGGGGTTTCCTTCTGCTCGCCGCAGCCGGAAAGCGCACCGGCCGAAAGCAATAACAGCAGGGCTTTGCGCAAGGGCTTCATCGATTCGGTCCTCAAATCTCTACCATCCAAACCAGTTCCAGACGCGAGAGTAGAGCCAGATGGCCGGCCGCCGGAACAGCACGTAGCCCGACATCCGCCAGCCGGCAGAAATCTTTCCACGTCCTTCCATTCCGGTGCGCATCAGTCCTTCCGGGTTTTCGACGGCCACGCGCGCGAAGAAGACGCGGGACTCGCCTTCTGGCTCTCCCTTGGGGCTGACGGTCTTGACGGTGCCGCGAAAAGTGCGCATGGGGTAACCGTTCAGTTTGACGGCGGCGCTCTCTCCAGTTCGCAGCAGGCTTACATCGTGGTCGTCGATGGCCACGTCCACAATCGCGGTCGAGGCATCGAGCACCTCGGCGAGCGTATCGCCAAACTGCAGCCGCCGCCCGACAAAGGTATCGATATGCGGTGTGGCCACCACGCCGTCGATCGGAGAACGCAACTGCGCTCGATCCAAGAGTTGCTGCGCGTTGGCCACTTCCGTTTTCCAGTAGTCCGCCTCGACGCGCCTGACGCCGGCTTCGGCCCCGTCGTTAAAAGCCAGAGCGTGATTCATCTCGAGCAAGGCGGTTTGGTAGCGCGCTTCGGCCGCGGCCAGCGCGGTTTGCCGGTCCCAGGACTCCATTTCGGCGATGACCTGGCCGCGTTTGACGGGTTGACCCTCGCGAACCAAAACCTTTCCTACCACTCCTTCAAACTCCGGCTGCACCTGCGCGCGATAGAGCGGCGCCACGACCGCGTCGCCCGCGAGACGCATGGGCATGGGAAAGATCACCAGGAAAACGAAAAGGGCGATCGCGCCGATCATGACCAGCCTGCGCCGCGTTTTCTCCATGGCCAGAAACTTTCGCTTGCGCTCGAGCACCGGCTCCAGCACGGAAATGAACGGCACTTCCTTGTACATCTGCGCGTTGCGCAGCGCCACCGTGGCCTGGCTGGCCAGCACTTGGATCAATTCGATGTGCACCGAGGTCAGAAAATCCGGATCTCCGCTCTCTAGCCCCAGAATTCCCACCCGCCCGCTGTCGTCATTGAGCGGAATGGCGTAGAAAGCGCGCATGCCGGTAGCGGCGAAATACTGCTGGAACTTGGCGCGCGTCTCTTCCCGTTCGGCCGAAATCTCCTCGCCGTGCTGTTTTACGTCGACGACCTCTTCGGCGAGCGCAGCCCACTCGAGGACCGAATTTAGCGGCGCGATTTCGGGCGCGTCGGCATTCAGCTTGCTCACGCCGCTCACCGCCCGAAGCTTGAAGCGCCCGCGCTGTTCAAGAGCAATGGCCGCGCGCTCGTAGGGAACGACCGCCTGCGGCGCGTTCACGATGGTCTGCAGCATGCGGTCGAGATTCAGCGTGGAGGTGATTTCGTGGCTGACGGTGACCAGGGTTTCGAGCACTTCCACTTTGCGTTCCGCCATCAGGAGACTGGCGTTGTGCAGCGCGCGCGAAGCGGTTTCGGTGACGGTAGTGAGCGCGAACAGATCGTCTTCGTCGAAAGGCTGGCCGTTGAGCTTATTGACGGCTTCAACGACGCCCACGAGCGAACCCTGGTCCATGATGGGCACGACCAGCAGGCTGCTTACGCCGCCCTCGGTCTCGATTGCGCTCCTCAGTCCGAGCCGCTTGTCCTCGGCGGAAGAGACCAGCACCGATTCGCCCGTGTCCGAGACATCGCCCGGAATTCCTTCTCCCGGCTTCGCGACGCTTCCCGCAGGTGTGGTCAGGTCCTTTCCCGCTTGGTGCATCAGTTCGATACTCTCGTCGCCGCGCATCAGCCAAAGATTGATCGCCGCGCATTCCATCACTTCCAGGAACTTCCCGCCGATGATCGGCAAGAGCTCGTCCATCTCGAGGGTGGATGAAAACGAACGTTCGAGGTCATAGAGCTGGGTCAACCGCGTCACCGAAGCCAGGGAATCGTTGCGCTCCGCTTCATAGGACTGTGCAGCCCGCAAGGCGCCGGCGCCTACCTCGGCCAGCGGCGCCAAAGCCTCGACGCTTTCTAAGGAGAGTTCGCTATCGAACGACAAAATCTCGATCGCGCCGCTGATGGTCCCGCCGCTATCGAGCGGGAGGTAAGCGAGCGAACGCAGCGTGCGCCGGATGTCCAGATGGCCGTAGTCCTCGCGCGCCAGATCGGCGCCGCTAAAAAGCAGGGCAGCGTGCCCGGCGCTCAACTCGCCGAGCGTGCCGTGATCGAGCCCAACATGCGCGGTGCGAACCGATTCTCCGCCGGCCCAGGCTCGCAGCAGCCAGGCATCCTGGCCATCGAATTTTCCGACGGTATAAAGGTTGACGAAGCTACCCGGCAGAACTTCCGCCACGGTTCGCGCAATGCGGCGCGCTCGTGGAGCCAATTCCTGCGCCGCAAGTAGCTCGACAGCCAGTAAATTTAGATCAATTTTCAAGCTGGGGCTCTGCGTGACCAACGCGGCGACCCGAGATGCGCCGAGGACGCGTTGCCGGTCACCGCCGACTTGCAAATCTACCGCCAATCTTCTAAGTTGAGCGCGAACTTTAGCAGACCGTCAACGCGCAGGCAAGCAGGCTCGCCAAGCCGCGAGCCCGCCGACGAAGGAGCAGATCGTGGAGATCGATGTGCGCACCCTGGAGCAGGTGAAACTGATCAAATTGCGCGGCAAGCTCCATCTGGGTCCTGCGCTCGACCGCACCAATGACACCATCAAGGATCTGTTGAACTCCGGTGAATCCCGCTTGGTTGTGGACCTCGAAGAGGTGCCGATGATCGATTCAAGCGGAATCGGCCTCCTGGTGCGTCAGCTGACCATGGCCAAGCAGCGCGGCGGCTCGCTCAAGCTTCTGAAGCCATCGAAGTTCGCCCTGCAGACGCTGAAACTTGTCCGCGTTCTGAATCTGTTCGAGGTTTTTGAGGACCAGCAGCTGGCTGTCGCGTCCTTCCAGAAATAGCGCCGGCCGCTTTACTCGCCGCGCAAAAAAGCGTACCGGCAAAGAAACAGCACCGAGAGCACCCAGATCAGCGGGCTGATCTCCTTGTGCCGGCCGGAGCCGAGCTTCAGAAAGGTGAAGGACAGGAGGCCCAGACTCAATCCTGTCGCGATGCTGAAGGTCAGCGGCGTGGCGATCACGGTCATGAAAGCAGGAAACGCCTCGCTAAAGTCGTCCCACTTGACGCGCGCTACCGCGCCGCACATGAGCGCCCCCACCAGGATCAGCGCCGGCGCGGTCGCATAAGCGGGCACGGCGGCTACCAGCGGTGCGCAAAACATCACTAGGCAGAAAAGCGCCGCGATCAGTACATTGCCTAGACCGGTTCTGCCGCCCGCCGCAACTCCCGCCGCGCTTTCGATGTAGCTCGTCACGGTCGAGGTACCGGTCAGCGCGCCCGCCATGGTGCCAAAGGCGTCAGCCAGCAGAGCCCGCGAGGCGCGCGGCAGCTTGCCATCGCGCAGGAACCTTCCCTGCTCGCAAACGCCGACCAGCGTGCCGACGTTGTCGAAAAGATCCACGAAAAAGAAGACGAAGACCAGGTCCCCCAACCCCAGCTTGGCGGCGCCCGCCAAATCCAGGCGCAGAAACGTTCCTTCTGGATGCGGCAGCCGAAACAGATGTTCCGGCCAGCGCGCTAGTCCCAGGGGAATTCCCAGGACCGTCATCGCCGCCATTCCCAACAAAATGGCGCCATTCACGCGGCGCGCCATAAGGATTGCGGTCAGCAGCAATCCGGCGATGGCGGCGAGGGCTGCCGGATCGGAAATTTTCCCGAAGGACACGAGCGTGGCCGGATTGGCCACGATCAGCCCCGCGTTGCGCAGTCCGATAAAGGCGATAAACAGCCCGATGCCCGCGGCCGTTCCGTGTTTCAGGCAATCCGGAATGTCGTTGACAATGCGCTCCCGCAGCTTGGTGAGCGTCAGCACGAGAAACATCAGTCCGGAAAGAAAGACCACGCCAAGAGCCGTCGGCCAGGGAACGTGGCGGCCGATCACGACGGAATAGGTGAAATAGGCGTTCAGCGACATTCCGGGCGCGAGCGCGATCGGATAGTTCGCCCACAAGCCCATCAAGAGCGTCGCCAGCGCCGCCGACAAGCAGGTTGCAAACAGGACTCCATCGGCGGGCATTCCGGCTTCGGCCAGGATGCGCGGGTTCACTACCACCACGTAGGCCATGGCCATGAACGTGGTCAACCCGGCGAAAAGCTCGCGGCGCACCGTCGAGCGATGTTCTGCGAGAGAAAACCAGCGCTCGAGCAAGCCAGCTTCTTTGGCCATCGCTTTACCGCCGCCCAACCTGGCTTGCGTTACGGAGCATGCGGAATCTCCCCGGCGCGGCGCTCCCAGTGGGCCACGATGTCGCGCACCACTTTGTCGCCTACCCTTTCGGCCGCTTCTAGCGCCGGCAGGTACGCCAGATAGTTTCCCGCCGCTAGACTTTTCAAGCTTTCTTCTACCGACACACCGGGCGCTTCGCGGTCGTAGTTGCTTACCGTGCGCAGCACCAGCACCCGCTGCCGGTCGACACGCCCGGCTTGCTGCAAAAATTCGAGCGCCTGCAGCGTACCCGAGTCTTCCATTCCGCAAACCATATAGTTTGCCGCCGCGCCGCCGTAATATTTGGCCCAGCCGTTGGCCCACTCTTCCATCTTCGAACCGTGCCAGAAGGTGCTGGCCGTTACTTCGTCGCCGCGCGTTACCAAGGGCGGCCGCTCGGCAACCGGAAATCCCGCAAAACGCGCGCGAAAATTTTTCAGATCGTCGCTATCGGCGAGCGGCACGTCCTGTGTCAAGGCCAGCGCCCAAGCCGTCAATTGCGGATTGGTCGTAAAAATCCCCGCGCGTGCCGGACTCATGGGCTGCTCGTAGGGCGTAGCTTTCCCGAGCGGCACATAGCCCGTCGGCCAGTCCGCGGGAATCTGCCGCGCATCGATTTCAAACGCCAGGTCGCCGTCTATCACGCGGTCCACCCACACCGCGGAGCCCAGCGAAACATCAGCCGGATCGCCTCCGCCAATTCCGGCCACCACCCAGTAGGCCTGCCGCAGATCGAATCGCGGATCAAGTCCCAGAGCCATCACCGAAGCCGCCGCCCGCGCCGTCCCCACGCCGGTGAGCAGCCCCAGCACGCCATCCCGGTTCATCCGCACTGGATGAAATCCCGCCGGCATGGGTAAGATTTCATCGAGATGCTCGCGCTCGACCCAATACTGATATTCGCCCGGGGTGTCGCCCGTGTCCTGGCCGCGTTCAAACATCGCGACCACCACGACTTTCACCTTAACCGGCGGCTTCACTTTCGCTTCCTGCGCAGAGCCGACGGTTAGGCAGAGAGCCAGCGCCACGAGCCAGGTCGGCAGGGCGCGCATCCAGATTCGTTTTTCCGCTGGGCGAAGCACTGTTATCCTTTCTCTCCACGCGCCGGCAAGTCCGGGTGCCAGATAGTGTACGGAAAAATCGCCGGTTCGAAACGCCGCCAAGAAGAAACCGGGAAGGCCCGGTAAAGCAGAGTAGCGTTGCCTGGAAGCGGAGGGATGGTCCGATATGTCTCGCTTGCGCGCCGCAGTGTTCTTTCTTCTGACGATGGCCATTCCGGTTTTCTCGCAGTCCAAAACCGAGCCGGCACGGGCCATGACGCCTCTTGAACGGCGCGCCACGATTTCGCTCGAATCGCTCCGCAACAGCCCGCCGGAACTGCGCAACATGCTCCTCAAGATGCCCAAGGGCTCGGACCTGCACAACCACCTCTACGGCGCGCTCTATGCCGAGACCTGGATCCGCGACGCCGCCGAAGACCAGATGTGCTTGGACCCCGCCGCCATCCGCGGCACCGGTCCTGTCTACTCCGATGGCGAAGGCAACCCGCCAGTCTGCCCTCGAGGAAAGGTGCCGGCCCGCGAGGCCTTAGAAAACCAGCACCTTTATGACGACCTGGTCGACGCTTTTTCCATCCGCGCCTTCGTCCCGACTCCCGGTCTAACCGCCCACGACCACTTTTTCAACACTTTCGCGCGTTTCGACGGCATCTCCCTAAAACACCTGGGCGAATGGTTCGACGAAGTGGCCACGCGCGCCGGCCGCCAGAATGTCCAGTACATCGAGCTGATGCACACGCCGCCATTCCTGGCGAGCGTCAAAGCCGGCTACGGCATCGGCTGGAAAGACGACCTGGCGCAGTTCCGCGACGCGCTGCTGGCGACCGGAGAAGTAGAAAAGGAAGTGGCCAAGGCCAGAGAGCAGCTCAACCAGGCCGAAGCGGTTCGCTTAGAGCGCGAGCGCTGCGGCCAGCCGGATGCTTCCGCAGGCTGCCGGGTAGAAATGCGCTATCTCTGCCAGATCCTTCGCGGCTTTCCGAAAGAACAGGTTTTCGCGCACACCATCCTGTGCTTCGCCATTGCCGCGGCCGATCCGCGCTATGTCGGCATCAACATGGTCATGCCCGAAGACGGCTATCGCTCCATGACCGATTACGCCGAACAGATGCGCATGGTCGGCTTCCTTCACAAGCTCTACCCGCAGGTTCACATCACGCTGCACGCGGGTGAAATCGCGCCGCCCATGGTCAGTTATGAAGGACTCTGCTGCCACATCCGCCTGGCGGTAGAGGAAGCCGGCGCCGAGCGCATTGGCCACGGCGTGGACGTCATGTACGAACAGCGTGCGCATGAACTGCTTCACGAAATGGCGGCAAAGCATGTCATGGTCGAGATCAACCTTTCGAGCAATGACGTCATCCTGGGCGTCAGCGGCAAGGGTCATCCTTTCCCCGTCTACCGGAAATTCCGGGTTCCGGTCTCGCTTTCCACCGACGATGAAGGCGTCTCCCGCATCGATATGACGCACGAATATGTTCGCGCGGTCGAAACCTACGAACTGAAATATTTGGATTTAAAACAGATGGTGCGCACCGGCATGGAACATATCTTTTTGCCCGGGCCGAGCCTGTGGGCCGCTTCCGACCGCTTCCGGGCGCCCGTCCCGGCCTGCGCTCACGACCAACTTGGCACGGAAAAGCCTTCCGCCGCCTGCGCCGGATTTTTGCAGTCGAGCGAACGAGCGCGCCAGCAGTGGGAACTTGAGCGCCGCTTCCTGGAGTTCGAATCTCAACTCTAGGGAGAGCCGGAGCTGCGGTCCAGTGCAACTTCTGAGAGAAACCTGTGGCCGCTAGAGTTCGGCCGCTTAGGGCGTAACGGGTTGGGGTTGAGCGGCTTCGGCGGCGGACACGCGCGCGTGGGTAAAAAAGCCGCGCGCGGCAAGCAGCTCGGCGTTTAAAAGGGCGGCGCCCGCGGCGCCCCGCAACAGGTTGTGCGAGAGCAGCGTCAGCTTGACGTCGAGCAGAGGACACTCGCGGATACGTCCGACGGCGGCGGCCATGCCGTTGCCGGTGTCAACGTCGCGGCGAGGCTGCGGGCGATTTTCTTCGTCGAGGACCACAACGGGATTCCTGAGCGCCGTAGGCAGGGCGGCGAGTTCGTCGCTGACCGTGAAATCGCGCAGGACTTCACGGACTTCCGCGAGCGTAGCCACCTTTTTCAGACTCATGGAAACGGCTTCGAGGTGGCCGTTTTCGACGGGCACGCGGTTGCAGTGCGCGCTGATGCCCAAACCTGCTTCGACAAAGCGCGCGCCGTCCCATTTGCCGAGCAGCTTTTGCGGCTCGGTCTCCATTTTTTCCTCTTCGCCGCCGATGAAAGGCACGACGTTGCCGAGGATATCAAGCGATGGAACGCCGGGATAGCCGGCCCCGGATGCGGCCTGCATGGTGACCACGAAGAGTTTTTCCAGGCCGAAGGCGTCGGCGAGCGGCTTGAGCACCAGAACCAGACCGGCGGTGGAGCAATTGGGATTGGTGACGATGAAACCGGTGCCGTAGCCGCGATTTTTCTGCTGCAGCGAAATGGCGTCCAAGTGCGCGGCGTTGACTTCCGGAATGAGCAGCGGGACGTCGGGATCCATTCGATGGTTTTTGGAATTGCTGACCACCGGGTAGCCGGCGCGGGCGAAATCTTCTTCGGCGGCACCGGCAACCGAAGCGTCTAGAGCGGAGAAGACGAAATCGCAATCCAGAGCGGGCTCGAGACCCTTGACGACCAGCTCGCCGGCGGCGGCCGGAATGGGGTCGTTGAGGTGCCATTTCACGGCTTGCGCATACCGCTTGCCGGAAGAGCGTTCGGAAGCGGCGACCTCGGTAAGCGCAAACCACGGATGGCTGGATAGGAGCTGGACCAGGCGCTGGCCGACGATGCCGGTGGCGCCCAAGACTCCGGCGCGAAACTTTTGCCCGAACCGGGGAGAGTCAGAACTCACGCTGCACCTCTCGGATTCAAATTGTGGCAACCGCGCGGCGCGGCGACAACAGAATTATGAAGCGTGATCGCGGATTCGCCGCGCCCGGCCTGCGGGGTAAGGGGCGCGGGCGGGCCGATACGGGTGCCGCGGAAGCGCGGGTTGAAGGTGTTTCTGACCCACACCACCATTTCGGTTTCCGCGGCCAGCGGCAGGACCTTGGCGTGCAGAACCCTGGCGCCGGCTGCGGCTAAAGCGTGCGCCTCTTCATAGGAGAGTTCGTGCAGCAGGCGGGCTTCGGCAGACTCGCGGGGATTGGCCGAGTAGACGCCGTCCACGTCGGTCCAGATCACCAGTTCATCGGCGTCAACCACATGAGCCACCAGAGCGCCCGAAAAATCGGAGCTGTTGCGGCCGAGGGTGGTGACGCGGCCGTCGGCAGTTGCGCCGATGAAGCCGGTGACGACCGGAACCAGACCATCGGCAAAAAGCGGCAGCAGGATTGCGCGGCCCCGCCGGCGCGTTTCGTCGATTTGCGGCTGGGCATCGCGGAACGTATCGCAGGTAAGAACAAACTCGCAGGAGCTGACGGGGGCGGACGGGACTCCCAATCTTCGCAGGGCCGCGGCAAACAGGCGCGCGCTGAAGCGTTCGCCGTAGGAGGCAAGACGATCGTAGAGCGCCTCGCGGGCGAACGCGGCCCCGCAGTTCCAGGAAAGCACGTCATGAGCTAGGTCCTTGCCCAAGAGGCGCAGATCGCGGGCGACGCCTTCGGCGGCGAAAGGATCGAGGCGCAGTTCGCGCAACACGTCGAAATGCAGGTAAAGCAGATGGTCAGAGGCACGGAGTGCTTGGTCGTCTCGACCGCCTTCGAGCGCGGCGGCGATGGCCAGAAGGTTGTCGGTGATTCCCTTCATGGCCGAGACCACCACCACCACACTGGCGCCCGCGGCCGCCTCGCGAACCAGCCGGGCCGCGTGCAAAATGCGATCGGCGCCAGAAAGCGAACTGCCGCCGAATTTGAAAGCCAGGGTTTCCCTAGCCCGGGCCTGCGACCGAATCGCTTGGGCCGGGGCAAAGGCTCCCGCCTGGCTAGGTTCTTCCGAGACCTCTGGTTGTAGTTCCGGACTCATGACGGCTCCTCGCGCACTTTCTGTCTGCTCTGGTTCTAGAGAGCAGCTTCTGCCGCCGCCTGCTTGCTTTCTGGAGAGGGTCTAAAAGAAGAAACCCACCGCCAGGTTCGCTTCAGGCGGTGGGTTTGGAAACTTGGTCTAGCTATCTCGTCAGTTTCTGCCCTCGCCGGAAGCGCCCGTAGTTTTCGTCTTAATCATGGTAGTGGACGTCGTCGTGGAGGCAGACGACATCAACTTCAGAGACCGCGCAGCGGCCGAGGCGCCCTTCGAGTTGGCGAGAGACAACATAACCGGGCCCTAGAGTAGCAGCTCAGGATGCGCAAACCAATCGAAAGTTCCGCTGCAATCGATCGGTTTGTCGAATGGATGACCGGCCTTGCGGTAAAAATTGCACCCACCGAACCTACGAACATGGTCATGGCATCGAATTGTCCGCATTAGCTCGCATAAGCCGTTGATGGGGCATGGGTTAGCAGACTCTCGCGATTCTGCGTTTTTGGCGATGCGGGTGCTGCTCTTGTTTGCAACAAGAATCGCAGCAAAAATCCGGATCGATCCAAGCGGCGTCGTTTTGCCGCGGGAGGAGGAGAATTTGCGGTGGCGATGGATGTTGCGGGCGTTTTGCTGTCTGGCGGTGCTGCTGCTCGGCCGGGCGACAACGAAGGCGCAAAACCAGGTGATGGGCGAACTGGAGTTTGACGGCAAGACCAAGCTCGAGCAGGACGCGGGCGTATGGATTGACGGCAACTACGTGGGTTACCTCAAAGAGTTGAAAGGGAAGAAAAAGATCATGCTGCTGCCCGGGCAGCATGAAGTCGTGGTGCGGCAATCGGGCTACCTGGACAGCGTGCAGAAGGTCCTAGTGCAGCCGGGCGAAAAAAGACTGGTGAGCGTGAAGCTTGAGTTGGCGCCGCATGCCTCCCAACCGAACGTTACGGCCAGGCTGAAGCTTGGCATCAAGCCCAAGCGCGCCGCGGTCTTTCTCGATGAGAAATATGTCGGGCATGCCAGCGAGTTTGGCGGTCGGTTTCGCTCGATGGAAATCAGCCCGGGCAAGCACAAGATCCGCGTCGAGCTGCCGGGATACCGGACGTTTGTGACCGAAGTGGACCTGCTAGCCAACCAGGAAACCGAGGTGAAGACCGAGCTGCAGGTCGGCAGCATCGAGCAGAATTCACCGATCATCAAGAAGCCGGACTAGACGGCGGGGATAACCCTTTTCAAGGCGCATCAAAAATCAGGCTCGAACAAGTCAGGGCCGCTTCGGCCTTTTGCAGTTCGGAGATGTCGAGGGCCCTGACACGGAAGCCGCGGGCTTCGATGCGTTCCCGCGTGCGCGGGAAGGCGGCGGGAAAAAGGACCGCGCCGGCCACAGGGAGAGCGTTGCCTGCATGGGGTTCGCCGGGGTCGACATCCACCCATTCGTAATCCGCGAAAGCGGAAGTATCGAACCAGGCGCGATGGGCGACGAGCGTACCTGCGTCGAGCGCGGTGACGGCGGATTTCAAATGAAGGCAGCCGGTGACGGGCACGCCGAGCACGCTGTAGCCGTAAGGCGCCGTGATGCGCGCGAGCTGCGCGATGCCCTCCGCGTTGCTGCGCGCGGTGAGGCCCACGAACAGTCGCCGGCCGACGCGAAGCACGTCCCCGCCTTCGACCGTGCCCGGAAGCGTAACGTATTGCAATTCGCGAAATGGCCGCAGCGCGGCGGCAAGGCTCGGCGCTTCCGGGCGACGCGAGCTGGCGCCCAGCGGAAAAATGACCGCCAGCTCGTCCAAAACGAGCGCGGGATCTTCCACAAACATGGAATCGGGCAGGTCGGGCTCGGCGGGAAGCCGGATCAAGCGGGCGCCAAGATCGGCGAGCAGTTTCTCGTAGGCTTGATGCTGCGCCACGGCTTTGCCTAAATCGATGGGCTCGCGAGCAAGGAAGCTCAGTTCGCAGCGGGCCAGCGAAGGGCTGGGCTCGCGCGTGATGGCGGTAAGCATGGGAAAGAAATGTAGCAGAGGCGGCAAGGTTTAAAAACGCTGCCGTTGCGCGCGCAATGAGGTGCGGGTAGACTCCGTGCGTTTCGCGCGAAAGGAGCCAGGAAATGCAGACAGAAAGATGCGTCCGGATCGCTTTGACGCTGGCCGCGGCGGCTGCGGGGGCGCTGCTCACAGGAGCCCAGAGTCCGGAACGGAAGAGCGCCGCGGTCGACGAGATCTTCGTCGACGTGGCCAAGTCCGGCTCGCCCGGATGCGCCCTGGCGGTTGCTCGCAACGGGAAAACCGTTTACGAAAAGGGCTACGGCCTCGCGAACATTGAAGAAAACGTAAGCATCACGCCGGAGACCGTCTTCGACATCGGATCGACTTCGAAGCAGTTCACGGCGGCGAGCATTCTGCTGCTCGAACGGCAGGGTAAGCTTTCGGTTCATGACGACATCCGAAAGTACGTGCCAGAGATTCCCGACTACGGCCACAAGATCACCATTCTGCAGTTGCTGAACCACACCAGCGGGCTGCGCGACTACCTGACGCTTTTCGAATTGGCAGGCATCGATACCGACAGCGTGACCACGGACGCGGACGCGCTGGGCATCATCGCCAACCAGAAGGCGCTGAATTTTGCACCCGGAAGCGAATGGCTGTACAGCAACTCGGGATTTTTTCTGCTGTCGGTGATCGTCGAGCGGGTGAGCGGCAAGAGGCTGGCGCAGTTTGCAGCCGAGAACATCTTCACGCCGCTCGGAATGAAAAGCACGGTTTACCGGGATGGCCACACGCAGCTCCTGCCGCATCGCGCACTGGCCTATGAGGCGAAAGAGAAAGAGGGCGGATACGCGCTCGACGTTTCTTATTTCGAACAGACCGGCGACGGTGCGGTGCATACTTCGGTCGGCGACCTCTTGAAATGGGATGAAAATTTCTACAGCGGACACATCGGCGGGAAGGAACTTTTGGCCGAACTGCAGGAGCCCGCAAAGCTCGACAGCGGAAAGACATTGAAATATGCGAAAGGATTGATGGTGGAAACCTACCGCGGACTGCCGATTGTCGAGCACGGCGGGTCGTGGGGAGGATACCGCGCGCAGCTGCTGCGATTTCCCGAGCAGCATTTTTCCGTGGTGTGCCTGTGCAACGTAGGCAACGCGGGGCCCGAGAAACGCGCGCTGCGCGTAGCGGACATTTATCTTTCCGAGCAGATGAAGGAACCGGCTCCGCGCGCGGCAGAACCGGGCAAGCGCGAGAAACGCCAGAGCGTCGTCCTACCACCCGACGCTCTCGCGCGCTACCAGGGAAGCTTCCGCAGTGAGGAGCTGCGCGCGACCTACAGGCTGGCTGTCG
>Ga0126370_10000420_pt1 | contig 17439 bp, 13 predicted proteins | sample PanSoiMetaPlot_3_FD_92586 | JGI IMG/M metagenome (GOLD analysis project Ga0126370, IMG submission 92586) | Tropical forest soil microbial communities from Panama - MetaG Plot_3 | ecosystem: Environmental > Terrestrial > Soil > Tropical forest > Bulk soil | place: Panama | collected 2016-02-17 | reverse complement strand
TTCGACCTGCCCTTCGACGAAATCGCTCCCATCGTGGGCCGGTCGCCGACTGCAGCGAGGCAGCTCGCGAGCCGCGCACGCCGCCGAGTCCACGGAGCGTCTGCTGTTTCCGACGCTGATTTCACGCGCCAGCGAGAAGTCGTCGACGCGTTTCTCGCTGCCTCGCGCGGCGGCGACTTCGGCGCGCTTCTAGCGGTCCTCGACCCAGAAGTTGTCCTCCGAGCCGATAGCGCGGCCGTTCAGACGGCCGCGGCGAACAGAGGCCGCGGTGCCCCGGAGCTGTCGAGCGAGGTCCGCGGCGCGCGCGCGGTGGCCGATACGTTTAAGGGGCGTGCCGGGGCTGCACAATCTGCTCTGGTCAACGGAGCTGTCGGAGCCGTGTGGGCTCCCGGTGGACAGCCGCGCGCTGCACTCAGCTTTAATATCCAGCACAGGAAGATCGTCGAAATCGAAATTGTCGCGGATCCCGCGCGCCTCCACGAGCTCGATATCGCGGTCCTCAGCGACTGAGCAACCAAAACCCTCAGATCAGGTCAATCAATCAGCCGCTATAAAAGACAAATGGGCCCGGCGGGGACGCGCCTGCAAGCTAAGTCAGTGTTGCCTTCAGCTGAATCTCAGTTCCAGCCAACGCTTTTGATACTGGACAATTTTGTTTGGCATCCAGCCTGGCAGATCGAACGCAAACCAAGCGCGCTACTCTTTCACGCGATGCTTGATGAACGCTCCCTTCTCCAGCTCCTCGAACGCGGTGCGCAGCTCTTCCTGGGTGTTCATCACGATCGGACCGTACCAGGCGATGGGCTCCCGTATCGGTCGGCCGGAGATCAATAGAAACCGCACCGGCTCCCCTTCTGCGGACACGGTGACGGAATCGCCGTCGGTGAAGGAGACCAGGTGCCGGTCGGAGATAAGTCGATCTCGTTTCTCACCGATGTACCGGTCTGCCACGGCCTCGTAGCTGTAAGGATCTCTTTGATCGCAGAACACGCCCTTGCCGCTGATCACGTAGGCGAACACCGTGTGCCCTCGCGGAGTCCGGTGAGAGAACGTCTTTCCTGCGGGAAGGCTCACGTCGAGGTACTCGGGGATCGTCACCACGTCCTGCACTGGCCCGGTGACGCCCGCGATCTGGCCCGCCACGACCCTGACCGAGGCGCCGCCCGGGTCGGTAACGGTGGGGATCTTCGAGCTCGGGATCCCGCGATAACGCGGCTCCATCATCTTGTTTGACTTGGGAAGATTCGCCCAGAGCTGGAATCCGTACATCGCGCCCTGCGCGTCGCCCTCGGGCATCTCCTGGTGGACGATGCCACTGCCGGCCGTCATCCACTGCACGTCCCCGGGGCCGATGACGCCGCGATTCCCGAGGCTGTCCTTGTGCTCGACCTTACCCCGCAGCACGTAGGTGATCGTCTCCATGCCCCGATGAGGATGCCAAGGGAAGCCCTTCGCATAATCCGCTGGACGATCCGACCGGAAGTCATCGAGCAGGAGAAACGGATCGTACTGCTCCGGCGGACCGAAGCCGATCGCCCGGTGGAGGTGGACGCCAGCGCCCTCGACTGTCGCGCGACTCTTGATGACCTGCCGGATGCGTCTCTTCTCTTCCATCGTCTTTCCCTAATTCTGAACCGGGCCATCCGCTGGCCGTTATCCGCTATCTAGAACACCTTGGCGTAGGTCACTCCAATGAAATCGCGCCGGATGTTCAAATGGAGTGGGATGGGTTCCGGGTCCTTTGACGACGGGCGCACGTGAATGGCGTAAACGAGAAAAGCCGAGCCGGCGCCGATGCCCGCCCCGACGAGCACGTCCGTGGCATAGTGTTGATCGCTCATAATCCGAAGAAGACCGGTAGTAGCAGCCGCCGCAATCGCGACTCCACAAGCGCCGCCATCCAAGAAGTCATTCCCATACAAATGGAGCTTGAGGTGCTGCAAGCATCTTAAGGTAGCAGCGGTGCTCGTAATTATCGCGTGCCCACTGAAGAAACTGAAATTTGGGCCCGAAGAAGTGCAATCTGGAAGAGTGGGATTAGTTTCACACTCACGCACGAACGGGCGTTGTCGGCCAGCGATGCGCTTGGTTGATGTATCAACGAACGCGCTCAGGGTAATCGCCTCGGCATCCAAAACAAACATTTGCCACGCCAAATCCCAGCGTTGGTGGCCTATCCCAGTGATGATCACCGCATCGACGAGGAATGGTAGGGTGCCGATTCCAACAAGAAGATAGTCGCTGATGCTTGACGCATGCGATCTCGCTGCGGACGACTCGAGTCGCAGAGCGTTTCGCACCCCGTCATCAAAGAGGATGCCCCCGGTCCAGTGTGGGCTATCCAGACTGATGGTGCTGATTCCAATCGTGGCTAACCCGACGGCTGGAATGGCCACCAGCTGCCATGTGTGCACCGGAGCCCAGTCCTTGAGGGAGTAGAATTCAGGCTCTGAGTCTGCGCGGCTTGCGGCGGGAATCAGGGTGAAGAGCATCAGGCCAAGCGCTGCGGTGGAAATCCTCGAAGAAGAGCGCGCCGCTGGCATATGCAATCTCAGTCTTCCGGTCGTTCCAATCCAACGATGCGGAAACGGTTCGGCCCTGTTTGATAGAGATAGATTCGAACGGGGGATTCGCGAGCCTGACCGGGATACGAGGCCTGGATCTCGGCGACCGCATACAACGGATGGGCGTCCGATGCCTCAGAAGCGTTGGGCAGCTCGGCACACGCTTCACCTTGTCCGTTGGACCGAACCGAAATGTCGCGAGCTGACGTTGAGTTAAAGGACACTCGTCCCTTGTACTGACGTCCGTCCTTTGCCGTCGCTTTGGGAAGCAAAGAGAGATCCCGCAGACAAAGCTTTGTCGTTGCATCGCCCTGCGCCAGTCGCGGCTCGCTCAAGGGCGACAGTCTGGTGAGCCAACGCTGCAAAATTTTGTCTCGACGCGATTTCAAAATGCGACTCGCCTCGGAGGCAACGATTGGGTTCGTAAACTGACCTTGCTTGACGGCAGCATCGATATGCTCGTCGGTGAATCGAGCGACGATCCGCGTCATCCAGGCGGCGTCGCGTTCGGTCATCCGGCTGAAGGCCGCATTGGGAAAGCCGTCGTGCCATTCATCGGGGACGAACTGAGAGTCGTCGTCGAAATACCCGAGGGTGACTCCCGCCGGCCCGAAGTGCACCTTCTCCCACGGACGTTCAACGACGCCGAAGGTGACGAAGTCTCGACCGACGTGCGCAAAGTCGAAGTAATAAGAATACCCCAATCGGCGGGACATCGCGTCGATCGGCCACAGGCTGCCGAGGGTATCTCCCCAGTCAATGAGGTAGTGCTTGACGAAGCCGCCGCCCGGCGCGTCTACAAAGGTTGCCAGCGTATTTCCGTCTCGGGAATCGAAGTGGTTCAACCATGCTGCCAACACGTATTCGGCGCGTAACTCCCGGCGATGTTCATGGGGAACGACGTCGTTGATATCGTCATCTCGCGTGCCCTGGTATGTCCATGGTCCAATAATCTTTCCGGAAATGAGCTCGGTCGCCATCGCTCGAAATCGGCCATCCTTTTCCTTGGGCGCGAACTGCAGTATCGAGTGCACCTGCTCGGGCGTGATTTTGTGTGCCTCCTTTTCTCCGCCTTGCGGCACCTGGAGAACCGATTCTTCAAAGTAGACGATCTGGTTGCAGGGCACGTGGTAACCCGCCGCATAGAAGATCTTCGAGCCAATCACGTCGGCGGCCGTCGCTCGCTCCGGCTGAAGGTCGTCATCGAATTTCAACAGGTAGCGTCGGCCGTCGCTGGCGTTGATCCGAAAGCCGGGAGTCTGTCCATCGAGCTTGGCGCCGACGACCGTCCAGGGTTGCGATGGGTCAAGCGGCGGACCCTCGCACGGGCCGCGCGCAACCTGCTCCGGAGTGAGCTCGGTTTTCCCAAGTCGATTCTCGAACCAACTCGAGTCGGGCACCTCGTCCAGCGCGTTGACGTTCAGCGCCTCTCCGCTGTGATCGACCGCAAAGAAGTTTACGATCGGGTCGAAGATGCTGGCTCGGACCCCTTCCCAAACCAGTGGTGAAAAATACTCCTCCGGTACCTTTTTTTGGGGGCGCTGGTCGTCGTCGCGCCAGATCGGCTCACTGAGCGGGTACCGGCGATGATCGGCGGCGCAGGATGCGAGCACCATCAAAGAGCAAATGGACCACAACCGTTGGCGAACGAGCGATTCAAAAGCCATAGGTCGACCCGATAACGAAGCGAAAGCTCGACACCCGAAACCCAGTGTCGAATGGTTCAGTGCCGATTCCGATGAGGAACTCGAATCCCGGTCCGCCGTCACGCGATGATCGGAATCCGAAGCCCGACGACAGCCTCATCAGGCCGGCTCTCAGGCCGTCGAGGTGCTCCCCGAACACATTGCCCACCGCCACGTTCAGCTCTCCATCGATGAATGCCCAGATCGGCCACTCGTAACGCAGTTGGGCAGCGATGGCGCTGCGGTCGTAGAGGCGACCGGGCAAAAAGCCCACAAAGGGCTGCGCGCCACCCAGCGTGGCCAGCTCGGTGAATGGGATGACGCTTCCGGCAGTTTGATCGACGAACGTGGTAATCACAGACAAGCTCAAAACGCGCGCTTGTCCCGTAACGTCCCAAAATCCCCCAACCGTCCCCCCGTAGCGGATCCAGGAATGTGGCGTATTGAACGTGTCGACGTCTTCTTCGACGTTCAACGCCAAGCGAGCTCCGCTCTGCGATGCCGGCCGAGGCCGTCGCGAGTCAAGTTCAACGTTGGCGCGCCCGAGCCACACAGAGTACGGCTGCCCAAATCCGGGCGGCGGGGGGAGCTGGCCGAGCGCAATCCGGTCGCCGACGGACGGATCGTTGCAGCAGCTGCCGGTACGAAATTTGAAATCGCGGAAGCCCACAGTGGCGCGGAGCACGCTCCAGTAGGCGGGGCGCCACTCCAGCACGGTCGACGCTTCGACTCGTTGAAATGCATACCGCGAGCGCAGAGCATCGTCGCTGCTCGGACCGATTCCGTAGAACGGCGCATCGGGACGGCGCGCCAAACTCGCGCCTAACGAGAGCGACGTGCGATCGCTGAACTTCCGGGCGCCAGAGAGTCCAAGGGCGAACCAGTCGTTGCCGCCATAGACGGCGGTTGCCGCGAGCGAGTTCCCCCTCGAGAGCGCTCGATTCCAGAAGAAGTAGACGCCAAACGTCGGCCGCAGACCAAAGTCATACAGGAGGAGTGGAATCCACCCGGCTTGGTGTTCTTCTCCAAAGGTGAAAAAGTCGATCAGCCAGGTGGGCCAATGATTCTTCTCCGCCGTTGTCACCAGCGCGCCGAGCGGGGCAGCAATTACGTATTTCGAGATAAGCCATAGAGGCGATAGAATGACTCGCGGCACCCAGAGCAATCCCTCGCCGAACGTCGTCGGCTTCGGACCGCGGCCGTCGTAGTTCGGTGCAGCGCGCTTTTCTTCCTCCGCCTGCGCGCCGCTTTGTGTTTCAGGTGCGCCGGCCTCGGTCTTTTTTTCCTGCTCCGGTCCCTCGCGCTCAGCTTCCTCGCGAGCGGCGCGCTGCATCTGCTGCGCTCCTGTTGGAGGTCTCACCTCCTGCGCCAGCGCCGCACCGCTGAGCGCGGCACACGAGAGCGCGATCGCCGTGTGCACGGCGAAGGGCGATACAACGATGTTTCGGCTTATCCTCCGGTGCACTGATTCAGCCCCCCTCGGTTGCGTTACGCCCGGCACGATGGACAAAGCACTTTCAATGTTTCACGGGCTAGAGTGGACAGGACTGCGGTGGCCATTTCGAAATGATCTTCCAGCGCCTCGAAGAATCTCGACAGTTGCGACTTCAATCCAAAGACGTCCTCATTTGAAACCAAGTCATTGCGCCGAGGGACGCCAGCCAAGAAGTCGAGAACGCCAAGCGCGATCCCGGGGCCCAAGCGGATCGGCGATCGATCAGCGTACAGCGCCGAGACGGTGCCCGAGACGATCATGTACCCGTGAAGGGCGTTCTCGCCGCGCCTCCAAAGAAACTCCCCCTTGGGAGCGCGAAACGGGATCGTGTTCCTGGCCGCATCGGCCAGCGCCGTAGCGGCCGTTCGCCTCAGGTCCTGAGCGCGCTGGATGAGAAGCATTCTCTGAACCAGGTCGAAATTGCCATGTTCATCTTTTGAGCCACCGATGGGCATCGCGAGGAGGGACTGGTCGCCTCCGAGGTTTTCTCGCTCCATTAAAAGCCGGGCAGCGAGCCCGTGAGTCAGCTGGTGAAGGAGATTGGAATCGTCTTCGAGCGCCTCGAACATCGCATCGCCGGGGATGACCAGCGCCCGTACCTCGGTATCGGCCACCGCCTCAAACGGCATTCCGATCCCGGCGAGGAGGGCGAAACCTTCCAACGCTTCGCGGACGCCTCGGGTTTCCCCGGTGCTCGCGCGCACAGTCCCACTGAGGATGTGCCAGAACTGGTTGGAGATCTCCGACTGATGCGCGACGACATCGCCCGCCGCAAACCGCACCTCCTGCGCGTGATAAGCGAGCGGCGCGAGCGAGGTGGAGGTGAGCTTGCTGAGCAAAGGAGAGGTGCGAAGGTGCAAGATCGAATCGAGTAACTTGGAAGTGTCTTGTCTAGCCGGCATAGGCGGTTTCCGTTGGCGAGCGCGTGGAAAGCATCAGCAGCGCGTGGTCCACCACCTCGGCGAGCTCGGGCGGCGCGTCGGCGCGAATTGCCTCCAACTTGGGCCGGAACTGCTGAAGACCCAGCTCCGCGGCGTGGTACGCGGCAAGGCATCGCACGGTTCCGCTGCTCGCCTGTAACAATTGATCCAGCAGTTGTTCCAGCGTGAGAGGGTGAAAGGCGTAGTAAGCCAAGCCAGCCCGGAATCGGTCGTCGGAATCGGATTGCCCAATCAAAGCCAGCAAGGCGTCTCGTTCGGCAGGTTGCACGACGGATTCCAGAAGCTCTTCGGCGCTCGAGCGGAGCATCGCGCTGTCGCTCCGGAAGCCGCGAGAAATCCAGTCGAAGTCCTCTCTCGGGTGCTGTAGATGAAACAGTCGAAACACGCGGTCGATCGCCAGCGTCTCTTTGTCGCGCAACAACGCCCGAAGCAGCTGGTGACCCGGCAAAGACGGCTCCGTTCCTTCGCACTCCTCGAGCGTCAGCCGCCAATGGAGATTTCGAAAGGCAATCGTCAGCGTGTAGCCAGTCATTTGCTGCAGGGCCTCGCGATCCAACTGGAGATTGGGGTGGCGCTCCTGCAGGTGTCGCAGCGAACGCAAAATGCGGTAGCGCACGACGCCTTCCTTCTCGTTGCACAAGTGCCGCAGCAACGAGTCGGCCGCCGCCTGCGGCGGAAAGAGCGCCAGGGTGGCCGGGATTGCCCTACGCGCGCTGCGGTGGATGGTGGAGTCTTGGAGCGCGTTTTCCAGGTATTCGCGCGCCGGATCTCCTATCGCCAGCAAAGCATCGCGAGCGGCGGAGCGGGCGGGGCGGACGGCGAGCATTTCGATGAGCGCGGGCAAAAAAGAGGTTGAGGGCATCTGTCGCATCGCATGCCCAACCTCCATCTTGACTGCGGCCGAGTTCGAGCTTGCGAGCACAAGAAGCAGGTTCGCAAACTGAGGTTGAGGTTGTCGGCGAATCGCCGCGGCCACCGCCAGCTGCTTGGGCTCCTCGGGCTCGGCCAAAAGCTCGATCAGCTGCTTCGAGGCGTCCTCGGCTTTGAGCTTGCCGTTCGCGGTCAATCCCACCAGCGCCGTGGCTCGGACGATTGGGCTTTGGTCGTTCAGGCCGGCGCGGAGATCTTTGTCCTCCTGCGTCTGAGCAGACCTTGCCCTCAGCGCGGCCGCCCGAATCTCCGGGTCTGGATGCTGCCTCAAGCGGTCGAGAATCGCGATGTCGTCCTTGCGCTCTGCCTCGGCGAAATACTCGAGCGTTCGAAGCACGATTTCGCGCGACGGGTGAAAGAGGATCAGGGCCGGAATGAGGTGCGTTCGCCGATAGGCCACCAAAAGCTCCAGCGCGGTGAGCACCTCGCCGTCGTCGCTGCTGTTGAGCGCTTTGAGCAGCGTCTCGAGCGCGCCGAGATCGAGGTGGGGCCTTTCAGTGAGCACCGGCAGTCTTCCTCGGCGCAGGATCTGGCGAAAGAGATCCAGATATCCACCCTGCAGGCCGATCACCAAACAGACCGAGCCGAGGGCAACCACCGCCAGCGCTCCGGCCAAGATCCGCGGCGCGAAAGACACGGCTCCAAGGGCGAGGACGCCGATAGCCGCCACCGTTTGACCCACTCTTTGGCCGACGACGTCCACCAAAGGCTTCACCCGTTGCCGGATCGCCTCGTCGACGGGCAGGAATAACAGCTCGTTGCCGGTTCGGTGAACGGAGAAGCGAAGAATTCCGTCGACGGCCTTCAGCGCAATCGCCAATAGCATCCCGCCTGCCGCCGCGAGGGCCGCGCCGCCGGCCACGAACGCGAGCGGCAACACCAGCAGCGCGCGCGTGACTCCGGCGGTCCGCATCAGCAAACTCACCCCCACGATTTGGACGACAAAGCCAGCCACCGCCTGGAGGAACGAGACGCTGGCGAACACCGATGCAAATTGCGCGGGGGGGACGCTGCGTGAAACCCAGCTCTTGAAGAGATAATCGACGAGCGTCGCGCAGACGGAAACGAGCAAGGAAAGGAGGAGGAGTCGGCGCAGATAGGGGGCGGCGTCGATCTGCCGCATCGCCTTCCAGCTGAGCGCCTCGGATGCCTTAGTGGATGGCGGGCTCTTCCCCTTTGTCGCCAGAGCCACCACCAGCGCGCTCGCCAGGAAGAAGCCCGCCCCGATAAGTAGAAGGTTGCGGGCCGGGTACATTTCAACAAGGCCGCGCGCTATCGCCGCGCCCACCGCCGCGCCGGTCGTGCTTCCCGCGCCAACGAAGCCGTAGACTCTCTTCGCCTCGGTGACGGTGAAATTCTCATCGAGCGTCAGCCAGAAGGTGACGACGGCGAGCGACGAAAAAAATGCCGGCCACAGGTAGAGTGCGTAGAGAACCCAATCCCCGGACTCTGCAACAAACCAGAAAGCTGCCGTCAGCGCGGCTCCAAACACCAGTCCCACCGCGAGCAGCTTGCGGCGATCGAATCTCTGCAGTGCCGGCATCCGCAGCTGGGAGGTAAAGAAGGCTAAAGCGGCGATGCTCAGATACATCCAGGGCAACTTGGTGGCGGGGATTTTCGCCAGGAAGAGCGCGTCGCGCGCCGTCTCCAAGAGCGTGTGGCCAGCGATCAAGGTCGCCAGGAGAGCGAAAGCGGTGAGGACTTCGCGCCGTTTGATAAGGCTGAGCGCGCTCATCGGTTTGCATCCATCGCATACAGCGGGCTGAAGAGCGAGAGCAACATCAGGCGGCGGGTGCGGCGCTCGGAATCGGGCGTTTCACCGGCTCTGCGTGTTCGAGGTGGCGTCGGTACTCTCGGCCAAGGACCAAGACCAGCCCCACCCAAGCCAAGCCCAGCGCTACGTTGAGGGTTGTGAAGGCGGTTGTGCGCGCGCCAATCGCGCCGCCGAGCCAGACGCCTGCCGCGGACAACACGTCGCCCACGCGTACCAGGAAGGTGTCAATCACCGCCTTTGCTTTGTATTTCGCATCTCGCGATACGACGAGGAAAAGCGAATTTCCAGCGGTGCTCTGGAGGGAATAATCGATGCTGTTCTCGGACACCTTCGCGGTCAGCGAAAGGGCGAGGACGGGAAAAAGGCTGAGCGCCAGATTTCCGCCGAGCGAGATGATGGGAAGAACGAGCAGCGCCCCGGTAATCCCGGCGTACTTGAGGATTCGGGAAACAAGAAACAGCTGAATTAGTACCTCGACCAGATTGACGTATCCGAAGTAATCCGCCTTGAAGGATGCGACGTATTGGCTGAATGAGACGGTAGAGCTGGTGTGCTCGGATGCGCTCTGCAGAAGAATTCGGTCAAGCACGTACTCGCCCACCGTGTTGACCCAGTTGCGAATGATCGCCAGCGCGCCCACCAGCATTAAATAGCGCTCGCCAAACAACAGCTTGAAGCCGCCAGCTTCGCCGAACGGCTTCTCCGGGTTGACCGAAACGCCCTTCTCACGGCATGAGCTGCAAGTCCGCCGGTTCACGATCCAAAAAAGAGCCAAGCACACAAGCAGAGTGGCCGCGGCCACCAGCATCAGCCCGTAGGGCCCGAAGAACGGGAAGAGACCTTTGGCAATCCGCGTGCCGATCACCGCTCCGACGGAGCTTCCTATCCCCAGGATGGCGAAGAGCCGCTTGCCTTGCTCGGGAGAATAGACGTCATTGGCGAAGCTCCAGAACTGGGCCACCATCATCACGCTGAAGACTCCAACCCAGAGAAAGAAGGGAATCCCCAAGGGCATTTGCAGCCGGCCGAGAAGCGCGAAGACGAGCAAATCGAAGGTGAAAAAGAGCGTCACCCAGGTGATCAGCTTCATCCGGCCCACGTGACGCGCGAGCACGTCGTAAAGCTTGAGGATAGGGATCAACAACAGCGCCTGCCCCGCCGCGGTATAGGATTTGGCCTCCGCTCCGCTGGTCAGGATGAGTGGCTCGCGCGAGACCTTGAGCAGATAATAGGCCGTCAGCAGAAGGAAGACGTTCAGCGTGAGCAGAACGGCAGTCCCTCCTTCGCCGCGGCGAACATCGGCGAACAGGCGAAGGATGCGCTCGAACGGGCCAGGTCGAGCTTGCGCGTCGCGGTTCTGAAGGTCCATGCTCCCTTTCAGGAATCGGACCGTAATCGGACTAGAGCCGCGGCGCCACCGTACAAATCACTGGGCGCCCAGGGTTAGTCGAGACTGTCGCTAAATCCGACAGTGGATTGGAAGCTCGCAACCGCGGTTACGGAGCGACTTGGGTCCTCGCCGACTCCGAGTACCGACGCTCAACGCAGCGCTGCCTCGACCAGCGCCGGCACGCCCGAAATGTTCTTCCCGAGACCCTCCGAAAGGCCATATCGCTTGGCAATGAAAGCGCTGTCTTGGTAGCTAACCCAGACGCGGCCATCCGATGCACGCCATATCAGCACCCGGAGTGGCAGATCGAGGGCGACGAGGGGTTGCGCTACCATCAATGGGGTTCCCGCGCGCGGACTGCCAAAGATGAGCACCTGCTCATCTTGCATCTCGAGGCCCACTTCGCGCGCTCCGGCGCGGTGATCAATCCGGGCGAAGACGGTAAGGCCTTTGCCGCGCACGATTTCGTCGAGGCGGCGAAGTGTTTCGTCGACGGAGTACGGACTCAATTGGGAAATCACTCCGTCAGCCGAAGGGACTGTCACTTGTGCGCCCATGATTCCTCCTGCAATTGAAAACAAAACAGCTGCTTTCAACGTGGTCATTGCTGCACCTGTACTGGGGCACCGGTGCTCGCGGGCGTGCCGGCGGCGATGACGAGATATCGTCTCGGCGTCGGCTCGCTGGCCTGAACCACCTGGCGGATTGGCCCAACGGCGTTGACGATGGCAGCGCCTGCGGGGTTGGTCATGAAACCGGCAAGTGGCTCCAGCTGAACGGTCCCCTTCGGGTCAGAAGAGAGCGCGAGAACATATGCCTTTTTGGCTTCGAGGCCGGTGACGGCGGCCTGAAGCACCTGGGTCAAACCTTGGTCGAATAGTGAGACGCTGGTCGACGAAGGGCCGCCAACAGGCCCGAGCACGAGGTGAGCGGCCTGGCCGGCCGCGCCGAGCGGCTGAAGGTTCCCGGTGCCGGCTCCCTCGGGGACCGCATTCGGCACATAGACGACCGCCTGCGCCGCCTGGCCGATGGGGGTGGTGGCGATGACCTTGTTCTGGAGAGTGTCGATCGCCGTCATTGCATCGCCGTTTTCGATTCCAACGTAAACGCGCGTCCCATCGCCAGAGGGCCAGATGCCGTGCGGCAGCTCGCCGACCGGGATCTCGGCCACGCGTTCGAACGTGTCGGTGCGGAACACCAATACCCGGTTGAGACCGCCCACGGTAACATAGGCGAAACGGCCATTGGCGTTTCGCACGATATTGACGTGATTGGTAATTGGACCGGTATCGAGGACCTTAATCACTTTGAACGGCGGCTTCGCTCCAAACACCATCACCTTGCCGACGTCTTTCAGGGTGAGCCAAACCTGATCCCCTTCCGGTGTCGCCGCAATGTTTGGGCAGAACGGTGATTCTTGTTTCACCGTGGCCACGACTTTGTGGCTGGCCACTGCGACGATTGCAGTCTCGGGGTTGAAGCTCGAGCAGACGTAGCCATATTTGCCGTCCGGCGAAAAGATCGTCATACCCGGCCCATTGGCGAGCTTGATGCGAGTCTTCTCGGCAAACGTCTTCGCGTCGAGCACTGCGACGAAGTCCTCTCCGCGGACCGTCACCCAGACCTGCTTACCGTCGGGCGTGAAGAACGCTTCGTGAGGCGAGCGGCCGACGTAAGTAATGTGCTTGATGGCATTGGTCGCCGTGTCGATGAAGGTCACCGAGTTGGATCCAATCGAAACCACCACCAGCGTGCGGTGATCGGGCGAAAACCCCAAGCCGTGGACGAGCAACTGTCCGCGGTACAGGGGCGAGAGATTCGCCGGCTGTGGATCGCCCAGCCGTATTACTCCGAGGTTCTTGTTGGTCGACGGGTCGATCACCGAAACGGTGTTCGAAAACTGTTCGGCGGCGTAGACGCGATCGCGGTTGCTTACCGGAATATCGGCGGCCGATGCGGTGCCCGGCGCTTGACCTGCGCGAGCCTGCGACGCCGCGAAAATAGCGACGAAAAAAGCAGTCGCGGACGCGCGAGTGATCTCAGTGCTCATGATGCACCTCAGAATTCGCGGGGAGCTGCGTTGGCGCCGGACTGCTGGGCGGAAGAGGGTCGCCCAAAGCCAGATGCATCACCGCGATCTCCTGCTGCTGCGTGACGATGATCTCTTGTGCAAGCCGCCGCAGGCGTCCATCCTTGCCATAGCGAATCTCGACCATCGCCATGTCAATGGCGCCCTGGTGGTGCGGGATCATCATGCGCGCGAAGTCGCGGTCAGCATCGCCCGTGTAGGGCACGTGCATGTCCTGGTGCATGCGCGAGATCGCGTCGTTCATCATCGCGCGAAAGCCATCTCCGTCGCCGGAGCGCCCAGCTGGTGCAGCGGCGCCTCCGAACAAGAGTCCGAGCAGGAAAACAACAGACAATTCCAACGCCGGCACTACAGTTTTCGTTCGGGCAATCATCTTTCCACTCCCTCGGTCGTCGCCGCTGCAGCGCCAATGACAACTATCGACCGTTAAACCAAAAATGAATTCTCACACACGACGGCCAGGTGTTCGGATCGGGACGGAAGGTGGCTGCTGCGGAGCGACTGTCACCAGAGCTGCCGTGCCGACTGGAATCGCGATGAGTGAGAGCAGCGCGGGAAGACTCCAGGCCCAAAGACCCAGACGCGCTACGCTCGCTGCGCCCGCTGCGCAACCCACGAAAAAGCCGAGCACGAGTGGCCAAGTGCCCCTGAGCTTTTTCGCCGCCTCCTCCAGAGTCCACGGCCCCGGCCAGGCGAGAGCTACCAGCGCGATGACCGAGGTAGCGACATTCCCAGTCATCACCGAGGTGGTCGAGCCTTGGTGGAGCGACACACGGACGAATGCGTTCTGAAACGCCATCGCGGCCACGGCCAGCATTGCGGCCGCGATCGAATCCGCCGGCGCGAGGGCAGGTCCGTGGGCGGTGCGAACCACCAGCCCAACGATTAGGAATAGCAGAAGCGATTGACCTACCAGCAGTGCCCCTCGTCCTCCCGCGTTGCCCGCCCGTCGCGCAAGGAGGTACGCGACTGCCACCGTCAAGCCGAAAACAGGGATAGACAACAGTTGCGCGACGTGGGGTGGCCCACCGTCCACTATCTGGGCAGCCATCACCACGAGATTCCCTGTGATGTGCGCGGTGAAAACGCGTCCGAGGCTAAGAAATCCCGTGACGTCCACCAGTCCGGCGACCACGCTGAGAATTACCAACAACGCGATGTGGCTGCGCCGCGTGGCGGGTGTCGCAGTCACAGCTTCAGGCTTTGCGAACACGTTCGGCTCCTGCCGTTGACGTTGTTGCAGAGGTTCGAATCGGCCGAGCGCGCGGCGCCAACAACGGAGCGCTCAAGCCAAACCCCATCGCAAGGAATATCAACAGGGCGGTTGATCCTTCCGCGAGGACCGTTGAGATTAGGCTGGAAGGCGCGTTTACCCCCAGCTCCGCCATCTGCACCAGCCCCGCTGCCACCCGGAAAAGAAAGACGCCGGGAATCAGCGAGACAACCGCGGCGAATGCCATTGCTGCAAAGGGCAGTCGCAAGCGATGGGAGAGCGGGGTCAACACCAGCCCGACGAAAAGACAGGCGAGAAACGCCGCCGCGTACGCGCTGGCGCCCACCGACAGCGCCAACCACCGCAGGGCGTGGGCGACCATTCCGACCGCGATGGGAATCGGAAGATAGCGCCATGGCATGGAGTAGAAGCTGCCGTACGCGGAAATCGCCAGACCCGCGGCGACGACGTCGACCGCCAGCGGCACCGATCGCGAGGGCGGCGATAAAGGTAGCGTGCCGCCGACGAGCCAGAGGCCGAGCAAGAGGCCCGCGGAAATCGCCGCGATCACCAGAGTCGCGAAAGCAATCCTCGAGCACCCGAGCGCAACGCGGGCGCGCCCGAGATCGATCAGCCCATTGAGGAAGTGCGGGCCAGGGACGAGCACCATGCACGGGCAAAGCGCGACCAGGGTCTGCGGCGAGCTGAGCTGATACCGCTGGGCAACACCTCCTACCAGTCCGGCGAGCATGGCGGCGCAGAATGGCTGAACGAGCAGGTTGGAGCTCACGCGCGAGATTCCTCGCCGAAGGATCGCGCCAGCTCCGGCGCTGAGCGCGATCAATGCAATGCTCGCCGGGTGGACAGCGCCGAAGATTACGCTGAGAGCGGAGGCACCCACCGCCGCGGCCAAGGCGAACCTCCCCAATGACACAGGAGGAAGGTCCGCTATTTTCGCTAAGGCCGGCCACGCGTCGGCCGGCTGAGCTCGACCATCACTCATGGCATCGACTGTTTGCTCGGTAGCCAACACCTTGTTCATGTCGATGCCGGCGGGTTCGACCTGTGCAACGTCGTGCTGCGGGCCCGCGCTGCCCTCCAGCCGAACGATCAGCTCGTCCCACCGCGGGATCAACGTCGCGCGGTAGCCCAAAGCTTGGGCAATGCGATTGCCCCCGGTGACGGTCCGCTCCGTCGTCTCGCCGTTGGCAAAGAGGAGCGTGGTGGTCCTGAGAATCAGCGCTACGGGCTCCAAGCTCGGTGCGTCACGCTGAACCTTCGCATCAGGCGAAGGAGGATCGTGCGAATGCGCCACCAGCGTTGTCATGGATCGGTCACCGCGATGGAGCGCTGGTCGCGACGTAGGGGCGAACCATCTTCGCCGGGTCGACGATCCGATCGAATTCGGTCTCGTTGACGTAGCCGAGTTTCAACGCCGCGGCCTTTAGCGAAAGATCATTGTCCAGCGCGTAATGCGCAATCTTCGAGGCCTTGTCATACCCGATCACTGGCGAGAGCGCGGTGACGAGCATCAGCGAACGCTCGACGTATTCTTGAATCTTCTTGAGATTGGGCTTGGTCCCTTCGATCAGGAATTTTCGGAAATTTGTGCATCCGTCGCTGAGAATGGTGATCGAATGGGTGACGTTGTAAATCATCAGCGGCTTGTAGACGTTCATCTCGAGGTACCCGCTTGCCCCGCCAAAGCCGACCGCGACGTCATTGGCCATAACCTGAACGGAGATCATCGCGAGCGCTTCAGCCTGGGTTGGGTTGACCTTGCCCGGCATGATCGAGGAACCGGGCTCGTTCTCCGGGATGATCAGCTCGGCGAAGCCGGCGCGCGGTCCGCAGGACATCAATCGGATGTCATTGGCGATTTTGTAAAGCGATACCGCGAGCGTTCGGACTGTTCCCGAGAGCTGCACCAATGCGTCATGGGCGCCTTGAACGGTGAACTTATTCGGAGCGCTCACGAACGGCAGGCTGGTAAGCTTGGCGATCTGTGCGGTGGCGGCCTCCGGGAAGTCCGGAGTGCTGTTGAGACCTGTTCCGACGGCTGTTCCGCCAAGTGCAAGGCGATAGACTCCCTTCAGTGCATCGTCTATGCGATCGAGATCGTCGCCGAGCATCCCGACGTAGCCCGACCATTCTTGCCCCAAGGTGAGCGGGGTCGCATCCTGCATGTGGGTGCGGCCGATCTTCACCACGTCCTTCCACTCTTCGGCATTCGCAGCGATGGCATCGCGCAGCTGCTGCACCGAGGGAATCAGGCGCAGCTTGGTGTTGATCGCCGCGGCCATGTACATCGCCGACGGGAACGAGTCGTTCGATGACTGGGCCATGTTGACATCGTCGTTGGGGTGAACCGGTTTCTTGCTCCCGAGCGGTGTTCCCGCGATCTGGGAGCAGCGGTTCGAGATCACCTCGTTCACGTTCATGTTGAACTGGGTGCCGCTTCCGGTCATCCACACGTGGAGCGGAAACATGTCGTGATGTTGGCCGGCGATGATCTCGTCGCAGACCCTGGTGATCAGCTCGTGGGCCTCGGGACGAAGGCGGCCGGCCGTGCGATTTGCGTTGGCTGCCGCTTTCTTGAGTATCGCGTAGGAGACAATCATCTCCCGCGGAATGAGGTCGGTGCCGATGCTGAAGTGCTCGAGAGATCGCTGGGTCTGCGCGCCCCAAAGCTTGTCAGCGGCAACAGTTACTTCTCCAAGACTATCGGTCTCAGTGCGAACTTCGGCCATGATTTCTCCTCCTCGTAGTTTCTTGCCGTCTGGACGGGCTTCGCCTCCAAATCACCAGGAAGCGTGTCGATCAATGCTTTGAGGAGGCACTGTCGATCTTCAAACTTTGGATCTTGAAGTGCCGGCGACGGTGCCGGCGGACCTTGCGAAAGCCTCAACGATGGCGATCTGGTGCGGCCGGGCTGTCCGCTGCAGGACAGGCCACGTTCGAACAACTAGACGCCTTCCACAAGAAGGGGTCTGGCTGCTCCGCAATGATTGGAGGGAGGCAACATGAATACAAATTCGAAAAACACAAGCAACTATAATCGCCGCCGCTTTTTGGGCACTGCAGCAATGGCCGTTGGCGCCCAGCTCGTCAAGATCGGTTCTGCGCACGCACAATCCAGCAAGACAAAACCGGCAAACGTGCCGAAGACTAAGCCGGGGTCGAACACGTCGTTCGGCTCAATCAAGCAGATCGATGCCGGCCTCCTGAATATTGGGTACGCTGAAGCCGGCCCCGCCAATGGTCAGCCAGTAATTCTCCTGCACGGATGGCCCTATGACATCCACAGCTATGTCGATGTTGCCCCTTTGTTGGCATCGGCCGGCTACAGGGCGATCGT
>Ga0126370_10000418_pt1 | contig 17467 bp, 17 predicted proteins | sample PanSoiMetaPlot_3_FD_92586 | JGI IMG/M metagenome (GOLD analysis project Ga0126370, IMG submission 92586) | Tropical forest soil microbial communities from Panama - MetaG Plot_3 | ecosystem: Environmental > Terrestrial > Soil > Tropical forest > Bulk soil | place: Panama | collected 2016-02-17 | reverse complement strand
GCTTACAATTCGCGAATCGCGGTCACGGGGTTCCGGCGCATCGCTCGATGTGCGGGAAGGTAGCATGCTACCAAAGACATCGCTCCCAGGAGCGTGACGACGGAAGCAACGGTGACGGGATCGTTGGCTCCGATTCCGTACAAGAGCCGGGCGATGATACGTGTCAGTCCCAACGCAAGCGCCAATCCCAGCATCAGCCCCACGCCTGTGAGCCACACTCCCTGCGACAGCACGAGTCTCAGCACATCGACGCGCGAAGCGCCCAGAGCCATTCGTACTCCGATCTCGTGGGTTCGCATTTGGGTTCGATATGCCACGACTCCGTAGATCCCGGTTACTGCAAGAACCAGCCCAATCAGCGCGAACATTCCCGCCAGGGTGCTCTGTATGACCGCGAGACTGCTCGCCATTTGGGTACTCTCTCGCATGGAACGCACATCGAAAACCGGCAGCCGTGTATCGATTTCGTGGATGGCGTTTTGTACCGCCGGCGCCAGGTCGACCGGATTTCCCTCGGTCTCCACCTGCACGATCGTCTCGTACCCCTGCTGGAAAAAGCTCATATACACCATAGGCTCCGGTGACTCATTTACCAACATATGGGTTGAATTCCTCACAACGCCGACAACCGTGAAAAGTCTGCCCCACACCCTGAGTCCCTTTCCCAGCGGATCTTGTCCTGGCCAGTATCGCCTCGCCGCGGTCTGATCCACGATGAGTACCCTCGGGGCCTTTTCATCGTCATGCGGTGTAAACTCGCGTCCTTCCAGAATGGGGATATGAAGGGATTCGAAATACCGCGGGGCCACTTCGGCGTGGTACACCTGCAAAGATTCATGCGGGAGTGGCACATACCCTTCCGGATACGCATCGTCCCCCTTGTGGCTCAGGGTCATCGGAATCCAGTCCGTAAAAGACGCAACCTTCACGCCAGGCAAGGCCGACACGCGATCAAGTATCTTGTGACGGATCAGCTGTACCTCGTCGTCGCTGTAGCCGACAATATTCAGCCCCACGGACGCAGTGAGAATATGGTCCTGCTCAAATCCTGGATTCGCGCTGGCGATATTCCGCAGTGTTCGCAGAAATAGCCCGGAGCAGATCAGCAGCGGAAGTGAAAGCGCGATTTGCGCCACCACCAGCCCGCTGAGCAGTTTTCGGTTGCGTGAGCCGCCGGAGATGCTTGCAGACTCTGCCTTCAGTACCTCAATGGCCGGCGCGTGGGACGAACGCCAGGCGGGGAGCGCGCCGCAGAGCAGGCCGGCCAACAGAGAAAACACCGCAATCCCAATTACAACCTTATGGTCCATGCTCCCATTGAGTATGAGGGGATTCGCGTTCGCCGGAAAGAACCATGCGAATGTCTTCGAAGTCCACGATGTCAACCCAAGGGCCACGGCTCCCGCGACGGTGGAAAGCACCATGCCCTCCAGCACCATCTGCCACACCAGTTGAATTCGATTCGCTCCGAGGGACTGCCGGATCGCGAGCTCACGCCGCCGGGATACAAACCGCACCAGGGTGAGCGTAGCCACGTTCGCGCAGGTCAGCAACAGCACCACAGCGGCGAAGGCGAGCAGAACGGGCAGTGTCGCCGCCATGTATCCGTTGGCGCCGAATGGCGAGCGCCACATGGGATCCAGCGTGATCTGGTTCGCGCCCAGATGATCGTCCGGATACGCCGCGACGATATTGTGCATCACGGTGTCGAGGTCCTGGGCTGCCTGGCCACGGCTCACGCCGGGCCGCAATCTTCCGATTACGTTCAGCCAGACCGCACCACCACTGCGATGCGTCATCCGCCACGGATCCGTCCCGAGGGGATCGAGCGTTACCCACAGATCGTCACGGAGCCCAGGCATTGCTCCGACAAACCCCTCCGGCGCCACGCCGATCACGGTTATGGGATGCCGGGCGATCTCGATCGACTTGCCCACAATTGCCGGGTCTTCGGCATAGCGCGTTTTCCAAAGCGAGTAACCCAGAACCACGTTGGGAACCGCATCGAGATGCGTCTCTTCTTCAGGCAGAAAGAAACGCCCGAGCATCGGCTTGATACCGAGCACGTCGAAATAGTTTGCCGACACGTTCGCAATATAGGCACGCTCCGGCTGCGCGCCGCCGGTCAGCGTGATCCAATCGTGATGATATGCAAGTATCCCGGTGAAGGTGTGGTTCTGCTCGCGCAGATCGCGGTAGTCGAGATACGAGAAGGGCGGAGTCGGAGAGAAGTTCCTTCCCCCCCGCTGCAGGCTCACGAGGTCGCCCACGTCCCGCGCGCCAGGAATCGGACGCAACATGGTGCCGTCAATCCAACTGAATACGGTGCTGTTAGCGCAAATAGCTACTGCCAACATCGCCGTCGCGGTGATCGTAAAACCAGGACTCTTACGCAGCTGCCGCAAGGCATAACGAACATCCCGGCCTAGCTGTTCAAACCAGCCTCCGCCCCACATCTGGCGCGTCACATCCTGCACCAGAAGAATGTTTCCAAACTCCCGAACTGCCGCTTGTCGCGCCGACTCTTCCGTCTCGCCTCGCGCCACTCGATCTGCAATTGCCATCTGCAGGTGAGCATCGATCTCTTCCTTCAATTCGCGATTGCGCCTCTGAAGACCGAAGCTGGGAAACCACCTCATGACGCACTCTCCTTCGGCTTGAGGTACATCACCGACCCAATCGCTTCGACAATCTGCTCCCATCGGTCCAGATCCGAGGCCAACTGCTTTTTCCCCTTGGCGGTGATTCGATAATATCGGGCTTTTTGCTTGCTCTCTGACTGCTTCCATTCAGACTGCACCCAGCCCTGACGCTCTAATCGATGGAGAGCCGGATACAGTGATCCGGTCTCCACCTGAAGCACATCTCCGGATTGCAAACGTAAAGCCTGGACAATGCCATACCCATGCTGCGGTCCCCATTGCAGCGTCTGAAGAATGAGCATGTCGAGTGTTCCCTGCAGCAGCTCAATCCGGTTTTTGTACTGGTCTTTCTCGCTCATAGATGTAGACACTCTACTCGCGTGGCAGTAGATTGTCTACTCCCGCATCATGGCGGCAGCTCAATTCGGAGCCGCGCGTATAGGGCGGGCGGCCCATCTTTTGACGTAGCTTGTTATTTGCGGACCTCATCGCTAAAGAGGGTGCCCCATCCTTTCGCGATTTGTGCGAAAGGATGGGCAGCACGGAACTCAATCCCAATCACTCACGTGTTTCCCATCACACTCAACCGTGACTACACGCACCGACTAGACCGATCATTTCTGAGAGCTTAAAGTAGCCACAAGTGTGGCAAGCCTCCACGGACCCAGAGTCCGCTGGGGGCTTCGTATTTGGAGCTGAAATCCAGATTCTTCGCTCCAGATGACAAAGCAAGCTCTTTGACAAATCAACAGCAAGACACCCCCTGCTTCAGCACCGGCTGAAGGCGGAGGTGGCGGAGCTTGTCTGAAAGTCGGTAGTGAGTCAATTTGAATTCTTATCTGCTCCGGCGTCATCCCGAAGGCCCGCGCTTTTACCAGCGGGCCGAGGGATCTCCCTTGAGATGCAGCCGTGTAGCGGGAGATCCCTCGCTACGCCTGAAGGACGGCTACGCTTGGGATGACACCTCGTGGAATCGTTCGAATTCAAATTGAACCACTAGGCGAAAGCCAGCCTGCTTTATTAGTTCCAGTTTCAAATCTGCTTTTAACTGCAAGTTTTCGTTTTTCAAAAGAGAGGATTCTTCGGTTAGTGCGAATCGGGGATGCATGGTGATGTATGGGAGTCGGGTTCGTTCGAGGTCGGGTAGAAGACACAGTCGAAGTCTCCATCCGGAATGCTGCCAGCGATGCATCTGGCATGGGGCACAATCAAAAGTCTCGGTGGGGTGTAGTTCCGAAAAAGTTGACGCGCAAACAGCGCGGAGAAATGGCCGAGGCGGCCTTTCTCGCCGTCGCCTCCGCCTTGGGGATGCGAGTCGCAAAGCCATGGGGCGAAAGTTCACGGTACGACTTGATTGTCGACAAGGGCGGAAAGCTGCTTCGCGTGCAGGTAAAGTCGGCGCATTGCGCTGGAGAATACGGAGGCTACACCTTCCACGCGACCGGAAATAGTTCTCGCGTCTATAAGCCAGACGAGATCGATGTACTAGCCGCCTACGTCGTGCCGGTAGGCGCATGGTATCTGTTTCCGGTAGAAGAGTTCCGCAAGTACAAATCGATGAAATTGTTTCCAGTAAGTAAGCGAAGAAGATCAAAGTTCGAAAAGTTTCGCGAGGCCTGGTGGACGCTAGGAGTCGAGGCACTTCCCTAACAGGAGCTGGGACACAAACAAAAGGCGAGCGGCCGATCCTTTGTGTTCCGAAACCATCACGCCAGAGGGTGCCCCATCCTTGCGTCCTTTGCAAGAGCCTGCCCTGAGCCTGTCGAAGGGGTGGGAACCGCGGACCTATAAACCTTAGGGTTTGAGGTCTGTGCCACCCACCCTTTCGCACAGAACGCGAAAGGATGGGCACCCACTCTTTCATGGCTTGTGGCGGGGTTACGGACTACACTTCCTCCGGCTTATGGGGCTTGCCATAAAACTCGGATGGCTGGTTCTTTTCTCAATCTATGTCATTCGTGCCGGCGCGGATACCGAGCGCAAGCTTATCAATTTCCTCATCATTGTCGGTTCGACGGCGCTGGGTGTCGCCGGGACGCTCGTTGTCGAATACCTCACCGATTCGTCCCAGGAATTCGCGTTGGTGGTCGGCCCTTCTATCGGCCAACATCGGCTGCGCGATTGCGGCCGCGTGGAATTATTGGCGTGCCGGCGGAATTTACAAAGGCAAGAAAGTGCCTGGCAACAAGAATGATAAGACCGTTGTGTGAAAGCAGCCGTGACGCCGGCAATTCCCCGAATGTAAGAACCGATGGGTGGACCGGTGGCCCGGCCTTTGAGATTTTGACTTCCCTTTCCCGTTTAGAAACTGCGGGTGCCCCGTTCTCGCGTTTTTTGCGAGGGCGGGTACGATACCGCCGATACCATGGGATGTATGCCTGCCGGTTTGCATCGCACCTACGGCGCCCACCACCTGCACTTTATCACCAACTCCTGCTATCGCCGCCGCCCCTTGCTGGACTCACCACGGTCCCGTGATCGCTTCCTTTCTCTACTCGAACAAACCCGCCAGCGCTACCGCTTTGTCGTCGTCGGCTACGTAGTGATGCCCGAGCACATTCACCTGCTGATTACGGAACCCGAGCTTGGCAACCCTTCGACCGTGATGCAAGTGCTGAAACAGTGCACCGCACACGCATTGTTACCAAAGCGTAAGCGCAGAGATCCACGACAGCGCGAACTGTTCGGCGACGAGCCGCGCCGGGCGTTCTGGCAGGCGCGTTTCTACGATTTCAATGTCTGGACCACGAAGAAGCGAGTCGAAGAGTTGCGCTACATGCATCGCAATCCGGTGAAGCGTGGATTAGTCGCGTCGCCCGAGCAATGGCGATGGAGCAGTTATCGCCACTACCTGCTCGGTGAAACCGGTCCGGTAAAGGTGAATGTCGGATGGGGAGAGATTTCGTTTCGAGATCGAGTGGCCTAGATCCACGAAAGGTCTCTCGCCATCGGCAGCATCGTACCCGCGCCCTTGCAACAAACACAAGAGCGGGGCACCCACGGTCTGGTAGTGTCAGCCAGATCGAAAGCCTGGGCCACCCGGCACTGCGGTTGATCTTTGCGCTACTGCGCGCAATGATCAATCCTCACTCAAGATGACATTGTCGCGACGATTCGGATCTGGATCCCTCCTCCCGAAAAAGAATCTAATTGGCAGCCGCGGGCACTAGTCATTCACAATGGGAGAAGATCATGCCATTCATTCGCAATTGTCAGTCGTGCGGACAGGCCAACCGGGTTCCGGCGTCGCATCTCTCCGATACCGGACGCTGCGGAGCGTGCAAGGTCCCGCTTCCCCCAGTCGCCGAGCCCATCGAAGTCAATGAGGACGAATTCCAGCAGGTGATTCGCGACAGCAAGGTTCCCGTCCTGGTGGATTTCTGGGCAGCATGGTGCGGACCGTGCCGCATGGCCGCTCCTCACGTCGCCCAGACCGCGCGCGACCTCGCCGGACGCGCCGTCGTCCTCAAAGTCGATACCGAAAAATTCCCCGGCCTCGCGGCCCAGTACAACGTGCGCGGGATTCCCAACTTCGCCGTCTTCTCCCACGGACGCCTCGCCTTCCAGCAGGCCGGCCTCGTCGACGCCACCACGATGCAATCCTGGCTGACGCGCGCAGCGTGAGATCTCAGCTTCTAGTTCCTAGCTGCTAGCTTCTAGCTCAGAACCCATAGCTCATTGGTCACGGCTTCACTGCAGAAAAAAGCCCCGCTCGTGCGAGCGAGGCCTTTGATGTTGATCTAGCTAGGAACTAGGAGCTAGTAGCTAGAACCTGCCGTTAGTACATGTCGCCCATGCCGCCGCCGTGTCCTGGGGCTGCCGGAGCTTCCTTCTTTTCAGGAATCTCGGCGACCAGGGCTTCGGTGGTCAGCATCAGGCTGGCGATGGAGCCGGCGTTCTGCAGAGCCGTGCGCACGACCTTCGTCGGATCGAGCACGCCAGCCTTGACCAGATCCTCATATTCGTTGGAGAAGGCGTTGAATCCGTAGTTTGATTCCTTGGACTCGAGCACCTTGCCCAGGATCACTGCACCTTCTTCGCCGGCGTTCTCGACGATCTGGCGTAGAGGCTCGGTGATGGCGCGCTTTACGATGTTGACGCCGATCTGCTCGTCGCCTTCAGCCTTGATCTTGTCGAGACTCGAAGCGCAACGGGCGAGAGCTACGCCGCCGCCGGGGACGATTCCCTCCTCCACGGCTGCGCGCGTCGCGTGCATCGCATCTTCCACGCGGGCTTTCTTTTCCTTCATTTCGGTTTCGGTCGCGGCGCCGACTTTGATCACGGCTACGCCACCGACCAGCTTCGCCAACCGCTCTTGCAGCTTCTCGCGGTCGTAGTCACTGGTGGTCTTTTCGACCTGGCTGCGAATCTCTTTTACGCGGCCTTCGATCTCAGCGTGCTTGCCTTTGCCTTCGACGACGGTGGTGTTGTCCTTGTCGATGGTGATCTTCTTGGCCTGGCCGAGGTCGGAGATCTGGACGTTCTCCAGCTTGATTCCGAGATCTTCGGTGATGGCCTTGCCGCCGGTGAGGATGGCGATATCCTGCAGCATCGCTTTGCGGCGATCGCCGAAGCCAGGAGCCTTCACGGCCGCGACTTGCAGCGTGCCACGTAGCTTGTTGACGACGAGAGTAGCGAGCGCTTCGCCTTCCACGTCTTCCGCGATGATGAGCAGCGGCTTGCCGCTCTTCGCGATCTGCTCGAGCAGCGGGAGCAGGTCCTTCATCGAGCTGATCTTCTTTTCGTTGATCAGGATGTAGGCGTTCTCCAGAGCCGCTTCCATCCGCTCCGGATCGGTCACGAAGTAAGGCGAGAGGTATCCACGATCAAACTGCATTCCCTCGACAACTTCAAGCTGAGTCTCCAGCGTCTTCGACTCTTCAACCGTGATGACGCCGTCTTTGCCAACCTTCTTCATAGCCTCAGCGATGATCTTCCCAATCGTCTCATCGTTGTTAGCCGAAATGGTCCCCACCTGCGCGATCATTTCGCCGGAGACTGGCTTGCTTAGTTTGTCTAGGTCGCCGGGGAGGCGGTTGCCTTCTTTGTCGAGCTTGCCAGCGATTACGGTGACGGCTTTCTCGATGCCGCGCTTCAGGGCCATCGGATTGGCACCGGCAGCTACGGTCTTTACGCCTTCGCGATAGATAGCTTGGGCTAGAACGGTGGCGGTGGTGGTGCCGTCGCCAGCGACGTCGGACGTCTTGGAGGCGACTTCACGAACCATCTGGGCGCCCATGTTCTCGAGGCCGTCCTTCAGTTCGATTTCTTTTGCCACGGTGACGCCGTCTTTGGTGATGGTCGGCGAACCGAATTTCTTTTCAATAACAACGTTGCGGCCCTTGGGGCCGAGTGTGACCTTCACGGCGTCGGCCAGAAGGTTGACGCCGCGGAGGATCGCCTGACGCGACTCTTCTCCGTGAACGATGTGCTTTGCCATTGCTGTAATCTCCTTATGAGCTGTGAGCTTTGAGCCGCGAGCTATGAGCAAGAGCTTCTAGCTGCTGGCTTCTAGCTAAATCTGGTTACGCTACTCGCGAGATCCTTCGCGCAAAAAACGCGCTCAGGATGACGCCAGCGGGCTCAGACGCCCGCTAAACGGCGTCACTTCTTCGAGCCGGCGAGTTCCTTCTTGGCCGGGGTGCTGGCGCCGGTGAGGATGCCGAGGACTTCATCTTCTTTCATGATGATGAACTCTTCGCCGTCAATCTTGATTTCGGTGCCGGAGTACTTGCCGAACAGGATGCGGTCGCCCTCTTTGACGGCCAGCGGGAAGGTCTTGCCTTCGTCGTTGGTGCGGCCTTTTCCGGTGGAGATGACTTCGCCCTCCTGCGGCTTGTCTTTGGCCGAGTCGGGAATGATGATACCGCCGCGGGTGGTGTTAGCTTCCTCCACACGACGCACCAGAATGCGATCATGAAGCGGTGAAAACTTCGCCATGGTTCTGACTCCTTTCAAATAGTTGGAAGTTGATGTGCTTCGAGTAAAGCTTGTATCCCTATGATTCTTAATGGGTAGATGCTGCTATTAGCAGTCGGTCATAACGAGTGCTAATTGTAGCGATGTGAGTGCGCAGTTGTCAAGGGATGGACAAACCTCACTGCTAAGCCTAACCGCCGAGATCGCAGAGAACATCCGCAGAGTTCGCCGAGCGCGGATTAGAGCGAAGGCGGCCAACTTTCGAGTCGTTCTCCGAGCGGAGACTGGTTAGCACGATCGCATCGGCGAGCGACCTGCACGGCGTGCTAGCGATTGTCGAGTACGGAGAAACCTAACGAATGTAGGGGCGGTAAACCTTAGATCACGCCTTCCTAGTTAACTGTGGCTGTCAGACCCATGGGTGGGGCCGGAGCAACCACAACACGAGTAATCTGACCGGCTCTGATTTCAGCTTTCTTCACCTCACTCTGTGTAAAACCGACGATGCGGTACTCATGAATTCCCGCGATAATGTTCTGGACGAGTAGAGCACTATTCTGCTGTAACTTTCCGACATTGAGGTTGTCGAGATAGACGTCACCACTCAAATCATGAGTAGACTGCACCTCGAGGCCACCTACCGGGAGTTTGCCCGTGCTGTCAATCGGGGACTTAAGGCCGAAGTAGGCATAAGCAATACTTCCACTCTCTACGTTCACTTCTTTGCTTTCGTTAGCGCCGCCCTTGAGTTCAACGCGGTGCTTTCCGGCACGCTGGCGCATAAACTGTCTGGTTTCGTCGGGAGCGATGAAACCGCTCTCTGTACCGTCGAGCGCTAGACTTCCGCCATTTACAGCGTGAACTTCAATGATGCCCGCTCCAAGCTCGTTCACGGTAGCAGCGTCTGTTGCACCCTTGGCAACGACCTTCACGCCCATAGCTTTGGCCTGCTCGTCGGTGAGGGTTGCGGCGGTAGTCTGAGGATTCAGGAAGACGAAGGTACCGCGATAATCCGAGTCCTGAAGAGTTGTGAGCCGAGGCGTTGTGGACTTCCCATAATCGGCTCTGAATTTCGCCATCTCGGTCTGAATCCCCGCGTACAGATCGGTAATAGTAATGAATCCATCTTTCTGGTCAGCCAGGGAGCGCGACTTGAAGGCATTGAGCAGGGCCTTGGTAAAGAAACTATTTCCGATCTTCCCGCGAGTATCTTCAGCATAGGTCGCTTCGTTAGCAGTGCCAGCGGTAATTATGGTGCGGCTACCGTTGCCGCTAAGCGTTTGCAGCAGCAGGACGCGGGCATCCTGATCACCTTTGGGGACGATGCCTAATCCGGAGGAGCAACTGTCGAGAAGGAACAGGACATGCTGGACGGGGAGTTCCTGGCTCCAGTCCTTTAAGGAGTCAACGGCGAGGACATTCGTTCCCCAGAACTTTCCTTTTTCTGCATTGCTGAAAAGCATGTACCCCGTGCCGCCGTTGTTGTCGCCGCCGTGTCCGGAGTAGTAGAAGAGCAAGCGATCGTTCTTCTGCATTTTCTCGGGCAGCGTGCCTTTCATGTAGCCCTCGATCAAGTCGCGATTGACGAGGTCGCCTTCGGCGACCTAGACCTCGTCGAAATGAGCGTCGTTTAAGAGAAAGTCGCGCATCTGCGCGAGGTCGTTGTGTACCGAAGGCAATTGCGGAGAGAGATTGTGGTATTGAGGCACACCCGCGAGGAAAGCAATACTTCTTCCGAAGGGCCGCAAGCTCTTGGTGGTAAAGACAACATCGTAGATCTGGGAAAAAAGCTTACTGAGATAAGAGTCGCCGTTGGCCGTTGCAGGAAAGTAATAGTGCTCGACGCCGTCAGGCAGCTTTTCTTTGTTCTGCGCCAGAGCAGGATGCGAGAAGAGAGAAAAGACCAGCGACAGGGCGACCACACCAGTTGAGCCAAGCCCACTGCGCCGAATCGGAACGCGACTAGTGGTCATGGGCCTGCTCCTTTCGGCGGTTATCGACGACTTCCTTCCAGAAGAAACCATTCTCGAAGGCGACGAAGAAAACCATCATCTTCGGCAGGGTGAGACTTGCCAGATCGACTTGAGAGTTCTGAAAGGCCCCGAGAAGTGGAATGAAGACCAAGGGCGAAGCGAATACCGGGGCGAGAAGGCTGCCTATGTCAAACGGATCGCGGTCACGTTTGGGCTTCAGCAGCAGAGTGTAGAAATAATGCGAGCCCATGCCGAGCAGCATGCAGACGTAGAGCACAATGACGAAGCCGGTCTGGTTGGGCTGCTGTTCGCCCTTCGAGGAGATATTCCACTGCGCCTGAAAGACAACAAAGTAAATGCCGCCACAAACAGCGAGCAGGGCGATCCACATCAAGAGATGTGAAAGATTCTTCGATTTTCGATAACTGAGAACAGCCAGAATCGAAAGTCCTGCGAGCGAGAACCAGAAGAGGATACCCGTAAGATCTGTCATGACGAACCTCCACCTGGATGGTGTCGGGCCCTTAACGACTATGCAGCTTTCAAATGTCGGGGGGACAAGAAGGCATGACCGGGAGCATGCCTGCACGCCGCAAGTATACGCCTGAAGGTTGGGACGCAAAATCGAAAACCGAGGGGTGATACAAAGAACTCTGTATTAACTGGGTGCGCGCCAATTTGTGAAGATGCTCGTGTGCCCTCCCGCCGTTTGGAAGACCGGATTATCGAGTTATGCCAGGAGCTTGTGGCGATTGATTCGGATTCGCCAGAGTTCCACCGCATTGCACGCATGCTGCAGGCATCAATCTCAGAACATCTTGCTCGGACGCGGACGAGGATTAGCGAATACCCTCCAGCGAAGGAGCGGAGGACTGGGGCGTGATGTTATGCATCGCTTGATCGGGCCGCCGCGCCGCGGAAATAAATCGTGGGCGTGGTGCCGAGGGCGTTGCGGAACATGTGAACGAAGGCGCTGGGCGTGCTGTATCCAGCTTCGAGAGCGGCGTGCGTGACCTTGGCACCTTCGGCCAGGAGTCGCATGGCGTGCATGAGGCGTAGTTGCTGGCGCCACTTGCCGAAAGTCATACCGGCCTCTTCCTGAAATAAGCGCTCGACGGTGCGGCGACTGGCACCGCATTGCCTGCAGATTTGTACCAAAGACTGCGCATTACCGGGATCAGCGGCTAGGATCTGCGCGACTCGTACCGCCCTCGGATCATTCAGGTGCGGAAGTTGCAGCGGGACCATCTGCACAGTCTCCAGTTGATCGATCACGGTGTCGATCAGATGCCGCTGCCAGCGGATGGTCTTCTTGAGAGAACGGAACGAGCACGCGTGCAGGATCAATTCGCGCAGCAGAGGCGACACGTTGATTACGCAACAACTGCGGGGCAACACGCGCGCGAGTTTTGGTTTCAGGTAGAGCGTGCGCATGGCAACGACGCCTGACATGGTGATGGTGTGCGGGACGGCGGCGGGAATCCAGACGGCGCGGTGCGTGGGAACGACCCAAGTGGCCGCGCCGGTTCGGATCGTCATGACTCCGCGTGACGCGTAGACGACCTGGTCGCGATCGTGAAAATGCAGAGGCACGACATATGCGGCGGGATAGTCGTACGTCAGCGTTGTGATGTGAGAAAGACGATCTCGTGAGCGATCGAAGATCGGACGTTGGCCCTTTTGCGACATCGATTGACACAATATCGAAAGCACGCAGGAGCCGCAAACCGTAAAGTCGAAGCAACTCATTTCTCTGTGGGGTTGCGATGAGCAAAAGAACAAGTCTTCTAGCGCGAATAATCAGTGCAGGTCTTCTGATCGCCGGTATTGCAATGGTAGTGCCCGTAGTGGCCTATGCGGACGACGCGAAGCCGTGTGCAGGTGGTGAGCACCGGCAGTTCGACTACTGGTTGGGAAACTGGTCGGTGAGCTATGGGGGGCCGCCGGCGGGAACAAGCAAAGTCGAACTGGCGCTTGATCAATGCATGATCGTTGAGAGCTGGGATGGAGCGCGGAATCACAGCGGAAAGACAATATTCGCGTACAGTCCCGACGATCACAGTTGGTATGGAATATTCGCCGACAATGAAGGACGTGTGCACATCTTCAATCAGGGAAAAGTGTCTGCGGGAACAGCGGAGTTTCAGGGGACGAGCCACGGTCCGAATGGAGAAACTGTTCTCAATCGTGTGAAGATCGTGCGGGCCAGCGCGGATAAAGTTGAGCAGACATGGGAGAAGTCTGCGGACAACGGCGCAACTTGGAACATGGTTTATCGCGGGGAGTATACCCGCAAGTAGGGTGCGTCTGGTGGCGCGGTTCGTGGTTCCCACGCTTCGAACTTCGAACGCCGCGAAACGCGGGGCAGCCGGTTCAGTTGAGAGCGTCGCGCTTTCCTTACAGCATTGCGATTGCGCGGTCGGTTCTACGAGCCCGTCAAATTCTTTCGACAAAAACTTGGACCACTAATTAATAGGCTCGCTGTGGTGTTGAAAATATCTGCAGGAAAAATGCATTTAACAAGTGTTGACTCGATGTTGACAGTGTCATGACAAGTTGTCTCTGCCCTCGGTTACTTTACGTCCATCGTTGTTAAATTCAGGCCGCTTGATCGGGTGAGCGGCTGTTTTCAGGACCAAAGGTGACCATGAAAAGATGTCGGGCCGTATCTGTCGCAGCGACGGTTTTGCTTGGATGTTTCCTCTCCGCTTCAGCACAGGTGAACGCCACTCAGCGTGCGGGATTCAATCTGCCACAAGGACAAGTACCTGCTCCGAACACTCCAGGCGGCGGAGTGGTAGTCGGGAACAACTTCTATGCTAGCGATGCCGTCAACGGATTCCGTCACTACAAACCGGCGAATCCGGGCAATCCGGATCCGATCAATAGCGGCGATCTGGTTTTTGATGGCGACACTTCACGCAGCCTAGGCGGCACGTCGCTGTGCGTCCTCTTTTGTCACGTGGGACAGATCGCATACGACGGAAACACTACGGTGTACGTCGCCGCTTACGATCATGCGAAGGGGCAAAAAGGAAGTTTGACGTTTCCGGGAGTGTGGCGGATCTCCATCGATCAAATTTCGGGAGTCGTAACGCCTAGTGCACTATTGGTGCCGAACGCTGGACTCGCTGGCAATCAACCAACGTCGATCGCGCTGGGGCCTGACGGGAATCTCTACGTCGGGTTTCTGAAAAACGGGAACGTGGTACGGATCGTGGATCCTACTCTCGATCCCTCGGATAAACGCCAGATTGTGCAGTCGGTCGGCACCGCGCCTAATGGGAGTCCGGTTCGATCTCTGGCTTTTGCTGGAACGAATCTATATCTCGGAACGAGCACTGGCTTGGCGGTGATCAAGAATGCAGTGGCTTCTACCTGTCTTGGTGGATGCAACGGAGTTGCGATCTCTGACGGTTTCTCGGGAACGGCACATGTTGGAGTGAGTAGCGATGGGCTGAACCGCATTTACATGGCAGTGAACGGACAGGGTGTTTGGCGTTACACGATCTCGACCGGAGCGACGCATCTGGTGGCAACGGGTGGAGTCAATCCAGACACAGGTGTGCAGTCGACCTTTGCGTTTGTGGGTGGCAATAGCAATCTGGTGATGCTGGATCGGCTGGGGAATCTGTGGGTGGGCGACGACACGTCGGACGGCAACCTCAACTTCAGCGGACGGATTTGGTACATCTCGGCTGGATCGTTGGCGAGCATACCTTAACGCTCCCGTTACGCCTTCGATTGCGGGAGCCGGAGAAGAAGAACTTCAATCGGCTCCCCAAGTCGCCTGGTTCGGGTCTGTTGAGAAACATCGGGGCGCGCCTCCGGCACGCGCTCAGATTTCCGACTTCCCCCGGTGCTCGAAGCGCCGGGCTATTGTCAGAAGGGTCTCCGGGAAACTTCATTTATTTGTTCCAACGGGTTTTCCACAAGTCAACTTCTTACTCCAGCCATTTTGTCTTCGTCTGCATAATTGGGTGAATACATTACAGTTATATTTCTTCTGTTCTGCCCGATCCCCCGATTATTCAACCCCGGGGGGAGGATACTTTTCCACATATCACGGTAAAGAAAAGTCTTGACTTTAGTGTTATACATTACTATAACACTAGCAGTCGACGCGGGTAGCTCGCGCGCGAGAGTGACAACGTTGACTTCACCTACGACTTTAAGGAGAAGCAACATGAAAAGCGTTCGCTTAACGATTTGGGTGGTTGTGATCGCGCTCTCTACGGCGGCGTTCGGGCAGTCGGACGCGCAAAAATCCTTCGATAAACTAAAGACCCTCGAGGGCGACTGGGAAGGAGCAGTGACCCTCACTCCCGCCTTACCCGGGATGAATATGGATAAGCCAATCCATGTTTCCCTGCGAGTGACTTCCCGCGGCAACGCCCTCGTCCACGAAATGCAGGAAGCAGGCACGGCACTGGATGCGACAAAGTACGATCACCCAGTCACGATGCTCTATCTTGATGGCGACCACTTGGCGTTGGTCCATTACTGCGACGCCGGGAACCGACCGAGAATGTCAGCGAATGGCTCCCCTGATGGAAAGGTGTTCGACTTCAGTTTTGTCGATGTTTCGGGGCCGCTGGATCGTGGGCACATGCAGCACTCAACATTCACAATCATCGATGCGAACCATCACGCTGAAGACTGGACGTTCATGATGCCGGGCGACAAACCAATGCATGCGCACATGGAACTGACGCGGGCGAAGTAGATGGAAGATGGACAGCTGAAGCAATCGGGAAACCACCATGGACCGCGAGTGGAGTGACAATCAACCGATCTACCGCCAGCTTCGCGATCAAGTCGTCGCGATGATCCTGGAGGGCGTGCTCAAGGAGGGCGATTCCCTGCCCTCGGTGCGCAACGTCGCGGCAGAGTATCGGGTCAATCCGCTCACGGTCCTGAAGGGGTACCAGGAGCTGGTGGATGAGGAACTGGTGGAGAAACGGCGAGGCTTGGGTATGTTCGTCAAGGCCGGAGCAAGAGACTTGTTGCTGCGCGGGGAACGCCAGAAATTTCTGGACGAAGAATGGCCGCGGGTGTACGCCACAATGCAGCGGCTGGGACTGAAAGCGGAGGAGTTGCTGGACGCAGCGAAGAACGGGAATTCGTCGAAGGCTGCGGGGTCAAAGGTCCCTTTAGTTGACAAGGCAAGCAGAGACACTCGACGGGAGGAGAGCTGAGCCATGGCATGCATAGAAGCACGCGGGCTGCGCAAGAGCTTCGGGACGACCGTCGCGCTGGACGGCGTCAACCTGCAGGTCGATGAGGGCAGGATTTTGGGGCTGATCGGGCCGAATGGGGCGGGTAAGACAACGGCACTGAACGCGATCCTCGGACTAACTTCGTTTGAGGGAGATCTGAAGGTATTGGGGAGGGATCCATGGAGCGAGCGTGATGCACTTATGCGCGATGTCTGCTTCATTGCCGATGTCGCGGTCTTGCCGCGGTGGATGGGGGTTTCGCAGGCGCTCGACTACGTCGCGGGCGTGCATCCGAGGTTCGATCGTGGCAAAGCGGAAGGCTTTCTGAGAAAGACCGATATCAAGACGACCAGCAGAGTGCGCGAGCTTTCGAAGGGAATGGTGGCGCAACTCCATCTCGCGCTGGTGATGGCGATGGATGTGAAGTTACTGGTGCTGGATGAGCCTACGCTCGGGCTCGACATTCTGTATCGCAAGCAGTTCTACGATTCCCTGCTGAACGACTACTTCGATCACAGCCGCACGCTTGTGGTGACGACGCACCAGGTGGACGAGATCCAGGATGTGCTGACCGATCTGATGTTCATCCATCGCGGACGGATTGTTTTGAATTGCAGCATGGACGAGTTTGAGTCGCGGTACGCGGAAGTAAAAGTAGGCTCCGAGAAAGTCGAGGCGGCGCGGTCGCTCAAGCCGATTCATGAGCGGCAAACGCTGGGCCGGAGCATCTTTCTGTTCGACCGCGCGGACCGGCGTCAGCTGTCGGCGCTGGGAGAGATACGTACGCCAAGCATTGCGGATTTGTTTGTTGCCCTGTTGGGAAATGAGAAAGCCCAAGGAGCGGTTTCATGAGCACTCAATCGAATGCCATACCGGAGTCTCGAGTCGGAGCGGTGGTGGTGGCGCCTGCCGCAATTCCAGCGATGCGGCTGCTGTATTGGTCGGTGCGGCGGGAATTGTGGGAATACCGTTCGATATACCTGGCGCCCCTCGCCACCGCAGTCGTTTTCCTCGTCGGCTTTCTTGTGACCGCGCCGCATCTTGCAGGCACGATGCGCAAGGTGTCGGAGATGGCCGGTATGCAAATGCAGGAAACCCTGGCGAAGCCCTACGACATGGCATCGGGGTTTCTAATGGCGGTTGCAATGTTCGTCGGCGCGGCCTATTGCCTGGGCGCTCTCTACAATGAGCGCCGCGACCGCAGCATTCTGTTCTGGAAGTCGCTACCTGTCTCCGATGTGACCGCAGTGCTCGCCAAGGCGTGCATTCCGCTTGTCATTCTTCCGCTGGTGACGGTTGCGGTCACAGTCGCGTTGCACTTCGTCATGTTGCTCATCCACAGTGCTGTACTAGCGGCGACCGGACAGAGTGTCACTACTTTGTGGGCACAGGTTCTGCCCGTACAGATGTGGTTCATGCTTTTTTATCACCTGATCGCGGTGCATTCGTTATGGCATTCGCCCTTCTATGGCTGGATGCTGCTGGTTTCAAGCTGGGCCAAGCGCGCGGCATTTCTGTGGGCGGCGATCCCGGTGCTGGTGATCGGCGCGCTGGAGAAGCTGTTCTTCAACACTGCGCATTTTTTCCAGATGTTGGGATACCGGCTCTCGGGAGATGAGGCGGCCGTGGCGCCGGCCAAGGACTGGCCCATTAATCCCATGACGCACATCACCCCGGGACACTTTCTGCTCAGCCCGGGCTTGTGGACGGGTTT